>Ga0163144_10005077_pt1 | contig 29341 bp, 21 predicted proteins | sample OliLak19BULKMAT1_FD_123175 | JGI IMG/M metagenome (GOLD analysis project Ga0163144, IMG submission 123175) | Freshwater microbial mat bacterial communities from Lake Vanda, McMurdo Dry Valleys, Antarctica - Oligotrophic Lake LV.19.BULKMAT1 | ecosystem: Environmental > Aquatic > Freshwater >...
CATGGGCGATGCGCTCTTGTGTGCCGAACCCTTCATCGCAAGCCATGCCAGTGATACCACCGCCATTTACGTTAACCAAGTGCATGATGTAGTGGATATTGCGTTGCATGAGGGCGTACTACGCATGTTTGCTAGTAACCCCAAAACCACCTATATAAGCGGCGTAGAGATGCAAACTTATTTTCCCGGTGGCTATCTCATCATAGATGAAAGTGGCATGATAAGCGGGATTAAAGAGAAGCCGGGCGCAGGCAACGAACCTAGCCGTTTTGTCAATATTGTGGCGCATTGCCACGCGAACGCACCGCGCCTGTTTAACGCACTCCGTGAAGAATACGCCAAAGACATCCCCAATGATGACCACTATGAACGCGCGATGGACAGCCTTATGAAGCAAATGCCTTATCGGCTTGTGCCGTATACGGGCAAGTGGCACGCGCTTAAATTTGCTTGGCATGTGCTGGATGTGATGGAACACTTTTTAAGCAAAATAGAGGGGCAAACGATTGCCGATGATGTGTTTATTCACCCCAACGCCACCATTAGCGGTAATGTGATTATTGAAAGTGGCGCAAAAATCTTTTCAGGCGCAGCTATCGCCGGTCCGGCGTACATTGGTAAAAAGGTGATTGTGGGCAATAATGCGTTGGTGCGTGCGTCGATGGTTTTGGATGGTGCAAACGTGGGCTTTACTACCGAAGTCGCGCGAAGCTATGTGGCGGACGGTTGCCAGATGCACGCCTGCCGTGTGTTGGATAGTGTGTTTGCCCCCAACGTAAACTTTAGTGCGGGCTGTACCACCGCCAACCTTCGTATTGACCATGGCATTGTGCCGAGTGTGGTCAAGGGGCAACGCCTGATGACAGGACGTGACAAATTAGGCGCAATCATTGGGCAAGATGCGTTCTTGGGCGTTGATGTGATGACGATGCCCGGCGTAAAAATCGGCGAACGCGCCAAGATAGGACCCGGCACGCACGTGACCCACGATATTAACGATGGCGCGACGGTGTATGTAAAGCAAACGTTGGTCATTAAAGAAGAAGAAGAATCATAAGAAGGGATGCAATATGATTGAACAGTTTCGGCATGTTTTGCCTACACACATTCGCTTTGCAGACCTTGATGCCATGGGACACCTGAACAATGCTAAGTATGCCACTTATGCTGAAGATGCCCGCATTATCTATGTTTCTGAGGTGTGCGGATGGTCGGGCGATTGGTCACAATTGGGCATGATACTGGCAAAAATAACGATTGAGTTCAAAAGCCCCGTGTTTCATCGGGATGCACTTAACGTTTATTCACGCTGTAGCCGTATTGGCAACAAAAGTTTTGAGATGACACACCTCATCACGCGCCAACCGAGTGGTGGCACACAAGAAATTGCCTCCGCTATCAATTGCGTGATTGTGGCGTTTGACTATGCCTCTAACCAAACAGCGCTCGTGCCGAATGTGTGGCGCGAGCGGATGACGGTGTATGAAATTGTAAAACCCAGCGTATAAAGCAGAAGGGGCTTGGTGAGCCAAGCCCGCTATAACAACTAAGTGTTGCGCTCACGATAGAGGGCGATGCCGGTCGCAATCGCGCCAATGAGTTCCCAAACCGCCACGCCAATAAAGCCCTGTGGTGCAACCCCGCCCACCACTGCCAGCGTAAACACTGTAAAGGTGACACAGCGAAACGGCACAGTCCACAGATAAAACGCCTTCCAATTGCTAAGGCTTGCCAGCACATAATATGCGCCCATGTTAAACGAAGCCATAGACGAAGCGGTTAAAAACGTGGTGGTATAGTCGCCAGCCACACGGCTAGCACGTTCTAGCACTTCAAAACCCAGCACACTTAGCAAGAATTCTGGCGAAAAAATGCCGATTGCACCCAGCAAAAACGCCAATACGCCAAAAATAAAAATTGTCCAGCTAGAGGCATTTTGCAATTTCAGGTTTGCCATCTTTTTCGTCTCCTGTTAGATTATTAAGATTTATGTACATTGCATTTGAGTACTTTAACGCTTTTTTTCCACAGTAAATTGTGGTATCATTGATTTATCCCACTCAGACAATTATAGCACAAGGAAACAGAGATGCCAGTAAATCTTGAATTACATCCTGACCAGAAGTATATCACGTATGTGATAGACGAACCTTGGACAATTGAGCAATTAAATGAGGCATACGTTAAAGAGAAACAACTTCGCGATAGTATCCCTCACACACTTCATAGTATTACAGATTTTAGCGGCGTTTCTCGTATTCCCAATAACTGGCTTCAATCAAGAATGGGACCCGGTTTCTCTCATCCCCGAAGCGGTATCATAGTGCTGGTGGGGCAACGCCCGATGGTGAAAGCCATGGTGGACATGGTTCTTCGCATTGTGCGCTTTCAGCGTGTTAAGCAATTTGCCACACTAAGTGAAGCCCAAGCCTTTTTAGATGATTACACTGCATCACAATCAGAAGAGCAAGGTTCATAGCTTAAAATAGCATTGCGTTTTATAAATAAAAAGGGAAATGGCACAATAGTTCGTGCCTTTTTTCTTTTTCGCGTCCGTTCCTCAAACCCCTTCCCCACTTTTACCCTCTTATCCTCACTTGCATAATGCAGAAATAAATGTTTTAATACTCATTGTGGCTGACAAAGCTTGGCATCGTCGCCATTGGCTTTCGGGGTTAACTTATGTGAGAGTGTCGCTAAAATGGCTTGGCAGATTGTCAATCTTACGCTTATTTTCTTTATCATCTTTGTGGCAATCCTTGGTATTCGTTATACGTGGCAGTGGCGTAAAACACTGGGCGCAAAGTCGTTTCTTCTTTCTCTTGTGGGTATTGTCATCGCAATGCCGTTTTACGGCTTGCAGTTTATCTCCTTTGATGTAGCAACCATTGTGACATTGGCAAAGTTCCAATATTTGGGCTTGTACATATTACCTGTCGCGTGGTTGTCACTGGTGATGACGTTTAACGGGCTAGAACACTGGCTTACCCCACGCTTTTGTACTTTAATAGGTGCTATTCCTTTTATCACCATTGTTCTGGCGTGGACAAACGAATGGCACACCCTCATTTGGGATAGTGTGACATACGATACATCACAAATCCCCCCCGTGTTCATTGCCGACTATGGCGAGTGGTTTATTGTGAGTGCTTCGTATAGCATCGCGGTTTTTGCGATAGTATTTTTGCTATTGGCGCGTTTTTGGTGGACACAACGTAACGTCTACCGCGCACAGGGCATCATGCTGATTGCAGGCACGCTTATTCCCTTCATTGGCAATTATTCGCAGGTGCTAGACGTTAATTTTGGCATTTTTCACCCCGTACCCATTACCTTTGGGGTGGGGATGCTGTGCCTGTGGTTGGCAGTATTTAGACTGCAATTTTTAGAGGTGATGCCCCTAGCGTATGACCGTATCTTAAACAGCGTGCCTTCGGGTGTGGTGGTGGTGGATACGGCGCACCGTGTTTTAACAATGAATGCGCGGATGCGTGGCATTTTGGGCTTAGAAAATGATCGCGTAACGGGCAAAACCCTAGAAGAACTTTCGCCAGAATATGCTCGTCAGTGGCTTAATACCAAGCCTAACCGCCTTGATATGCCTTATTTTGAGTATAAAGGCACGTATTGGGACATTGAAAGTAATCCCATTATGAGTAATAAAAACGTCAAGCGCGGTAGCGTGATTATGTGGCATGACGTGACGTGGCAATACCGCGCCCGACAACAAGAACGCACCGAACAAGCCTATCGAGACAGCTTGCTAAAAATTGCTAACACCGTCCACAGCACGCTAGACCTCGAGCGCGTAATGACGCTTGCTCTAGATATCGTCAGCAAAGTGGTGACTTACGACGCTGCCAACATTTTGCTTTTGGATAGCCCCACACTTGGACGGATTCGCGCTAGCAAGGGCTATGATGATGAACAAAACCAATTTTTAGCCGATTATGTGTTTCCCTTAAACGATTATGACACCTTTCAGCAGGTTATTGACACCCAACAACCGCTTTATATTGCCGATACCAAAGGGCATTCGTCATGGGGCATTGTGGATAAAACGTTTCAAATTCGGTCTTATGTGTGTGCGCCCATTTTGGTGGACGGTAGAATTGTGGGCTTTATTAACCTTGACAGCCGCACCCCCCACCGCTTTGACGAACAAGCCATGCGCCGTCTTGAGGTGTTTGCCTCACAAGTTGCCAGTGCTATTGAAAACGCACGCCTTCATGACGAAGCAAACCGCCAAATGGAGGATATGGATGCCCTCATTACGCAATTGCGTAAGCTAGAAGAGCTTAAAAGTGAAATGATACTCATTGCTGCCCACGACCTAAAGCAACCGTTGTCGGGCATAAATGGCTATGCCGAAATGCTCGGTGGCCTAGGCATTGCACAAGATGCTACTGTTAAACATTATGTGAGCCAAATTCAAGCACAAATCCACAAGATGTCAACGATGATTAACGATGTTTTGTCGTTAAAACACATTGAGGAAATTGGACGAGGGAACTTGTATACATTAGACCTGTGCCATATCGTCAATGAGTCTTATGAGGAGTGGATAGAACAGGCTAAAGAACGCCAAATTACCTATACGCTCACGCCATCAGATATGCCCGCATTTGTTTTAGGCGACCCCACGCAACTCTATGAAGCCGTCAAGAACCTGATTGGCAATGCGCTAAAGTACACGCCCAAAAGCGGTGATGTTAACGTCATTTTGCAAGTAGATAAACATTCCGTCACCTTTAAGGTGGTAGATACGGGCTATGGTGTGCCATTAGAACAGCAAGCCCGTATCTTTACCCCCTTCTTTAGGGCAACTAACAGCCACCCCAAAGAAATTGAGGGGACAGGGCTAGGGCTTCACTTGGTTAAGAATATTATCATACGGCATCGCGGAGGCGTTTTATTTGAAAGTGAGGCGGGCAAAGGAAGCACCTTTGGGTTTATGCTCAACCGCATGTTGGGTAATGTACCATAACAACAGTGACGCACTTGATTTGATGAGAGTGCAAGTTATTGAACCCTTGCCCTTAAAGCATCTTTTGTTAAAGATGATGCACACTGTTTTCTGGTGGGGGTTGGTGCTATGCTTCTGCCCGACATTCACAAAGAAGGCAGACCATGACGCAAACCGCCCCTAACGTGCTGTTTATTGTACTTGACACCCAACGCCGTGACCGTTTATCGCTCTACGGCTATGACCGCACCACCTCCCCCGCCTTTGATAACTTTGCCCAAGATGCCACCGTGTTTGACCGCGCCATTGCGCCCGCCCAATGGACAGTTCCTGCACATGGTTCATTGTTCACGGGTTTATACCCCTCACAACACCATCTAACACAGGCGTTTGATGGTCTTTCGGGCGTGCATCCTACTCTTGCCGAGCTATTACAGGTTGCCGATTATCGTACAGTGGCGTTTTGCAATAACCCTCTGGTGGGCGTGCTAAACAATGGCTTACAGCGCGGCTTTGACGAATTCTATAATTATGCAGGTGCAAGCCCAAACCGCCCTCGTGAGCGTAAGGGGGGCATCATCCGTGAATTTGAAGCGCGTTTTAGCCGTTTTGCAAGGCAATTAACCAATCGTTTTGCCCATTCAGATACGCTGTTTCGTTTGGGGCTAAACCCCCTTATTACACCCATCTGGACACGGCTGGCAAACTATAAAGGGCATACCGCCCATAGCCTGCAAGACCTACAAACCTATTGGCAACGCCACACAAAAACATCGCCCAAGCACCCACTTTTTGCGTATGTTAATTTGATGGGAACGCACATGCCCCTGCGTCCGTCTGCCAGCACCCTAGACCGTATTGCACCTGATGTGCGCCGTAGCCCCGCCTCACAACGGTGGATGGCACAACACAATGCAGACGGCGTGGGTTGGATTAGCCCTATAGAATCCCCCCTAGAAGATTGGCAAACCCACACCCTTAACGCCTATTATGACGCATCCATCATCGAACAAGATGCTTTGTTGGGGCAGGCATTAGACGCGCTTAAAAAGACGGGTGCTTTAGACAATACGTTGGTAATTATTGGCGCAGACCACGGCGAAGGACACGGTGACCACAATTATTTTGGGCATAGCTTTGTGGTGTATCAAGAATTGGTGCATGTGCCGCTCATTGTGCGCTACCCCGACCACTTTCCACAGAAGCGCATCGCTCAGAATGTATCTACACGGCGCATTTTCCACACGATATTAGACGTGGCAGGCGTAAAGACACCCTTTGCACCCGATGACCCCAACGGACGCATTAAAGAATTGTCGCTAATGAGCGCACTGAATGGCAAGCCCGACAGCGAAGGGGGCATTGCGTTTAGTGAAGCCTATCCACCCGTCAACCTGCTGAACATTATGACAGGCAAACGCGCCCCCTTTGTGGAGAAACTGCGCCTAAACCAGGTACGGCGTGGCGTGTATCACGGCGATTATAAGCTGGCAACAGCGGGCACAGACGGACAAGAAGTGTTTAATGTGGCACAAGACCCCACCGAAGCGAGCAATATCGCGCCCCAAGATGCGCCCCTAACGGCACAATTGCAAGGGCATCTGAATGACTTTGTGGCGAGTATTGCCCACCACAACGCACCCCACCACGCCTCACAGGGGTATAGCGATGAAGTGCTAGAAAACTTAAGGGCATTGGGTTACTTAGATTAGGTAAATTTGCGTTACAATAGCCCCATACTAACGCCACAATGGATAGTGTTTTTATGAAACAGCACAAACCCCTTATTTTAGCGTCCTCATCTCCACGCCGAAAAGAACTTTTAGCGAGTTTGGGGCTAACATTTGACATTATGAAGCCCGACATTGACGAAGCCCAAGCCCCCGATGAACCGCCCTTTGTGTATGTGCAACGCCTTTCACAAGAGAAAGCACAAGCCACGCACCAGCTTTTGCGCCAAACCCACCCTGCAAACATGAGCTATGTGGTGGCTCAAAAAATCGTTCACATCCTCGCCGCCGATACGGTGGTTATTTTGGCTGCCGATACCATTGGGGTGATGTTGGATGCAGTGCAGGGGCGTATTTTGGGCAAGCCTGCTAATGCTGATGAAGCCCGCGCCATGTTGCAAGCCCTTCGCAACCGTGACCACCTTGTTTGTACAGCGTTTACGCTACAAGTGAACGGGGAGCAACGGCACACAGAAATTGTGCAAACCACTGTAACCATGCGTGATTATACGGATGCCGAAATAGAGGCATATATTGCCACAGGCGACCCCTTTGACAAAGCAGGCAGTTATGCCATCCAGCATGAAGGCTTTCATCCGGTGGCACGCGTACGGGGAAGCCATACCAACGTGGTGGGCTTGCCCATTGATGAAGTAAAACAAGCCCTCATTACACTAGGGGTAACAGACGCATGAACACGGAACGCGCTAGTATGCTGGTATCGGCAACGCTGTTTTTAGTGACGGTTGCCGTTAATTTAGAAACGCCCCTTTATCCTGAATATGCCAAGCTGGCAAACGTGGGCGGAGGCATTACATCGCTGGTATTTGCCATGTATACGGTGGCGTTGTTGTTGTGCCTCATCCTATTTGGGGGGGCAAGTGACCGCGTAGGGCGAAAGCCTATGCTCTTGCTGGGCTTGTCGTCATCGTTATTGGCAACCATTGCCATGATTTTATTCCCCAACATGAACGCGCTTTTTGTCGCACGTCTCTTACAGGGCGTGGGCGTGGGTTTAAGCATTGGGGCAGGCACAGCCTACTTATCCGAGCTAAACCCTAGCCGCGCTGACAGAGTGGCGATGTATGTGGGCATGATGACCTCGCTGGGCTTTGGGATGGGCGCATTGCTCACCAGCCTCTTCATTAGCTTTGGCATGACGCTTGTGCCACTTAGCTATTGGCTGGTGGTGATAGCAACGGGTGTATGCTTGTGGCTATTGTGGCGTTTGCCCGCGTATGCGCCCTCTAACCCGACGGCGAAATTAGTGCGTTTGCCCTTTTTTAACCCGCTTGTTATCAAGATGGGCTTGCTGTTGGCAATCGCATGGGCGGTAACGGGTATTGTGATTGCCGTGTTGCCATTGCAATTAAGCAAGTACGGGCTGGCATCGTGGGCGGGGGTGGCGTTGTTCGCTATTAATGGCACAGGCGCATTGGTGCAACCCATTGCAAGGCGTTTTGAGCCGAACACCGCGCTTAAAATTGGCTTGTTTTTGGTGCCGATGGGCTATGCGGTGCTGGTATTTGGTGCGTGGACGGGCATCATTGCGTTGGTGGTGGGGGGCGCAAGTTTGGCAGGTTCGGGGTGCTATGGCTTTACCTACTATGGCGCATTAAGCCGTGTTACCCGTGATAGCCCTTCGGAACATCGCGCGAGAGCCATGAGTGGCTTTTTTACGTTGGCATACGCGGGCTTTAGCTTTCCTAGCGTGGTCATTGGCTTTTTGAGCGAAAGTATTGGCGTTATTCCTGCCATGTCTTGCTTTGGCGTATTGGTATTGATGGCGAGTTTGGTGGGGTTAGGGTGGGTGCGCCCCATTGCAATAGACACACCCCCCGAAAATGCTATATAGCACATCTTCACCCTAAAACGAATATAATCCTTAGACGGTTAGCCCAAAACGGCTTACATCCACCGCGCCAGCGTGTTCCCCATGCAGCAGCTTTGCCAGCGCACGCTTTACTGTGCCTGCGCCCATTGCCAGCCCATGCCCCGTAAACCCGACAGCAAAGCCAATGCGCTCACGATGGGGTAATGTGCCAACTAACGGCAAGCCATCCACGCTAAAGCCCATAATGCCCGACCAACGGCGTGCCACAGGCGCGGTGACATCGGGGAAGTAGCGTTGCACATACTCATCTAGCTTGGCTTGCACGAGGGGGTTAATTTTGTCCTCTGTGGTGTCATTTTCTAGGGGCTTATAGTGATTCCGCGCCCCACCCATTAAAAACCGCCCGTCAAACGTCATGCGATAGTACATATAGCCATAGTTACTATAGCCACAGGTCTCCATCACAGGGGCAGAGAGCGGTTCTGTGACGAGGGCTTGCGCCCGTGTGGGAATCACCTTGCCCTCAAAATAGGGGTCGATTTGTGCCGAATAGGCATTGGTACACAGCAACACATACCGCGCCCGAACGGTGTGTAGGCGCGTGTGCGCGACCACATGGTCGGCGTGTTGTTCTAGGGCATATAGCTCATTATTGGCGATGAGTTCTGCGCCACTTTGCTTAAATAGCTCTTGGGTTAGCAAAACAGGATGCACCGCGCCATCGCTGTGCTGTTTGATGGCGGCATAATAACCCCGATTGAGGGGGTCGGAGCTAAAGAACTCTGTGTCGATGCCATTTTCGGTTAAAGAGGCGTGCGCTTGCTCTAGGTCTTTGGCTTCTTCTGCGCTTTCGGCTAAAAGCAGGCTACCGCAATTCCACATTGGCACAGCACCGCCTGATTGCGCGACGACTTCACGCCAAAACGCCAACGTTTCTAACGACAATCCCCACAATTCACGGGTTACGCTTGCACCATATTTTTCTACGGCGTGATGATAATACGTATCCAGCCCACTAATCATAAAGCCGGCGTTGCGCCCACTTGCACCTAAGGCAAGGTCGGCTTTCTCTACAATCGTTACTTTTAAGCCTTCTTGTTTGGCAAAGTACGCCGCCGAACATCCCGCCAAACCTGCCCCGATAATCAATAAATCGGTATCATAGGTGGGGGGACGATTGGATTGCCAGTGAGAAACAGTCATTGTATGAACCTTTCTAACAAAACCTGAACAACCTTATAACAGTTACAGAGAACAAACTTTGAAGTTTTTAATGTAAACTAAAATCATATCATCTCGTCTTATCATTTAGGACAATTCATTATGTTAGACCGTGTTCTGCTAAGTGCAAGTCGTAACAATATCCATGAATGTGTGGCACTCGCAAAAGAGCGCGGGCTGGGCGTTGAAATTATGGCGTTTGCCTTCCCTGATGTGCTAGACGGTGACTGGCGACAGACCGTCAACGAATATAAGGACTTGCTTCGTGATGTTTCTGGTGACATTACGCTTCATGGGCCCTTCCTAGACATGGTAAGCGGTAGCCCCGACCCCCGCATTAACGCGGTGTGTGTGTCACGCTACAGCCACGCCATCCGCAGCGCCGCAGAACTGGGCGCAAAACAAGTGGTGTTTCATGCCAATTTTATTGGGTCATTGCACAATACATTTTACCGTGTAGGGTGGCATCAGCGTAATGTGGAATTTTGGTTGCCTTTAGCCGAATATGCCGAATCGCATGGCGTTTATTTGGCACTAGAGAATATGTGGGAGTTTGACCCCACGATTATTGGCAACTTGCTGGCGGATGTGAATCATCCCTATTTACGCGCCTGTTTGGACGTGGGACATGCCCACCTGTTTAGCGATAGCACCTACACTTGGGACTATTGGCTAGAAGTGATGGAGCCATGGGTGATTGAGTTCCACATGAACAATAACAACGGTGTGCTAGACGAACATCACAGCTTTGATTGGGAACATGGCGTGCTGGATTACGGCTTAATTTTGCCAAAAATTCGCCAAAGATTCCCCGATGTGAAGATGGTGGTAGAAATGGACAACGTGCCTGATATGGCAGACAGCCTCTACTACTTTAATCGCGAAACCGCCCCCTAAGCTGCCTTATCACACAAACCCCCACAAAGGGCGCAAGATGTTTTGTGCCCTTTGTCGCATAGCAAATCCCCATCGGCTACACCCTGATTGCCCTTCTGTTAAACGCATCCAAAAACACTTACAGTACATAAAGATGCCTTAGGTTTGATAGAAATTGCTCCCATATTGGATAACGCTAATCGTGTGCTTTATTTGCCTTCTAAAGAGAATAGCTGGATAATTCTCAAACTTGCTAACTACCTAGCTTCTTTAACTCAAATCCCAGCATTTCGCGATCTTGTTTGTAGCGCTTAAGGTAGTCTTTGACCATGTAGTCACGCTGTTTTGAATCAGTCCAAGTTTCTAAACCACGAGTAGTAAAAAATATAAAGACATGCCCCCTATCCCCCCACGCCTCATTTTGCGGTATCATCTCTACAGACCTTACACAAGGAGAATACGCAATCATGACCAAACTAATGCTCATCGGCATGGGGTCTCGTGGGGATGTACAGCCCCTTATCGTACTAGGTGAAGCCCTAAAAGAAGCGGGCTATGATGTGGTACTTGTGGCAGGGAGCAATTTTCAGGCGTGGGTAGAGGAACGTGGCTTAGCCTTTTTGCCCCTCACCACCGACATGGAAATGCTCATGAACAGCCCCGAAGGCAAAGAGTGGGCGAAGAACGGCAGTAAAAGCCCCATTCACGAAGGTATCGCCATGCGTAACATGCTCAATGCTTACGGGCAGGCGTTGGCAGAGGACATCTTGCGCCTATGCACCCAAGCCGACGTGCTATTTAGCAATTTGCCCACCTTTGGTATGATTGAAGCCATTGCGGAAAAGTACCATAAGCCCCACTTTCGCATTATGTTTTCGCCCCTTACGCCCACCAACGACCCACGCATTACGATGGTACCCTCTGTGCCGTGGCGTTCTGTGTTTAATCGTTTTGCATGCTATGCGGGCATTTACTTTACGTATAGCATCACGAAGGATGTTAGTAACCTGATGCGCCAACAATTGGGCTTAAAGGCGTGGGGTTGGCGTGATTATGTGCAGGCGTGGAATCGTGTGTTATCGCTCACTGGGGTTAGCCCTCTCATCATGCCCCCCGATGAAGCGTGGCGCGATAATGTGGTGGTGACGGGGTATTGGTTTGACGATAGTGGGCAAACATGGCAACCGCCCACCGCCCTCACAGACTTTTTAGCAAAGGGTGATGCGCCCGTTTACATTGGTTTTGGGAGCATGACGGATAGTGACCCCGAAACAACGATTCGGCACATGCTAAACGCCTTAGCAGAAACAGGGCAACGGGGCATTATCTATACGGGATGGGCGGGCTTAAACGCAAGCACCTTGCCCGAAAGCGTCTTTTTGCTACAGGGCGCACCCCATGATTGGCTGTTTCCTCGTATGAAGGCGGCGGTGCATCACGGCGGGGCTGGCACAACAGGGGCAGCCCTGCGTGCTGGCGTACCGTCTACAGTCGTCTCACACTTGGGCGACCAACCCTATTGGGGCAGGCGTATTTATGAGCTAGGGGTGGGGGCAAAGCCCATGAAGCGTAGCCAATTTAACGCCCATCGGTTAGCAAACGCCATTGATGCCATGACGAAAACGCCTGATATGCGCCAAAAAGCCACCCAACTAGGGGAACTCATCCGCGCCGAAAGCGGCACACAAAACGCTGTTAACGCCATTAAAGGGTGGTTGCTTTAGCTTTAGGCGTGAAAAAATGATAGCGAGGAGCGCAAGACCCTTGCGCCCCTAAAGATGGGTTTATCTTTTGAAAATGCGCCCAAAAGTGGCTTTAAGTGCGCTCGGTTTCACTTCTCCGCCATTAGCGAAGCGTTCTATTTGTTGATGCAATTCAGCTTCATCAATTTGGATTTCTAACAACTCCGAAAGTTTAGTGATAAACACGCGCTCGGTATTGTCTAAGTTACCATCACAAATTGCCATTAACACCACCAGCTCTAACAATTCATTAGCCTTAGGCGTGCCTTTTAGTGGGCGAATGGCGTCAAATAGCGCACCCTCATCTCGGGCAAGGTTATCAAACTCGGCGGGTTTATATTCGGGTAATGTAACCCGTTTGAGAAATGACTCGTACATAGACTGTTCTTCGCTACTAAAATTACTGTCAGAGTTGGCTATCATCCACAAAGCAGCGGCATGTGGGATGCCATATTCTGTTTCCTTAAGCATGATGGAGTCTAGTTTTTGGTGCTGTTTAGATTGCTTGCTAAACCGCGCCTGTGCAGTTTTAGCAATACTTCTCGTTGTCACATAATTAAACCCTGCACCCAGCCCAACTGAAACAAAGGGGACAGCAAACTTAATGAGGGTGCGTTGAAGAATTTTAACACCGATGGCTTTACCCGCCTTTTGAAATGCTACTAACGTCCCTTTGGTGATGGTGGTTTTGATGAGCGTTGTTGTGCCGTGAACCCCCACTTGTTTTGTTAAGATACTGCCAACCACTTCACCTGATTTGATACCAAGCGCGTATTGAAAAACGTTCATAATGTCTTCGGGGTCTTCTGCACTGAAGGGGATGCCATAGATATTCATTAAGTCTAGTACCAACCATAGTTGAATTTTAGAGATGTAAGCAATTTCACCCCCAATGGCACCCACTAAAAGAGGAATGGAAGCCCCGAAGGATGCTAAAGTGGTGATTTGTGTTGTAGAGACAGCCACACCCGCTATCCCACCCGCAACAGAGGCATGAGCAAGACACACACCAATGAGCTTCTCGGCAATGACATCAGAGGGCAAACCAGGGTATTGTTTCGTGAAGTATTCGGCGCGGGCGTTGCGTTGGTAGGTGCTAATCACTCTGGTTAGAACATTAAGAAACCAATCCCCAGACTTCCAATCATCTATTGACAGCTCTTTGACAAACTCTGATTCTTTGGCAATTTCTAGGCTTACTTCTTGTTTTAATTGTGAATCATCCTGCGACATATGACTTATCCTATATGTAATGTAAAATAAACATACTCGTTATATTACACTAAAAACAGAAAATATCATAAAAGTGTGCCACAGCAAATTTTAAGATACGCCTTCTGCCCCCTGTTCCACAGTCTCTAGGCAATGCTACCCCTCTATGGGATAATAGGGCATCGTTAGCCACCCCTATAAATGGAGCATGTCCTATGGCAAAAACGCATGATTTATCCGATTTTACCCCCAATCCCGACATCGCCACCGCCGAAACCATGCCTTCACGTTGGTATACCGACCCCGAATTTTTAGAGCTAGAGCGCGATAAAATCTTCTGGACAACGTGGCAACCCGTCTGCAATGCCAGCGTGGTGGCGCGTCCGGGTGACTACACGGCGGTTGAACTGGTAGGCGAGCCAATTGTAGTGACGCGCACCAAAGAAAATGAGCTTCGTGCCTATTACAACGTTTGTCGGCATCGCGGCGCACAGGTGGCGCGTGGTAAAGGCAATCGCAAGTCGCTACAGTGCCACTATCACGGCTGGACATATGGCTTGGATGGCAAGCTAATGAGTGCGCCCGAATTTGAGGGCGTAAAAAATTGGGATAAAAACCAAGTGTGCCTGCCAGAAGTGAAGTGTGAACAGTGGGGACCTTGGGTATTTATCAATCTAGACCCCAACGCACGCCCCATGAACGAATCTTGCTATGGCGATATTATGCAAGAAATTTTGAATGAGGGCTTTAATATCAACAGTATGACGAGCATAGAACGCCGTGATTATGACATTAACTGCAATTGGAAAGTGTATGTCGATAACTATCTGGAGGGCTATCATTTGCCCACCGCCCACCCCGCGCTCTTTAGAGAAGTGGACTATGACAAGTACGAAGTGATAACGTATAAAGACTATTCTAAGCAATTCGCCCCCATCCGTGAAATTGATGCCTCTGATGCCAGAGGGCGCGACCGCCGTTATGTGCGTACCAGTGAAGAATCCAAAGCCCTGTATTTTTGGATTTTCCCTAACATCATGCTGAATGTTTATTTGGATAACGTCAGCATCAACATCATCTTGCCCACCGACCACCAACGCACGCTCACCATTTTTGAATGGTTCTTTGAACAGCCCGGCACAGGCGAAGGGTGGGAGAGTATGCAAAGCGTCATTCAGTTTAGCGATGAAATTCAGCAGGAGGATATTGAGATTTGCGAAATCGTTCAGAAGGGCTTGCAATCCCGAAGCTATGATAGAGGACGCTTCAGCGTGCGCCGAGAAAACGGTGTGCAACACTTTCAGGCATTGGTACATGAATTTTTGACCAAGCCCTAAAGTACTTCATCTTATCAGCCCCCTAAAAAGCGCACCCGCCAACAGTGTGCTTTCTTGGGGGTTTATCACCCGCCCAAAAATTATTTATGCATAACATCCCCCCAAAAGCCCAAAAAAACTCACTTCGTTGGAAATTGTAACAAAACTCAAACCTTCATATATCCCAAATTGGGGGGTAAAAATCGGGTTCAGAGGGCATTTTTATCCCAATGTTAAAAAGTGTAAAATTTCACAATAGGCTTTTTATCGTAATATGAGCTACGAACACTTTGGGATAACTGCGATATATATCCCAACTTATCCCAAATTCTGACCCCTCCTGACCCCTTGCCTTCTAAAATTTCGTAACAATCCAATTTGTAATCTTTAAGCCTTTTCCGGGTAATTTATCCCAACCTTAAAATTTCACGTTTTTCCCTAAAATTAGTTGAGAAAATCGGTTTTTTAGGCTATACTGATTTTACTTAGGGTTTACCACAACCCCTCGCAATAAAACAAGCAATTGGGTGAAGTACAAATCAGCACCCCAAAACAAACAGGCTCTTGAGCCTCATAGAATAATCTGAATAACAGCTATATACACAACCTTCATTAAGCAAAGCACACTTGTGCAGTGCAACAGGGTTTTATTTCCCCCATCACCAATCGGCTTTTTGGGGGCTTGTATTGAATTACGCTTAAAGAAAGAATGTTTGATCGTGACACCGCAAGACATTTGGAATGCCGCAAAAATACAACTAGAGCTACAGTTTGACCGAGCCAGCTATGACACGTGGCTTCGTGCAACCGAGTACCTAGACTTTGTTGCAGATGACAGCCTCTTTGTCATTTCTGTTCCTAATGCTTATATTCAGGATATGCTTCAAAACCGCCTTTATCGTAATATTCGCCGTGTGTTGTGTGGTATTAGTGGTGGCACGATAGAAATGCGCTTTGATGTGGTAAAGCATGAGATTGTCTCGCCCCTTGCAGGCGACAATGACGACATGCCCCTCTTTAAGGCATTGCGCTACCAAGACAATCCTTTCTCTGACTCTAGCCGTGATGTGCCTAGCATTCAAGAAGCCCTGCGTACCCCGCGCTTTGGCGACTTGCCCGAAAGCATTGAACTAAACCCCAACATGACGTTTGAACGCTTTATTGTGAATCGTTCTAACGAAATGGCATACCAAGCGGCGCGTGCGGTTGCAGAGTTTCATGCTACCGTGTATAACCCCTATCTCGTTTATTCCAGCACAGGCTTGGGCAAAACCCACCTGCTACAAGCGATTGCTCATGAGTGTGTGCGGCGTGGGCTAAAGACGCTTTATGTCACATCGGATGTGTTTACCACAGAACTGATGACGGCGATTCGTAATCGTACCACCGCCATGTTCCAGCAAAAATATCGCACGGTAGACGTGCTTCTTATGGATGATGTTCAGTTTATTGCTGGCAAAGAAAGCACCCAAGAAGAATTCTTTCATACCTTTAATGCCCTTAAGCAAGCCAACCGCCAAATTATTATGACCAGCGACCGCCACCCCGAAACTATGCTAACGCTGGATGACCGCCTGCGCTCGCGGTTTAGCGGTGGGTTGATTGCGGATATTGCTATGCCCGAATATGAAACGCGCCGTTTGGTGCTAGAAATGTGGGCAAAAGAGCGTGAAACCATCGTCACCCCTGATACTTTTGATATGCTGGCAAAACGTGGCTCAAAGAACTTTAGAGAGCTAGAAGGGCTGTTCCTAAGCCTTGTTGCCCAGTCAAAATCGGCGGGGCTATTGAGTAGTGACCCCGAACGCATTGAACGCGCCATAGAGCTATTCCAAAGCCCACGCAAGCAAGTGAATATGCCCCGTATTATTGAAATCACGGCGCAAAAATACGGGCTGTGTGCCGAAGATTTAACAGGCAATAAGCGCACAGCTTCTATCAATACCGCCCGTCAGGTGGCGATGTATATTGCCCGTGACCTTACGCCCCTGTCGCTTTCACAAATTGGTGAGGTGTTTAGTCGTAATCATACCACCGTACTACACGGCTGTAACAAAGTGGCAGATGACCTTAACAAGGATGCCATTTTGCGCGGGCGTATAGAATATATTAAGCGCATCCTAGAATCTTAGCCACACACGGCACTTTGAAAGTGGGCTAGGCTCTGCGATAATATGATGTTCTTTGAATAAGCACATCACAGGCGTAAAATCGCAAAGCCCATGACCCAACTCACCGACATTTACCAAATTGACAATTTTATAGATACCTTTGCACTAGGACACTATGCGCGGGTACTTTCTGCTACCGACAAACGCACCCAAGCCCATATTGCATTTAAGGTGCTACGCCCCGAACACTTGCTCCCTGATGGCGATATGCGCTGGGAGTATCGCGCTTTTGGCAACGAAGCCCATATTTTACACAGCCTTAAAGATAGCCCTCACGTGATTGGTTTGCTGGATTGCGGGTTTGTGTCCACCATTGGCGAAGCCCCCGATGGTGGCGATATTGTCTCATTTGGCACAAATGCCCAAACGTTTAATCGCTCTTTATATGAGTATGCGTCACAAGGCTGGCGACCTTATTTAGCGTTGGAATACTTGCCTCGTAATGCCAATCTTTTCTATTTGATGAAGAGTAACCAAGCCAAAAGTTGGCGTTTGCCAAGCGAAGAAGGGCTATCCTTGGCGTTACAATTCGCCCAAGTGCTTCGTTTAGCCCACATCCAAAATATCGCCTATTTAGACCATAAACTAGAGCATGTCTATTGGGATGGCACACACCTAAAGCTCATCGACTTTAACAGCAGTAAACAGCTTAACGGCACGCCCAGCCCCCAAGACTTTGCGAAAGATATTCATCATTTGTGTGTGGGTATCCTGTACCCCATCTTTACGGGGCTTGCACCGCAAAAAGGCTCCTTGCGCCCTCAGCCCGGTGGCTTAGATGTGGTAGAGTCACGGTATGCTGATATTACCGAGCTTGATTTTCCACCTGATGGCTATTTAAGCCAAGCCATCCAAGAACTGCTAAAGCGTGGCGCAAGTATGGTGTATGTGTCCGTAGAGGCGTTCTTAGAGGACGTACAGCGGGTGTCTGCGCTCCATGGACGTGACTTTCCAAATTACGCCAGCACGCCCCCCAATCGGCAGGCGCGTGATATGGTAAAGAAGGGTCTTAAAGAATTGCGTGAAGGAGTGGGCAAAGTGCGCTCGGCGCGTGATACGTTTAGAGAAGCCATGCTTCAGGAAGAACTAACACCGGACATGGAAGACGAACTGCGCCGTTTGGTAAAGTCCATCAACGACATGCTAACGCATCGCGTTATTCCATAACACACGCACACAAGAGCGCAAAGCCCCGTGTTCATGAGGGGGCTAAAAGAACATCAATGCGAACCCGCACAGTGGGATGAATTTGCGGTGGTTATTTGCACGCCGTAAATAGGGTAACCGTGATTGCTAGTTGTTTTTTCCTGAGAGCTTCGCCCTCAAACACCCACAAGGGATTGGCATCCCTTGACCCTTTTATGCCCACTTTTTGCAAAAAGTGGTGGCGTTTTGGTAAAACCCTGTAAAAGTCAGGGACTAGCAATCAGGGTAGGGTGCGGTTTTACAGTAGCACTAGCACAATGGCGGTAATGGCTTCAAAGACCACAATGCCCGCTTGGGTGGGGGTGCGTAGGATGGGAAAGAGTGCCATTTGCACCAGGCGCGTTAGCCCCATACCCGCATACCCCATCCCGACAATGGCATAGGCGGCAGGGTTTTGTAAAACAATCAAGCCCACGCCCATCGCTAAGTAAATGCCGCCCCAGCCGTTACGAATTTCGGCAATGCCCACCGGGTTTTCTGTGCCAAGCCCCACGGCATCGGCAAGGCGTTTGGGCGCAACCAACGCCACTAGCCCAAACACCACATTTAGCCCCGCAAAAATAAGTTTAAGAATGTCCATCTTATCCAACCTATCTCATCACACAAAACGCGCTATTGTTCATCGGGTGGGGCGGGTAAATGGTGCAAATCCTCTAATACCAATTGTCCTGTGGCAAGAGCGCGGAGGGCGGCGGCATTGCGGTCACGCACACCGAGCTTTTCCATCACATTCGCCAGCGTTTCAATAACGCCCGTCATGGGCAAATTTAGCACTTCGGTAAGTTGTTCGTTGCTATAGCCCTTCGCCACATAAAGCAGCATGTCGTTTTCAACTTCGGTTAAATACTTCTTATCTCTGCCTGTCAGCAAGCCACTCACCACTTTTTCCGCTACGCCCTTGCCCAGCACAATTTCACCATCCAGCACCTTGCGGATGCTTTCTAGCAATTTTTGCTCATCGGTAGACTTTAGCAAGTAGCCATGTGCGCCAGAACGCAACGCCCGAATGATGTACAGGTCGTCATCACGCCCCGTTAAAATGAGTACCTTCACTTTGGGGGCTTTGGCGCGGACTTCGGGCAGAATGTCTAGCCCCCCTCTGCCGGGCATGTTGAGGTCTAAAATCAGCAAGTCGGGCTGGATAGCAATGGTTTGTATCAACGCGCTATCGCCATCACTACACTCTGCAATCACCACAAATTCATCGTGCTGCTCTAAATAGCTGGCTAAGGTGCGCCTTAAAAGGGTGTGGTCATCTGCCATCACAATGCGCGTGGCTTTATTGCTTGTGCCATCCCGTAAAATATCGGTTTGCGCCTTTGCCCAAATAGGGCGTTTGGCAATGGTGGTCATGCTGTCGGCGGCATTAGGCGCATCGGGCAAGGCGGCAATCAGTGAATCTGCCAGACCTCGCGCGTTTTGAAAACGGCGGTCTATTTTCTTTTCTAGGGTTTTAAGAATCACGCTTTCTAAAGCGCGTGGCAAATCGGGAATAATCAGGCGTGGCGGGGGCGCGGGCTGTTGCACATGCTGAAGCAATAATGCCGTGATGTCATCCGCGTTAAAGGGCAATTGCCCTGTTGCCATCTCATATAGCACAATGCCCAATGAGTAAATATCGGTACGGCGGTCTAAGGGCAAGCCCTGTGCTTGTTCGGGTGAAATATATGCAGGCGTACCAATCACCATGCCAGGCGCAGTAACGCGCTGTGCTTCACGGGGCAACGCCAGCCCCAAGTCCATAATTTTAACTTGTCCGTCTTTGGTCACTTTGATGTTGGCGGGCTTAATGTCACGGTGAATGATTTCACGCTCATGAGCATAGTCTAGCGCACGCGCAATTTGTACACCCAACGCCACCACCACATCCGGCGATGAGGGGATGTAATACGTTAGAGTTTCGCCGTCTACGAACTCAATGACCAAGAAGCTGCGGTCATTGTCATCGCCACGGTCATAAATTGCCATGATATTAGGATGATTCAGTTGGGCAGCCGCCATTGCTTCTTGAAAGAAGCGTTTACGGGTGGTTTCACGGACATGGGGAAGCAACACTTTTAAAGCTACTTCGCGCCCTAGTAGTGTGTCTAAGCCCTTGTAAACGGTAGACGTTGCGCCTTCGCCAAGATGCTCTAATACTTGGTATCTTCCGTTCAGTTTTACGCCTAACAGTGACATCCGTTCACCTACCCCTATGACATGACTCTATGGCATTTAATGATAACACACACTCAAAAGTTACGCATGGTTTTTCTTTATGGCGTTTGTTGTGGGGCATTTGCTTATGAGATATACTTTTGCTTATCGTGAATGCAACAGGGAGGTAATCGCATGGGTGATGTATTTTATGACGCATTTATCTCGTATTCCACCAAAGACGGTAACTTTGTCACTACGCTTCGCCTTGCCCTAGAGCAAACTGGCAAACGCATTTGGCAAGATGTAAAAGAACTACAGCTAACAGAGGAATGGTGGACACAAATAAAGCAGGGCATTTTCGCCTCTGATAACTTCATTTTTATCGTTAGCCCACGCTCTATGTCCTCGCCCGTATGCCAGCTAGAGCTAGAATACGCCCAAGCACTCCAAAAACGCACAATCTTTATTCGCCACGAAAACGCCATAAAAGAGGATAGTGTTGCCTATATGCTAGAGCGTATTCGTAACCAAGACTATCTTCAATTTATCACGCGAGAACGTGATATGGTTGCGCTGGCAGAGAAAAACTGGCAAACCGTAGAGGGCGAACAAAGCCTGTTCATTGCCAACAAAGAAGATATTCCGTCACAATTGCCCACATTAACAGAAGCCTTTGATAAGGACTTTCTGTATATTCGTCAAAGCAATATCTTGCTAGGGCGGGCGCAAGAATGGGGAGAAAGTCAGAGCAATCCTAGCTTTTTATTGCTAGGTGAGGCGTTGCTCTCAGCAGAAAAGTGGCAAAATGAGGGGAAAAAGCCCGCCCCTACGCCCGAACACATCGGCTATATTCAGGAAAGCCGTAAGGCAGAAAATGAACGCCAACGCATTGCCCAAGAGCAAATTACCCGTACCAAACGCCTGCAACGGGTGGGAGTGTTTGCCATTGCATCTGCGATTGTGGCATCGCTGATTAGCGCAAACGCTATCAATGGGGCAAATATTGCCGTAGCCCGTGAGTTTACAGCCAATGAACGTTCTACGGTGGCGAGTATTCAGGTGGCAAACGCGCAAGCCACCGCAACCCAAATTCCCCCTACACTAACGCAAGCGGCTATCGTACAAGACATTGCGCTGGGGTTTGGCAATGCCATGTTACAAAGAGACAACCCCGACCAACAACTTAAAGAGCTAACAAACCTTGTAGAACTTTATGCCGACCAATCCATTGCCTATCAAGCGCGTGGTATTGTGTACACCGAACAAAAACAATATGAAGAGGCGATAGCAGATTTTGACCGCGCAATAGCCCTTGACCCCCTTAACGATTTAGCGTTCTTAGGGCGCGGGCGTGTGAAGTACGATATGGGCGATTTTGAGGGGGCGATTGCCGATTTTAGCGAAACGATACGCATCGATCCAGAATACCCCATCGCCTATAATAATCGAGGTGCTGCAAGGCGTGACGTGGGCGATTTTACGGGCGCACTCGCAGACCTTAACCAAGCCATCATCCTAAACCCCGACCTTGTAATTGCATATCATAATCGCGCCATTTCCTATGCGACCTTAGGGGATATTCCTAATGCGCTTAAAGACTATGACCAAACAATTCTTCTTGACGATACTTTTGCCGAAGCCTATTACAATCGTGGGCTTATTCACAACGAGCAAGGCAATATAGAAGATTCCTTAGAAGATTTTGAGCGTGCCATCGCACTAAATCCGCAATACGCCCCCGCTTATGGTGACCGTGGGGTGTCACTTTTCCGTATGGGGGATGTAGACGGTGCGGTTGAAAGTTTTACACAAGCCATTGCCCTTGATCCAAGCTATATGAGAGCCTATTACAATCGGGGTGTTGCGAGGCGTGAAAAAGAGGATTTTGAGGGCGCACTCGCAGACTTCAACCAAGCCCTTTTGATAGAACCTAATAACCCTAATATCCATGTTGACCGCTCCATAATTTACTTTTCATTGGCAGATAAAGCCCTTGCTCCTGAAGAACAAACGGGTTTTCTGCAACAGGGTATACAGGATATACGGCAAGCCGAACGGCTGGGTTTTGTCATTCCAGATGACTTTTTACAGGAAATTATTGAAACAGAGGACGCATTGGCAGCAAGCGCAACGCCTACAGCATCGCAGACTGCCATCCCAAGCGCAACGCCTACGGCGACACCCTAAAGGAGCAACGCCTAGCCACAAAAATTCACTAGCAGTTCACTGAGTAACACATGGCGCAGGCTCATTTCTTCGGCAATTGCCACTTGGTGCGCTAAAACACCTAATGCGCCTTCTGTGCAGTGATGTAAGTACAACGCGCCGTTTTTAAGCGTGCTTTCAAAGCGTTTTTCTAATATCGGCTGGCAGATGGCGGGGTCTTTGCTACATAGATGGTCTTGCATATCTGCCGACCACAGCACAATCGGCAAGCCCGTTTGGATGCTAACTGTAAAGAGCGCATCCGTGGTAATGCCATAGGGCGGGCGAAACCCCACCGTTTCATAGGGCGCACCTAAGGCTTCTTCTAGCACGTCTTGCCATGGCAAAACCTCGTTATATAAAAGAGCGCGTGCGCTATAGTCGGTGATGTCGGGGTGGCTAAAGGTGTGGCATCCAAATTCATGCCCCATATCTAACAATTTGGAGTATAGGTTTTCATAGCCTTCTGTGGGGTTGTCTATATTAGCGCGAATGGCGATGCCTGCCGGGAAGAACGTGGCTTGTAGCCCGCGTTGTGATAGTGCCTCTCCAATTTTGTAGGTGAGTGCTTCGTCCCAACAGTCATCATACGTTAGGCAAAATTCGTCGCGGTCTTTATTGCCCCGTTGCACAATGGTGCTTCGCTGAGAACTCACAATTTCGCATGCCTTTTCTTGCGCTAGGGTTGGCAATGCCAAAAGGCTTGTGCCTGCTATTGCTCCCAGCAACACTTGACGACGTGATAATCCATAGTGAGAACGGTTTTTCATTAAGCATCGCTTTCTACTGTGCCTGTATGATGTGTTGCATTATAGCCCATACACGCAAAAAGGGCGCAAATGGTTTGCGCCCTTCTGATTTTATATTTCTATACGTGACTATCTTTCCTTCAGTTTAGTAGTCCGCCATGATTTTTTCGTACAGAGCGCGGGTTTCCTTTGATGGGGGAAGGTCAAGATCTTGTTTTAAGCGTTCTGCTAATGTGCGATATTGCAGTACAGCTTCTTGTGTACGTCCAGACTCCGCGTAGACTTGCATAACATCACGATGAATCTCTTCACGTTGTGGCACATATTTCAAGGCGGTCTTAAAGTAGTTTAAGGCTTCATCGTGTAATTGATGCTTAAGGTGAATGCGTCCCATTGTTACAAGTGCTTTAACATAGAGTGATTTTAGATATTCACGGCGTTCATTTGCCCATGTGGCATCTAATGTTGATAAGAAATCGCCCTTGTAGAGAGAAATTGCGCGTTGAAGTAATTCCACCTGATGTTGTTCATCTTCTGTTTCGTGGGCTTCTGTAACGGCATCAATAAACTCACCTACATCATAATGCCTGACGACATTTTTACTGGGGCTATAAAAACCAGCACCATAAGAGGTTAGTTCATAGTCGTTACCGTCACCTACAATTTCAGTTAGGCGTTCACCAATTTTTCGTTTTGTTACATGGAAAACATTGGTTGCTTCTTTTGTACCAAGTGAGGGCCAAAACATGGTGAATATTTGGTCTCTTGTTACTAATGGATTGTCAACTAAATAGAAGAACAAGAAACGTGGAAGTGAGCCATCCCAATGAGTCATTTCTACGCCATTAACATACGCTGAACCCGTACCAAATGCGCTTACTTCAAGCTGGGGGTTAGAGCCTTCGCTGGGGGTTAAAACGATGCTGCTTTTTCTAAATCCTGTGCCAAGTATAATTCCTTGTGATTTTGTAACAAATTCAACCCAAGGATAATAGGCAAGTAAACGAGAACTAAATACCGCAATGCAGTTTGAGGGCAAATTGTCTAGCAATGTGCCAAGGAAAGTTGCTAATTCTTTTGTTGGTGGTGTAAGGTCAAAATCATCAAAGAAAATGACGTTTTTGCTGTTCTTTAGCTTCTTAAAGGCTTTAACAATGCTATTTGCCCAATCCGAAGGATTCTTAGAACCTTGTGCGCCTTCGATTACTTTGTCGGCATCATAATCATTGTCAATCAGGTTAAACTCACGCGAAGATTCAATTATCCAATCTTGTAATGGTATATTGGGGCGTGACAACTGATGATAGAATACAGTACCTTCTATCTCTCTTGTAAAATACGCCGTCAATTGACTTTTATACAAAGTGTTGGGATAAAGAATCACAACTTTTTTGTTGTCTATGTACTTCTTAATAGATGAAACAGGAGAGTTGCTCAGAGTGGACAGTGCCATTTTTAGATCCTTTTTTATTCTTTTTTTACAAGTTGTCGTAAAAGGTGCTATTCGTAACTTACGTTACCTATTGACTGCCTATTAGTGTAACAAAATTAGTTATGTGTGTCAATCACGTACCAAAGTACTATCATTAAAAACCTAGAAAAATTCTGAAATAAACGGCAACGGAAATTTTTCATGTTTTATAATCACGTAAGGATAAACGCGAATGATAGGGTTTGTCAATTCAAGATTAGTACCAATTTCGAGGGCATTTGTTTTAGTTGAATTGTTCATTTTATCGATAATTTTGCTTACGTTTTGGCATCATTCTCCCCCAATACGCGATAACTGGTTAAATTTGCTATGGCTGGCAATTCCCGTTTTTACGGTTCGTTTTGTGATTTGGGGAACTTTGTTAAAACGCGCTACGAGTACAGATTCGGGTGTTTTAAGCGAAGAAAGAGCTGAGGTAATACCTATTGCAATATCTTTCATTACTATTTTAGTTTCCATAGCTCTTCTAGCTGTAATGTTATTTAATTTTACTAATGCACCTAACGCCCGACAGAGTTTTTGGGTGCTGGTGTGTCGCCCCCTGCTGGGAATGTGGATAATTATTTTCAGTATAGATTGTGTACGAGTGTATAGAAAATGTAGTTACTTACTCTATGTTAGTTTAGCAATGGGTTGTGTTGTGGGTACATTGGGTTTAATTGCCACGCAATGGCACACCAAAAGTGATAGTTTAGACCCCATTACACGCCTATTACCTACGCTCCCCTTCCGTCAATTTTTGCCCGATATGATGCTATCGTTTAATCCAAATGAAATTGGGGGCGCAATTGCTTGGCTGTTTCCGCTTATGTTTGTATTGGTATGGCACAAGCCCATTAGGGTGTTTGCGTTCCCCATCGCCGTCCTCTTGGGATTTGCCTTGTTCTTAGGGCAAAGTCGTTTTGCATTGCTGGGGGTTGGCGTGGCATTGGGGCTATTTGCGCTCTTTCATCTTAAGAGCCGTATGCGATGGACAGTTCTTGGGGGGCTGGTGTGTGTGGCGGTGTTGCAAGGCGTTATTTTATTGGGTCTGCCGACGGGTGCGCCCCAAAATGACCTACCTACTGCGCCCACGCTTTCGGCTCGTGATGCGTCCAGCCTTAGTACACGGCTAGAGCTATGGAATCGTGGGCTACGCATGTTAAGCGATTATCCTATTACAGGCGTGGGAATGAATATGTTTAGGCGTGCTATTCGCACTCCTGATTATCAAATTGAATACTTTGAGCGTATTAACTTTACTGCACCCCACGCCCACAACGAACTGATACAAATAGCAGCCGATTTGGGCGTGTTTGGCGTGCTATTTTGGGTGGGGGGGTATGGTGTCATTTTCTTCTTGTTGTGGCGTGTTATTCGGCAAAAATACACCGATTTAACCATCTTGGCGTGGGCAGTAGGGGCAGGGCTATTGGCGCATTTGCTATATGGCATGGGGGATGCCATTACGCTTTTTGACCGATACGCCTTTTTAGGGTGGTGGCTCTATGGTTTGGGGATGGGGATTTATGCAGAAGTTCAGATTAGGCGTTATAATGAAGATAAACAAAGACAACATTAACGGTAACTCATCGTGATTAATTCTTTACGAAGTATCCATCTCAAACCCCATCAATTGCTTGTGATTATTCCCGCCGCGGTTTTGGTGTGGGAAATTCGGCAAGATGCTTTTCATCAACGTAGCCTGGAAAATGTGCTGCTGTGGATAGCCCTTTTAATGCTGTATACGGTGTCTACCTCTTTTGCTGGTGATGTAAAGAACGGGCTATGGACGGGCTATATTTCCTTTGCAGTTATCGTATCAGCCTTCGTTACTGGGCTAATGCCTGTCTTGGTCATTATCTTTTTAGGAACTGCGATTGCCCTGTTGTGGAATCACTTTATGCATAAGTTAAGCACGCCCTTTCATTTGGGGTTAGGCGAATACCTAGACCGTGTCATTATTGGCGCGCTTGGCGCAATTGTGACGTTCAGCATGTTTTATTTTTTGGGGGGTGTGCTACCTCTTAAAGACTTCTCCCGCGCAGAAGATTGGTTCGCCATCATTGGCACGGCACTCGTTGTTTATCCCTTCTGGTACTTGTTAGGGGCGTGGATAACACGCAAAAATGGCGAAGAACTGCGGGCAATTGTCAATAAAAGCGTGGGAATGGACTTACTGCTGTATTCAGTTGCCGTGATTATGCCCGCCATCCGAGAAAACAACGGTAATGGGGTGATGGTGGTGTTGGTGGGCTTGGTGCTATTACAAGCCGTACGCTATCGCCAAATAAGTGATGCCCGCTCTTTAATAGAAGTACGTTCGAAAGAAATTGCCACCCTATACCAAGATAGTCAGCGTTTGGGGGGCAACCTTTCAATTATCAATCGCTCTGTGCAAGATGTCATGTTTAACCTAGACCGCCAAAGCGCAATAGACGTAGCGTGTGAGGTGGCGTGCTTTGTGACGGGTGCATCAAAGGCGGCGGTGTTTTTTGTAACAGACCGCTTGCACTTACGCCCGATGGCAACCCATAACATCACCCTGCCCCCAGACATGAGCTTTACTTACTACCCCGAACGCTATACCAATGGGGCGCATATCGTCAAAGATATTAACCTAACAGACGATGCCCAACTTAAAAAGCTGGCGATTGCTAGTACATTTAGAGCCACCCTAGAAACACCCCTTAAAACGGGCAATGTTGTTGTGGGCTATATTGCGGTGTACCACGAAGAGCCTCATCAGTATGAACAGAACGACATCAACCTACTAGAGATGCTTTCTAGCCAGCTTACCGCCGCTTTTGATAACGCCGACTTGTTACAGGCATTAGAGCTATACGCCAGTGAACAAGCCCAGCTGGTACAAATTTCTCGTATGACCACTTCACACCTTGACCTTGACCTGGTGATTGCAGACGTTTGCTTTGTCATGCCCAATATGGTGCAAATGGAAGTGGCGCAAATTGGGATTCTAGGGGGCGCAACACACGGTAGCCTTGAAATTTATTACCAGAACCCACTCAATAACCAGCTCACCACCAAAAACCTCCTCATATCCGACTATGTAGAGCTAAACAACCTTATTGAAAACCCCTTGACCGCCAATCCCTGCATCCTTAGCTTGGATGATGACAGTCTATCGGATGAGGTGCGCCTGTGGATGGAACAGGAGGGCTGGCAAACCATGGCGATTACGCCTCTAACGATAATGCGCCAATCGTATGGGGTTGTGATTTTGGGGTCTAGTGAACCGGTAACGTTCTTAGATAATCACCGACGCTTGCTAGAAATGGCAACCAATCAAGTATCGGCGCAAATTCATAATGCCCGCATCCATCACATCACAGAAATTTCGCTGGCGCAACAGCTAGAACAGCTTGCCTTGATTGAAAATATTGCCCAAAAGGTATCACAATCGCTAGAACTTGACCTAATTATTGCCAATGTTATGGATGCCGCGCTACAAGCAACCCAAGCCGACACCGTAGAAATTGCCCTTCGTGATGAAGCACGCTGGCAACTTATCACGCTTGCACGCCAGCCCGATGAAACGGCGGTAACGGTGTTTCAAGACGAGCCCGACCCCATTATTCAAAAGGTGGCTAAAGAGCGACATTTGGTGATGGATGGCAACCATGACGGGCGTAATTCTTTTTTGGCGGTGCCGTTGCTAAGCGGCGGCGAAGTGGTGGGCGTATTGAAACTGGCTAGCGAAAAACCCAATTTCTTTACGGGCGAACACGCCTCTTTTACCCAAAGCCTTGCAGGACACGCTGCCATTAGCATTGATAACGCGCACTTGCTTGGTGAGCGGCAGGAACAAATTAACACACTAACCGCCCTTCGCACGCTCACGCTAGAATCGGTGGGAACACTAAGCCATGAATTTGTGTCATTAGCCATTCTTAAAGCCACGCTTACGCTATTGGGTGGTGAAGAAGCCGTCCTCTTTGGATATGATGTGCGGACAGATGAGCTTGTCATTCACATGGGGGCAGCCCTTCAAGCAGGTAACGTTATCCAACGCATACCGTCTTTCCCACCGCAAACAGTGCTAGAAGCGGTGCGTTATGGCAAGGTGCAGGTGGTGCATCGCCCACGCCAAACCAATGAGCAGGGTGAAAAGTCCTTTGGGACGCTCTTGCTTATTCCCATCGTCAGGCAAGGCACAATCCGCGATATTGTGGTATTGGGCTACACACGCTATGCGCGGTTTACCGAGCGTGAAATGAACACGATTGAGCTATTGTCTGCCCAAGTGGCGGGACATTTAGACAATGTGATGCTTAACCAAGCCATTCAAGAGAGCAATGAACGCCTGCGCGTTATCTTAGATTCTACCCGTGATGGCATTATTCTTTTAGACAATGGGGGGCGCGTTCAGGATGCCAATATTGCCGCCTCGTCTATGCTTCAGACCGACCTCAATAAGCACCTTAACGAAAACTTCAAACGCCTGATGCAACACTATTACAGCAACGGCGAAAACGATACCGA
>Ga0163144_10005081_pt1 | contig 29329 bp, 25 predicted proteins | sample OliLak19BULKMAT1_FD_123175 | JGI IMG/M metagenome (GOLD analysis project Ga0163144, IMG submission 123175) | Freshwater microbial mat bacterial communities from Lake Vanda, McMurdo Dry Valleys, Antarctica - Oligotrophic Lake LV.19.BULKMAT1 | ecosystem: Environmental > Aquatic > Freshwater >...
CTCGATGTTCCGAAGCAGGCGGTGTTCGCGGGGCTCGGCCAGGGTGATGGCGACGCCGTCGCGTCCGGCCCGGCCGGTGCGGCCGATGCGATGGACGTAGGCCTCGGCCGAGGTGGGAACGTCTTCTCGGCCGCCTCGTCCTCGGCCCGGGCCACGATGAAGACCTTCTCGGACATCAGTCGCGCGCTCATGGTGATGAACAGGTTGTCGGCGTCGGAAGCGGCCACGGTCACCAGTGTCCGGGCGCGGTCGATGCCGGCCCGCCGCAGGGTGTCGTCATGGGTGGCGTCGCCGGCGAGGGCGACCCCGTGCCCGCTGCTGAAGCCCTGCAGTAGTTCCGCGCTGCGTTCGATCACCACGAAGGGAATCTTCTGCTGGGCGAATTCGTTTGCCACCAGCCGACCCATGCGGCCATAGCCGCAGATGATCACGTGATCGCGAAGGGAGTGGAGTTTCTTTTCCATGCGGCTCCTGTCTAATTGACCCGTCAATTCGCCGCCCACGATGGAGCTCACCGCGGAAGTGGCCGTATAGAACAACGAGAAAACGCCGGTCAGGAGCAAACCCATCGTGAAGACGCGGCCTGCGGTCGTGAGGGGATGGACCTCGAGATAGCCCACGCTGGTCAGCGTGATGACGGTCATGTAGAGCGAATCGAACGCCCCCCAGCCTTCGACCACCATATACCCGACCGTACCGCCGACCACCAGGACGATGACGACGGCGGTGGCCACGACCAGAGCGCGATATCCGGCGGGAATGGACTTCAATCGGCGGCCTTCCCGTGCGCGCGTGGGCGCGGCAGGAATCATAGGCCCACTCGCCCAGAACGGGCTTGAAGAGATGGCTGGAGGCGCCGAGACCGACCTCGGCAAGGGCCGCACACCGCAAGGTGGCTACGACGTCGACAATATCTTCGAGTACGCCTTGGTGATCGCGCTGAACCAGGTCTGGGACATGATCTCGTAGCCCACTGCGGTGGGGTGGATATGGTCGACGAACAGCGCGGGCAGCGCGCGGCCGGACTTCATGAAGGCGTCGTGAGTATCCACGTACACCGCACCCTCCTCCTCCGCCACCTGTTTGATGAGCGTGTTTTGAGCCACCACCCATTCATTCCGCGAGGCGGGCGCGCGGTTGTCATAGTCGGTGTTGATGGGCAGCAGGCTCGCCAGGAAAGCGTGGCTGCCCCGCTGGTTGATCTGACGGACGATGGAGCGCAGCGCCACCGTGGTGAAGCAGGGAAGCTGACGACAAGACAGGTCGTTCCAGTCGTTGGTGCCGTAGTACACAAGGACGAAAGCGGGCTGGATGTTGCTGAGGTCGCGGCTGATGAGATCGGCGCCGTCCGTCGAATAGGTGGCGTCGCGGCCGCGGTTTGCAACTTCGGCCGTCCCGAAATGACCGCCCAACGTCGCTTCGAGCATCCGTCGGTAGCCGTTCCCGTCACCGACCCCGGGTTCGCCGTTGGTGATGCTGTCGCCGAACGCCATGTAGACATTGGCGCGGTTCGAGCCCCGGGGCAAGGTGATGGGCACAAGGACCTGTGCGGTGGCGGGAACGCTCACTGTGATGTTCGCGGGGGGGCGATAGAAGGGAGGCAGGCTGGCCGCGGTCACGGTGAGAGTGGCGCTGCCCGCCGGAATCTGAAGTGTGGCCTCCCCGGTTTTCGCCGCGGTGGTGCCTTTCACCGCTCCGACCACAAGTTCGGCTCCGGGGATCCGCGTCCCTTCATTCGTTTCATACACTCCGTTGGCGTTCTCGTCGAGGAAGGCCACGAAAGTGACGGGGTGGGTGGTGACCTGGGGAGTGGCTATCGGAGTGGGCCCACTCGGACCGAGTCCACTCCCTCCGCAGGCGGTCAAAAACATCAGAGTGAGAATGGCGAATCGAAGACGAACCGGGCAGCGTTCCATAAAGGCCGCGGATTCTAACGTCTTCGAAAGGGAAAGGAGTGTCGGTCGACCCCGGGACTGGTTTGGCCGTCCGGATCTTTACTCGGCGCCATCCTCCCCGACCGGCCTTTGGGCTAAAGTACCCCATCCCATACCTCAGCAAACAAAACCAAGAACCAATGGCGCTCCACCACGCTACCCCGGGGACCCCCAGGCCCACCACGACCGGGTCCATCAAAAGGCCCAATCGGCGCATCACCGCGCGCATCGCCTGCCGGCTCAGCGTGTCTTACGCGGGGACTCCGGGTGAGTGGCGACCCGCGACGGCCATGGACCTCTCGCGTTTGGGGTGTCGGCTGCGCACGGGTGAAGACCTTCCTCGGGACAAGAAGGTGGCGGTGCGCGTCGAGTTTCGAATGGCCGACGAGCCGACCCTCAGCGTGGACGGCATGGGCACTGTGATGTGGACGCGCCTTGAGGGGCTGTCGTTTCAGACCGGCATCCAGTTCGACTCGGAACCCGAGGGTCTCTCCGACCTTCTCGGCATTGCGCGCTGACTAGCGGGACCGTTCAAGGTCCCAAAGCCCATTAGTTAGAAGGTCCGCCTCACCTCGAGCCGCAGCCGCCGCAGCCAGTTTGTCCGCTCGGCGACATTGGGCGCGTCCTTAAACTGCTGCATCTGGCCGATGACGTGGAATGAAGACTTCGGTGATTGCGCGAAGGCGAACTCGGCGCGATGGCCGAGCCAGCCCGTGCCCCAGAAGAAATCGTCTCCCGCGTAGGCGGCCACGGTGACGTCCTTGTCCATCGACGCATAGGTGTATTCGCCCCGGAATCGGCCGTCGATCAGCGACCCCAAAACGAGAGCGGCCCATAACCCATTCCGCTGATTCGGAGCCTTGTGGTTCCTGGCCCCGTCCAACACCACTTGCATGGGGAAGGGGGCGTCCGTACGGAAACGCAGAACCAGGTCGATCACCCCGAATTCCCGAACCGGCGGTCCGCCGGCAACCCGGGTGTTCTGGCGGCGGATCTTGCGCTCAAGATGCTCGAGTTTGTCGAACTTGAGGTACGTGGCCGAAACGTCGACGCGCTTTCCCGAGCCGAAACCAAGATCCAGCGATCCGCCCGTGATCGTGACGCCTTTGCCGAGGCTCGCGCCACCAACGTCCTCCGAATCGCCGAACACGTGGCCGCCGCGCGAGTAGATGCCCGAGGCCCTGGCGGTGGGTTCGCCGGTCCCGCCCTGGTGAAGGACCCACACCGCGGACCCGCCCTGGATGCGCAGATCCTTGTCCCAGATCATGTCGGTGACTCGGAAGGGCATGGCCATCCGGCCTGCATTCACCTTGACGCCGCCCAGATTGATTCCGAGGTAGGCGAGATCGAGACGGATTGAGCGGGAATCGTAGTTGTCGCGGATCAAGGCCAGGGGCAGCGGGACGTCCTTGGGTTCGAGATTGTTGTCGCGCGAGTAGATGATGTCGGCGCCGAGGCCCATGCGCAGGCTGTCCGTTTCCACCTCGAAACGGGGGCGCACCTGGAAGCGCGTGCGATTAGCGGGCACGGGATCGGGCTTCACGAAGAAGTTGTCGTTCCACTCGTGGCGGATGATGAAATCGCCGATGATGGGCGCTTGTTTCTGCGGCTGCTGGGCGAGGGTGGTTGAGGTCAGGGCGCAGATGAGGAGAACCAGACCGGGACGTTGGGTGACGCGAGCCGCCGCTAATGTGTTCATTCCCCGGGGAGTCTAACGGGAAGATGGATGTATGCCGCGCCCGTTCCGGCTACCATCCAGGGCATTGTGAAAGACGCCCGAAGAGTCTCGATCGTGATTCCCGCGTGGAACGAGGCCGCGACGATCGGCGGGGTGATTCGCGAGGTGCTGTTGGTTCTCGATCCCGTGATGTCCGGAGCGTTCGCCGTGGTCGTGGTTGTGGTCGTGGTCGACAATGGATCCACCGATGACACCGCAGCGCGTGCGCGCGAGGCGGGGGCGGTGGTGGTGTCGGAAAACCGCCGCGGTTACGGCCAGGCCTGTCTCACCGGGATCGCGGCCTCGGCGGGATCAGACTTCGTGATGTTCATGGACGGAGACGGCAGCGACGATCCGGCCGGGATCCCGTCCCTGCTTCGCCCGCTTCAGGACGACCTCGCGGATCTGGTCATCGGCTCGCGCGAGAGGGGGGTCTCAGAGCCGGGAGCGCACCCCTGGCACGCGGTTTACGGAACGCGGCTGTGTGTGACCCTGATGAACGTCCTGATTGGAACGAAGGCTACCGACCTCGGCCCCTTTCGCGCCATTTCTTACGCGGCGCTGCAGCGGCTGGACATGAAGGACACCACCTTCGGCTGGACGACGGAGATGCAGATCAAGGCTCATCGCGCGCGGCTGCGCACCGCCGAGGTCCCGGTGAACTACCGGTGTCGCCGGGGAGGCCACAGCAAGATCAGCGGTTCGTGGCCGCAGAGCGCGCGCGCGGGGATCAGGATCCTGAGCCTTATCGCGAAGATGGCCTCCGCACCCTCGCTACCGTGAGCCCGCGCGGAACGGCTTTCGCTGCGCGCCGAACGCACCGCCCTCGCGACGAGGCCGGCTGCTCGTCACCTCGCCGCCCGAGGCCTCGGAGCCGCGGAGAGCCTGCCGGCTGTTGGTCGCGGCGGCCTGAGCGAAACGGTCCGCGCGAATGCCGGTTCCGATCACCGGGGGCCGCGCGGGACGCGACCCTCGCTCCGTGGTTGACGCACCCTGAGAGCGCTGTCCGCCCTGACCTCCGCGTCCGCCCGAGCCTGAGGCCCCTTGCCCCCCCCGATTCGCCCCGAAGCGGGAGTAGGGCTTGGGGCTCGAAGACCGTCCGCGTCCGGCACCGTCCCGGTCGCCGCGGAACTTCGCGGCCTCGGGTGCGTTGGTCTTCTGCGCCGCGTAGTCGAAGTCGGGCAGAGTGATGCGCGGCATGCGGCTGCCGATGGCGCGTTCGATGGCGCGGAGAGCGCCTTCTTCCTCGGGCGAGACGAAGGCGAAGGCGTCCCCCTGAGACTGGTTGCGGCCGGTGCGGCCGACCCGGTGGATGTAGTCCTCGTGCGTGGGCGGGATGTCGAAGTTAACCACGTGAGAGAGCGACTCGACATCGATGCCGCGGGCCGCGATGTCGGTGGCCACGAGCACGGAGAACTTGCCTTCCTTGAACCGGCGCAGGGTTTCGGTGCGCTGCGACTGCGAGCGATCGCCGTGGATCCGGCCCGCGTTGACGCTCATGCGCACCAGATAATCGGCCAGCCGATTGGCGCGCGACTTCGTGCGCGTGAAGACGATCACGCTGCGGATGAGGCCACGCTTAATCAGCTCGGTGAGGAGAACGGGCTTGAGGTGCTGGGCCACCGGATACGCGGCCTGAGTGATGCCGGACGCAGGTGCGGACTGCCGTTCGACACTGATGGTGAACGGGTCGTGCAGCATTTCGCGCGAGAGTTTGGCGATCTCGGTGGGCATGGTGGCCGAGAAGAAGAGGGTCTGACGCTTGGTGGGGAGGTATTTGAGGATGCGGCGGATGTCCGGGAGGAAGCCCATGTCGAGCATGCGGTCGGCCTCGTCGAGCACCAGAATCTCGAGGTTCTTGAAGTTGGCGTACGAGCGGTTCATGTGATCGAGCAACCGGCCCGGCGTAGCCACGATGATGTCGGTGCCGCGGCGGAGCGCGTGCTCCTGGGCGCCCATGCCGACACCGCCGTAGATGGCGGCGGCGGAGATCGGGGTGTGCACGGCCAGCGCATTCAGGTGCTCGTCGATCTGGGCCGCCAGCTCACGCGTGGGGGTGAGGATCAGCGCACGGGTGAAACCCTTCGCTTTCCCGCCAAGACGATGGATGATGGGGAGGCCGAACGCAGCGCTCTTGCCGCTGCCGGTCATGGCGCAGGCGAGGATGTCCCTGCCCTCGATGCCGGGGGGCAGAGCCTGCTCCTGAATGGGAGTGGGGTTCTTGAAGCCCAGTTCTTTGATTCCGCGCAGAAGCTCGGCGGAGAAGCCGTATTTGGAAAACGTCATGGTTAATGAAAGGTCCTGACTTTTTGAGGGGCCTTTGGCCCCTTGATAGGTTGTGGCCGCGAGCGGAAACGAATACGTCCCTATCGCCTCAAAAAGCGGCCTGAACCGGCGGTTCGCGATGAACGACACTGCGGATCCGCGGTCCGTGGAACGTTATTCTCTCATGGCCACCGCAATTGCCCGGGGGCGGCTCTCGTGGCCGCCCTGCGACGCTCAGAACGGACGGGGCACCCACAAGGGGGTGCCCCTACGCCACGCCTTGGGGCCATAGGAACCCACATGATCATGACGAGACGGTTTCGCCTCTGTGTCGCCTCGCTCTGCGGGCTGTCCCTGTTCGCGGCCATTCACGGGGACTGGACCCCAGATGCCAGGGGATTCCTGGGACTTTGGGCTTTGCTCGTGTTTGCCTACCTCGCGGTTCTTCGTACGGCATTTGACGTGCGCGGCGAGAGATTCGTCCCCGCTCCGCGCGATATCAAATGGGCTCTCGCCCTGCTTCTGTTGACGCGAGTGGTGATGGCCTTCGGCGAGCCCCTGATGTCGGACGATGTCTATCGCAGCGTGTGGGAAGGCCGGGTTCAGCGCGCCTCGGGTAACCCCTTCGCCTGGGAGGATCGCCCCGAGGCGGAGAAGTGGACCGCACTCCGCGACGCCTACGTTTACCCGCGGATCAACCATCCCGACTACGCGGCCATCTATCCGCCGGCCTGGCAGTGGGCCATGCGTGCGGTCAACGGAATCTGGGATTCGGTGACCGCGGTGAAACTCTTCCTTGTCGCTTGCGAGGGACTTTTGTGGATGGGGCTTTTCAAACTCCTTCAGTCGCGCCAGCTCCCGGTGGCTCGCGTTCTGATCACTGCGGCTTCGCCCCTGGCCCTGGTGGAGATTGCAGGGAGCGGTCACAACGAGGGCATGGGAATGGCCGCACTGGTTTGGACCCTGGTGGCCCTGGAGAGGAACCGGACGAGTCTGGCGGCATTGGCACTCGCCCTTGCCACGCTCTCAAAACTTGCACCGGCTCTCTTCGCCCTTCCCTGGCTGCGCCGCTTCCGCGCTCGCGACTACGGTCTGATGGTCGGGGTGGGTCTCTTGTTAACGAGCCCCTTCATCGAGCCGACCGCGTTGCTAAGCCTCGGGAAGTACGGGGAACTGTGGCGCTTTAATGAAACGTTGTTTGCGCTCACCGCCTGGCTCGGTGGATCCCACCAGGCGGGCGTCGGGTTGTCCGCCCTGCTTCTCGCGGGTCTGGGGCTGTCTCTCGCTCGCCAGGGGAACGATGTGGTCACTACCGGCCTGCGAATGAGCCTCGCCCTGCTCCTGCTGGTGCCGAATGTCCTGCCTTGGTACGCGCTGTGGCTGCTGGTCTTTCTGCCGATCGGGGGAAGATCGCCCACAGCGGTGGCCGCCTTCACTTTTACCCTGACCGTGCCCCTTTCCTACCTCGTCTATCCAGCCTTCCTTTCGGGAGGGGCGTGGTACCTGCCGTGGCCGGTTCGTTTGGTCGAGTACGGCTTGCCCCTTCTGGTCGGGCTGATCGTGTGGCGGCGGTCTGTGAACATTCACCCTTCCAAGTAGCCGCCGAACCGCCCCTACCTGACCAGGTCGCCGTCCTTCAGTGTCCTCAGGGTCGCGAGCGGTCCGAGAGCGATCAATCCGCCTTCATTCAGTCCCGTGACCTCCACGTCGAGGCCGGAGATCAAACCGAGCGAGACCCTGGTGAAGACGGCGCGCCCGTCCTTCACCGCAAAGACCCCGTTTTCCTCGCGGCCCGAGACGTCTCGGGTCACCACTGACTGCAAGGGAACCGCGAGCACACCCTTCTTCTCCGCGGCCAGAATCTCCGCATCGCAGGAGATTCCGGGACGCAAGGCGCCGCCGTCGTCCTCCAGGGAAATCACCACTCGGAACTCGCGCGCGGAAGCCGCCTGGGCCGAAACCGGGGGCAGGGACGACGCTCCGATTTCCGAGACGACACCCGCGAATTCCCGGCCCTGCAAAGCGTCCAGAGTCACTCGGGCTTTCTGTCCGAGTTCGAGGCGCAGCGCATCCGCTTCGGCGACCTTCAGTTCCGCGTTCAGCCCCGAGTCGCCGACAAGTCGCATCAGCGTGGTGCCCGGCTGGTTCTGAAGACCGATGACCACCATTTCGCCTTCGCGAACCTGAAGGCGAGTCACGATGCCGTCGATGGGTGCGACCACCGAAGTTTTGGCGAGGGTGTCGCGCGCGCCGCGCAGCTGGGCGTTGGCCTGATCGATCCTGCTGGAAATGGCGCCTTGCTGCGCCCGTGCCGCGTCGAGCGCGGCCTTCGAAGCGTCTCCCTGGGCCTTCGGAAGGAGGCCTTGTTCGACGAGACTGGCGTTGCGCTCTTCCGTCAGGGTGGCCTCAACGAATCGGGCCTCGGCGGCCTTGAGATCGTCCCCCAGGGCTCGCGCCGCGGATCGGGCCGCTTCCACCTCGGAACTTGCCCTCACCGGATCCAGACGGGCCAGCACCTGCCCCGCGCGCACGCGGTCGCCCTCTTTCACACTCAGGCTCACCACCCGACCCATGACCGAGGCACCGATGTCGGCGTAGCGCTTGGCCACGATCTCACCGGAGGCGGTGACATAGGAGCGGAAGGTCTCGCGAAGCACCACCACCGTGGTATCGACGGCGGTGCCCCTCGGACGCCTGGAGACCAAGACGAAGCCGATGACGCCCAGAAGTACGAGAATGACGAGGACTTTCCGCAACATGTTCAAATACTATACAGAATATAGTCCCGATTCATGTCCGCCTCCCGTCATCTGATCGCCGAGTCCTTCGCCCAGGCCTTCTTCGTGGTGCGCGAATACCGGCTGCGGTCCGCTCTCGGCGCGCTCGCCATGGCGGCGGCGGTGATCGCCCTTGCCGGAATCTCCACCGGGCTCGAAGTCCTGGAGGCGTTCGCCGCGCGCACCGCGGCCCGCACGATCGGCAGCGACGTCTTCACCGTGTCCCGGGTCGGACCGCGCGGCCGACTGGGCCGCCGCGAGCTGGCGCGGAAGCTCGAGCGCAATCCCGCCATCTCGAGATCGGACGCTCGGTTCATGGCCGCGCAGGGCGACGGCCTCGTCATCTACGCCCCTTCTGCTCAGCGGATCGTCGATGTGACTTCAAGATTTGGAAAGATCGAGTCGGCGCCGATCACCGGCACCACCACCGCCATCACGAAAATCCAGGAGATGGCCCTGGCCCAGGGCCGGTTCTTCCGCGAGGACGAAGCCCAACGGGGCGAGGCGGTGGCGGTGATCGGAGAAGAGATCCGGGCCGCGTGTTTTCCGAACGGGCGGGCCGTCGGGGGAACCCTGCGCATCGCGGGGCGGGCCTTTCGGGTGGTCGGGGTCCAGGAAGCGATGGGTCAACTGGGCGGCCAGAGTCAGGACCGCTACGTCTGGGTTCCCCTCGGCGCCTTCGAGCGGGCCTTCGGTCCTGCCACGAGTCTGCAGATGTTCGCGAAATCGATGATCGAGGGAGAAACGGTCCAAGCCGAAGATCGGGCGCGGGCCAGCCTGCGCGCCAAGCGTCACCTCTATCCCGCTCAGGATGACAACTTCGACGTGGTCACTCCGGACGCCGCCAGGAACTTCGTCTTCACCTTGTCGAGATCCCTGAGCGCGGCCACGCTTCCCATCTCGTTGATGTCGCTGCTGGCCGCGTTCGTGGTGGTCACCAACACCACGCTGGTCTCGGTGGCCCAACGTACCCGCGAGATAGGGATACGCCGGGCCATTGGCGCGCGGCGGGCGAACGTAGGCGCCGAGGTGCTGGCGGAGTCGCTGATCGTGAGCGTCCTTGGCGCCATCGCCGGCCTCGCCTTCGTGGCCCTGCTCGCCGCGATCGCTTCCTCGATTCTCGACCTGCCTCTGGCCCTCGCACCCTCGACCCTGGCCCGCAGTCTCCTTATGGCCGCGGTCGCCGGCCTGCTCTCCGGAGCCTTCCCCGCCTTCCGCGCGGTTCGAGCCGACGTCCTCGTCTCCCTGCGGGCGGATTGATGCCGATGCCCCAAGGACGCCGCCTCTCCATCTTCGGCCCCGTCGACCGGATGGCCTTCGGGTTCGCGCTGGATTCGATTCTCGCGAACGGCGTCCGATCCTTCCTCGCCATCGCTGGCATCGTCATAGGAATCGTCACCGTGGTTCTCATCACCTCGGTTCTCTCGAACGCGAAGACCCAGGTGGCCGCCCTGTTCGAAGGCCTGGGAACGGACAACCTGATCACGTTCCATCTTTCGCAGGACCCCTATTCGCCGCCGACGGATCGAGAGGCGAACCGCAAGCCCCTGGAGATTGCCTTCGCCGATGTGATTGAGCGGCTGTCCCAAAACGTCGAGGAAGTGGGAGTGCAACTCATCGTACCGGCCATCGTGAACGGGCGAGCCCTGGTCGCGAGTGCGGGCCGGATCGAGAACGACAGCTGCTTTGCCGAGGGTTCGATGACCAGGACGTATCGGGTTATCGAGGCTCCGCTCGCCGAAGGGCGCCTCTTCCTCCCCATCGAGGAGGACACGGGAGCGCGGGTCGCGGTCCTTGGGGCCAGCGTGCGCGCGTCCTTGTTCCCCGGATTGAACGCGCTCGGAAAGGAGATCCGGGTGGCGGGGGTGGCCTTCACCGTCATCGGTGTTTTGGCCCCCCGGCCCGGCGGAGTCTTCGGAGAGAACCGGCAGGACAGCGTGATCTCGATGCCGATTCGCACGGTGCAAGCGCTCTTTCCCGACGCTCGCAATGTCTTGCTCTACTCGAAGACGAAGGAGGGCCGGCGGGCCGAGGCGCGTCAGGACATCGAGACCATTCTCCGCAGGCTGCGGGGTCTGGCCCCCGATTCGCCCAGCGACTTCCAGATCACGTCGCCCGATCAGATCATCGCGGTGTTCAATCAGGTGGGTAACGCGATCGGCGCCGCCACCATCGCACTTGCCGGAATCAGTCTCTTCATAGGTGCCATCGGCATCGGCAACGTCATGGTCATCAGCGTCACCGAGCGCACCCGCGAGATCGGCATCCGCCGGGCCCTCGGCGCCACTCAGACCTCGGTGCGCCGCCAGTTCCTGATCGAGGCCGGCGTGCTGTCGGGCCTCGGTGGTGTGCTCGGCGTTCTGGTCGCCCTCGGCATCGGTTTCCTCGTGACCCTGATCCTGCCCCGCTACGACGCCCGGCCGCCCTGGGAGGCGGCCCTCACGGGAGTCGTGGTGTCGGTCGTGGTGGGGTTGGTCGCGGGCTACGTGCCCGCCGCCCGCGCCGCGTCCGTCGATCCCATCGAAGCCCTCCACCGGGACTAGCTCCTGAGCGAAGAAATCCAGGCGGGATGCAGGTCCCCCGCTTCGCGCTGGCCCAAGGCAGGGCTGCGCGCCCCTACGGTGTCAGCGCGGGCCCTCGATTCTTATCAAAAGGTAGGGGCGGCCCTTGTGGCCGCCCTCGCGGGGTGGTGCGTGCGCGGCGAATTCGGCCTTCCACATCGGAAGGGGCGCACAGCCCGGCCGCAGGTACTGGGACACGCCGTTCTCCGCGACCGGATAAGCTCGCCCGCTCAAAGGAAAGGTCCTCCCATGCTCCTCGAAGGAAAAACCGGTCTGATTCTGGGCGTCGCCAACAAGCGGTCCATCGCCTGGGGAATCGCCAAAGCCTGCGCGCGCGAAGGCGCCCGTCTCGCCCTCACCTACCAGGGTGAGAGGCTCAAGGAGAACGTCGACGAACTCTCCAAGGACCTTAAGGATCCCCTTCTCTATCCGTGCGACGTGGGCAAGGACGAAGACATTGAAGCCCTCGCCGCTTCGGTGAAGGCCGACCTCGGGCATCTCGATTTCGTGGTCCACTCGGTGGCCTTCGCGCAACGGGAGGAACTCACGGGCGAGTTTTTGAACACTTCGCGTGAGGGGTATCGCATCGCCCAGGACATCTCGTCGTACTCGCTGACCGCGGTGGCCCGTGCCACGGCCCCGTTGATGGAAGGCCGGGCGGGCTCGATCCTCACCCTCTCCTATCTCGGCGGGGAGCGGGTGGTTCCGCACTACAACGTCATGGGGGTCGCGAAGGCCGCGCTCGAGATGTCGGTTCGCTACCTCGCGGCCGACCTCGGACCCAGGGGAATTCGGGTCAACGCGATCTCCGCCGGTCCGATCAAGACCCTGGCCGCGGCCGGGGTCGGGGGCCTCGGCAAGATGATTGACTACTACCGCCAGCACGCGCCCTTGCGGCGGGCGACCGATCAGGAAGAAGTGGGCGAGGCCGGCCTGTTTCTGGTGTCGAACATGTCCCGCGGCGTCACCGGAGAAGTGCTTCACGTGGACAGCGGCTTCCACGTGATGGCGATGGCCGCGAATCTGGTCTGAGATTCCACGGGGACGCAATCGCGTCGAATCGGAACCAACCGAGCACCCGCGCCCGCCGACCGGTGGCAAGTCCCGGGACCACCGTGGCGGTCAACTGAGGGGCGAACCTCGCGGGGAAAGGACCGGGAGTGCCTCCCGGTCGATAGCCGGTCAGCGCCGACGGGTCGCCGGCACGATCACCGGCGGTGACAGCCCCATTCGCTTCGCCCGGCGAGCAAACCGGCGGTCGTCAAATGACGCCACGCTGCCGCAATCCCGGTAGCTCGCGTGGTGCAGGGCGTCCGCCATGTCAATACCGGCGTCGGTGTGCGACAAGGCGTGCTCCACCGTGCCGCGATCCTCGATAGTGACGTGGGGCAACGCCAGCAGATGCCGCAGAACGGAGACCACTTCGGCGGGCGTGAAGCGGTAGTAGCCGCGCATGACCCATTCAAGTTCGAGGATGACCGTCTTGCACACCATGAGCGGCCGGCCGGATTCGATCAGTCGGCGCGCGGCCGCGCGCTGGCGTTCCGCCTCCACATCGTCCTTGTCCTCGACGTAGTAGCGGGCAAGCACATTGGTGTCGAGGCCAATCATCGCTTGAGCAACGCCGCTGGATCGAAGTCCGCGGGCACCGCACCGAGGCGGCTCTTGAGCATACCGAAGCCCTTGTCCCGCACCCCGATAGGCGAGCTTTTGACCCGCATCTCAGCATGATCGTCGACCAGCGAAAACTCGATGCGAGTGCCCTGCCTTATGCCCAATCGCTGCCGGACTTCCTTCGGGATTGTGACCTGCCCCTTGCTCGTGACCGATGTGGCTTCCATAGTCTCTCCAGTAATACCTCGTAATGCTAGCAGTCTGTGGTGAAAGTCGACCGCGGGCGAAAGTGAGAGATTGTTCGTCAAGATCGGTGATGGCGCTGTCCGGAATCAGGCCAGCATTGCGACCCCGTACTTCGCGAAGATCGCGTCCGACGTAACCAGCGTCAACTCCTCCACCAGGGCCTGCGCGACAATCATGCGATCAAACGGGTCCTTGTGGTGGGCCGGGAGTTCTCCGGCCACTCGGGCGTGCACACCGCGTATCGGGAGCTCGCGAAATCCGTCGGCGGAGAGATCGAATACGTCGTCGAGAGACACGTCCAGCTTGCCAAGGCGCGCCTTGATCGCAATCTCCCAGAGCGCCGCTGCGCTCACCAGGACGGTGTCGGCCGTGGCGATCGCGTGGCGCGTGGGGGCCTCGAGGCGACGATCTCCGCTCTGCCACCACAAGATCACGCTGGTGTCGAGCAGGAGCCTCAAGGGTTCTCCCCAGAAAACGCAGCCAGAAGATCGTCGGGGAGCGGGTCATAGAAGCTCTTCTTGATCTTGATCTTGCCTTTTAGCCGGCCCGGCTTGCGAAGCGGCTTCTTCTCAGCGATCAGCCGCGCGACGGTGTGGCCGTCGCGGGCGATCAAGATCTCTTCGCCACGCTCAACTCGATCGATCAGCTTCGAGAAATGGGTTTTCGCCTCATGAATGTTGTAGGACTCCATAGGCCCATCTTAGTCCACTGGACTAATCAAAGAAACCGCGTTCCGATCGAGGTCAGTCAAGTCAGAATGCTCCGCCACTCGGATCTTCCCGAAAGGCGGTGCCCTTCGCTTTTGCCGCGCAGGCTCCTGGCTGCTAAGGCGTTTCCACGTCGCGGACGGACCCCCGGAGCTGCTTCGTGTCGAGGACTCCGTCGTCCCGCGTGAGAGAGCGGTGATACTCGACCAGAGGCAGGTCGTCGGTGAGCACCACACCTGGCCCCACGAAGGCCGCCATCTCCTTCGGTCCCGCGGTGTACCAGCTCCGCAGCATCTCCCAGGAATCGAGACCGATCGCTTCAAGGGCCTCCCTCATCTGAGGCAGCTCGACCTTCGCCCGGTAGACCCGCTCGCTGAGTTTGAAGGGCTCTACGCTCCCGACCATCAGATTTCCGTCCAGCCACAAGGTGGCGTTTGGAAACACCTCCAGGAACGTGCGCATGATCAGGACGTAGTGCGAGCGCTGCTGCTTGCTGATCCATTGCAAAACGAGGCCGCCGGGCCGGAGCGACTGGCGCACCAGTTCGAAGTATTCACGCGAGTAGAGCCCTCCCGCACCCGCGTGCACCGGCTGAATCACATCCGCGGTGATCACATCGAACTTCTCGCGCGAGAAGAGCAGGAAGTTCCGACCGTCATCCACGCGCATCCGCACGTTTGGCAGATTGAGAACGTCGTAGTTGACCTCCGAGAAATACGCGGCGGCCTTGCGCACGCTGTCCGAAAGCTCCACCACCTGGAGGGAAACGCCGGGGTGACGGGCCGCTCCGCCCGCGGTGGCGCCCCCGCCGAGGCCGATCACCAGGCCCGAGACGGGAGAGGGGTGCAGGGCCATCGGCAGCAGGCCGATGGTGCGATGAAGCTTCACCATGTCCGCCGAGTCGTTCGCCTGGTGAAGTCCGTTCACGAACATGGTGCGTTGGGTGCGAGTGGCGTACACGCTCACCGTCGTCTGCACCCCCTCCTCGTGAAACAGAGTCTGCGCGGTGGCGATGCCGGTGTGCGCGCGCATGGCCCGGGCCAGCGGGTCCGGGGTGCGTGCCACGGCGATGGCGAAGAGAACCAGGAAGGCGCCCCCCAGGGCCGCCATACGGAGACGCTTTGGATGGGTCAGGCACAAGGCGAGGCCTGAGAGAAGGAACAGGCCACCGAGTGCTACCAGCGAGAGCCTCGTGCCGAGCGAGGGCAGGATGACAAACCCGCCGGCCAGTGAACCCGCGATCGCGCCGAGCACGTTCACCCCGTAATAGCGGCCTACCATACGACCGCGGAGTTCCCGCTCGGCCACGCTCTCGCCCGACGCGACCGAAGCGCCTCCCAGCCTCAGCAACAGCGGGAACGAGATGCCCATGAGGAATGCGGGCAGAAAAACCGCGAGCACCAGGCCCTGCCACGGAGCGAGAGTGCCGAGAAGAAACACCCGGTCGCGCGCGAAGAAGAGGACACCGGCCAAAGCGAGCACACCGATGGCGAGCTGGTTGAGGGCGAGCCAGGCGTGCCAGTCGCGGTCGCGCGCGAGGAGCGGGCTCGCCACGGCGCCGCCGATGGCGATCCCCAGCAGGACCACGGCCAGCATGCTGGTGAAGGCGTAGGTCGTGGCGTCTACGTACTGGGTCATGATCCGGAACCACACCACTTCGAGGGCGAGAGACCCGAAGCCCGAGATGGCCATGACCGCCCACGCCACCCGCGGGGGCGAGGCCGGTCGGGGAAGGGAGGTGCCTGTGATCTTGTCCGCGGCAATTGCGTCGTCTTGGGTGGCCACCGCGCGCCTCGCTTGAAAGCGGTCGAGCGCCATGGCGGCGAGTCCCACCAATGCGTTCAGCGTCGCGGCGGCGAGGAAGGTCCGGTGCTGGCCGATGGCGCCTATCAGGACGAAACCGGTGAGCAGCGCTCCCGACACCGCACCCGCGGTGTTGACCGCGTACAACGCGCCGATCCCGGAGGACGCCTGAGCGCTTTTCACCAGCGGAGAGGCGCTGAGCAGCGGCAGGGTCAGTCCCATCAGCATCGTGGGAACCAGCAGGACGACGAAAGCACTCATAAGTCGCGCGCCGGTTTGAAGCACAAATGAATCCGGGGCGGCCGCGTAGAGTGCGGCATAAAGGGAAGAAGACAGCGAGAGGGCTACTGGCGTCGCGATCGCGGAGGCGCCGATGACTATCTCGGCCACACCAAACGCGAAGAGTGGCCTTTTGATCCTCGCGAGCAGGGGGCCGGCCAGCCAGCTTCCGAGGGCGAGACCCGCCATGAAGGCGGCTAGAACCGTGCTGGCGGCGTAGGCCGTGACCCCGAAAATGAGCGAGAGCTGCCGCATCCACAACACTTGATAGGCAAGCCCGCAAGCACCGGAACAGAAGAAGAGAGCAAGAAGGAGGGGCAAGGGGCAGGGATGATACCCTCTGGCGCAAACCCCACTAGGACGTCCAGAGGAACCAATGAGCACAGTTCAAGTCGAAATCCGGGAAGGCATCGGCACCATCCGCCTGGCCGGCCCCCGCGGGAACGCGATGAGTGAGACCCTCGTCTCCGATCTGTCCACCGCGCTGAGGACGGTGGGCGGGGAGCCTTCGGTGAGGGCGATTCTCCTGTCCTCGGCCCATCCCAAACTCTTCTGCCCCGGCCTCGACCTGGTATCGCTCTCCGGGGTCGGTCGCGCGGAGATGGGGGCCTTCATGCTCAGCTTCTCGACGGTGCTTACCGATCTCTTCGCCCTGAAGAAGCCGGTGGTGGCGGCGGTGAACGGCGCGGCGGTGGCGGGCGGATGCCTGCTCGCTCTGACCGCCGACTGGCGTATCGCGAAGCGCGGCGCCCCGATGGGTCTCAATGAGGTGAAGGTCGGTGTGCCGCTGCCCTGGTCCGCGGTGATGCTGCTCAAGACCGCGGCTCCGGCCCTGGCCCACACCGCGGTGGCCCTGCTGGGGCGGAACTTCGAAGGCGAGGACGCGAAGACCCATGGGCTCGCTAACGAGATCGCCGAAGCGGACACCTTCGACTCGCTGATCGTCGAACGTCTCGCCGAGTTCGCCGAGAAGGATGCGTATGCGTTCGGCGTAACGAAGGGCTACCTCCGCGGCCCCGCGGTTTCATCGATGCGAGATCGTGACGTGGCCCTGCTCGACGAGTTCCTCGATGGCTGGTTCGCGGAAAGCACCCAGGCGCGAATTGAGAAGGCGGTGGCGGCTCTCAAGTTGAAGGGCTGACTCTTTACAAGACCTCGGACCAGGAAGGCGACGCGGCGAACGCCGCATGGATCATGCCCACGTGTGAATAGGCCTGAGGGAAGTTGCCCCACATCCGCTTTTCCTTGACGTCGTAGTCTTCCGCGAGCAGGCCAAGCGGCGACACCGCGTTACTGATGCGGCTCATAACCGAGCGCGCCTCCTCGAGCCGTCCGCTTCGCGCCAGGGCCTCGACGAGCCAGAAGGAGCAGATCACGAAAGCCACCTCCGGGCGTCCGAAACCGTCGTCGGCTCGATAACGGAACAACCAGCCGTTGGACGTGAGCCCGTCGCGAATGGCGTCAATGGTGCGTTGGATCTGCGGGGCGTCGGGAGGAAGCAGGCGGAGCGGCGCCATCTGGAGGAGCGAGGCATCGAGGTCGTGGCCCCCGTGGCTCGACGCGAAAGCGCCCAGGCGATCGCTCCAGGCCTCGCGCAGGATGGTTTCCCGGATGGTGGCCGCGGCCATTTCGAACTCGGCAGACAGGGCAGGCTGATGGATCTGCGCGACCCTGGCCATGCGATCCGCCCCCGCCCAACACATCAGGGTCGAGAAAGTTTGTGGCGTCCAGTCGGTGCGATACTCCCAGATGCCAGCGTCGGGCGTGCCCGCGACCGCGATCGCTTTTCGGGCGAGTCCGCACAGCAGGCTGAAGGCCTGGGGCGATCGCTCTGCCTGGAAACGCTCGTCGAGATACACCGGGGCCAAGGCCAGCACCATCTCGCCGAAGATGTCGTTCTGGATGTGCTCGGCGGCCGCGTTCCCGACCCGCACCGGGCCATGACCCTCGTATCCCGGCCAGTGGTCGAGAACGCTTTCGCTGAGGTCGGACCTTCCGTCGATCCGGTAAAGCGGGGCGAGCTTCAGATCGGGAGCCCCTCCCGCCACGTCGAAGAGATAGTTCACGAAGTGCTCGCGTTCCTCGAACTGGCCGAGCAAGCGGAAGGCGCCGAGGCTGTAATAGGCGTCGCGCAGCCAGCAATAACGGTAGTCCCAGTTGCGTCCTGATCCCGGGGCCTCCGGGATCGACGTGGTCATGGCGGCGACAATGGCGCCCGTGTCCTCGAAGCAGTGGAGTTTGAGCACCAGGGCCGACCGGATCACCTCGGCCTGAAACCTGGGGGGAACGTTGCAGCGCTTCACCCAGGCCTGCCAATAGCGGATGGTCTCGCCGAGAAACCGGCTGGCCAGGGGGGCGAGGGCTTCCTCGACCGGCGCTCCCCACGACAACACCAGGTGTTTTCGACCGGTGAGGGCGAAGGGCGGCCCGCCGAGGTAGGAGACCGGCACGTCGCTCGTAAGTCGCAGATGCGAAGCAAAACCTTCGTAGCGAATGTGGTTGGAGCCCGCCACCGAGACGGGGATGTCCTTCGCCCATCCCATCCGCGGCTCGCACGAAACCTTGATCCGAGGCGTGCCGGAAAGTGGCTCGACGATCCTGAAGATCTGGGTCGGTCGGAAGATGCGGTCGAACTGAACGAATCGCGGGGCGAAGTCGAGTACCCGGAACGATCCGGCCTTCGTATCAAACCGGGTTTCAAGAACGTTGGTGTTCTCGATGTATCGCTGGGTTCCGGCTTCGTCGCCCTCAGGCGATACCTGGAAACGGCCTCCGGACTCCACGTCAAGAAGAGAAGAGAAGACCGGGTTGGAATCGAAACGGGGCAGACACGACCAGACCACCGTGCCGTTCCGGGCCACGAGTGCGGAGAACTGACAGTTGCCGATCAGGCCCAGGTCCTCAAGTCGCATTTTCCGAGCATATCGGTAATTAGTTTGTATGCAAATGATTGTTCGCTTATCCTGTTTTCCATGCGCCAGCCGATCAAATTCCTGATCCTCCTGGTGTTGGGGCTCGCCCTGCTGACCTGGGGCGCGCTCAAGGTGGTGCAAGAGACCACCCGGGCCTGGGTGCAACGCGATCTGACCCTGAGGGCCCGCCTCGCCGCCAACGGCGCGGCCACGCCCCTGGCCGAGAGCTACCGCTCGGGTAAGACGGCCACCCTCCGAAGCGTGCTCGGTAACCTGGTCCGCGACGAGCGCATTCTGGGAGTATCGGCCTGCGGGGTGGATGGCCGGCTTCTTGGTACCGCGGGCTCGGTCCCAAAGACGGTGGCCTGCGTCAGAGTCGCTCCCCTCGTCTTCGCGCCAGGTCTTCCTCCGGGGGCTCCACCGGCCGAGTGGTTCGAAGAAGTGACGCTGCCGGGCGGGAGAGCACACCTGAGCGGCCTACCGATCATGGATGAGCAGGGAGCGGTCGGCTTCGTGATCCTGGTCCACGACATGGCCTTCGCCGATCGACGAGATCGAGAGAGCCGAAATCTCCTCCTCGTTGCTTTCTTCCTCCTCTCCCTGTGCGCCGCCCTCATCACGATCGTGGCGGTTCGATTGTCGTGGCGGGGCTGGACCCGACAGCTCCAGCGCATGCTGAAAGGGGGCGAGTCCCAGGAATCTCAGGAGTTCCGCCCGCTGCTGCGGGACGTGCGCGAACTGGTCGACGACATCATGGCCGAACGCGAGGCCGACGGTGAAAGCGGCTCCTGGACCGCGGATCGACTCAAACACACCCTGCGGCGCAATCTTCACGGGGAGAAGATCATGGTGGTTTCGAACCGTGAGCCCTACATCCACGAATTCGCGGCGGACGGGACGATACGGGTCCAACACCCGGCAAGCGGCCTGGTCACCGCCCTCGAGCCGGTGATGCGTGCCTGTTCCGGCGTGTGGATCGCCCACGGCAGCGGTCCGGCCGACCGCACGGTGGTGGACGCGCACGACCGGATCCTGGTTCCGCCGGGCGAGAAGATCTATTCGATCCGGAGGGTCTGGTTGACCGAAGAGGAGGAGAAGGGCTACTACTACGGTTTTTCCAACGAAGGCCTCTGGCCTCTCTGCCATGTGGCCCACACCCGCCCCCTCTTCCGTACGTCCGACTGGAAATACTACGGCGATGTGAACCGGAAGTTCGCCGACGCGGTGTGTGCGGAGGCGGAAATCGAAGATCCCATCGTTCTGATTCAGGACTACCACCTGGCCCTGGCCCCCCGGATGATCCGCGAGAAACTCCCGCGGGCCACCGTCATCGGTTTCTGGCACATTCCCTGGCCCAACGCCGAACGCTTCGGGATCTGCCCGTGGCGCGAAGAAATACTGGACGGCATGCTCGGCGCGAGCATGCTCGGATTTCACACCCAGGCCCACTGCAACAACTTCATGGACTCGGTCGACCGCTATCTCGAGTCGCGGATCGATCGCGAGCGCCACGCCGTGGTCCAGCAGGGGCGCAGCACTTTGATTCGTCCTTATCCGATCTCCCTTGAATGGCCGGTGCGCTGGCTCGAAGGGCTGGCACCCGCTCCGGAGTGCCGGCGGAGCGTGCTTCAGGAACTGGGTCTGCCAGAGAACGCCCTGATCGGGGCCGGGGTGGATCGACTCGACTACACCAAGGGCATCGAGGAGAGGCTGCTCGCGGTGGAGCGCCTGCTCGAGATCCGCCCGGACTTTCTCGGGCGCTTTGTTTTCATCCAGCTGGCCGCTCCGAGCCGCACCGCCATCGTGCGCTACCAAGATCTCAACGACAGCGTCGAGGCCATCGCGCGCCGCATCAACGAGCGCTTCGGCCAGGCCTCATATCAGCCCATCATCCTGAAGCGTTCGCACCACGAACCGCCCACGGTGTTCAAGTACCTGCGCGCGGCCGACGTCTGCTATGTGAGCAGCCTGGACGACGGCATGAACCTGGTGGCGAAAGAATTCGTGGCCGCGCGCGACGACGAACGGGGGGTCCTGGTGCTGAGCCAGTTCACCGGTGCGGCCCGCGAACTGACCGAAGCCCTGATCGTCAATCCCTACGATCTTGACCGATCCGCGGGCGCTCTCGCCGTGGCCTTGACGATGCCGGAGGAAGAGCAGCGGGAGCGGCTTCGTTCCATGAGGGCCTTTGTGGCCGAGTTCAATGTCTATCGCTGGGCGGGCCGCATGTTGCGCGACGCCGCCCGTTTGAGACGGCGCGATCGCCTCTCTGGCCGTTTGACCGACCGTTTCGCCGCGCGTTTCCAGGGAGCCGAGGTTTGAAAGACGTACTCGCTGTAAAGCAAAGGAGCATTCTCGAACCTTTCGCCTGGTCGCAGACCCTGCTGGCCTTCGACTTCGACGGCACCCTGGCCCCTATCGTGCATCGGCCGGAAGATGCCACGATGCGGCCGCAGACGAGGGCCCTGCTGGCGCGGGCGGCTGCCCTGTATCCCTGCGCGGTGATTTCGGGACGCGCCCTGCCCGACGTGACCGAGCGGGTCCAGGGTCTCGGCCTGCGCAGTGTGGTGGGCAACCACGGTGTCGAACCTTGGCGCGCCACCCGGAAAATCCACCGGCGCGTGGGCGAATGGCATCCTCTCGTCGCGCAGGCCCTGGCTGGTGAGATCGGTGTGGAGATAGAGGACAAGACCTATTCCCTGGCGGTCCACTACCGAAGATCGCGGGCCAAGAAGAGGGTGCGGGCCCTCGTCGATCGGGTGGCCTCCACTCTTTCGGATATCCGCGTGATCGGCGGCATCGAGGTGGTGAATCTTGTCCCCGCCGATGCGCCGCACAAGGGCATCGCTCTGGAACGCGAGCGTTCCCGCCTCCGCTGCGACACCGCCATCTACATCGGCGACGATGTCACCGACGAGGATGTTTTTGCCCTCGACCAGCCGGGCCGGTTGCTGTCCATCCGTGTGGGCCGGAAGGTCTCTTCTCAAGCCGCGTTCTTCATTCGCGCGCAGAAAGATATCGACCGGTTTCTTCAAGTGCTGGTGACCCTGCGCGAACGCTCGGGGCTTTCGGCCCTCATGGATGGGCGAGGCCCGCGGTGAGGTCGCAAGATCCCCCGGTCGAACTGGGGCCGGAGCTCGATTTCCTGCGCGAGTTGTGGGCGCTTGATCACGCCCTGCAGAAGCGGTCCAAGCGAATGGAGCGTGAACTCGGCATCACCGGCCCCCAGCGCCTGGCTCTGCGTCTGATCAGCCGCTTCCCCGGGCTGCCCGCGGGCCGATTGGCCCGTCTTCTGCATTTGCACCCGAGCACGGTGAGCGGAGTCGTGAAGCGGCTGGTGAGCCGCGGTCTGCTTTCTCGAGGGTCTGATGGCCCCGACCGCCGCCGGGCCCTTCTTCGCATCACACCCGCGGGTCTCGAACTGCTCTCGCGTCCGGAAGCGACCCTGGAGTCGGCGGTAAAGACGGCCCTGGCATCGCTTTCTCCCAAACAGATCGAGGCGGCGCTGAGAGCGCTGGGTGCGATCGCCATGAGCCTGGCCGCGTCATCGAATCGGGCATTGGCACCCACCCCAGCCAGCGGCCGCGAATCCTCACCGGCCTTCCTTCAGATTTAGCTTCCTTCTTCGTCGATCCCTCGCCGTCCGCCACAGGAAGAAGAAGGCAAGGGCCAGGAGCGATAGGCCGACCAGGCCCAGGGTTCCCGTGACCGCGGCCACGGTGGCCTTCACTTCCTCGTAGGCGAGGCCGAGGGCCGAACCCGCGATGGTGAGAGCCGCGTACCAGAGGAACGACGCGAAGGCGGCGGGCCACAGCGTGCGCGCCGGGGTGAGGCCATGGATGGCCGCAAACGGCAGGACGGCCGCGCGCAGTCCGGGCAGGAAACGGCTTACGAAAACGCCGAGACCGCCGAACCGGTCGATGTTCCGCGCGACGAGGGGCTGAGCTTCTTCGGGCATCAAGGATCTGAAAAGGCGCGATCGCAGCACCGCCTCGCCCCGCGCCCGCACCCAGTAGTACACAAGCACGGCCGAGGCCTGGTTGGCCGCGAAGCAGAGGAAGCCGATCCAGGCCGGAGAGTGTCCGGTGCGCACCGCCCAGAAAGCACCGAGGGCGGCGGCGAGGTCGGCCGGCACGGGAGGGAAGATGTTCTCGATGGCCGAGAGCAGCATCAAAAGGATGATGACCTGGTTCGGGTCCTGGGCAAGAATGAAGTCGACGAAGGAGTCCACCACTCAGTGTCCTCCCGGGTTCAGGGTTTGGCCCAGGGCCCGATAGACGAGATGGGCGGCCGAGGCGTAGCTCAGCCCGGTGGCGCGAGTCATGCCGATCTCACAAGTTCGGCAGGTCGAGTACGCGGTAGCCCCGCGGCCGCCTTCGCTCAGAAGTGTCTTCACATCTTCGGCCTCGGCCCGGGTGGCGCCTTCCGTGATCTCGGGATGGATGAATCCCTGGTTGCCCGCGAAGCCGCAGCAGCCCGAGCGCAAGGGAATCTGCGGATCCGCCGCATGCGCCGCGGCGACGTTTTTGAGATCCTCAACCGCCCCCAGTTTTGTGAGGGAGCAGGTGGGATGGAGGATCGCGCGGCCGGGCAGCAGGCCCTTGGGCGCATCGTCGCGGCTCAGGACTTCGCGAGACCAGAACTGGACGAAGTCGAGCACGCGCAGGTCCGGGGCGCCGCGTTCGAAAAAAGCGAGCGCGCACGGGGAGGCGTCGGTGACCACCGGGATGCGACCGCGGTCCGTGATCCGCGTGAGGGTCTCGAGGGTGACCCTCATCGCTCGATCGGCCGCCTCCTGCTGAGACTTGCTCGAAAACGCAAGACCACAGCAGAGCCCCTCGATACCTTCCGGAACTCTCACGCGGTAGCCCGCGGCTTCGAGACAGCCGAGAGTCGCCTCCATGGTCGACAGCGATTCTTCGCCCGGCATGGAGCCGAAGATCCGGGACACGCAGCTTGGGAAGTAGACAACCTCGTAAGCACCTTCGCGTCGCGGCTTCGGCACGGGAGGTGCCGGGCGGGGGAGAGGGATCTTCGGGTCGAGCTTCGGGATGAGGCCGGGGGCGAGGGCGTTCAACAGAGTCGAACCCGCCTGGAGGACGCCGCGGCTCAACCGGCTGCCAAAGGCCAAAGAGCCCGCCGCCTCTAGCGCGCGTCGCGCCATCGATGTCGCACCCGCGAAATGCGAAGCCGCGAAACCCGCCATCTGCTTCCCAAGGAATGACGACTCGGCCCGGTCGAGTTCCTTCATGAGGAGGCCGGTGTCGATCTTTACCGGACACGCGGTGACGCACATCGAATCGCGTACGCAGCTTTCGCGCGCGGTCTCCGCGTAGTCCGCCGCGAGCCCATCGGGCAGCGCTTCGCCTGCGCTCGTGATCTCCTTCATCTCGCGGAGCAGGGTGATGCGCTGGCGCGGCGACAATCCTGAAGCGCGGGTCGGGCAGACCGGCTCGCAGAATCCGCACTCGATGCAGCGATCCGCGGTGGCGGTGATCTCGGTAAAGGGCTTCAGATTGCGGACGTGTTCGGCCTTGTCGTCGCTCAGCAGCACTCCGGGGTTGAGGATGTTGTAGGGGTCGAAGAGGGCCTTGACCTCACGCATGACCGCGTGGGCCGCTTCCCCCCACTCGCGCTCGACGTACGGGGCCATGTTCCGTCCGGTCCCGTGTTCGGCTTTGAGCGCCCCGTCGTACCGGCCCACGACAAGTTCGACCAGGGCGTCCATGAAGGCTTCGTAGTTCGCCACATTCTTCTCCCCCCGGAAATCCTGGGGGGCGATGAAGTGGAGGTTGCCGTCTTTGGCGTGGCCGAAGACCACGGCGTCGCGAAGGCCGAAGCGCGCGAAAAGAGCGTGCAGGTCGGGGATCGCCTCGGCCAGACGTTCGCGCGGGAACGCGACATCCTCGTTGAGGATGGCCATGCCCGGCCCCCGGCGCGCACCGATGAGGGGGAGCAGTCCCTTGCGCATCCTCCACATGAGGGCGCGCTCCCCGGAATGGGTCGAGAAGGTGGTATTGCTGACCCCATGGCTCCTGGCCAGAACTCGGGCCGCCCGCTCTACTCCCGCGGCGAGCGCGGCATCGTCTGCCTCTTGAAACTCAATGAGCAGGGCCGCCGAGTCCGGACCAATCGCCACCGGATGAGCCAGTTCGCCCGCCATCGACAGAAGGGAGGCGCTGTCCATGATCTCGACGGCCGCGGCCCCCGCCTCCGCGAGCGGCGCCACTGCACGCCCCGCTTCTTTGAGCGAGCCGAAATAGACAAGTGCGGTCGCCCGGCTCCGAGGATCGGGAACCGTGGCGAGGGTCACGTCGGCGAGGAAACCCAGAGTGCCTTCGGAGCCAACGATGAGGTGGGTGAGGATGTCCGCCGGGTGCTCGAAGTCGAGAAAGGCCTGGAGCGAGTAGCCCATGGTGTTCTTGGTGGTGAACTTCTGGCGGATGCGCTTTGACAGGGTCTTGTCCGCGCGCACCTTCGCCTTGAGGTCCAGCAGACCGGCGTGAAGGCGCGGATGCTTGTTCTTGAGCCGTTCGTCGACTTCCCCGCGAGAATCCCCGTGAGTGTCGATCACCACGGAGTCGGCCAGGACAAACGTGGCGCCCCGTATCGTGTGGTAACTGTTCTGGGCCACGCCGCAACACATCCCGGAGGCGTTGTTCGCGACGATTCCGCCGATCATGGCGGCGTCGATGGAGGCAGGGTCGGGCCCGATCCGAAGGCGGCGGGAGGCAAGAGCGCGATTCAGGACGCCGCCCACCACCCCCGGCTGCGTCCAGACCGAGCCACCCGCGTCTTCGATGCGGAAACGGCCCCAGTCGAGCGAAAGATCGACCAGGATGCCGCCGCCCACCGCCTGACCGGAGAGGGAGGTCCCGGCGGCGCGGTAGGTGATCGGCTGGCCAAGGGCGCGCGCGATCTCGAGGATCTTCCGGACGTCCGAGGTATCGCGAGGCCGGACCACGACCTCGGGCACGATCCGATACATCGAAGCATCGGAGGCGCGGGCCAGGCGATCGATCGGCCGGGCCAGGATCCGCCCCGCGGGAAGAGCAGCCTGAAGCCGCTTGAGAAGTTCAGGGTCGGGAGGAGCAAGCCGGGTCACGCGCGAGGGATCTTAGTGGTCTCGGGCGGTGGAAACACTTGGCGAACGTGTTCCGTTGTCCAATCCAAGGCGCGGCGCGAGCCGGTGCGGGCTCTGGAGTGCGATGCAGTTGATTCGCCTCCAGCACCTTGATCGCGACGTCGCGGCTGAGCTTCGTATCGCGGGCGCGGAACACCTCGCCTATCCCACCAGCACCGATGGCCGAGACAACTCATACGGTCCGAGCCGCGTGCCGGAGATGAGGTCCATCGCAGCGGAGGGTGACTTGTTTCATCTGGCCCAGTCTTGACAAAAAGATCAGGAATCGGTAGCTTCGAAAGTGCGGAAGGGGAGTAGATCACCCTCGAGGTTTGATGTAATCGTCAACACGGTTGCTTAAAGCGCAGCCCGGTTCATCAGAAAAGTATCAAGACCTTTCGCAGTCTTTGCCTGTCAGGCAAAATTCTGCGAGGGGTCTTTTTCTTTTTCATGCGAGGAGCGAAGAGTGTTGAATCCTGGGAATCTACTTTGGGCTGTCGGGTTGTCTCTCGCCTTGCCTGCGGTCGCGGTTTCGCAGACGCGCGTTGAGACCGATTTCCAGGTATGGAACGACACCCAGGTGATCCTTCCTTTGAACAAAAGCCAGGATTGGAACTTTGCTTTGTGGGCATTCGGACGTCTCGGCAACGATGTCCGCGCGGTTACTGACGCGCGTATCGGCGGACTGATCACCAGGAAGGTCACGAAGCACGTCACGCTTGGCGACGGCTATTTGTACCGCGACTCGAACCCGACATTCGTGCGGCGGCGATCTTCTACGTCCGCCAGAATGAGACGGGCAACCGCACCCGTCCGGGAACCTTGAACGGCATCGGAACCAGTTTCCGTGTCAATTTCTAACATTAACGTTCAGTTAAAGAGGGTATGAAAGTGAAAAAGAAAATCACCAGCGTCATTCTATTGTCCGTTGCCATGGCTGCTTCGGTGTTCGCGCAAGCCATCCCCAAGGAAGAGAAGCAGGCTCGGAAAGCGGGCGTTTCGACCAAGGCGAAGCAGGCAGAGACAACACCACAGCAAGCCTTGCAAGCGCTAAAAGACGGCAACGCGCGGTTTGTGGCGGGCCGGATCCTCACCCAGAAGGACTACCGCAGGCAGGGGGCAATCACGGCGCAGGGCCAGTTTCCGCACTACGCCATTCTGAGTTGCCTGGATTCGCGGGTTTCGGTGGACGACATCTTCGAGCTCAACAACGGCGACGCCTTTAGCGCTCGGGTGGCCGGAAATGTCGTCAACGAGGACATTCTCGGCAGCTTTGAGTTTGCGACGGCGGTTTCCGGGGCCGACGTGATCGTGGTTCTCGGCCACTCCAACTGCGGCGCGGTCAAGGGCGCGTGCGACGGTGTGCAACTCGGCAACCTAACCGGACTGCTGGAGAAGATCAATCCGGCGGTCGACACAATTGGCAAGGATTGGATGCGCGGGGAGAAAACCTCGAAAAACCACGATTTCGTGGAAGCCGTCGGGGAGGAAAACGTCAGACTCCAGATGCGGCGTATCCAGGAAAAAAGCCCTACTATCAAAGGCTTGCTTGATTCCGGCAAGGTCATCCTGGTGGGCGCCGTTTACAACCTGGAGACCGGCCATGTGACATTCCTGCGCTAACAGTCTGTGGTGAGAGTCCGCCGCAACCCCGAGAGCGCGACAGCCTGGTCTCGGGTTGCGGTGAGGAATAGGGTCACCAGGAGCAGCAAGACCCCGGCTCACCGCGCGGCCGATAGCCCCGGCCACGGCTGTGCGACGAGGTGGGGGTCGCTCCCAGCATCATCAGTACCACGATGAACAGCACGATCGTTCCCCTATTGCTCCTTAACCGTGCCGCCCCTTTGCGGCCCGACTTCGTGCGCGGTCAGGCGGAGGGCGTGACCGTGATTCTGTGGAAGCCCTTCTCGCTCTTGTCTTCGACCGGCATCACCTCGGAGCCGACTGCGGTGGCACGATCGATCGCCACGATCGAATCCTTGCTCCGCTGCGTCAGTTGATTCGCCCCCAGGGGTGGCCGGCCAGCGCGCGAAGCGGGGCCGGCCCACTGGCTGCTCAGTCGCCGAAGGAGATGCCGAGACCGCGGGCGGAGAGAACGACGTCGGAGTCGAGGGGTACCCGTTTGGTCCTGCCGTCGCCCACGGCGACCTTGAGCGGGACGCGCTCGATGGAAGGAGGCTTCAGGGCCACCATGGTCTCGAAGTCGCCCTCGGCCACCGCGCGCACCGCCGCCGCTCCGAAGCGGGTGCCGAGGAGCCGGTCGAACGTGGTAGGCGCCCCGCCCCGTTGAAGGTGGCCGAGAACCAGGCTCCGGGTCTCTTTGCCGGTGCGTTTGCCGATCTCCTCCGCTACCCACTGCCCGATGCCGCCCAACCGGGGCGTCTCGCCCTCATCGTTCGAGCGGAGGTGCACCGTGCCGCCCATGCTGCGCGCCCCCTCGGCCACCACCACAATTGAGAAGTAGCCGCCGCGCCGACCCTTCTCCCGTTCCTTGATTTTCTCGCAGACCCGGTCGAGGTTGAACGGGATCTCGGGGATGAGGATCACGTCGGCCCCTCCCGCCACCCCGGAGTTCAAGGCGATGAAGCCGGCGTTGCGGCCCATCAGTTCCACCACCATCACGCGGCCGTGCGCCTCGGCGGTGGGGTGAAGCTTGTCGATGGCGTCGGTGGCGGTGGCCACTGCGGTGTCGAAACCGAAGGTCACCGAGGTCTGCTCGATGTCGTTGTCGATGGTCTTGGGCACGCCCACTACCGGGATGCCCTTGGCGGAGAGGCGAAGGGCGATGCTGAGGGTGCCATCGCCGCCGATCGCGATCAGTGCGTCGAAGCCCATCGACTTGAAGTTGCGCACCACTTCAGACGAGCGATCCGCATCCTTCATCTTGGCCCCGTTTTTCCCCCGCCGCTCCACGCGGAAAGGACTCACCCGGTTCGACGTGCCAAGGATGGTGCCCCCCAGATGAAGAATGCCGCGCACGTCGCGCGGCTCGAGCTGATGGGCGCGTTTGGTGAGCAGGCCTTCGAAGCCGTCCTCGATGCCGAAGACCTCCCAGCCGAGGGCGAAGGCCGAGCGCGCCGCGGCGCGAATAACCGCATTGAGGCCGGGGCAGTCTCCTCCTCCGGTGAGCAGGGCGAGACGGAATGGTCTCTTGGATCGGCGATTGATGGAGCTCATGGTTCTTGGTTTCTTTCTGGAACGCTCCATGCCATTGTACTGAAGCGCAAGAGCCCCGTCGCACTATGCTCCGCAGGCTAGTTGCGCAAGTCATGACTCTCAATCAATCCAGGCTGGTCCGGCTGAACGACAAACCCATCGACCACATGGGCGGCTTCGTTCTGTACTGGATGCAGATGGCGCGGAGATTCTCAAGCAACCACTCGCTGGACTA
>Ga0163144_10005082_pt1 | contig 29319 bp, 38 predicted proteins | sample OliLak19BULKMAT1_FD_123175 | JGI IMG/M metagenome (GOLD analysis project Ga0163144, IMG submission 123175) | Freshwater microbial mat bacterial communities from Lake Vanda, McMurdo Dry Valleys, Antarctica - Oligotrophic Lake LV.19.BULKMAT1 | ecosystem: Environmental > Aquatic > Freshwater >...
AATGTCAGCGGCCTCGTACGTGACAGCCTGACCGCAGCACCGTTCCGTGGCGCTGCAGTACAGCTCGTTCCAAGCGCCACGCCCTGGGCCACCGGCCGCACCATGCGAACCGATTCCATCGGCCGCTTCGCCTTCGCCGCTGTGCCGCCTGGACGATACCTGCTTGGTTTTCAACACCCCCGCCTGGACTCACTCGGCATGGACGCCGTCAGCCGCACCATCGACGTCAGCGCCGCGGTGCCCATCCTGCGCGCGGATCTCGCACTGCCGAGTGGCCGGACGTTCGTCACCACCCTCTGCGGCGCTCGAGCCGACAGCACTGGCGCCGTCATTGGCCGGGTCTTCAACGCCGACGAAGACGTGGCATTGACTGGCGGCAGCGTGGTGGTACGATGGGCGGAGTTGCGGGTCGACGATGGTGGAATCCGACGCGTGCCGAAGCAGGTGGTGGTCGCCTTTGGCAGCGACGGACGATACGTGGCCTGTGGCGTCCCGACCGACGCACCATTGCTGGTGCAGGCGCGGACCGCGGCGGCGTCTTCCACCGACACGACGAGCCGACGCGCGACGAGTGGAGAAATCGAAGTCACCTTCCCTCCCAAGGTTCCGCTACTGCACCGCAACCTGCTGATCGCAACGACGGCCCCTGTGGCGGCGGCCTCGGCTACCGCGCCCAGCGGCAACTCACGGCTCAGCGGCCGAATCATCGCGGCCGACGGCTCGCCGGTTCCGAACGCGCGCATCGCGGTGCAAGGCACGGATCTCGCCGCCACCGCCGACACCAACGGCGCGTTTCGCGTCGCGGGAGTTTCCGCTGGTACTCGTGCGATCGAAGTCACGGCCCTCGGATATATACCGGTTCGCAGCTCCGCCGACTTCCGTCCAAACCGCGAAACCACGATCACCATCCCCATCGGCGCAAAGGTTGCCACGCTCGGCTCGGTCAAGGTCACCAGCACTGCGGTGGATCGCAGCGGATTCATGAAGCGCCGCGCGCAGGGCGTCGGATACTTCCTCGATGCCAACACCATCGAGCAACGCGGCGCGATGAATGTCGCAATGGCACTGCAAACGGCGCCATCACTGCGAGTCAATGGCGCCGACACGCAGAACCCGGGCAGGCCACGCATCTCTGGTCGCGGGTATTGCGCACCGACCGTCTACATGGACGGCCTGCTGATGCGTGATGGACTCACGGATGTGGATGACTTGCTCACCGTCCGTCGCGTTGGCGGTATCGAAGTGTATGCGAACCCGAGCGAAGCACCGCCGCAGTATGTGGGCAAGAGCGACTGCGCCACGATCCTGGTCTGGACACGGGCCTACGTTCCCTGACCTGCACGGTCAGCGCGCGACGCCTGCACCGCGGGTCGAGGCAGCCCACGCATTCCGCACCGCGAGCGGCGCCAGACTCGCCGAAAGTGCGAGGTGCACGGCACAGCTGCCCGCATCGGCGAGGAACGCGCGGCGTGACGCAGGATCCGGGCAGGCACCATCAGACATGCAGTTCCCGAGCCCGTCGCTCCACGATGCGCGCCGCGATCAGGTCGCCATGAAAACGACCGTTCTCGATGAACGTCTTGTTGGCGTCGTACCCCGAGGCCAGCACACCGGCAATGAACAGCCCGGAAAGCGGGGTTTCCATCGTTGCCGGATTGTGATTGGGGATACCGGTCACGGGATCAATCGGTGCCTGCACCTGTTTCAGCAGCGCAGTCTCCGGCATGTAGCCGAGCATCGTGAACACATGGTCTGCCGCCACGCGCGTCACGCCACACGCCTGCTGCAGGTCGACCCAGCCACCGCCGATCTCGACCACCCGCGCATTGAACAATGCGGTGATTGCCCCATCCTTGATGCGCCCCTCGATATCTGGACGCACCCACGGCTTCACTTTCGGATCCAGCGATCCTTCGAAGTGCACCAGCGTCACTCTCGCACCGGCACGATAGAGCTCGAGCGCTGCATCGACGGCCGAGTTGGCGCCGCCGACCACGACCACGTCCTGGTCATACGCCATGTGTCCTTCAACAAACCGGTAGTGCACGTGCGATTGCGCTTCGCCTGGCACACCAAGACGGTTCGGCAAGCCGAAGTACCCCGTGGCCATCACCACCGCCCGAGCCGCGGTCGTGCGATGCTCGCCAGCCCGCGTGGCAGACATCACGCGCCATTGATCATCGCCCAGCATCTCGATCGCGGTCACGGCTTCGTACTGCCGGACCCTCACGCCATGGTGGTGCGCCACGGTGCGATAGTAGGCCAGCGCATCGCGGCGCGACGGCTTGGCCGCACTGGTTGCGAATGGGACGCCGCCGATCGAGATCTTCTCCGCGGTGGAGAAGAACGTCATCTCCGTCGGGTACGACGCGATGCCACTCACCAGACAATCGCGCTCGATGATCAGGTTGCTCACGCCGGCGCGCTGCAGCGCGATCGATGCCGCCAGGCCACAGGGGCCAGCGCCGATGACGACGGCGCCAACGGCCTCCTCCATCACACCACCCCCGCTTCCATCCCGATCATCTGGTCACGACGCGTCCCGACGCTCACGTACGTGATGCGCGTCTCGCACAGCTCTTCGATACGATCGAGATAGCGGCGCGCCGTGGACGGCAGCGTATCGAGCGAGCGACAGTCGGCGGTGGACTGCCTCCACCCATCGAACCACTCGTAGACCGGCTCGGCATGCTCCAATAACGCCAGGTCGGCTGGAAATTCGGTGTGCACCTCGCCATCGATGGTGTAGCCGGTGCAGATCGCGATGCGGTCGAGTGTGTCGAGCACATCGAGCTTGGTCACCGCCAGATCGGTCAGTCCATTGATCCGGGCGGCAAAGCGCACCACGACCGCGTCGAACCAGCCGCACCGCCGTGGACGACCGGTGGTTGCACCAAACTCATTGCCCAGCGTACGCATCTGCGTCTGCATCGGCTCGATGAACTCGGTTGGCAGGGGACCCGCACCAACCCGCGTGGTATACGCCTTCACCACACCCAGAACGGAGTGCAGCGCCGTCGGCGCCATTCCGGCTCCGATCGCGGCACCACCAGACGTCGTATTGCTGCTCGTCACGTAGGGATACGTGCCGTGATCGATGTCGAGCATCGACCCCTGCGCCCCTTCCAGCAGCACGGCGGCGCCCGTCTTCAGCGCACGATGAATCTGCAGACTGACGTCTTCGGCCAGCGCGAGCAGCCGCGGAGCAATCTGTTGCAGCGTCGTCATCGTCGCATCGACGTCGGCGCGTGTCTCGCAATTCATCAGCGCCAGGCGGCCGTTCGCGTTCGCGACACCCGCTTCCACCAGTGTCCGCAGGCGCGTCGGATTGCGCAGATCGAGCACGCGCACGCCGCGGCGCGCCACCTTGTCTTCGTACGTCGGGCCAATACCACGACCGGTGGTGCCGATCGCCTTGCTGGCCGTACTCGCGCCGTCCATCAGCTTGTGATACGGCATCACCAGATGCGCGCGTTCACTCACATATAAGCGCCCCGTCACATCGATGCCGTCAGCCACCAGTCCGTCGATTTCGGCGAACAGCTTCTCCGGATCGAGCACCACGCCGTTTCCGATCGCGCATCGCACGCCGGGGTGCATGATGCCGCTCGGAATCTGATGCAGCACGACTTTCTTGTCGCCGATGTGCACGGTATGGCCGGCGTTCGCACCGCCCTGATACCGCACCACCCAGTCGGCGCGTTCGGCCAGTACATCGACCAGCTTGCCCTTCCCCTCGTCGCCCCATTGGGCGCCGACTACCACCAGCGTGCGTCGCGACGCGTCGAACATCAGATATCTCTTCCTTGGCGCGCCGCACGAGGAGCGCGCAACAGTCTCGAACAGGAGGTTGCGCGGGCTTGGCGCCGCACGCAAAACGCCACGCGCGATGGGCGCGTGGCGTTGGCGAAACCTACGGTGCCGCCGGGGGTCTGCTACCCCCGCGCCGGTTCAGGCGTCCTTCTTGTCCCGCAGGAAGATGAACGGGAAGGCCACCGACAGCGCCAGGCCGAGCAGCGGCGCGACAACGGGCCCGAGCGCATAGATGCCGTCCATCACGAGCGATGGCACCACGAGATAGACCTTGACGAAGGCGTACATCGCGGAAAGAATGGCTTCCATCGCGGGCTCCAGGGGTGCGGGTGCAGAGACAAATGTGATGCGCAGGTCGCGCGTCTGGGGGTGAAGCTAATCGCCCCTGGCGCCGTTCCCGAAGCCCCTCGTCACGCCGGGCCGGTCAGCGCCAGGCGGCCGCCAGCAGCCACACGCCGATCAGGCAGCCAGCCAGACTCTTGAGCGCCGTCGCCACCGCCCGCCCGATCAGCGCCCCTGTCGCGGCACGCGCGGCCTTTCCGTGATCCCGCTCGAGCGAGTACTCGCCGATCAGGGCACCGCCAAATGCCCCTGCAAACGCGCCGATCACGGACCCGACCACCGGGATGGGAATTCCAACGAACGCGCCTGCCAGCCCGCCGATAATCGCGCCCCACGCCGCCCGACGCGAGCCGCCGTACTTCGTCGTGTACCGACCCGCGACGGAGAATTCGACCCATTCCGCGCCGGCGGCGATCACCGCCAGCAAGGCAATCGTGAGCCACCCAATCGTCGGCGGCGTCACCAGCAGGCGGTGACCGACGCCCGCGATCAGCATCAACCAGATGCCCGGCAGTCCGAGGGGGATCATCACCAGTCCGCCAAGCACGGCGGTGAGCAGGATCAGGATGTCTGGACTCATGCCCGAGCCTACGGCCGTCCCGGTGCCGGGGTTCCAAGCAGCGCAGTCAGGCGCTCACGCAGAGCTGCCGTATTCCAGTTTTGGGCACCCCGGTGTCGCAGTGCGATACGCCCCGCGCGGTCGATCACCCAGGTGGTCGGCACCGCCTCGAATCGATAGCCCGGGGGGGCCGGCGCCATTTCGAGATACACGGGCAGGCTGAGCCCGCGTCGCCGAACGAACGATTGGACCGCCGACCGTTGCTGCGGCGCGACCAGCACGAACACGAGTGCCGAATCGGGCACGGCCGCGCGCAGCGCACTCAGCGAGCGCAGCTCCGCCACGCACGGCTCGCACCACGTCGCCCAGCTGTTGACGATGATCACCCTGCCGCGGAACGCCTCGAGCGTGATCCGCTCGCCGGTCAGCGACATCATCGCCCACGACAGATCCGCGCGCGCCGCAGTGTCGCTGACCGTCGACACCGACTGCGCGTTCGCGCGCCCTGCCGCGAGGCCGGCGACCAGCGTCGCGCATAGCGCCTGACGCACAGGACACCGCATTCAGCGGCCCACGATCTGCCGGACACCAAAGAGCAGTCTCCGGCCCTGCAGCGGTCCGTACACGCGCGCGGTATCGAATCGATCGCCAAAAGGATTGAACGGATCCACGATGGCGTCGCGCTGCACGAAGTTGAACAGATTCTTCACGGCGATGTACAGGTCCGGCGCGCCAGGCCTGCGCCGCGTGAGCTGCAGATGCTGCTCCGTGAACCATGGAGAGCGCGATGCCAGCCCATCGAAGCGCGGCAGTGCCGCCGGGCCCTGCACACGACCGGTCCAGTCGAGCGTGAGCGCGAGCCGATCGATCCGGTAGCCAAGCGAAAACACGCCCTGCGCCGTCGCCGCAAACGGAAGGGCACGGCGTACGCCGCCGTTCTCGACGAACACGTCCTGCAGCGTGAACCCGACGCTGCCCGTGAATGGCTGCCGCAACGTCGCGTAGCCGAGTGCCACTGACGCCCCTCGCGTCACCGCCGCACCACGCAGGTTGCGATAGATGATCAGATTCGGGTCGGTGTCGAAATCTCCCACGATGCGATTGCTGAATCGAGTGTGAAAAAGATCGATGTCGAGCGTCATTGCATCCTCGATGCCGCGCACGTCCATCACCCGATTGAGGCTCACGGTCGCGGTGGCGGAGCGCTCCGGCCGCAGCGCCTCGTCGATGCGGACGGTCCGCGCACCAGTCAGTGCGGCATGATCTTCGGTGAAGAGACTGACCACGCGGAATCCGGTGGCACCGTTCACGCGAATCGTCGTGTGCGGGTCCGGTGTCCATTTCAGCGCCAGGCGTGGCGAGGCAATCACGCCGTGCGCCTCATGATGATCGATGCGGATGCCCGCCAGCATCGACGCACGGGTGCCCAGCGAGACTTCATCCTGCACAAAGACGCCGGGAATCACACGGGTATCCGTCGTGCGCTGCGCCTGGGTGCTGTCGCTGTAGCGCTGATAGCGCACGGCGCCCCCAACCGTCAGTCCATGCCGCGCCAGTTGCGGCGACCAGACCCCCTGCGCAAACGCCACCTGCTGCGCGGCTCGGTAGACCGTTGCGCCGTAGAAGCTGTCTTGATCGTGCCAGTTTCCCGAAAGATCAAATCGCAGCGGCGTTCCAGGTGCGCCCGGCCGATAGGTACCGAGCAATTCTGCACGATACGTGCGAATCGACTCGCCGTAGACTGATGCCGATCCGCGATCGGCGCGCGTCCACGCATCGGTGCCACCAAAACGATCCTCACCATACACCCGCGCCATCAGCTCGAACGGCCGATTCGCCGGTGTGCCCGTCACCCACTTGTTCATCACCGACAGACGCGACACGAGCGGCAGATCGCTGAACCCATCACCATTGCGATCGACGAAGTGCGCGTTGCGGCTGCCAGTGATGCTGAGCAGGCTGCGCACCCCACCCACGCTCGGCGCCGCCGCCAGCGACACGCTCGTCTCGCCATCGCTGGTGCCGAACGCATTCAGGCTGTACTTCGGTGCAAGGCGTGCGTCTTTCGTCACGATGTTGATCACGCCGCCCATGGCCTCCGATCCGTAAAGCGTCGAGTTCGGGCCCCGGATGATCTCGATCTGCTCGATCAGGCTCGGGTCGATCGAGTTGAGACCGTAGACGGTGGCCAGCGCGCTCATCATCGGCGTCCCGTCGATCAGCACTGCGGTGTACGGGCCTTCCATGCCATTGATGCGAATGTTGTTCGTGAAGCACACGCCACAGTCCACCTGCTGCGTGAGGCCAGGCAGGAACGAGACGTTGTCCATCACGTTGTTGCTCACGTTGCGCTGCAGGAACGCGGGTGTGACCAGCTCGACCTTCACCGGCGAGTCGGACAGATAGCGCTCCTGCAGCGTCGCGGTCGTGACGACCGTATTCAACGTCGAGGCGCTTTGCCGGAGCACAAAGTCCAGCGTGTCCTGGCCTGAGGTGCCGAGTGTCACGGTCCGGCTGACTGGTGCATAGCCGATCGCCCGCGCCAGAACCCGGACCGTTCCCGTCGCCGGCAGGATGAGGCGATAGCGGCCCGCAGCGTCGGCGCGGACGGTGCGGCGCGGATCACCCTCAAGCCCCACGGTGGCCCCCTCGAGCGGCTGCCCCGCCGACGAGATCCTGCCCACCAGCACTGCTGGCAGCGGTGGCTGGGCGAATGCCGCGCCCGCGAGCGCACCGGCGAGGCAGCCGACGACCACCTTCGAACAGAACCAGGCAGCGAGTGTCATCGGAATCATTTATTTAGGTTATACGAAATTCAGGATACTGACGACCGAGAACGCTGTCAATCACAGTCTCGTCCGCCGATGGGGCGCCAAACGGTCGAGTCCGCCGTCCTCGAGGGGCATCTGACCCGGCACGGGCGCGACGCTTCTTGGCCGCGCCCACGACTGGTGATGCGCGGTTCAGGCGCCTGCGCCGCCGCACGCGTCAGTGCGGCCATCGCGGTGTCGGCATTACACGTCGATCTGCGATTGAAGGGTGCAGGCGCTCGCTCTTCATTCACCGCACGGAGGTTCTCGAAATGCTGAAGCAGACCTACGTCGCCCGCGCGATCGAACCGCTCCTCATAACCGCCCGCGGCATGGACTGGCCGAGTCGCAGGGCCTATCTGAATGACCTGCGGCGCGATGCGCCGACGTTGATTGCCGAAGTCGAGCGAGTACTCGCGCAGGCGTCGGCACGCGGCACGCCGACCATCGACGCTACTCGGCCGCTCGGCTTTCTCCGCATCTGTGCGCAGTATCTGCTCAGGAACGCCGCGCGAAATGCGAACCAACGTCTCACATGGCGCACATGATCGATGCTGTCCGCTGGACACAACTCAGCCCGCTGCTCGACACCGCACTCGACCTGACAGGTGATGCGCGGGAGTACTGGCTTGCCGAGTTGGCGACGATCGATCCAGACAGCGCGCGTGACGTTCGAGAACTGCTCGGGACCGACGCCGCACGCGCCGGCGCTGGCACGCTGACGCGCGCGCTGAACGGGCTCACGCCGCACGCCGAGGAACTGGCCGGCGCGCGCATCGGCCCCTGGACGCTCATCAGCTCACTGGGCGTTGGTGGAATGGGCAGCGTCTGGCTCGCGCAGCGATCCGACGGCGCCTTTCAGGGATCAGCGGCCGTCAAGCTGTTGAATCTTCGTGGGCTCGGCGGCGCAGGGCTGGAGCGGTTCCGGCAGGAAGGCACCGCACTCGCGCGACTGACGCACCCTGGTATCGCACGACTCTTCGACGCCGGCGTGCGCGAAAGTGGCCAGCCGTACCTGATTCTCGAGTACATCGATGGCGTCCGCATCGACGAATGGTGTGACGAGCAGCGACTGACGGTCGCCCAGCGCATTGCGCTCGTCCTCACGACCTGTGACGCCGTCGAGCACGCGCACGCCCACTTCGTGATTCATCGCGACATCAAGCCGTCGAACATTCTGGTGACGACTGGTGGCACGGTGAAGCTGCTCGATTTCGGCGTTGCACGCCTGGCGCAGCAGGATGGCGCCGACACCGACACCACGCCGTTGCCGTTCACGCCAGCGTACGCCGCGCCTGAGCAACTCGCCTCAAAGCCTGAATCGGCGGCGACCGATGTCTACGCGCTCGGTGTGTTGCTCTACTCCATGCTGACGGGCAGCATGCCGGCGAGGCCGCCGGTTGCCGCCAGCATTGTCGCAGCCTCAGTCCTCTCGGAAGACGCCGCTGCGCGACAGTCGTCGGCCGACGCGCTGCCGAAGCTTCTGCGTGGCGATCTCGATGCGATTCTCGCCCGCGCGCTCGAGCAGGACCAGAGCCGCCGGTACCAGACTGTCACCGCATTCGCCGATGATCTCCGCCGCACGACGCGGCACGAAGCCGTTTCCGTTCGGCGCGCTACCACGAGCGAACGCGTCGCGCGGTTCGTGCGAAGAAACCGCGTCGGTGTGCTCACCGGTGGCAGCATCGCGCTGGCACTCCTGACCGCCACCGGCGTGTCGTGGCGTCAGACGCGGGTGGCCGAGGCAGAGCGCGACAAGGCCGGTCGCGCTCTGCAGCTGTCGCGCGCCACCGGAGACATGCAGGTCGCGATGATGAGTTTTGTGGGTCCGGGTGGACGCACACTCACGCCATCGGAGATGCTCGCGATGGCGCGGAAATCGGTCGAGACGCAGCATGCGAACGATCCAGTCATCCTCAGCGCATTGCTCGGTTTTCTGGCCGAGCGGTACGCGGATCTCAACGATCTCGAGAGCCAGGGTGATGTGCTGTTCGCTGCCGCGCGCGCAGCCCGCCGTGCCAATGATGCGGAGGGCGAAGCGACCAACCTGTGTCTGACGGCTTGGGTGATGCTGCAGGCAGGAAAAACGGATTCGGCCGCTGTCCGCCTGCGCGAGGGGCTGTCACTGATGCCGAAGGTACGACCGGACACCACTGGCACCATCATCGCCTGCAACTCCGCGCGCTCGCGCCAATTCAGCGCGGCCGGGCAGTTCGACTCCGCGATCGTGGCGACACGGCAATCAGTCGCGTTGCTCGAGGCGAGTGGCGACACGCTGACATCGAACTACACCGTTGCGCTCAACAATCTTGGGATGAGCCAGTCGTCGGGCAAAACGCGCGACGCGGCGAGGACATTCGTCCGACTGACGACAGTGATGCGCCGCAGCGGCCGGGAGAACACCGAAGCGATGCAGGTCACCACCGGGAACCACATCGCTGCACTCATGTGGCTGGGTGAATTGGTCACCGCACGCGCGATGCTGGAGCGTGAGATCGCGCGGATCGGGCCGAGCGAGAATGGCTCTGCCGTGCCGCTGGTCCTTCGATATCGCGGGATGCAGGTGTACTCCCGCCTCAAGCAGTCGGATAGTGTCGTGGCGCAGACCGGGCGACTGATTGCGGACCCCGAGGCGCAGAATCCGCGGGTGCAACTCGAAGCATACGCGCTCCTGGTCGATGCGCTGCTGCAGATGTCGAACGCACCTGAGGCACGCCGAGTGTATCAGGCGATGCAGCCCATGTTGTCAAAGGCGCCACCGGTTCCGTCGATGCGCGTGGCGGCCATCGGCGCCAGCGCGTCGATGGCCGCGCACGACGATGGCGCAGCCGCTGCGCTGGACACGCTGAGAGGTTTCGTGCGTTCCTTCAGCAAGCGCGAGGGCGGTGGCGACCAGTTTCTGCTGGGAACCTACCTGCACGCGAGCGCACTGGCGCTGCAAAGCGGCAACTCAGCCGTGGCACTTGCACAAGCTCGCCTCGCGAAGCGTGCTGCGGACGTCGATTCGCTGGCGACGACACGCAGTGCGGGATACGGCGACGCACTGGTCGCCGAAGCGCGAGCACTCGCGGCCGCACGTGATCCTGCGGCTGCAGGTGCCGCGCAACGGGCACTGGTGCCGCTGCGCTTCGGTTACGGCGCCGGGCATCCGCTGCTGCTGCAGTTCGAGCGCTGGATCTCGGACACCCTTGGCGTCGGCGGCACGGGCGGCGCGAAGTAGTCGCGTCTGATTGGCCCGGAGCGCACGGCGGACGATGTTCGCCAATGCGCAAGAACCGAGGTCGTGGAGACAGCTACACCACCACCTCGAGCACCGAACTCACCACGCTCCGCACCACCGCACGCCCCTCGTCGCTGACGGGCATCAAGGGCGCCCGGGGTGCACCGCCGATCATTCCAGCCGCATCCACGCCGGCCTTGAGCCCCGGCACGCCATACACCACCGCCACTTCCATCGCGATGCGCTTCAGGCCGAGCTGCGCGTCAGCGGCATCTTCCGGATGCCCAAGGCCCACGCCGCGCGCGACGGCCAGTGCGAGCGTTGGTGCGATACACGCCGCCGCCAGCACCGCGCCGGCACAGCCTTCGCCCAACGCCTGCGTCAGGGATGGCGCGTGGCCGGTCATCACGGCGAAGGTCGGGCTGGCCGCGCGGAGGTAGCCGTTGCGCCACTCGGCATTCCCGCTCGAATCCTTGATGCCGATGATGTTCTCGTGGAATGACAACTCGCACACCACATCCGGATCGAGGTGGTAGTGCATGAACGCCGGCACCGAGTAGAGCACGACCGGTGCGGGCGACGCATCAGCGACGGCGAGATAGTGCGCGCGTTGCGCCGCGGGGGTCATCAGCGCGGTGAAGTAGTGCGGCGCCACCACCAGCACGGCATCGGCACCGAGCGTCGCGGCATGCCTGGCGCGGGCGATGGTGTGACGCGTGCTCTCAGTACCCACGCCCATCAGCAGAAATCGGGACGACGGCACTTCGTCACGGACCGCCTGGAGCAAGCCGTCGCGCTCCGTCTGATCGAGCAGCGCCGCCTCTCCAGTGGAGCCGGCCAGCAATACGCCGTGCAGCCCTGCATCCAGCAGTGAGCGCACATTGCGCCTCGCTGCGTCGCGATCGAGTGTGCCATTCATGTCGAATGGCGTCACGGTGGCGGCGAACATACCACCAAGTATTGCACGCGGTGTTGGCATCAGTCAGTCAGCCCCATGCGCTCGTACACCTGGCGCATTGTTTCTCGTGCTGTCGTCCGGGCGCGCGTTGCGCCTTCCTCCAGCACATCGGTCACAGTCGATGGTTTCGCTCCGATCTCTGCGGCGCGAACACGGATCGGCACCAGCACCTGCTCCATGCTCTCGGCCAGCACCTTCTTGCATTCGATACAGCCCCACCCCGCGCTGCGACAGTTCGAGGCGACCGTGGCTTGCGTCGGCTCGTCACCGAACGCCTGGTGCATCGAGTACACGTTGCAGACGTCCGGATTCCCGGGATCGCTCTTCCGGACACGCGCTGGATCCGTCATGGCCGGGCGCAGCTTGTCCCAGATCTGTTCCCGCGACTCGAGCAATCCGATGGTATTGCCGATCGACTTGGACATCTTCGCCTGGCCGTCGAGCCCCATCAGGCGACGCACGGGGGTCAGCAACGGCTGTGGTTCCGGGAAGTACGGCGCCTCCGCCGCAAAGCGCGCATTCCAGCGGCGAGCGATCTCGCGGCTCAGCTCCAGGTGCTGCACCTGATCCTCGCCCACCGGAACCCGCGCGGCGTGATACAGGAGGATGTCGGCCGCCTGCAACACGGGATACGTCAGGACACCCGTGATCACACTCTGCTGGCGGCTGGCCTTGTCCTTGTACTGCGTCTGGCGCTCCAGCTCCCCGAGCGGGGTGACCGTATTGAAGATCCAGGCCAATTCCGCATGCTGTGGTACCGCGCTCTGGAAGAACAGCGTGCAGCGCTCCGGATCGAGGCCGGCCGCCAACAGCGAGACGGCCATTTCATGCCGACGTCGCCGAAGATCGGCAGGCTCGTAGTTTCCTGTCAACGCATGCAGGTCGACGACGCAGAAGAAGGTCGCGTCGCGCCCTTCCTGCAGCCGGACCCAGTTCTTGACGGCCCCGAGGTAGTTGCCGATGTGCAGCTCGCCCGAGGGCTGGATGCCACTGAAGATTCGAGACATTCCGCCAAGCTAATGCCTACCCACCCCATGCAACGTCACCCCGCCCCGATTCCCGCCGCCGACGATCTCGCGCTGCTCCGCGAGATCGAGGCCGCAGCACTCGACGCGGCCGCCTTCATCCGGAGTCAGGATGCGGACCGCCACGCGCTGACCTGGGACATCAAGGGCGACAGTGACTTCGTCAGCACGGTCGATCGCGGCGCCGAAGCGATGATCCGCCAGGCGCTCGCACCAGCCGGGCGCCATGTCACCTTCATCGGCGAGGAGAGCGCCCCGGATACGCCCGTGGGCACCGGCATCACCTTCATCGTCGATCCGCTCGACGGCACCACCAACTACCTCCACGGTTTTCCCGCCTACGCCGTGTCGATCGGTGCGATGGTGGACGGTGTGCTGGCGGCGGCGGTGGTGGTCGACATTCCCCGGTCGGAATGCTTTACCGCGGTGCGAGACGGCGGATCCTTCCGCGATGGCGTGCCGATCCACGTGAGCACGATTGCGGATCCTTCGCGATCGCTGATTGCGACGGGCGTACCCTTCCGAAAGCCGGAGCAGATCGCCCGCTACCTGACACAGTTGCCGAAGGTGCTGTCGACCACCAGCGGCATCCGACGGGCCGGATCCGCCGCGATCGACCTTGCGCACGTCGCCTGCGGCCGGGTCGATGCGTTCTGGGAGCTGAGGCTGGCGCCATGGGACGTGGCCGCCGGCATCCTGCTGGTCCGTGAAGCCGGTGGGGTCATCACGGACTTTGACGGGACACCATCGGTACCAGGCTTCTCGGGCTACGTCGCCGGCAATCCACCGATGCACGCCTGGCTGCTGAGCACCGTTGGCGGAGACGATTGAGATGTCGCTGATCGAATGTGTTCCGAATTTCTCCGAGGGACGTGACCCGGCCATCGTCGATGCCATCGCGGCCGCCATCACCGCGGCGCGTGGGCGGGTGCTGGACCGGTCACTCGACGCGTCCCACCATCGCGCAGTCATCACGTTCGTGGCCGAACCACAGGACATCGTGCAGGCCGCGTTCGCTGGCATCCGCACGGCTCGCGACCTGATCGACCTCGATCGGCACGTGGGCGTCCACCCGCGGATCGGCGCCACCGACGTCGTGCCGTTCATCCCGCTGGCTGGCACCACGATGACGGACTGCGTCCGCGCCGCACGCGAACTCGCCGATCGCGTCGGGACTGAACTGCAGATCCCGGTCTATCTCTACGATCAGGCGGCTCGGCGCCCCGAATACCGCAACCTGGCCGATGTGCGCCGCGGCGGCACTGCCGACCTGGAACACAGCATCGGCTCCACACGCCCCCCCGACGCAGGCCCTTCGGCCCTGCATCCAACGGCCGGCGCGGTGGCGATCGGCGCCCGGCATTTCCTCGGCGCATTCAACGTCTTCGTCGGGCATGCGGCGCATCTGCCGATGGCGAAATCGATTGCCCGACAACTGCGCGCCGCGAACGGAGGGCTCGCTGGCGTGAAAACCCTTGGTCTGGTCGTCGATGGCCAGGCGCAGGTCTCGATGAACATCACCGACCTCGAGGCCATGTCGTTGCATGAGGCGTTCGATGCAGTGGCCGAGGCGGCACGCGCACTTGGGATTGATGCGACGCACAGTGAAATCATCGGCCTCGTGCCCCAGCGCAGTATCGAGCAGGGCTTCGCCAGTCGGATCAGGTTGCGCGACGCACGTGACACCGTGTCACTCGAGCATCGGATCATCGCAACGCGACCGCCAGACGATCTGCGCCACGTGGCAGACGCGATCGCAGCGCTCGACCAGCCGGAAGCCAGCGGAACCGCCGCAGCGCTGACGGCGATCCTCGCCTCGTCGACCGTACGCCTCGCCGCCGGTGTGCAGATCGCACGCCCGCACAACGCCGTCGCGGAACCGCTGCGCCTCGTACTGCGCAGCGCGTCGATCCTCGAACGGCACCTCCAGGCTGCCGCACGCGACGACGCTGATGCGTGGCAGCGCGTCGTCGCTGCCCGTCGCGCCCTGGCACGCACGCCCAGTGCACTGACCGATCGATTCCGCGCCGTCGACGCCGCGCTGATGGGCGCCAGTGAAGTCCCACTTCGGATCGCCCGACTCGCAGGTGACGTGTTGGCGCTGTCGGCCGAGGCGGCGGAGCTCGGCGATCGTGTGACGGCGCCGGATGCGTGGACCGGTGCATCGCTTGCCCACGCCGCTGTCAGCGCCGCGCTCGGGTTGCTGCGCAGCAATCTCGCGATGCTCTCGGACAGCACCCTGGCCCACGCCGCGCGCGAGGAGGCCGAAACAATCCAGCATCGCGCGAACGCGCTACTCGACACCGCCCGAATCGCGGTGAAACACGTGGCAGGATGACAACGGCGTGCGGAGCCTCGGCAGCGCATGCGCCGTCAGACGATTGGCGCGTGCGTAAGCGCTCCGCAACGCAGTCAGTGACTCGATACCGTGCGCACCGGGAAACGCAGGCCATCGATCACGCCGCGGATCTGCTTCAGGTTCTCAGGAAAGCGCGTCTGCAACTGCATGTAGAGATACTGTCCGCCGATCTGTGGCTTCCAGCTCACGTCGACCCGGTAGTTCGTGATCCCTTCGACGAGCATCGTCGTCCGGATCTTGATCGCGGTATCGCCTTTCGTGACCACGCACTCCACCGAATTGATCGGCAGCACGGGCTTGAAGATGAACTCCGATCCCTTCCAGACGTTCAGCACCGCGCCGGTACGCTGCAGATTGAAGTCGATGTCATTCAGTGTCCTGAAGTCAGGGATCCACCGCGCCGGAACCGGGAACTCCGCCGGACTGAGTGAAATCATCCGTGTCGGGCCCTCGATCGCGGAGTTGGCAGGGTTGCACGGCTCATCGATCGGTCGAATGACGGCGCCGGTCATCGCCGGCGGAATCGTCGCAGGGGCACACGCCCCGACCGCGAGCAAGAGCATCGCGGCACCAGTGCTGATCTTAATGGACATGCAGCCTCCATTACGGGATGTGATCGGTACCTGCGGCGGTGCCGCTTTCCGCCTGACGTTCAATTCGCCTTCCGTCGCCTGGCGACGCGCAGCGAATCGATCGGGAAGCGCACGTTCTCGACGATCCCACGCATCTGTCGCAGGTGCTCCACATAGCGCGTCTGCAGCTGCATATACAAGTACTGGCCGTTGACGAGCGGCTCCCACGCAACGTCCACGCGATAGTTGAAGCCGTTCAACCGCGTCGCCTGAATGCTGATCGTGGTGTCCCCGCGCGCGAACGAACAGCGCACAGCATTCCGTGGCTCAAGCGCCGGAAACACAAAGCGGGCCCCCCGCCAGGCGGTCAGCTCGGCATCGATGCGGCGCAGTTCCAGCTCCTGCGCTGTAGAAAGACTCGTCGTCCAACCCTTGCCCGTCACGACTTCCACAGGCCCGAGCTGAAACGTATCGAGCGGTACCGCGAAGGTCCCGTTGATCGGATTGCAGACCTCGTCCAGTGGCGTCCCGAAGGGTGCTGGAATGAATTTCCGGGTGCAGCCGGACATCATGGCTGCGGCGCCGAAGAGGAGCAATCCAGCGGGGACAGGGCGGAGCATGACAACGCCTCGGGTCCGTGGGTGGGCGTGGGCGTGGGCGTGGGCGTGGGCGGGCACAAGCGACACACTGCACAGCAACACCCGCTCCCACGGACAGAGTTCCGCCGGATCGCGCGCTAGGAATCGAGTCTGGTCAGGATTCGTGGCCCCTTTGCCGTGACGGCCACCGTATGCTCGAAGTGCGCGGACCACTTCGCGTCGGCCGACACGATCGTCCATTTGTCGCTCAGCGTACGGATCGCGGCCGTACCGATGTTCACCATCGGCTCGATGGCGAGCGTCATCCCCACGAGCAGCTTGGTACCACGCTTCGGTTTGCCGTAGTTCGGCACCTGTATCTCTTCATGGAGCACAAAGCCGACTCCGTGGCCCACCAGCTCTCGGACGACTGAAAATCCAGCGGCCTCGACGACCTGTTGGCAGGCGTGACCAATGTCGCCGATATGGTTGCCGAGCACCGCCGCATCGATCGCTGCCGCAAGCGAGGCCTGCGTCGTGTCGAGCAGTCGCTGGTGTTCCGCCGTGATTTGCCCGACCGCGTGCGTCTTGGCGGCATCCGTGTACATCCCTTCGTACTTCACGCCGATGTCGACCGAGAGGATGTCTCCTGCTTTCAGAATGCGTTTTGCCGACGGAATGCCATGCACGATCTCCTCATTGATGCTGAGACAGACCGATCCGGAAAAGCCGTATAGCCCCTTGAACGCGGGCACAGCACCTTCGTGGCTGCGGATGAAGTCGTCCGCGAGCTTGTCGAGTGCAAGCGTACTCACACCGGGCCGAATCGCGTTCTGCACGACATCATGAGCGGCGGCGAGAATTCTCCCTCCGCGCGCCATGGTGTCGATTTCGCGAGCCGACTTGAGCTGGATCACAAGCCGAGAGCCAGGCGGGCACGCTCGGTGATGTCGTCAATGGCGCCAACCGCATCGATGGTCGCAATCCGGTCGCCATTCTGCTCGTACCACGAAAGCACCGGCTCGGTGGACGTCCGGTATGCGTCAAGGCGTGTCTTGACAGCCTCGGGCTCGTCGTCCTTCCGACGCAGGAGCGTACCGCCCCCCTGGCCACTCACGCATCCCGCGGTGTCACACGTCTCCCCAGGCTGACGCCCGGTGAAGGGTGCGCTGCACTTGTCGCAGGTGAGCCGGCTGCTGATCCGACTGATGATTTCATCATCGGGGATATCAAAGACCAGCACCGCGTCGAGCTTGCGATCAAGGTCGGCCAGCACCTTCTCCAGACCGATCGCCTGCGGAACGGTGCGGACGACGCCGTCGAGCACTGCGCCCTTCGCGTAGTCCGGCTGCGACAGCGTTTCCTTGATGATGCCCAGGATCACCGTGTCGGCGACGAGATCGCCACGATCCATGAAGGCCTTGGCGGCCAGACCCATGGGAGTGCCGGCGCGGAGCGCGGCACGGAGGGCTTCGCCGGTGGCGAGGATCGGAACGCCAAGCGCCGCGGCGAGCCGCGGCGCTTGAGTGCCTTTCCCCGCTCCGGGCTTGCCGAAGAGGACGATAACCATGTGCGAGCGGGGTGTCCGGTGAATTGGGCCGAGAAACCGCGAGTCCTGCGAAGCGGGTGCAAGGCGGCGGTCAGAGACCGCCGGTCGCCTGCCGTCCGCGGTAACGAACCTTGCCCTTCTTCATGAAACCATCGTATTGCCGCAGCAGCAAGTGCTGCTGCATCTGTGCCATCGTATCGAGTGCAACGCCCACCACGATCAGCAGGCTGGTGCCACCAAAACTGAACGGCACATTGATCATCTTGCCAATCACCTGCGGCATCAGCGCAATCCCGGTCAGGAACAACGCCCCTGGCAGGGTGATCCGGCTCACGACCTGATCGATGTACTCTGCCGTCTTCGCACCGGGCTTGATGCCCGGCACAAAGCCACCCTGCTTCTTCAGATTCTCGGACAGGTCGATCGGATTGAAGATGATCGACGTGTAGAAATAGGTGAAGAACAGAATCAGCACCGCGCTCAACACGAAGTACACCCACGTACCCGGTGAGAAGTAGTCGGCGAAACCCTTCAGATTCTCGTTGCCGCTGAACGTCGCAATGGCGCTTGGCACCACGATCACGGACTGCGCAAAGATGATCGGCATCACGCCGGCGGAGTTCAAGCGCAGCGGAATGAAATTCCGCGCTTCCTGGCGCATGCGGCCACGACTCACCGTGCGCTGCGGGATCTGAATCAGGATCCGGCGCGCCGCCATCGTGATCGCCACGACACCAGCCACCACCGCAATCATCACGACGCCAAGCACCAGCACCTGCAGCGGGCCAATCGCACCGCTGCTGAGGAAGCTGAACGTCTGGAAGATGCCAGGCCAGAACCGCTCGACGATCGAGAAAAAGATGATGAGCGACGCGCCATTGCCGAGGCCGCGCTCCGTGATCTGCTCACCGAGCCACATCACGAACATCGCACCCGTCGTCAGGAACAGCGCCATCTGCACCTTGAACCAGAATCCCGGTGTGGCCACCGCACCGGGAAGGGATTCCGTGAACAGCCCGAAGCCCCAGCCCTGCACGATCGCCAGCACCACTGTCGCGTAGCGCGTCCACTGCGTCAGCTTTTTCCGGCCCTCCTCATCCTTCTGCATCTTGTCCACTTGCGGCAACACAGCGCCGGCAATCTGGACGAAGATGGATGCCGAGATGTACGGCATGATGCCGAGCGCGAACACAGTCGCTCGGCTCAGGCCTCCACCGGAAAACAGGTCATACAGGCCGAGGATGCCGCCGCTGCCCTGATTCTGAAAGAACGCCGTGACGGCCAGCACATCCACGCCAGGAGCGGTGATGTGCGAGCCGACACGGTAGAGCACCAGGCAGAGGAACGTGAAGACGATCTTCTGCCAGAGCTCCGGCGTGCGATAAATATTCGCAACGGTATCCGTCGCGGAGGCCTGTGCCATTCCCTACTCCTCGACGCGACCGCCGGCCGCCTCGATCTTCGCCTTGGCGCTGGCGCTGACCTTCACGCCGCGCACGGTGAACGCACCGGTGACGGCGCCGTTGCCAAGCAGCTTCGCCGGCCCCTTGTTCGCATTCACCAACCCAGCCGCCAGCAAGGTCTCGGTCGTGACTTCCGTGCCCGTCACCTTCGTCAGTTCATCCAGACGCACGATCTGGTTGATGATGCTGAACGGGTTGGTGAAGCCACGCTTCGGAATGCGGCGCGTCAACGGCATCTGGCCACCTTCGAAGTGCGGTTTGCCGCCACCCGGACCGTGATGTCCTGCGCGCGCCTTCTGACCCTTGTGACCCTTGCCTGACGTCTTGCCGGTGCCAGAACCCGGACCGCGACCGATACGCTTCCGGTTGCGGTGCGAACCTGGTGCGGGCATCAGGTTGTGCAGGCCCAGCTTTTCGATGGTCTCGCTCATGGCTCCGTTACTCCGTGACCGGGGTCACTTCAAGCAGGTGACGCACCCGCTTGATCTGCCCACGCAAGGACGGACTGTCCTGCTGGACCACGACGTCCTGATGATGCTTCAGGCCGAGCGCCTTCAGCGTGTCCTTCTGTACCTGCGGCTTGCCGATCCCGCTGCGCACCTGCTCGATACGCAGCTTGCCGGTGGTCATCGGAAGGGTCTTCGGCGTGTGCCTGGGACCTTTCGTCGGACTCTTGATGAACGTACGCGGCATTTATGCAACCTCCTTCGACTTGGCACGGCTGAGGTACTGGATCGAGCTGACTTCAATACCGCGCTCGCGCGCGATCTGGTCAACGGTCACCAGCTCCGCCAGTCCGGCCATCACGGCGCGCACCAGGTTGTGCGGATTGGTGCTGCCGAGGCTCTTGGTCAGGATGTCCTGAATGCCCACGCACTCGAAGACGGCGCGTACGGCACCACCGGCAATCACACCGGCACCTGGCGCGGCGGGCTTCATCATGACCTTGCCCGCGCCGTGCTTGCCGATCACTTCGTGCGGAATGGTCGCGCCGGTCAGCGGTACCGACACCATGTTGCGCTTGGCGCCTTCGACGGCCTTGCGGACCGCTTCCGACACTTCATTCGCCTTTCCGGTGGCGTACCCGACCTTGCCCTTCCCGTCGCCAACGGCCACGAGGGCGTTGAACGAGAAGCGACGACCGCCCTTGACCACCTTGGCCACGCGATTGATCGCGACGACGTTCTCGACGAGATCAGACTGCTCGCGCTCGCCGCCGCGGTTGTCACCGCCACGACCACGCCCTTCGCGATTGCCACCGCCGGGACCGCCGCCATCACGGCCACCGCGGTTGCCGCCGGGACCGCCCGGGCCACCACCGCCCGGGCCACCACGACCGCGGCCACCCCCCCCACCGCTGCCACCACGTCCACCACTGCCGCCGCCACTCCGCGCGCTACCACCCGGACCGCGACCTGCGGGACGCGACGTCTCACTCGACGTCGAACCTACGTTCGGCTGATCTGCCATATCAGAACTCCAGGCCGCCTTCGCGGGCGCCATCGGCGACCGCCTTCACGCGGCCATGGTACTTGTAGCCTGCACGGTCGAAGACGACCTTCGACACGCCCGCTGCCTTTGCCTTCTCGGCGATCATCTTGCCGACCTGCGCCGACTTCTCGCTCTTTTTTCCTTCGACCAGCGAGTTGCTCGTCACCGTCATCAGACAACGACCAGTGGTATCGTCCACGATCTGGGCCGTGATGTGCTTCAGTGATCGGAACACCACCAACCGCGGCCGCTCCGGCGTGCCAGCCACGTTCTTGCGAACGCGCAGGTGACGACGGGCACGCAGGTCCTGGCGCGTCTTCGGAATCCGCATCTTCGGCATTACTTACCCCCGGCCTTGCCCGCCTTCCGGCGAACGATTTCACCCTGATACTTGACGCCCTTGCCCTTGTAGGGCTCGGGCGGACGCAGGCTGCGGATCTCCGCCGCAATCTGGCCGACGACTTCCTTGTTGGCGCCATCGATCACGATCGACGTCGGCGTCGGGGCGTTCAACTTGATCCCCTCCGGCGCCTTCACCTCGATCTGATGGCTGTATCCCAGCGACATCAGCAGGCCGTAGGGCTTGTTCTCCGCCTTGTAGCCGACGCCGACGATGTCGAGGTTCTTCTGAAACCCCTTCGTCACGCCATCGACCATGTTGGCGACCAGCGTCCGCGTCAGGCCATGCATCGCCTTCGACGCGGTTTCGTCATTCGGACGCACCACGTTGATGACGTTCCCTTCCTGTTTCACCGTGACGATGGGCGGCAGTGCACGCGACAGCGTGCCCCGCGGGCCCTTCACCGTCACCTGGCGCCCCTCGAGCGTGACCGTCACGCCAGCCGGCACATCGATCGGCTTCTTTCCAATTCGCGACATCGCAATCTCTCCTTAGTACACGATGGCGAGCAGCTCGCCACCAGTGTTGGCACGACGCGCTTCCCGGTCGGACATCAGCCCCTTGCTGGTGCTGACAATGGCCATGCCCAACCCGTTGCGTACGCGCGGAATCTCCGTCACGCCCACGTACTTCCGCAGGCCTGGCGTCGAGATGCGCTTCAATTCGCGAATGACCGGCTGTCCGCCGGCGGCGTACTTCAGGATCACGCGCAGGAGCTTACGGCCCTCTTCGGTGTCGATCACACGGTAATCCGTGATGTAGCTCGACTCCTTCAGGATACGGGCAACCTGCACCTTGATCTTCGATGACGGCATGTCGACACGACGATGGCGCGCGCCGATGGCGTTGCGCAGTCGTGTCAGCATGTCGGCGATCGGATCGGTCATGCTCATAGATGGGTCCTGTGCGCCCTTCGTGTCTCAGCAGAACGAGACGTGAGGACTGGAAAAAGAGATGTCTGCGACGACCGGAACTTACCAGCTCGCCTTTGTCACGCCGGGCAGAAAGCCGTTGAGGGCCAACTCCCGGAACTTGTTACGCCCCAGCCCGAACTGCCGCACGAACCCGCGCGGCCGGCCGGTCAACTCACACCGGTTGCGGTAGCGAGTCGCCGACGAATCCCGGGGCAGCTTGCGCAGCTTCTCGTACGCGGCGTCACGTGCATCCGGGTCCGTCTTCGGACTGAGGATCAACTTCTTCAGCTCTGCACGCTTCGCCGCATACTTGACGATGAGTGCCTTGCGCTGGGCGTTCCGTACCACCTTGCTCGTCTTGGCCATGTCCCGATCTCAGGTCAGCGGGGGAATGTTCGGAGACTCGCCCTTGAACGGCATCCCCAGTTCACGCAGCAGTGCAAGTGCCTGATCGTCCTTCGTCGACGACGTCACGAACGTGATGTCCATGCCGTGCACCGCTTCCACCATATCATAGTTGATCTCCGGGAAGATCATCTGTTCCTTGACGCCCAGCGAGTAGTTGCCGCGGCCGTCGAAGGCGCGCGTGCCAAGTCCGCGGAAGTCACGGATGCGTGGGATCGAGATCGTCACGAACCGATCCAGGAACTCCCACATCCGCGCGCCCCGCAGTGTCACCTGAGCGCCGATCTCCTGCCCTTCGCGCAAGCCGTAGTTGGCGATCGACTTCTTCGCCTTCCGACGGATCGGCTTCTGGCCGCTGATGAGCTCCAGCTCCTCGCACACCGAATCGAGCACCTTCGGCGTCTTGATCGCTTCGCCCACACCGCAATTCAGCACGATCTTCTCGAGCGTCGGGATCTGGTGCACGTTCGCCAGGCTGAACTGCTTCGCCAGACGATCACGCACGGTCTCCAGGTAGTACCGCTTGAGGCGCGGTGCGATTGGTGCCAGCGCCGCTCCGGTGTGCGGCCCGCGCGCTGCCTTTTCGGCGTTGCGACGGCTGTTCTCCGCGCCCTTCGAGCTCTTGCTGGCTCCACCCGGCTTGCCACCCTTGGCGCCAGGCGCGCCGCCCTTCCCACCCTTGGCGCCCGGGGCGGCAGTCTTGCCACCCTTCGCAGCCTTCTCCTTCATCGCCATTCTCTATCTCCTCGCGGTCAGCGGTTGCGCGGGATGACATCCCCGCTCTTCACGCTCACCCGCTCCTTCGTGCCGTCGGTGTCGATCCGAGCGCGAATGCGCGTCGGCTTGCCGGTCTTCGGATCGATCAGCATCACGTTCGACAGCGCTACCGGCGCCGCCTTCTCGATGATGCCGCCAGTCTCTTCCGGGCGCGTCGCACGCGTGTGGCGCTTGACGATGTTGATGCCCTCGACCAGCACGCGACCCTTCTTCAGGAAAACGCGCATCACCTTGCCCGTCTTGCCCTTGTCACTGCCGCGCATGACCATCACCACGTCATCCTTGGTGATCCTGGTGACCACGCGGACCGCGTTGCCGGCATGCCGCTTCGCCAGCTTTTCACCTTCGGTCTTGCGATACTTGAGGATACGCATGCTCAGAGCACCTCAGGTGCCAGCGACACGATCTTCGTGTACTTCTTCTCACGAAGTTCGCGGGCCACCGGGCCAAAGATGCGCGTACCGCGCGGCTCTCCAGCATCGTTGATGATCACGACGGCATTTTCGTCGAACCGGATGTAGGTCCCGTCCTTGCGCCGGGTCTCCTTCACCGTGCGCACCACGACGGCCTTGGCCACGTCCGACTTCTTTACCGTTCCGTTCGGGAGGGCATCCTTGACCGCCACGATGACCTTGTCACCAAGGCCCGCATAGCGACGGGCGGAGCCACCCAGCACACGGATGACGAGGGCTTTCTTGGCCCCCGAATTATCCGCGACTTTTACCACTGATTCCTGTTGGATCATTGTAGTCGCCTCCGATCAGCGAGCGCGCTCGACGATCTCGACGACCCGCCAACGCTTGGTCTTCGAGAGCGGTCGCGTCTCCATGACGCGTACCGTATCACCCTGCTTCGCCGAGTTCTCCTCGTCGTGCGCCTTCACCGACTTGGTCAGCGTCATCATCTTGCCGTACTGCGGATGCGGAACGCGACGCTCGATCGTGACCACCACCGTCTTGTCCATCTTGTCGCTGGTGACGACGCCGGTCCGAACCTTCCGGGCCAGGCGCGCTGCCGCGTCTGAGGAGTGCTGAGTCTCTGCCATCTATATCTCCTTACTTACCCTGCCGCTGACGCAGCACAGTCATGAGTCGGGCCACATCGCGACGGATCGCGCGCTTGCGCAGCGGATTCTCCAGCTGTTCGGTCGCACCACGGAAGCGCAGACGGAACCGCTCTTCCCGCAGTTCTGCGATCCGCTGCTGGATCGCGTCAACGCTCAGATCCTGCATTTCACTCGCCAGCATCGGTATGCGCCTCCTCACGCACGACGAACTTCGTCTTCACGGAGAGCTTGGCTGATGCCAGCCCGAGCGCCCGCTCGGCCGTCTCACGCGTCACTCCCTCGAGCTCGAACAGCATGCGGCCAGGCTTGACCACTGCCACCCATCCTTCCGGCGATCCCTTGCCCTTGCCCATGCGCGTCTCGGCCGGCTTCTTCGTGATCGGCTTGTCCGGGAAAATCCGGATCCAGACCTTGCCGCCACGCTTGATGAAGCGCGTCATCGCGATACGCGCCGCTTCGATCTGCCGGTTCGAAATCCACCCGGGCTCCAACGACTGCAAGCCGAAGTGGCCGAACGCCACGGTATTGCCACGGCGAGCGACACCCGTCGTCCGCCCCTTGAACATCTTGCGGAACTTGATCCGCTTGGGACTCAGCATTGGTCAGTACCCCTCACGCGCCGGTCGAGTAGGTCTTGCCACGCCGATCTTCCACCACTTCGCCCTTGTAGATCCACACCTTGATACCGATGGTACCAAACGTGGTCTTCGCGGTTGACTGCGCGTAGTCGATGTCGGCGCGCAGCGTGTGAAGCGGAGTCCGCCCCTCGTTGTAGCCTTCGACGCGCGCGATTTCCGCACCGCCCAGACGACCGCTGCACTTGATCTTGATACCCTGCGCGCCCATCCGCATCGCGCTCTGCACCGCCCGCTTCATGGCGCGACGGAACGAGATGCGCTGCGCCAGCTGATTCGCGACGTTGTCGCCCACCAGCTGCGCGTCGAGCTCGGGACGCTTGATCTCCTCGACGTTGATGCCGATCTCCTTGCCGGTGAGCTGTGCCAGCTCATCACGCAGCTTGTCGACTTCCGCGCCCTTCTTGCCGATCACGACGCCAGGACGGCCCGTGTGCAGCGTCACCGTCGCCTTGCCCGGCTTCCGCTCGATGCGGATGTCGGACAGCGCCGCATGTTCGAGGCGCTTGTGCAGATACTTCCGGAGCAGCGCGTCTTCCTTCAGCAGCTGCGGGTAATCGCGGCCTGCGTACCACGTCGACCGCCACGTCTTGGACACGCCAAGACGAAAGCCGATCGGATTGGTCTTCTGACCCATTAGCGCGTCCCCCGCTCAGTCACCGTGATCTCGATGTGGCTCGTCCGCTTGATCATCGGCGTCGCCCGCCCCATCGCCGCCGGCGTGAAGCGCTTCAACTTCGGTCCTTCATTCACCACTGCACGCGTGATCATCAGGGCATCGACATCCACCGGCGTGCGGCTCTCACGGCTCGCGTACTCCGCATTCGCCACCGCCGAGTCGAGCACCTTCTTGATCTCCTTCGCGGCGTGCTTCTTCGAGAACTGCAGCAGCGCCAGCGCTTCGTTCACGCTCTTGCCGCGGATCTGATCGACGACCAGCCGCACCTTGTAGGGCGACTGACGCGTGCCACGCTGAATGGCCCTGGCTTCGTTCAGAACGACTGTGGTCGTCGCCATGACTTACTTGCCTCCCTTCGGCGCGCCGCCGGTCTTCTTGTCGGCCACCTTCTGCCCCACGTGACCGCGGAACAGTCGCGTCGGCGAGAACTCGCCGAACTTGTGACCGACCATGTTTTCCGTCACATACACCGGCACGAACTTGTTGCCGTTGTGCACCGCGAAGGTGTGACCGACGAAGTCAGGCAGCACCGTGCTGGCCCGGCTCCAGGTCTTGATCACCTTCTTCTCGTTCCTGCCGTTCATCGCAGCCACCCGTTCCACCAGGCGCGTCTGCACGAACGGCCCCTTCTTCAGACTCCGAGCCATTAGTCGTCGCTCCGGTTACTGGGTTGCCTTGCCACGCTTGCGGCCACGCACGATCAACCGCTGCGAGGCTTTCTTCTTGTTGCGCGTCTTCACGCCTTCCTTGTTGCCCCACTTGTCTACGACGTTCCGGCCGCCGCGCGTACGACCACCGTGCGGGTGATCGACCGGGTTCATCACTTCGCCACGCACCTTCGGACGCTTGCCCAACCAGCGACTCTTGCCGGCCTTGCCGTGGCTCAACAGCTCGTGCTCGGCATTGCCCACTTCGCCGATCGTCGCCAGACAGGTGCCGTGAATCATGCGCATCTCCGTACTCGGCAGACGCAGCGTGACGTACTCGCCTTCCTTCGCCATCACCGTCAGGCTCGAGCCGGCCGACCGGGCCAGCTGCCCGCCCTTGCCCGGCTTCAGCTCGACATTGTGCACCGAGGTGCCCAACGGCATTTCCTTCAGCGGCAGACAGTTCGCCAGGCGGACATCGGAGCCCGGGCCACTGACGATCGTGTCGCCGACATTCAGCCCCTTCGGGTGAATGATGTAGCGCTTCTCGCCGTCGGCGTACTCGACCAGCGCGATGCGTGCCGAGCGGTTCGGGTCATACTCGATCTCGCGGACGGTCGCGATCATGCCGAACTTGTTGCGCCTGAAATCGATGATGCGGTACTTGCGCTTGTGACCACCACCGATGCGACGCATCGAGATGTGACCGTGGTTATCGCGACCGCCGCTCTTCTTGAGCGGCTCGGTGAGCGACTTCTCCGGCGTCGAGCGCGTGATCACGGCGAAGTCCGACACGCTGCGGAAGCGCGACGACTTCGTCACTGGCTTGAATTGACGAATGCCCATCGCTTAACCCTCGAAGACCGGGATCGTGTCTCCGGCCTTCAGCCGCACGATCGCCTTCTTGTAGTTGGGACGCTTCCCCTTGGACTGCCCCACCGTGCGCTGCTTGCCGCGGCAGTTGAGCGTCCACACGTCGGTCACCGTCACGCCAAACAGGATCTGGATGGCGTTCGCGATGCCGTGCTTGGTTGACTTCGGATGCACCTCGAACGTGTACTCGCCGAGGTTCTGATAGGCCGTGCTGCTGCGCTCGGTGATGAGCGGACGCACGATCGTTTCGTGAATCGTCGGCATCGTTACTTCGCCTCCGCGGCGGACAGCGCCGACGCTTCGATGATGACCACATCCGACCAAAGCACGTGGTACGTGCCGACGTCCTGATACGGCATCACGTGGGTCGAGGGGATGTTGCGCGCGCTGAGGAACGTCATCGGCTTCACGCCATCGGTGAGGAACAACACCTTCCGATCGGCCACACCGAGCTTGCCGAGCAACGACAGCATCGCCTTGGTGCTCGGCGCCGTCATCTCGAAGGCATCGATCACGAGCAGATCGTTCTCGCGAGCGCGAACGTTCAGGGCGCTCTTCTTGCCCAGGGTCCGGACCTTCTTCTGGACGCGCTGCGTGTAATCACGCGGCGTCGGACCGAAGACGGTACCACCACCCGGCCAGTGCGGGGCACGGGTCGAGCCCTGACGCGCCCGCCCGGTGCCCTTCTGCTTCCACGGCTTCTGGTTGCCACCGATCACCATGCCGCGCGTCTTGGTCGACGCGGTGCCCTGGCGCTGGTTGGCCAGCGTGGCCTTCACTACCTGATGCATCACCGGCACGTTCACCGTTCCGTCGAACAGCTCTGCGGGCAGCGTGATCGCTGCCTTCGCCTTGCCATCCGCGCCGAACGCGCGTGCCTGCACTGTCGTGTTCTCTGTGGTCATCGTATCAACCCTGCTTCTTGACGAGGACGATTCCGTTGGTCGGACCCGCCACTGCGCCGCGGATGTAGATCAGGTTGCGCTCCACGTCCACCTTCTCGACCCGGAGGCCGATCTGGGTGTGGCGGTGATCACCGTAATGGCCGGGCATCTTCTTGCCCTTGATCACGCGCGACGGATCGGTGCCCGGTCCGATGGAGCCGGGACGACGATGCTTGGTGTTGCCGTGCGTGTTGGGACCGCCAGCGAAGCCGTAGCGCTTGACGACACCCTGAAAGCCACGACCCTTGCTGGTGCCGGTGACCTTCACGATCTCGCCAGGCGTGAACAGCTCGACGGTGAGCTTCTGGCCCAACTCATACGTCGCGATCTCCGGGTTCTTGCCCGGCGAGTCGTCGATGCGGAAGCTGCGAATCACTTCCGGCGGATTGGTCAGGCCAGCCTTGGCGGCGTGCCCGACTTCAGCCTTCGGCGCGCGGTTGCCGCGCGGTGTGCGCTCACCCGGCTTCGACTCACGACGCACACGCTGCGCGCCATAGCCCAGCTCGACCGACGCAAAGCCGGCCGCAGCCTTCTCCATCACTTTCGTCACCGTGTTCGGAGTCGCCTCCACCACGGTCACCGGGATCTGCTGCCCGATCTCGTTGAAGATCTGGGTCATCCCGACCTTTCGTCCAATGATGCCGATCATGTCTCTCTCAGCTCAGTCACTGCCCGGCGCGGCGTGCGGCCCGCGACGACAACGGCAGTTGGACTCTGGCTCCCTCCGGCGAATTCCGGCGGCGAACCCGCACCGCGACCCATCCGGGCGTCGCAGACCTGCACCGGCGACTACTCGACCTTGATTTCGACGTCCACGCCGGCCGGCAGATCCAGCTTCGTCAGCGCGTCGACCGTCTGCGCCTTCGAATCGAGGATGTCGATCACACGCTTGTGCGTCTTCAGCTGGAACTGTTCGCGCGACTTCTTGTCGACGTGCGGGGAGCGGAGCACCGTCCACCGCTGCGTCTTGGTCGGCAGTGGAATCGGGCCCGACACCTGCGCACCGGTCTTCTCAGCCGTGCGCACGATGTCGGCGGCAGCCTGGTCGATCACAGCGTGATCGAAGGCCTTCAAACGGATACGGATCTTGCCAGCCATTGCAGCTCCAGAAAGTTAAGCGAGGATCTTGGCGACGACGCCGGCACCGACCGTACGACCGCCTTCGCGGATCGCGAAGCGCAGCCCTTCGTCCATCGCGATCGGCGTGATCAGCTCGATCGTCATCTGCACGTTGTCGCCC
>Ga0163144_10005083_pt1 | contig 29319 bp, 31 predicted proteins | sample OliLak19BULKMAT1_FD_123175 | JGI IMG/M metagenome (GOLD analysis project Ga0163144, IMG submission 123175) | Freshwater microbial mat bacterial communities from Lake Vanda, McMurdo Dry Valleys, Antarctica - Oligotrophic Lake LV.19.BULKMAT1 | ecosystem: Environmental > Aquatic > Freshwater >...
ATGCGTGGCGGTGTTGTTAACATCTTTGTGTTCCCCCGCTTGTGTGTGTGGGGGCCGTCTGGTCGTGGTAATTTATTAATAAGATTTCGCCCCCCCCCCCCCCCCCCCCCCGACTCGCTGGGTATCTGGGAAAAGCGATTGGCGCATGCTGGGCATGCGCTGCTGTATGTGTTGCTGTTTGCCATGCCGCTGTCGGGCTGGGCGATGTCGTCGGCTGCGGGTTTCCCGGTGTCGTTCTTCGGCTTGTTTACGCTGCCTGACCTGATTACTCCCAACCAGAGCTTGAAGGCGGATATGATGGATCTGCACAAAGCGCTGGCATGGCTGTTGATTGCCATGATCATTTTGCATGCGCTTGCTGCGTTGTTGCATCATTTTTATTATAAGAATAATGTATTGCGTCGTATGCTTCCATTTACGAAAGAAGAAAAATATGCGCAGGATTCTGATACCATGGTTGGTTGCTAGCAGCACATTCGCTGCCGCGTCTGCGTTTGCGGATGTTCCGTCCTATGAGGTCATCAAAGAAAAAAGCTCTATCAAGTTTTTTGCCATTCAGAATAACACCTCCGTGGAAGGCAGATTCACTGACTTTGACGCCACCATTCGTTTTGATCCCGAAGCGGTGGATAAAAGCAGCATCAGAGTTGAGGTGAAAACTGGCAGTATTACGATGCCGAACGAAGAAGTGCTGCAAAATGTAAAAAAGCCCGACTGGCTTTCCGTTGACGTTTTTCCTAAAGCTATTTTCGTCAGTCAGAAAATATCGCGTATGCCCAATACGGATAATTATTATGCCGATGGCCAGTTGACCTTGCGCGATAAAACAGTTCCGGTGGTGCTGAACTTCCAAATGGATCACTTCGATAGCAAAACCGCTATCGCTTCCGGCTCCGTCACACTGAAACGTAAGGATTTCGGAGTGGGGCAGGGTGAATGGTCAAAAGACGATGTGATTAAAGACGGGGTGCGCGTCGAATTCCGTGTAGCTGCCGAGAAAAAATAAGACCTGCCTTTTGCGGCAGCTATCTCCAGAGGATATATGTATTGTGATAGAAAAATCAGCGCCACTATGCGTGAGCGCAAGAAACTCGATTTTTGCCTGGATATAAAATCCGTTGACGGGCAGGGACGATTCGCCGGTTATGCCAGTGTTTTTAATGTGGTGGATAACCAACGCGATATTATTCTTAAAGGCGCGTTTGCGCAGACGATTAACGGGCGTGTAAGCCATATCAAACTGCTGTGGCAACATCAGCAGGATGAGCCTATCGGCGTCTTTACGCGAATTTTTGAAGATACCCGTGGACTTTATGTTGAGGGTGAACTGCTGCTGGATGTGCAGCGGGCGAAGGAAGCGCATACGCTTCTCAAGGCCGGTGCCATCAGTGGATTATCGATAGGCTACTCGCCGCTGCGCTATACCATCGACCCAGAAACCGGCGTTCGCTTACTCACGGAAATTGAGCTGTGGGAAATCAGTCTGGTGACATTCCCGGCAAATGCTGCAGCTTGTGTCACCGTCATCAAGCAGTCTGACATGGCGGATTGGAACGATGCTCTGAAATCAGGCCAGCTTATTACGCTCGCGCAGGAGCTGGATAACGCCATTGCGGCATTAAAAATCTAATATTTTCTTCGTTTTTTATACTGAAGCACGAATCGAATGATTCGTGACGGAGCTGCTTGCTCCGGAATACCAACCAACAATGACACAACCAAAGAGGAATTATGACCATTAGTGAAATTACCGACCGCGTTGCATCGCTTGGAAATGCTTGGGAGCAATTCAAGCACATCAACGATACACGCCTATCCGAGATTGAGCGCAAAGGAAATTCCGATCCGCTTTACGATGAGCACCTGAACAATATCAGCTCTGCGCTGGATAATTACAAAAAGCGTCTGGATCAGATTGAAACTGCGCATAATCGTCCGGTTCTTGGCATGGAACAGGCTGCCCATAAAAGTGGCGAGACGCATAGCGAATATGGCAAGGCGTTTCGCAACTATCTTCGCAAGGGCATGGATGCCGGGCTTGAAGCATTGCAAACCAAAAGCCTTTCCGTTGGCTCCGATCCCGATGGTGGTTATCTGGTGACTTCCACCATGTCTTCCAAAATTATTCAGTCAATTTTTGAAACCTCACCGATGCGCCAGCTGGCATCAATCGAAACCATTTCAACGGACGCACTTGATCTGATCGACGATCATACGCAGGCCGTGGCAGGATGGACGGCTGAAACCGCCACTGTCAGCGAAACAGCGTCACCGACGATTGCCAAGCGCAGTATTCCAACCCATGAATTGTATGCCCAGCCGAAGGCTACGCAGAAGCTCGTGGACGATGCCGCTATCGATATTGAAAGCTGGCTTGCCGGAAAAATTTCCGACATTTTTGCCCGCACACAAAATACCGCTTTTGTCTCCGGTAACGGCGTCGGCCAGCCGCGCGGCATACTGAGCTATGCTACCGGCACTGCCTGGGGCCAGATTCAGCAAGTCAATAGCGGCACCAGCGCTCAGGTGACGGCGGATGGACTGGTCAATTTATTCTACAGTCTCAAAGATGCGTATATGCGCCGCGCCAGCTTCCTGATGAACCGCACCACCGTGCAGCAGGTGCGATTGCTGAAGGCAACCACTAACCAGTATTTATGGCAGCCCAGCCTTGCCGCCGGAGTTCCCGACACGCTGCTTGGCGTGCCGGTTTATATGGCGAGCGATATGCCGGTTGCGGCGGCGAACTCGCTGTCGGTTGCCGTGGGTGATTTCCAGTCCGGATATCAGATTGTTGATCGCCGCGGCGTTACCATTCTACGCGATCCGTTTACCGAAAAGCCGTTTGTAAAATTTTATGCAACGGCGCGTGTCGGCGGGGATGTTATCAATTTTGAGGCCATCAAGCTGATGAAGCTGGCAGTATAGCAAGACTCGATTTACACAATGACAAGGAAATAACCATGAGAGACCTTTACCATAATGTTTTGTCAACGCAGGTTCTAAATCCTGCCGTATCTACTACCACCAAGACATCCGCCACTATCGATTTGCAGGGGCATAACAGTGCGAGCGTGTTGTTCAGCATCGGCTTGTCCGGGGACGTGCTTTCCGGCAGTATTTTCTGGACACTAAAGCTGCAACACAGCGACGACGATTCCAGCTATTCAGACCTTACTGCAGGTGATGTCAGCACCGGCGCTGTTACCGTTGTCGTCAATAGCACGTCACTCGATGAAACGGTGTATGGCATCGGCTATATCGGCAATAAGCGATATCTGAAAGGGGTTGCTACTCCCTCTGGCACGCATACCAACGGTACACCGATAGGCATTATTGCCCTGAGAGGTAATTCGGCCTATCGTCCCGTAGTGACACCCTAGAGTTATTCGCCCGCATTCTGGTGCTAAAAAGCCACATATTTGCCTAAACCCGCACCTTTTTATTTATGATAAGCCTTGGTTTTAATGCTTTTTTAAGCCACTTGACCTATAAACATAGTATAGGTTAAGCTATTGAATAAAATTTTGATTCATCACACAGGGGACAAAAGGTGAGTAAACTAACCCGTACAGAGCAGATTGTAGCTGAAAAAACCGTATGCGTTTTATTAGTACGTGGAGAGAGTCCTGATGGTAAAAAAATCTATGCTTATCTCGCAATTCGCGCCGATAAGCTTGAGTCGTTTATGGAAGCTCAAAAGCAAGGGACATTCTATCCGGAAGATTATGGCATAGTGCTCGAAGCAGGCGAAAACGAACCTTCTGACGAAGTGAAACTGAAGATGACGCAGGAATATGGGTTCAATCATGAAGCCATGCTCGATCTGGCAAGCCCGGAGAAAGCGCATGACCTCACCAGCAACCTGGCAACGCTTGCAGTAAGTGCCTCACAAGAAGACGATAAATAGCCAGCTAAGTACTGGTTAACTCAGCTAAAATTCACAGAAACGTCATACAATTAGTTAAGATTTGTGCTATCCTATAGTGGGGTAAAGTGTGCCCCGACTGAGGATTGTTTTGTGACAACATACGGAAAAGACTCAATAAACGGGATGGCTCATGCCAATGGCAATGGGTCTAATGCCGTATGGGGAGCCGTGGCCAAAGAATCCTTTGGCCTGGGTGTTGCTGAATTCGTTTCCATGGGGGCATCGCTGTTGGTAGTGGGCGTGGCCGACCAAGTCGCTCCGCGCATGCTCAAGGATTGCAGTAAAATGCTTGGGAAGCTTATCAATCCCTATCTTGATACGATTGAAAACGGCCTCCAGAAAGTATGTAAATTAGAAGAATGCCAGCCTGACAAAACAAAGTCGCGTCAGGAACGCTCTGAGAATCTGGCAAAGACCATGATCGTGTTCACGTCAGCGTGGGGCCTGAGTATGGCTGCTAAGCTGGGCACGCGCGTTGTCATGAACCGCTGGATGAAGCTGGCGGCTGCGCCCAGCAGCGGTAGCTGGCTCAAGGATATGCTGCCCAGCAAGCATGACTGGAATGTGGTAGCATGGGATGAGACGGTGCATCTGGGCGCATTGCTTATGATGAATACTGTGAATGCCAAACAGACAGACCAGATGATTCACGGCACCACCAATATGCTAAAACGATGGGGTCTTTCCGATCAGAAGGCGAAGGAAGTTGCTTCCATGGGGATCATCTGGGAATTGCCGAATGCGCTTGGCTGGCTGGCGGGTGTCGGTGCTATTGCGCATGATCGCTTTAAAGTGGCAAAGCTTGGAGCGGGTGCTAGCCATGTTGAGAAACTAACGCATCAGACGGCTCTCTCCGGGGCGTTGTCCAATACCCACATTCCCTAACCAGCGCCGCTGACCGACGCGGCCACTGAAATACATTTTTCATGAAAATTATCATGCTTGAAACCCGTCGCGGGAGCGAGGACGGCTTTGTCGTACGCTGTTTTGAGAAGGAACAGCTTTACGACGTATCCGATACGTTGGCGAGGGCATTTATACGGTCCGGCTGGGCCATTGAAGATAACCTGGAAGGTACACACCATGACTCTTATCTATGATGCGTTGTTACAGAAGAATCCGCTGAGCATTGCGCGTAACCGGTTGCTGAAAAGGGTTGCCGCTCCGGCCAGCGAGCCTTTGTCTCTGAGTGAAACAAAACTCTATCTGCGTATCGACAGCACGGCAGAAGACACGCTGATCGGCGATCTGATTACGGCGGCGCGGATGAGCGCGGAGAACTGGCTGCGTAGTTCATTGCTCAGCCAGTCATGGAAGCTATCGTTTGATGACGGAATACATTATGGGACAGAGCTGCCCATGGGGCCGGTGAATTCGGTTAGCAGTGTGGTTATCTTTAATCAGGATACCACCAGCCAGACAGTTAGCAGTAATGCATACTGGCTCAATGCTGCGCAGAATACGCTCGTTACGACTATAGCTCTTACGGGATTCAGGATAGAGATTACCTATAACACCGGCTACGCCGATGCGGCCTCAGTGCCTAAACCGATTAAGCTCGGCATGCTGGCGCATATAGCGGCATTATATGACCGCCGTGGGGAAGGTGGGGAGGGAGCTTTGCCTGAGCAGGTGACAGGTCTCTATGCGCCGTTTCGCGAGGTGGCGTTATGATCGGTACTAAAAAAAATACCAGTTCGCGGTTGCGTCACCGCTTAACCCTTCAGTCAGAAATTCAGGTCGCTGATGGAGCAGGGGGGTATAGCAAGACATGGCAGAACGCAGCTGATTTGTGGGCCGAAATTATTCCCATTACGAGCATGAGTTCGAAGCTTGCCAGCGCTGCTGGCAAAGAAGTTCCATTTGCCGGCCAAATTCAGGCCGAGATCAGCCACCGCGTATTGCTGCGTTATCGTGACAACGTAACGCCCGCCATGCGATTCCTGTTTGAGAATCGCGCATTCAATATTCGCCATGTTGCCAATATTGACGAAAGGGATGAGGTTCTGGAACTGCTGGTGCAGGAAGGCGTGGCAAGCTGATATGCCATTAGAGCGATGGGGAGGTTTTCTGCTGTTTGTTCTGTATCAATATCGAAAGCGAAAAAAGCAGTAGTTTGATATGCTCGCGGAACAGCTCCGTCCAATCGGGATGAAAGGACATCTTGCAGCGCATGGTCAGGTCATTGAGAAACTGTACCGCCCCTTCAAAACTAAACATGCGCAAGGCATCCTTGAAGCCATTGATGTCGGGTAACGAAATGCGTTTTGCGCACAGATACACGCCGCGCACCAGCTCATGCAGCGCTTTCTGCCATGGCTTATAGGCTTCGGCATAGGTCGGCTCGGTTTCTTCTACGATATCGTACAGCTTGCTTTCCAGGCGTGTGAGAGTCGGGTGATACAAAAGAAAAAATTCCTCAAAAACGCGTTGCGCGCCTTCCTGATCATTATTGCCTGAGGGGGGTATAATCCGATGTGTCTCTACCATAACCCCATTATACCAAATAATCACGTTTAATTGCGTGAAGCATTTGTGACCTAAAGATTTCAATTTAATGACAAATTAAGAGTATTTATGCCTGTATTCAGCCATCACCCACTTCAAAAAACGCTATATCAGATACTTACCGGCGATAGCACGCTGCTGGCCATGATTAGCGGCGTTTTTGACCGCCCTATTCAGGGCACGCCTACCCCCTATATAACGCTTGGGGAGGCCAGTATCCATGACTGGTCCAGCAAGACGACAGAAGGGGCAGAACATCAGGTGCGGATACATATATGGAGCCGGGAAGGCGGACGAAAGGAAGCCGCTGCGATTATGCAGCGCGTTCACAGCCTGCTGCATCAGGCTAGTCCGACAGTGGAGGGGCACGCCCTGGTGCTAATGCGATTTATATCCAGTGAGATTGGGCTGGAGAATGACGGATTTACCTATCATGGCATCATGCAGTTCCGCGCCCTACTGGAAGCAATCGTTTAACCGGGGATTTATATGAGCGCAAAAAGAGGTGATCTGGTACTTATTAAGGTGGGGAATGGCGAGGAACCGGAACTATTCAACACGGTCGGAGGGCTTCGCACCTCCAACTTTATACTCAATAGCCGCATGCTTGATGCAACGTCCTTAAGTGATGGAAAATGGCGCAAGCTGTTAAACGGTGCGGGCATGCAATCACTGCGTATATCCGGCAGCGGTATTTTTACGAATTCCGAAGCTGAGGATACCGTGCGAGGATATGCGTTCGGCAATAGCATCCAGAACTACCGTTTTGTCTTTGCTAGCGGGGATTTCATTACCGGCCCGTTTCTGATTGCGGCGTATGAACGATCGGGCAATCATGATGGCGAGGAAGTGTATGCGATAGCGTTGGAAAGTGCAGGGGTGATTAATTATACAGCCAGCTAGCCGTTACTTCACTGTTCCTGCGTGGCAAAATTCGTAGAAAGAATTTTGATGTAATTAATGTATTGCTCGTTCAGGTCGGCAATACCTGTGCCATCACATGGGCTTTTGGAATAAATCTCGCTGTATGATCCCTGCGCTGATGCGATGATGTCGTTCTGTAAACGGCTCGGCGCGTCAATTGCCGTCATTTCCTGTACCAGGGCCGATGAAATAACACCGTAGTCGTTCGTATTGACCTTACCGCATCTTTTCAGAAACAGGTGAATGACAAGTATGTCTTCATATCGCCGCTTGATGTCATCCATTGCGGATTGCTGATCTTCATCCACTTTTCCTGGATTATAGAGTTCATTGATAGCGGCATTCCTGGAATTAGCGGCCTGCTGCGCGCGGTTCGTAACTGGTGCTGGCTGTGGATTGATATTCGAGCCGATAGGCGCCTGCGCTACCAGCCCTAGTGGCGCCGCGGAGGCGGGAGCGACTTGTGATAATGGGTTAGCGGCAGGAGCAGGCTGGGGAACCACCACCACTTGCGCCGGAGCTTGTGACGCCGCTGCGATTTTAGAAAGCTTTTCAAGGAGCAGTTTCTGGTCCTGTGCGCGTTCCTGCTCCAGTTGCGACATTTGCTTAACGGCTGCACTCAGCGTATCCAGGTTGCTGCGTGTTGTACTTATCTCGCGGTCATAACTGATAATCAGCATGATCGCACAGGCCAGCGCACCCAGAAGCTGAAATGTACGGGACCAGGCAAAACGTATGACCCACCGATAGGTGGTGGGGTCTGCCTTGGTTTGCAATTCACGTTCGAGCTGGGCATTTTCGCGCATATGCAGCAACGCAGCGCCAATAAAAACGGCGGAAAACAAGGCTCCTATGAGGAGATTACTGTCTTCCATCGCGTGTCATCACTTTCCGGTTATTGGGTGGGTTGCTCACATTTGAGTGACAGTGTACCGGTAGATGATTTTACCTTCCACGGTCTATCGTAAGAGAAGCAGCGATATTCGACTTCAAGCACCTTATTGCTACAATCAGGCGCGGGATCCTTACCAAGATTGGCTTCATCAGCGATGATCTGGCATTCCAGATTGCCGTTGCACATTGGTGCGATAACTCCGAGCACGTTATCCTCGCGTAGCTTGTTATTGGTATCGCTTACCCCTTTATTAACGAAGGCATCGCGCTCTGGGATATTGTTACTGGTTACGACATTGGGGCAATTCAGCCCCCAACTGGCATGAATGACAGTCAGGCTATATTGCGGTTTGGATGGGCCTGTTTCGGGCGTAGCCGCGATATCGAGATGCATAACCTGCCACGCCAGCAGGACGGCGACAACAATACAGACGATAATGGTGAGGTGCAGTTTGAAATTCATGGGGGCATATTATGATGTGTTGGTGGTACTGGCAAGCAGTAACCACTAATTTATATGAAAGATAACAATGTCATGGATTGCAAAATAGCGGACCTAGGTCAAGCGCGCAAAACAGATGAGTCGCAGTTTTTATGGACCGACTCGTGAGGTGCCTTCCGGCATGGGAATTCTGAGATCGGGAGAAGGCATGGCTCCCAGCTGCGTGATGGATGGATTGATGACATCGGGAATCGGCGTGTCTTTCAAGCGCTCTTTATGCTCTTTTGAAACACTCCATTTAATGCGCCCTATCAGTTTCTCGCGCACCTGTGGCTGATCGTATTTAAAGGCGCCGCCTTTTTTAATGGCCTCATCAGCAATAATACGGTCAGCAATAGTGGTAAAATGTTTCTTCATTTTATCGTCACTTACAAAATCGTGTGCTTCCGTATCCTTGCCTTTTTTCAGTGGATCCGGACGGTATTTTTTAACCAGCGCTTTTACTTCGGCATCTTGATAAAGCTTAGTCACCTCTTCCTGATAGATGACTCCCATCCGGTCAATTTGTGCCTGTGATGGTTGCAATCCACGATCTTCAACAGCGGATATGTACGATCTCTTAGGGTCAAAACTTTTATCAAGGCTGGCTTTGTAAAAGCCGGTGGCTTGTCCCTTGTCATCAAGAGAAGGCATGAATCCACCTTTTCCGTCGGGCTTGATACCGTTGACACTTTCAGCCATACCGGCAAAAGAGGAGGTGCCGTCAGGGCCGGGGACATGTAATGCCTCATAAAGGGGGCGAGCTGTTCTCATGGCGCGACGACTGGCCTTGATAGCGCTGAAATCCTTAAAGCCGCAATCCCCTGTGAACTGGCCGACAAGGCATTGCAGGGCTGTGGCCACATAGTCCCATATTCCCGATAACGTACTGGAAAACCCACTATTTTTCTTCATAGTGTAGTTTACGCGGTTGTCCAGCTCATCTATCTGCGCGTCGGTGAGAGAATGATCCTGAACTCTCAGGGTTTTAGCCGCTTCGCTGCCGCGATTTTTAAGAGCAAATTTGAGGAAACTGGCACCGGTATCGATTCTGGTCGCAGGAATTCCTGCCTTCGGAGTGGCTTCACCCAGATCCGTCATATCCGATGATTCGCTATCTGTAGCCATAAGGTAGTTTAAATATTATTTTTTATAAACAGTATGTTAAATAATGCCCACAAACATGGATTTGATCTAAATCCAATGGCATTATCGCGTTCATTACCCATGGTCACATAGTTAAGCCCATAATGCTAATGAAGATTTTATGACAACGCTGCCCTTCATGGAGGGGTAGTTTATCGCCTAATTTGCTTGTCAAATCAGGCACTACCGTAACCGAACTGTCATAAAAAAGGGCTGGTGGCTATAAGCCTTACAGAGGTATAATGTTATCGGGTGTAAATAGGTTTTTACCCATTTTGACGTTCTTTTATTTTTTAGGGAACAAGATCGGGTCTGCATGTCGAGATACGGTAGCGATGACGAGGATGATGACAGAGGCCATAGCAATTATGGTCGCTCTAGTCATACGTCCGGATCGTCTAGCTCGACTGGCTCCAGTAGCCGCGGACAATATGGCGGCACATCCAGCTTCAATACGATGGTTAGTGAGGACGGGCGTTTCTTCGGGGTAAAACTTGCTCCTGAGATGGCGACCAAAGCGCGCGAACTCTTCCCCATCGCACTAACCTACCTCACCGAAAAAGGTGAGGATATTGTAGCCAAAAAATGGGGACCTGGGGCGGGTAATGTTGCGGGTTTAGGCATCGCACTCAGCCAGCAGATTTATCAGACCGGTGAAAATATCTACGGCTCGCTGAGATCGCTACATGATCTCAAAGTCTCCGTTCATCCTCTGGAAAAAGCTGCCGGGCATAATAAGAGCACTTCCGCGTTAAGCGGTAACAACGAAGTGGTTGCCAATGCACGGTCAAAGATCGGCGGAGTGTTCTGGCAGCGCATGATACAAACCGCTGTGGGTACGATCAGTGCCGCTCCTGCATTGCTCACCAAATTCAGCAAGCAGTCAGCCAAAAAGCATCAGCATGAATTGGAAGCAGATATTCTTGCCGCCAAAGGCAATCCTGAGAGAATTGCTGAGATATATGAAAAAGAACTTACCGGCACGCTCACGAAAAAAGTGCACGGGGAAGTCCTGAGTCCACGCGAGCGTCAACAGGGTAAACTGGCGTATATTGCGAAAGAAGAAGCCGCCTACGTTGCAAAATTCGAGACTTTTAAAACTACGAACAGGGCCGCTGTTTCCAAGGAAATGAGTGAGGCGCTCGGAGCCGTAAACAAGGATAATGTCCACTTCAAACTGAAAGAGCTGGAAAAACTTGGTTTAGATACGTCAACGTTGAGCACTAAGCTTAAAGGCGATTGGTTCTATCCTCCAGATGGTAGCGCTAGAGTTTTCAAACGTCCTGAAGGCGATGAAATCACTCCACTGATTAAAAACTACCTATCGAATATCCAAGGTAAGGGCAAAGAGCCCTTGCCGCAGTATGTCGATGCGCAGCTTCAGGCCAAATTTGTTCGCAAAGAAGGCGCATGGGATCATGAATGGCGTGGTGATCGCCAGGATCGTGGTTATGGTTCCCATGATCGCGAAGAGCTTACCATCAAGCAGCAGTTAGAGCAGAACCTACAGAAGGTAGATGAAGAGCGCCGTAAATTTGAACAGGAAAAATTATCGCCTGAAAAAGGGCATGGCCAGGACCATAACGTTAAACATATCATGGATATGGGCTGGGGTCTGGCCGCTGGTTTTACCGGTGAATTCTTCACTAAGCTGGTGGGCGGGAAAGCGCTGGATCAGTACAGCAAGCCTATTGCGCTGGATCGTATTCTGCATCTCAGGCGCATACTGGAAGCACCTAAGGATCAGCCGAACTGGACGCCACCTGAAGAGGTGCCACCTATTACCACCAAGGATGGCGAGGCGCGGGAGCGTGGAAACGACAGCTTCGGATATGTGCAGGATCTCCATAACATCTTCCAGCAGCATCAGAAGGATTCCAAGCGTGTCGATATTGGCGATCGCTTCGTGCAGCATTTCGATGCGACAAAAGACCGGGATGGTAAATGGGTGGATGCGGAGATCCAGAAACTGTCCGATGACGAGCTGACACCCTACGAATATGCCTTAAAAACCCTTGCCAAGCGTATCAAAGACGGGCGTATGGATGCGATTGCACTGGTCGATCTGGTTGGCGATACGCACGGTAAACGAATCGTTCAGGCGGATGGGCGTACCTTCGGACCGGCTGGTGTAGGCAAGGATGACGCTGCGATCAAAAAAGCCATTCTGCATCTTATCGACGAAAAAACGGCTCTGGTTCACGCTGTTCAGGAACAGACCGATGAGCAGGTAAACGATAAGCTCGGCAATTTCATTTTCAGCGTAGATGACCTGAAGAAGGCTCTGTCATCAAATGATCTGGAACAGTCCCAGCGTGCCTTCCTCTTTACGCTGTTCAGCGACGTTGTAGGCAGTGACGCCAAACTCTGCGAAAAACTGGGTATTAAAAATGAGCGTTGCCAGGAATTGCGCAAGGAATGCAAAGAGTGCTTTGCACCCATGTTGGGCGCGGCTGTGGTGGTGCTGGCTGAAATGATTGAGAATGAGCCGGAAGAACTCGAAAAGAAAATGAAACTGACCGAGAAAGAGAAAAAGTTGATTCTCTCACTGGCAGAACGCGTGAAGGAGGAAGGCAAAAATGTTGCCGATCTCACCGAAAATCGCGATGAAATTAAGACGTTGGAGACAGTGGCGGCGAATGCCGTAATGACCCTCGATAAAGGGCCTCCTAAACCGGATGAAAACGGTAAGCCGCAAGGGTTCTGGCAGCGTCTGATGGCCGTCACAAGGCAGCCAAAGCAGCCTAAAGAAGCGAAGCCAAAAGAGCCTGTCCGGAAATCCAAACATAATGAGGATTCTGAGTTCTCTGACCATGATGTAAAGAAGCCGAAACGCTCCAGATTTGAGAGCGAAAACGATACTGAAAATGAAAAGGAATGGGCCGCATCCACACCTTCCAAAAAGAAGGGGTATACCACTCCTTCGCGGGACGATGACGGGATGAGCTCAATGAGTGAGCGCGTATTGAAAAAACGCAGTAAGAGCAAAGATAAAAGCGCAGGCGACCCTTCCTATACACAGGCGATATAATTACCACCTGTTTTTTCTAATATATTGAAATATATCTGTATTTTGTAATGGGTGGCGATAAGCTGCTAACCCCATTGTTCTGTCATAAAAAATTAACAATAAACCCATGTGACTGGTAGGTTCCATACGTTATAATTTAAGCGTAAAACTATAACTATGTGTAAGTATTAGCTAAATGGTTTCCGCCCCGCCAAGATTCAGAACTTTTGCCGATGCTGTTGCTGATAGCAAACCGCTGATGGGTGAAGGCGCGTCGCTTATGGGCGGCATGTCGAGAGCTCCGGGTTTCTTTGAAAGAGTACGTGAATCCTCCGTTCCTGTTTTGCGGGCTGTAGATCCGGCGATCGATGCCGCGGTAATCAATAGCAGCCTGCCCGATGATACCGCGCAGCACGCGCAGAGAATGGGCAGCCGCATTTCGAACAGATTGAATCCCGGTAAGCAAGGTAATCCGCTGAAGGATGGTTATCACCCCGATCAGTTGGGTCCCTTAAGTGATGTCCCGCCGCAAGTGGGTCAGGCGTCAGTACCGAAGCCTGTTCCCAAAGCAGAGCCAAAACCCAGCACATTCGATACTGGTTTTGAGTATTTCAGCGAGGGCGTAGGCAAGGCCGGATATGTGATGATGGCGACCGAAATGGCGCTTCCCGCAGCAGGGTGGGTCGCAGGTAAAGTAGGTATGACAGGCGTGCAGAATACACTGGGCGCTCCGGGCAGAATGATGGCTAAAGAATTCATGCCCGGCGTTACGGGCCGTCAGGCGCTCAACGACGGATTGCAGATTGGCTTTTCTACAATCCAAACCGTTGCAGTGGCTAAGGGCGCTGTCGCGCAACGGCAGGGATTAGCCGAAATGTATGCCGACGTAATGGGTGTACCGGTGGAATCTGTAAGTACCATGGCATTGCTTACGGGCAAAGTTCCTCCCGTACTTGCTGAAGCACGCAGCCATTACCTGAAAGAATTTTGTAGTCGTGGTCTGGTTCAGGCTGTCGGCTGGGGACTGATGGCGCGCGACCTGCTGAGAGGAAAAGGCAAGGCCGCTGAAGAAATTGCATCCGGCCGCATCGGGCTTACAGCAGGTATCGTACCCGGTCTTATCAATATGGGGATTGATGCCCTGATGGGTACCTCCACCATTGAGGTATATAGCGGATTTAAGAAGCTGTTCGAAAGTGGTGAAAAAGTTGAGCCGGGCGCATATGCGCAGTTCATTATGGCCGCCAGCCCCGACCTTCAGAAGCGCAAAGTGGGTCGTCAGGTGGCACTGGAATTAGGCGTGGAATATGCCAATGCCAAAACCATGGTCAATGGCAAAGAGGTTCAGGGAACTCCGCCGGCGGCAATCCTGCGCGAAATGAATGACGGCAGGTTTAAGACCCGCATTGATCGCATGATCGAAATCGATGAAGCCAAGCTGGCCGCCCAGAAGGCGGCTCATCCGCAGCATGCGCAGCAGGGTAAAGGCGCTATGGCGGATAAAGTCGGCGGCAACAGGCAGCAGCCCGGCAAAGTCGTGGGGCCGTTTACCGACAAGCTGCGCAAGGAATCTACCTTACAAAGCAAAGAGTTGCACTAATTGTGATGTAGTTGTCAAAAAAGTTTTCCGAGCTTCACATAATGTTCTTACAGTGCATCGTCATTCCATCCTATAATTGAAAAGATAAAACACCGTATTAAGGCTTGTTATGGCTGATTATAACGATACAGACGATGATTATGTGCCACCCCCACAAGGGGGGATGGAACAAGGGCCGCCACCGGGTACTGGCGGACGTCGTGACGTAGTCAGTGAATTTACCGGCGGCACTATCGATAAAAAAACGGCGGCCACAGGCGTAAAAATTGCTTCCGGTTTTGTGCCAGGCGGTACACTGCTTGATCTTGCCGCCACGGCGGCAATGGCGGGTGAAGAAACTGAAGATGCGCGGCAAACCTGGCAGGAATATGCCCAGAAATTGGGTTGCAGCGTCGACTTCCTCATGGCCAACAGCCAATCGCTGAGCTGTCTCGCAAAAGAAGAAACGGATGATCATCTCACTAATTCACTGGGCGACTGGGCTGGCACTACCATAGGCGGTGCGCTTGGAGCGGCTGTAGGCTGGGTTGTTCCGATACCCGGAGCGTCACTTATTTTTGGTTATCTGGGTTCGCAGGTAGGTGGCAATTTCAGCACTGAGAAAGTACATTCCGAAGTCAACGTGCGCGATATCGCCAACGAAATCGAGCGGAAGCAGTATTACGGTGAAGAAGTCACTGCCGGGGAGGCATTCATTCTCGCATTATCACCGACGGACAGAAAACAGATTTACGATATCATGAAGGCTCAGATCCCGGAAGGTACCGACCCCGTAACCGCAAAGCACCTGTTTGAAGGGATTGCACTCGATAACGGCTACATGGTTAAAGACAAGCTCGAGATGCTGGGCATGGAAGTACCGCAAGGTCGAAATCCGGCCAGAATGCTGGCGAACGCCATGAACAGGCCGAACCCGATCAATGGTAAAAAACTGCACCCGATTCTGGTGCTGCTGGATAATCCTCCGGGGGATGTGCCTATTCTTACTGCGCAGGGACAGTTTGTGACCAATTCTGCACAAGGTGATATGCAGCAGGATGGGGGCGGCAATCAAGCAGTTGCTTATAATAATGACGGGGCTTCCGACATGCCTGCGTACCAAGATTCCTCTGCACGTAACGTAGATGCTAATCCGGTCATGATGGAAGATGTTGGCAATGACGGGTATAACGTATCCAACGGATTACCCAATAATGTGCAAAACCAAAGGGGCAATCCGAATCAAAGGGGCAATCCGGCTGGCCGCCCCACACGTGATTTTACACGTAAATAATTTTTTCCTTCTTTCATTCTAAATAATTTTCATCTCATTTCGGGAGTCATTATGGCGTTCACTGAAGTTCGCTTTCCGATCGATATTGCCTATGGCGCAAAAGGCGGTCCGGAATATTCGACGGATGTTGTGATTACGCAAAGCGGTTATGAACAACGTAACGCCAACTGGTCGCAGGCGCGCGCAAAATATAATGTGGCACAAGGCGTAAAAACGCAGACGCAGCTCGATATATTAGTCGCATTTTTCCGCGCCAGAAAAGGACGGCTGGATGGATTTCGCTTCAAGGACTGGACTGACTATAAGGCCGTAGGTCAAGGCATTGGTACGGGTAATGCCGTCACCACGCTATTCCAGCTCGTCAAAACCTATAATAGTGGTTCCGTTGCTGAGCAGCGCATAATTACCAAGCCTGTCGCCGGTACGATTGCAATCTATTTCAACAGTGTTCTGCAAAACGGATCGGGCTATACGCTCAACACGGTTAATGGTCAGGTGACGTTCACTGCTGCACCCGCAAGTGGAGTGGCGATTACCGCCGATTTCGAATTCGATGTGCCGGTCCGGTTTGATACGGATCGTCTGGCAGTAACGCTCGATTCACATGCGAGCTATAGCTGGAACGAAATTCCGTTACTCGAAGTCAGGGTATAATTTCATGAAAATCCTATCGACCGAACTTGCCGCGCATTTAGCGGGCGAGGTGACTACGCTTGCGATGTGCTGGAAGCTTACGCGGCGGGACAGTACTATGCTGGGTTTTACCGATCACGACCGGGACATAACTTTCAATTTGGTGCTGTATAAGGCATCTACCGGTTTCACACCGGGTGCTATTGAGAATGATGGCTCGCTGCATGTGGATAATGTGGATGTGGAGGGTATGTTGTCTTCCGGCAGTATCACGGAGCCCGATATTCTTGCCGGGCTGTATGATTTTGCGGAACTGGAAATCTTTGGGGTTAATTATACAGATCTTACACAGGGAGCTATTAAGCTCCGGCGCGGCTGGTTAGGTGAAGTGTCACTTCATAAACATCATTTTGTGGTTGAAGTGAGGGGACTCACGCAGCGTCTTTCACAGACGATTGGCGAATTATATTCGGCTTCCTGCCGCGCTACGCTGGGCGATAATCGCTGTAAGGTGAATATGGCTGCGCATACGGTGACGGGTACGGTGGATAGCGCCGGTTCACCCAGTCAGTTTAGCGATATGGCCAGAACCGAAGCGAGCGATATGTTCACGTTTGGTACGGTTACATTTTCGAGCGGCGCCAATAACGGGCTGGCTATGGAAGTTAAGGAATATCGTCATAACGAGGCAATCGGGGGCCAGATCACTCTGGCGCTGCCAATGCCCTATCCGATTCTGGTCGGTGACGGCTATACGCTGACTAAGGGCTGCGATAAGACACTGGCAACCTGTCTCGGGCGTTTTACCAATGTAGTCAATTTCAGGGGTGAGCCCCTGGTTCCGGGGATTGACCGTATGCTGGAAACAGCCGGTACCCGCAGCCAGTAGTGAATTGGTAGGAATAGAATTTTATGTTTGATTTATATATCAAATTCGCTACTGTTCGCGCATACGAAGTGAGAGGTTCCTGACTATGCGGGTTATGGGTGATTTTGTCAGGGGACTCTTGTCAGTTATCAAGGTAACCATAGTATCTATGCTCTACCGGCACCCTTACCGAACTTCTGCAGAAGGATTGCGCTCGGACTGGGTAAGTATCGGCAAAGACATTGATAGTGTAATAGGCAGACTTAAAACAGTAGCAGACGATGACCGACGAACCGAATAACCCCGACCAAAATCCCCCCGAAGAGAGCACTGGTGAAGCGCGCGCTTATGAGAAGCGCACCTATAAGACCGGTGGCTATCGCCAGCATGGCGGCAAGGATCGTGTGCAGAACCGCACGGTGGAAATCCTGCCGCACCCGGAAGTGCTCGAAAGCTATAATTATGTAGTGGAAGGATCCGCCAAGATGATCCTGACCATGTTCGAGATTGAACAGAAACACCGTCATGAATGGGAAACGCAGGCGCTGCGTATTCACAGCTACTCCACCATTCTAGGCCAGATTCTCGGTTTCCTGATCGCCCTGTCGGTGTTCGTGTCCGCCAGTATCATCGGTATTTACGGCAATACCACCGTTTCGGCGTTTATCTGGATATTTGGCCTGTCTATCGTTGTGATGGCCGGACTTGTCTGGGCCTATGCCAAGAGTATGGGGCAGCGCCCGCTTTTCGCCCGTCCGACCATGCGCACGCATTTCCGTCCGCAAAAAGAACGTAACGACACTCCTCCCGAAGAATAAAACTAACCGTCATTATGTCCGGAACCAACGCGATCGTGGAGTGTGCGCGCGGATGGTTGGGCACGCGGTTCCATCATCAGGGTAGGGTTAAAAAAAGCGCCGGCCATAAGGGGGGCGTCGATTGTCTGGGCTTGCTGGTGGGTGTGGCAGCGGAATTAGACCTGCGAAGCATAACTGGGATGCCATTGGCTCATGCCGATGAGGTGGATTATTCGCATCATCCGGATAGCGCACGCTTACAAAAACATCTGTCGTATTTTCTGAGAACCATCCCGTCGGATGAGATTGCAGCAGGGGATGTGCTTTTATTGAAGATAGAAAATAATCCGCAGCATTTGGGAATCGTAACGGCACGTCCGGATGGGCTTGGCGTTATTCATGCCTACGCGCCTGCGCGATCAGTGGTTGAGCATACGCTTGACCGGTACTGGCTGGGTTGTATTGCAGCGGCTTTCCGCATTTAAATTTAGCAAAGATCAGAGGATTTATGGCGTCTATTGTATTAGGTGCAGCCGGTTCGGCTGTCGCCTCGGCAGCGGGTGTGCCCTTCGCAAAGGCGCTTGGTAGCCGGTTCGGGCAAAGCATCGGCCATAATATCGATAGCCTGTTATTGTCGCCTGCGCATAAATTACGAGCGTTGAATGGCCCGCGTCTTGCCGATTTGGGAGTGCAGACCTCCACCTATGGTAAAATGATTCTGATTGTGTATGGCTCCATGCGTATTGCCGGAAATATTATCTGGTCGTTGCCCATAAGAGAAATTACCACAACATCTACCAGTTCAGCCGGTGGAGTAGGAAAAGGCGGCGGTGGGAAAGTATCGCAGACCAGTACGACCTACAGCTATTCGGTGACGATGGCGGTCGGAATATGCGTCGGGCCGATTAATGAGTTGCTCCGCGTAAGCGCGTGAATGTCGTGTTTATCACGAGGCTGTTTAATTATCAGAGTTCTACGCAGTATTCGCAGCGCGAGGTAACGTCCAGTCTCGATACGCTTACGATTGATCTGCCGCTGGTATGCAGTGACCAGATTGCCAAGAACATTGCCGATATTACCCTCTTTACCGGCTGGATGGGCAGAACGGGATTTGAATTCCATCTGCCGGTTCGCTACGCGCGACTGGAACCATCCGACGTGATTACGATTACGGTCTCCGGTATTACGCACCGCATGCGTATTGTCTCGACCCGCATGACTGGATTGTCCGTGATGCGCGTTCAGGCGGTTGCCGAAGATGTGTCTACCTTTGATTTCTATTCTGCGCCGGGCGCGGGCACAGGATTGTTGCAAGGCAATAGCATTGTTCCGGCCACCTCACTTGAGATGCTGGATATACCTGCATTCCCCGGTGATGATTCCGATAAGGGAATCCTACGCCTCGCCGCATGCGGTCTTTCTGAGAAATGGTCGGGTGCGGCGTTGTACCGTTCGGATGATAATGGGGCAAACTATACCCGCGTTAATGATCTGAACTCTGCTGCTTCTATCGGAAGAACGGTGGGTGTTCTGGCCGCGGGGGCGACCACGGTATTTGATGAATCCAATACAGTTACGGTGCTTTTACTGGGAGCATCGACATTGCAGAGCGTCACTCCGCTTGCCGTGCTCAATGGCGCCAATGCTGCGATGATAGGAAATGAGCTGATACAGTATACAACGGCAACGCTGGTAGAGCCGGGAAAGTATGTGCTGAGCGGTCTGCTGCGCGGGCGTCTTGGAACGGAGTGGGCCGTATCCGGGCATATGGCGGGTGATCGCTTTGTGCTGCTCGATGGGAACCTTGGCAAAATGACGATGGCTAATAATGTCATCGGATTGCCGCGGCAGTATAAGCCGGTCAGTTTCGGTTCCACCTTACCTGCGACCAATGCGCAGAGTTTTACCTATAGCGGGGTTGCCCTAAAACCTTACAGCCCGGTGCAGATAGCGGGATTGCGCGATGGCAGTGGTAATTTGACACTGAACTGGGTGCGTCGGACGCGCCTTGGTGGTGATTGGCAGGATGGCATTGATGTTCCGCTCAATGAAACGCTGGAGGGCTATGAGGTTGATATTATCAGCGGCACGGATATCAAGCGAACCATAGCAGGCTTAAGCGCACCGAATACAACCTATAGCGCCGCTGAGCAGACGACCGATTTTGGCAGTGTGCAATCCAGTGTAGTGATGGACATCTACCAGCTATCAGGGATTGCCGGGCGTGGCTATGCTGCGCGTGTTACGCTTTAACCGGTGAGCAGCTTCTTTTTCTGTGCCTGGAATTCCTCCTCGGTGAGGTGTCCTTTTTCCTTGAGGTCGGCAAGCTTGGCGATTTGTCCGGCGATGTCATGGGAACCGGGGGTGTTGATAGTCGTCTGTGATGCGGTCTGGCCGTGGCGGTAGCTGTATAAAGCTTCTTCAAAGGCCCTTACAAAAGGCAATATCGCGGATTTCAGTACCATGGTTAACCGGATGACATTGATGCCGTCAAATACGCTGATGGAACCAAAGAATATCGTAAATTCATGATCAATCGATTGTATGCGATCCAGCGGCATCTGCACCTGCGCTAAACCGAAGAACATATTGCAGTTAAGGCAGATCAGCCGGCGATTGGTGCATACGGCAAGCCACGTCTTGCCATTAATCATGCCCGAGGTCAGGGCTTTGATGGTTTCGTTCTTATCAAGCACTTCCGTCAGTTTGTGGATCTCTTTCCTAGTCCAGAAAATATAGGGATTGGGATAGGCCGCAATCTGTCGGTTGATGTCTTCTAAGGACGGCATGGGCTATTACCTCGCGCTGCGTTTGGTAGGCAATCTAGTCCGTAATATCAGCCAAATAAAGTATTTTTCCACTCTTTCCGATTTCAGGAGCATTTATGGCTACAACCAGTCATCTGGGGATTACGCTTGTTGAACAGGCGCAGGCCCAGAAAGAAATTACGGTCAATCAGGCACTGACGCGTATTGATGCGCTACTTAACACGGGAGCCATAAGCCGCAGTACCAGCACACCGCCCGGTTCACCTTCATCGGGTGACTTATATATAGTCGGCGTTTCTCCTACCGGGGCATGGAGCGGGCAGGCGGGGAAGCTCGCCTATTACGATCAGCTATGGAAATTCATTGCTCCCGGTACGGGTGCCACGCTGTGGGTGAATGACGAAAGCCTTGCTTATGCCTATAACGGCACCAGCTGGGTGAGTAATGCCAGCGGAGAAAATAATACGGCCAGCAATCTTGGCTCCGGCACGGGAGTATTTGGCGCTAAGGTAGGCGTCGATCTCCGCTTTAAGTCACTTATCGCCGGTACTAACGTCACTATCTCTAACACGTCTAACGATATTACTATCAATGCGACCGGCGGTGGTGGCGGGACTGGCTACCAGACGGTGCAGAATTCCGGAACAAGCCTTACACAGCGTACCACTGTCAATTTTATGGGCAGCGGCCTTACTGCGTCGGATAATGCAGGAAGTGTGCGTACCGATGTTACCCTTTCCGCCACGCTCAACGGATTTGCATCCTATAATACGAATGGGCTGGTGGTGCAGACCGCAGCCAATACGTTTGCCGGACGCACGCTGACAGCAGGCACCGGTATTTCCGTGTCAAACGGTACCGGCGTGAGTGGTAATCCGACGGTATCACTATCCGCTGCTATAGAAAATCTGAGTAACGTCTCTATCAGTTCGGCAACCAATGGCGACATGCTGATTTTCAGCAGTTCGGCATGGCGTAATGCACCGGGGATATGGGATACGTCCTATATAAGGAATACGGCAGATATCAGCAAGTGCCTGGCGTTTGCCTTAAGCGGGGCTACTGCTTCCACCACCACAACGATTACGGCCTCGCAGACTGCCAACCGCACTATCACTTTGCCGGATGCAACCACTGCGCTGGTGGGAACGGATACCACACAGACGCTGACGAATAAAAGCATCGCCGTCACGCAGCTCACCGGCAATCTGCCGGTTACCAACCTGAATTCCGGTACAGGCGCATCAAGTTCTACATTCTGGCGCGGTGATGGGACATGGGCAGGGTTCAACGGTCTTGCTGATCCCGGCAGTAACGGCTTACTGGTTCGCACAGCCGTTAACACCGTATCGGCGGCCAACCTTACCTCGAATGCTGTGATGACGGGTAATGGAACGGGCGTACCCAATGCCAGCGGTGTCACCATTGATAGCAGCAATCGCATTTACGGGTATCTGGCCAATATCAATGCGCAGACCGGGACGGCCTACACGTTGGCGGCTTCCGATAGCGGCAAGATTGTGGAATGCAGTAATGCATCCGCCATTACTCTGACCCTTCCCAACACTCTTTCACCGGGTTTTAACTGCACCGTGGTGCAGACCGGCGCCGGGCAGGTGACCATCAGTGCGGCAGGCGGCGCGACTTTACAGAGCTATGACAGCTTTATTGCCACTGCCGGTCAGTATGCGGCGCTTAATGTATATGTGACTGCGAATTCCGGCGGCACATCGGCTGTATATATCATGCAGGGGCGGGGTGCATAATGTGGGGATTACCAGGAAGTTTCGGCATGGATCCGAATATCGCCGCTGCGGGTTCGTCTTACGTTAACAGTGTTCAGTATGTCACCATCACCATCCCCACGGGAGCGGCCAGCAATACCGCTACTATTTCAACCGTCGGTTCCCGCGCGTTTGTTCTTTTTCTGGGCTTTCAGGCTACTGCTGCACTCAATCCTTCCATTTCCTATGCTCGCGTCGAATTGACCAATAGCACTACGGTAACGGCCTATCGCAACGCTAGTTCCGCCAGTGAAACCGTTACCGTGCAGTGCGTTGTCGTGGATGCCACGGCCAATCTGGTGAGCAGCGTGCAATCAGGTACGGTGACCATCGCCGGGGGAGGTGTATCCGGCACTGCTTCCATCAGCAGCACCAATGCCAGCTATACGGTTCTGCATTATCTTGGCCTGACCAACGCCAGCACTTCCACACAGAATATTAGCCAGATTGAGGCAGTCCTTTCGGTATCCGGCACAACAGTAACGGCCACTCGATTGGCCGCCGGTTCGGCTGAAACGGTTGGATTTATTGTGATCGAGTTCCAGTCGGCGGCCTGTAATCAGGCGGTTCAGTCCTATCAGACGGCATGGAACAGCGGAGTTACTGCCACCCAGAGCATTACCAGCGTGACTACCGGCAACAGCCTGCTGATTTATGCAGGCAGCAGTGCAAACGTCGCCGGGAATCAAGCGCAAGGAGAGCAGCATGCAAGCCTGACGAATGCTACGACCGTAACGTTTACGGTCACTACGAGCAGTTCCAACACGAAGAACTATAATTTCTTTGTCGTGGAATTTGCGTCCGGAGTGCTTGCCAGTAGTGTCCAGCGCGGCACTACGACGCTTACGGCTGTCACCAGCAATACTTCGACTATTTCCAGCGTGAATACCTCTAAGGCAGTAATGAGTTTTCTGCATTACACCGCTTCACAAACGACGTCGAATATCACCAATTGCGTCACCAATGCTACCCTTACCAACAGCACGACTGTGACCGTAGCCCGCAGTGGCAGTTCCAACAACGTAACCGGCTCATGGGAAGTGGCCGAGTTTAATTAAGAGTTTATATGAAAACACATCCGAAAGACCCGCATTGCTGGCGGTTAAGAATTCGCCTGCCATTGGCCGTGATAGTGACGCTCATGATGCAGGCCGCCGCCATTCTGATATGGGCGACGCAACTGGAAGCGCGTGTCAGCGGCGTTGAGCAGCAATCGATAAACAGCAGCCAACTCAATGAAAAATTCGGCAGGTTGGAAGAACGGCTGGAAAATATGAAGCAGAGTATCGGTGACGTAAAACGCCAGCTCGACCGCTTAACCGATAGCCTGTTAAACCAGTAACATCAGAAAATATTACTATATGCGTATTTCGGAGCAGGGAATTTCCCTGATAAGGCGCTGCGAGGGATTCTCGGCAGAAGCCTATTACTGCCCGGCCGGTAAACTGACCATCGGCTATGGGCATGTTATTCAGCCCCATGAAAGCAATTTGAAGCCGGGCATTTCACGGGATAAGGCAGAAAGCCTGTTATGGCAGGATATCCAAGGCACGGAGCGGGCTATAGCCCGTTTGGTGGCGGTGTCCCTTACCCAGAGCCAGTGTGACGCCCTCATCGTATTTGCCTATAATATAGGCATAAAAGCATTTGAAAAATCAACGTTATTAAGGCTCTTAAACGCAGGGGATTATAGCGCAGCAGCCAATGAATTCCCCCGCTGGGTCTATGCTAATGGTGTTAAATTGGAGGGTTTGGTTAAAAGAAGGGTGGAAGAACAGGCGCTTTTTAGAGCTTCCTCCGAAATTACCACCCAATAAATAGCTAATAATAGTAAGTAATTACAGCCAGATAATCCAAAAAATACGAAAAAGTCTAACTTTCACAAAATTGTAACACAAACTCTTACGTTTTTAGATATAGTACTACTTAAGAATAACTACTGTTTAATTTCAAAACGCGGAGAACTTTATGCCTATTACAGCTCTCAATGATCCCAGTGGACTTGGTGTCACCGAACTTCTCGGTGGTATGACTCCTGTAGGAGGCACTGCTGCAGTTCCCAGGAGTCGTTTGCCATGGTGGTTAGGTGGTAGTGCGGGTAGCCCTGCAACAACCGGGACTCTGCCCGAAGATTTGCTGAAAGATTTACACGATAAATTCCACCTGTCAGGCTCGGAAGTTACCGCCTTTGATCTTGGTGGCGCCGAAGCGCAGTTTGACGCGGCTTTGAAAGCCAAAGCGCGCGGTTTGCCGCTGGATGATGTGGCTAAAGGCCGTCTCACGACGGCTCATACCAATCAGCTCAAAGTTATTGGTGAATTAGAGGAAAAGATTGCGACTGCTGAGTCTGCAATGTTCTCGAGACTCCATGAGCCTCTGGCGGAGATCAGGGCACATGCGACCACCGTACAAAAAGAACTGAAAGAGCTGGCCAAGATTAGCGCTGCAGGTACTGACCTCAGGGCGGTGACCACCCTTACTCAGAAGGGGAGCATTTTTACTATTCCTGCCCTACCAACTTCATCTGCTACCGCTGACGTACTGTTCAATATTACCGATCATGCGGGTAGTACCAAAAACATCATCATTGGTAAAATGGATGCTGCCGGTAAGCTGACGCTGGCGGCTACTGAAGTGAAGCAGGCGGAACAGGCATTGGCTGCATGGCATTCTGCCGCGCTTAAGGCTCCTACACAGCTTCTGGATGAAACGACCAAGCAGTTCGGCATGATGCGCGACAAGCTGGCGACCTATAAAACTCAGGCCACGACTATTGGCGCTGAAGTGCTGGGTATCGCAGAAAAGGCTGCCCCGGCATTAGTAGCCGAAGGTGCCAAGGATGTTGAAAAGATCATCGCCGGCGCTGCTAAAAACGCTGAAGGCGCACTCATTAAAAATGCTGCCGGTGAATATATCTCCGAAGGCGCTGCCAAGCTCGGCGTTCTCGGTGAAGAAGCCATGGGCAAAGGCGAAAAAGCATTAGGCTGGTTCGGTAAACTCAAAGCCAATATGGGCGCTAACCTTGGTATTGAAGGCGCGCTTACCAAAAACTCCGCTGGCCAGATTGAAGCCAAGGCAGCCGGTACCCTCAATAAAGGTATCAAGATTGCCAGTACTGCCGCAGGTGCCGTACTTGTTGGTTACGGTCTGAAAGATCTCGGCAAGGTGGTTGGTTTCGTTGGACCGGACACGGATGAGCAGGGCAAAGAAATTCCGGCTGATTCGGGTACGCTGATCAAATCGATCGCCGAAGTTGGTGCCGGTGCCGCTCTTGCTTACTTCAGCTTGCTGAAGGGTGGCCGTGCTGCTGGTATGGTGAAATAAGTCTGATATTAGTTATAATCACGTATAAAGGAGTCCATTATGGCTGATGAAAAAGCTATCGCTATGCCAACCGCGGCAGAAGGTACGGGAACCGGAGATGGTGATCGCGCAGCAAAGGCTGCTGGTCTTATTAATGCTGTCCGCGCAAATCCGTCATTAGCGGATCTGCAAGCGCTTTTATCGGATCCTGAGATAGCTGCTTTAGCCACAAGCGATACCGGCATTGCGGTTCTGACCGGCATGATCAATGGCGACATCACTGCAAAACAGGCTGAAGCCATCCTCACCTCCGGCAAAGGTGGCGCGGATATGGCTGCTGAATATACCAAAGTAGTACAAAAAGATAAGATTGTTGCCTCTGAAGTGGGCGGCAAGGTTGAATCGATTGGTGCAGCCACCACTGTTACCGCCAGCACCCCGACCATGGATGCTTCTGTTGTTACGGGCGGTGGTGTTGTAACTGCGGATGTCGCCGCTGCGAAGGTTGACGCTTCTTCGACTACCTCTGTCGCTACAGGTGATATCCTGCCTTCTACTCTGCAACCGAAAGAAATGCCAAAGGGCGGTGTATTCGTTACTCCGAGATCCTCGGGCTCTATGTCTAAAACCTGATTTTACCTGATCGATTACTAAAACCCCCGCTTTTGCGGGGGTTTTTATTTGTGCTTAAAGCACCAAAATCCCCCATCCTGTCATCAAACTTTCACACAATGCTGGTATAATTCCAGAATGAATAAGTGTGCCAGAATATAAATAACCAGTACCATGTCCGTAACACTGCAACCGATTTTTGAGGCCCTTGGGTATACCGACGCGAAGCAGCAACGCGCGCTGATTAAGCTACTTCAGGCCTCGGGCGCGTTCGGTGATGTGCAGGGCGTAAACGGTATGCTGACCGATCAGCAGGCGGATGCCATCCTTCACCATGTCACCTTCAGCACGCCTGAACAGGCAGCCAATCTTCTGCATGACATTACGCAGGAAAAACTGATTCACCGTTCGCAGGGCAAAGAGCGCCATGATTGCGAAGACTCTCCTTTCTACCAGCAACATCGCGCCGAGCTTCTCGCAGCACTGAGCGATGCAGGTATGCTCGATGAAATAAAACCGAGTAAAAAACATTACGATCATGTGCTGCTGCTGGGTGCAGTAGAAGGCGAAACGGAAAACCGCTTTGAAACCATGAAGCGTTTATGGGAGCAGGGCGTACGCTTTGACAAAATCCATATGCTCGGCAGCGAGCGCGCGCTTCACCCTGAGATTGAGCCCAGCAAAAATACCGTAGGCCCCGCAGGCACGCCTGTTTCGACGGAAATGAATATGATGCAGTCGCATTATTATGACAAAAATTCCCGCTGGCCCACCGGTCTGGAAAATGTGCGCATCTTTGAAGTCAACACCCACAATAAATCAAACGGCGACCGCGCTAATACGCAGGACACGGTGGTGTCATGGAAAAGCACCAACCCGGTGGCGGGTGAAGTGCTGGTCATTTCCAGCCAGCCTTTTTCGCGTTATCAGGATGCTGCGGTAAAATCCGCACTGCCGCCGTCGTTCCATGTGGAAACGGTGGGCGATGCGGCTCCGCAGCAGATTAAAGTCAGCGTGGCGCTGGATACGCTGGCACGGCAGATCGATGTCGGCTTCCCCAAATTGCTGGAGAAGCTGAAAGTCACCAAGCCAAAACTTCAGACCAGGCTGGTGATGATGGATCCGTCCAGCATACAGGTGGATGCGCCGACCTATCAGTTTCGCTCCGGCGGCGATGCCAAGGGCGTGACGAACAAGGGGCGCTACCATGCCAGCCAGTGGGACCCGGTATTGCACGGCGATCCCATACTGGTGCATGAGCGCATTGACGGGCGCGTGTTTGTGGCGGATGGCCATCACCGCGTCGATCTGGCTAAGAGCCTCAATGAAAATGGCACCGGACCCGGCATGGTGGCCGCGATGGTACTGAAAGAAGCGGATGGTTACACGCCGCAGGATGTCAAAATCATTGCCGCCTATAAGAACATCGCGCACGGCAAGACCGATCCGGTCGATACGGCGCGCGTATTCAAGGAAGCCTATTCCGGCAAGGTCAATACCGAGCTGCTGCCGCATCTGCAGATGGATAAGGGCAATCTGCGCATGTCCTTCACCCTGTCGAAGCTCTCCGATAAGGCTCTGGATACGGTTGCCAAAGGCGAGGTTCCGGCGGAAATAGCGGCGAAGCTGGCGGAAAAAGTGCCTGACGATCATGGCAGGCAGGAAGCGGTGATGAGCATCATCAGCCAGAAGCTGAAGCAGAATTATAACGTCGTGGACAACGCGCACGCCACCACCATGCAGTTCAATGTCTTCAATTTCCCAAAAGAGACCGACCTCAAAGCCATACCGGGCTTTGTCGAGAAGCTGGCGCAGCAGCGCAATGCTGCCTCCATCAATGTGTTCAACGCGCGATAGATTTCCTTGATTCCCTTGACTTTACGGGGCATCTCCATCACATCAGGAGAGTGCTACTCATCCCCAGTTTTGTACTATGACCACTGCCGATACACAGCGTTTTGAGCGCCGCGTGCTGATATTGATGGCACTGGTTCAGTTCATCAATATCTGGGATTTTATGATTGTGATGCCGCTCGGCCCGGACTTTGCCCGCGTGCTGAACGTCGATAACGGGCATCTGGGCTGGATTGCGGGGAGCTACTCCATTTCAGCGGCGATTGTGGGCGTTATCAGCGCCCGTTATCTGGATCGCTTCGACCGCCGCAGCGTATTATTTTTCAATCTTATCGGCCTGATGCTCTCCACAGCGGCGATGGTGCTGGCGAGTACGCTCACGCAACTGATCGTAGTGCGGGTGATTACGGGTATGTTCGGCGGCACGCTGATGGCGTCGTCGCTGGCGGTGATTGCCGATGTATTTCCGGAGCAGCGCCGCGGCGAGGCGATGGGGAAGGTATTCGGCTCGTTTTCCATTGCGTCGGTGCTCGGCGTACCGCTGGGTCTTGAAATAGCGCAGATCGCGGGCTGGTGGTCGCCCTTCATTGTGATTGCGGCGATGGCGCTGTGCACCCTGATTACCGTGCGTATCTGGCTGCCGCCGATGCGCCTGCATATGGGGCAGCACGCTTTTCCTGCCCAGCCGTTATTCGCCAGCCTCGCGCATAATAAAGCCGTCATGCCCGCATTGCTGATGACGGCCACCGGCCTGTTCGCCACGTTCCTGATCCTGCCGAACATATCGGCCCATCTACAGCAAAATATGGATTATCCGCGCGCGCGGCTTGGCCTGCTGTATCTCGTCGGCGGCATGGCCGCGTTTTTCTCCATGCGCTATACTGGCCGCCTGTCCGATCGCATCGGGTATTTTACCACGGCGCTCTATGCCAC
>Ga0163144_10005084_pt1 | contig 29318 bp, 24 predicted proteins | sample OliLak19BULKMAT1_FD_123175 | JGI IMG/M metagenome (GOLD analysis project Ga0163144, IMG submission 123175) | Freshwater microbial mat bacterial communities from Lake Vanda, McMurdo Dry Valleys, Antarctica - Oligotrophic Lake LV.19.BULKMAT1 | ecosystem: Environmental > Aquatic > Freshwater >...
ACCAACAACCTTAATTACGGAACTTGTCCAAGCTAATGGATTTGCTTGATTCCAGCCCTTAGGTTTTGCATCGTATAGATTGGTACGAAGCTTTAAGGCCTTTCCACGAGCAGCGTCATTTTGTACATACGAAGCAGTAGATTTTACTGTGGTTCTTCCAAGTGCGGCAAGACCTAGTGCTCCACCACCAATAGCTAGTCCAGCAAAAGCCTTACCCGCGTTTAATATAACACTACCCAATTGTCCAGACCCCTTCTTGGCATATTCTGTTGCCTTCATCAAGAGAATTATTTGAATCATCGCTGGGATAATTATGAGCAGAAGAACCGACAAGAAATTCGTGCCTTCAGCCAAGCCTTTCGTCACTGGATTTTCAATAATCTTTGATATCAAATACAAAAAGAACATGAATATCGGAGCCATAAATGCAGTCTCGATTAGCTTTTTTGACCAGCTTTCCCACCCTATACCTTCTATGCTGGCGAGTTTTGGTAACGAATAAGACATAAAAGCAAAAGGAGAAAATATAATCAATATCCAAAGCTCAACCATACGGGCCAAAAAGCTAAGTCCAGAAACAAAAAAAGCATAAGCAGCATACAAGAATATGACGCAAGAAGTAAATATCAGAGCAAGAAGTATTGAGCCAGATTTCTTTACTGGAAGAGACTCTCCGTTGACTTCCTGCTTTAAGTTAAACATCTCTGGGCTCATCATTTTTGTCGGGTTAAAAGCTCCAGCGATGGCTCCACCTATGTCCTTCTTCTCCCCCATAGTGGGTTTGTAGGGGCTGGCCGGATTTTCTTTCACTATTATTTTGTTGTAGAAAACCAAAGCCAAGATATTGGAGCTGTCTATCACCACTTTGGTGAAGAACATACTAAAATTGATAAGCAAAGCCATGATGATGACATGGCCTATCACCTTCTTGCCACCATTTCCTATGCCTAAGATCATCTCTATGGCGGCGTAAAGCAATATGATGATGAAGAATATGTTGGAAAGGTCACGCACCACTTTCCAAGAATCTCCAATAAAAGAAGATGAGTTGTACAAAGCTCCGCTAATGGTGGTGCCGAGGAGGACATTGAACAAGTTGGCCACTATGGTAAGAATAAATGCGGGAAGGGCGAAGAATATGTAATAAGACACAGACACCAGACATCCACCTACGTCAAAACCTGTAAAATCTACACATGCCAAAGCTTTGACCGCTTGCTGGAGGGCTGTTTTTTCATCGTCTACTTTTGGTATTATCTTGTCAGGAGCTGGACTTGTGGAAACTGTTCCTGTGGGCCCTCCAATGTTTCCAGGGACATATGAAGGATCAAAGCAAGGTTTATTTATTATATTTCCAAAGCGTTCAGAGACTTTGCAAGGCTCGTTTGGGTTTTCTGGTGAAGCTGAAGCTTTCTGCGCAGAGACAAAAAGCCCCAGAGTTACTACCAGTATAAAGATGTAAGGGATAATCTTTTTCATGAATTAATATCCTAAGTTTCCGGCCTGTTTGTAGTTTTGATCGTTGGTCTTGAATATGGTATTGCAATCTATGGCTACATCTATTGGGTCAAGTTTTTTTGTGTCATCCCCGTAGACATTGTGTGCATTTAGCATCGGCAGATCTTCAAAACCAAAGTATCCGTTGTCATTAACCATGTTTCTAAAAGTAAACTTTAGAGCACCGCCATTATTTGAAGTATCCTTTCTTATCACGTCGCCGTGGCTGTACCCGCTGTTTGCTGGTACTACACAAAACTGTTCCAGCTCTGTACCATTGGTAGTGTAAGAATATGGTATGATAAATTTGTTAAATTCTCTTCCAAAGATATATACAGTACCTGCTTTATTTGGCAGGCGACTTTCTTTGTAGTCAATGTAACCAAGTGGTTCGACCCAACCAGCCTGTCTTCTTTCTGTCATGCACTCATTATTTAGTTTAAACAAGTCTTGAAGTTTTGCCTTAGTTAAATCTAATTGACTACGAAGCTCATCCCTACTACTGGTGCTACCAATCATATAAGATATAACATTAAATTGTTTGCGGATGGTTATTAAATTTTTCTCTTCAGCACTGCCTGGTGTTGGTTGAACTGTTATTGCATCTAGGGCAATTTTTATTGCTTTTAACCTAGCGAGCACAGTCGTTTTTTCTGTTTTTTTGGAGTTTAATTCGGATATTTGTTGGTATTTCCCATCCAAATTTTCGACTTCATCCATATAAATTATTGCGTTCGGTAGTGAAGCTATCATTTTCGACGTGACCCAGTCTTTGAATGCGCTTACAGCAAACCTCAAGTCTCGCATGGCGCTATTTGCTGCCTTTGCTTTTAAGTTATCATCGCTAGCAATCTCCGTATTCAGCTTGCCGTTCAAAATACGCTCTCTCTCTTCGTCCAATCTCTTCTCCCAATCCTTGTCTGGGCCTGGTATGCACATATCAAGCTCTTTAATCTTAGGCCAAGTAAGGTCTAGAATTTGAATTATACCGAAGTTGTTACTGTTGGTTGTACCATTAGACATTTTGCCATCATTGAATATTAGTTTAAGCTCTTGCTCAGTTAGTTCTATTGCTCCGGGTGTGTATTGCAGAGAAATCTCACCATTTGAATCCGTGACTTGCATGCTTCCACCACCCAACTGTCTTTGGAAAGTGGCTAAATCTATTTCTTCATCTGGACCGAGCGACCAGTTCGTGTTTGATCCACTATCGGCAGGGCTTCCCAGAGTTTGCCCATAATAAGTAAAATCATCTACAGGAGCACGCGGATTTATTTTACTTGCAAGTGAGCTCAAACCATCCCCCAAGAATTTATTGAGCAGAGAATCAAAAATTGCGGACATACTATTACCCAAAGCAGCGCTCATTACTCCTTGCTCTTGAGGTAGTCCGAGTTTTCTAGAAATAAAATCTTGAGCCACTGATCCTGGAGTGGTAACAACAAGATCTCCTGGTGGGCACTCATTCTTCACTGCCCACATTTCTCTTTCGTTTTCCACAAAGGATTTATGAAATTTATCATATTCACGCAATTTCGATTCGTATTCTTTGCTCACTGTGTCTGTGTTTCCCACGAATTCAACTTTAGGTGGGTCATATTTCATTTTTGTTTTAAAATCAGGCCGGTTAAATTCATTTGCTCCGTCGTTATACGCAGGGTTTGAGATACAAGTCTGTGGAGACAAGAATCCCTGGCCTTGTTCTAGTGCTCGGTTGACCCTCTCTGCTTTGCCTTGGAATACTCCGTCTAGTCTGGCGGACAAATCTCTGCCTGCTATCATGTTGAACCCTATAGGATTGTTTTGAGGGTACTGAGTGTTTAACAGAAATGCACCCCATCCTCCAGTCTGAAAATCAATGCGAAGTTGTTCAGCCAGCAATGGGTCATCGGTAACTGCGCTAAGGCTAGACTGGGCATTCACGCCAAGCTGTTGTTTGTAGGACCCTATGAGGTCAAGAGCAAACTGTTTACCGAAAGGATAATTTTGGTTGTCATAACCAATAACTTGAATAAAGTCCTTAACTTGGAACTTCGCTATGTCTTTAAAAAAAGAATTTGGGTTTTGCAAAAACAATGGAGCTCCATGGAATCCTGTGTTTATCCAGTTGACCGTGCTGGCGGTCATGTTTGCCAAGGCTTTTCTGGCTATATTTTGCAAGGTAGCTCTAAGTATTTCTTTCGCGTAACTTTTTACAGCAAGATTGGCTGATGTTGTGTCTACTGTTTTATTTATAAACGCAAAAGAATTACCAATACCCTGAAGCACTGCCTTCACATAGTCAAACACTGGAATACCGGCTTCGGCTTTTTTGGGTGTGCCCAAGAAAACAAAAGATGGCGCCATCATTACCACCAAGAGCATTGCTGACATAAACTTTTGAATTTTTTTATTTTTTAAACTCATTAAATTTAACTATTTGTTTTTCCCGATATTTTTTGGCCAAGCTTTACTTTAACTGATTCTAGTATTTCTACATTTTCTTCATATTTGCTCATGGCACTCATTGCCACAATGGTGTCTGTCTCAAAGAATTGCAGATCCGTAATATTCTCCTTTAGTCTCTGCAAGCTGTTGAGCAGATCTAGGTGCAATACTGCTAGTTCTGCCGGCACTTCCATTCTTGCCAGTTCTTCCAAAGTATCTTCTGAGTGCTTGATTATAGGGTCAAGTTTTTCTAGAGCTTCCACGTTTGGTCTCTCAAAGTCTTTACTAAATTCTTCCAAGATGCTTATGACGTTCCCCTGTACTGGGTATTTTTTATAAATCTCAGCTATTTGTTCTATGTACAAATTAAAAGACTCCGCGCTGTTGTCCCCCCTGGTTTTGATTTCATTTAGTAAGAAAACTTTTTTAACTTTTGGATTTTTTATTTGTTCAGACAAAGACGCAGAAAGCTTTTCTATTGTTTTTTCATCTACTGGGCCTGCTTGGCTCAGCGTAGCCACGGTGGCAAAAAGCTCTCTAGAGAATTTGTCTGTCTCTGTCAGAACTTCATCGTTTGGCGCACCTGCACTGCCACCATTTTGAATTCGGAGTTTGCTGATAGCCACATCGTCATTTGCTCCGTCGCCGTCAGTGTCTGACTTGGTGGGGTCTGTACCCCAAAGGTTTTCTTCCCAGTCTTGCACTCCGTCCCCATCTGTGTCCTTTGATATTAGGTCACCTATTTTTAGCTCTCCATATGCTAGGCCCACGTTGTCTTCAGCTTCGTTTTTGTAGTCAGCCTTGGCTTTTAAGAAAAATATTAAAATTAGAAAAACCACCGCCAAAACGATAAAAAGAGTCCTTTTGTTTTTTATCCAATCTAATTTAATTATGCTTTTAATTATACCCCAATAGCAATCTCAAACAAAGCAAAAAATACTCGCAAAAGTGTGGATATAACTTTATGAAACAAGAGTTATCCAGTCCGAGAGAGAAAGATCTTCCGCTCGTTTGTTTTTAGCCGATATTTCAATTAATCTTTTCTCCCATTCAGTTTTCACCCCAACCCCGGAGGCGTTGCCTCCGGGGTTAAAAGCCTTCAAATTACCAGAAAGCTTTTTCCTTTTGTGAGAAAATCCAAGCTTGACTAGTTCCCAAAACTTTTCTTCGTTGGTTCCATTTTTTGTAAAATTCTGCCTGGAAATATTTTTGATAGATATTATGGCTGAATCCACCTTGGGTGCAGGAGAAAAGTATCTTGCCGGCACCTTCATGACCATCTTAGGCTCTCCATAAGCCTTTACAGATATGGATAAAATGCTTTCTTTGCTGTCTCGTGCCACTATTCTCTGAGCAACTTCATTTTGGACCATCAAAACCATGAGTTCTGGCTGTTTTTTGTCAGTGAGGAACTTTTTGAGGATTGCTCCGGTTATGTTGTAAGGAATATTAGCGATTATTTTGTAGGTACCAGAATTTAGATCATGAACATTAGTTAGAAATTCTAAAATATCACCTTCCAGCAAAATAAGTTTCTTGTTTTCAATCTGTATGGCAAATTTTTCTTGGAGCAAGTTCAAGAGTTCGCGATCTTTTTCTATAGCTATTACTTTACCCGCATTTTCCAAAAGTTTCGCCGTCAAAGCGCCCTTGCCTGGCCCTATTTCCAAAATAGTATCTTCTGAGCCTACTTCCCCAGCTTTGATGATGGCATTTAATGCCGGAATAGATTTTAGGAAATTCTGCCCTAAAGCTTTCTTGGCTCGAACGAACCTATAATCAGACCTTAGCCCTAAAGATTTTTTTGATCGGTATATTTTCATTTTATATATAAATTGTTTTTATTCTATCCTTCTCGCCCTCTTTTTCTAAAATATCTGCAGGAATGTCAGCAATAAATTCTGATGGGGCATTTATTTGTCGTGATCCGAAGATTGTGCGGAAATTTGCAAAAGACAAAAACAATTTTGCTTTGGCGCGAGTCAGGGCTACATAGAACAGTCGACGTTCCTCTTCACTGTCCTCTCCACTTTTGATGTCGCCCATTCTTCGGTGAGGAAAAAGTCCGTCTTCGAGACCAGCAATAAAAACATATTTGAATTCCAAACCTTTGGCCGCATGCACGGTCATCAGTTTTACGGCGTTCACACTTTGTTTCTTTTCTTCATTGATAATTAATGAATCTTGATCTGAAGCAAGCGAAGCGTCTTCCAGTAGTTTTTCTATACCGGCGCCATTTTTCAACGCATCATATTTTAAGGCCAAAGTGGCCAATTCCTTAATGTTTTCAAGCCTTTCTTGGTCTTCGTCGCTTCCGCCAGAAAGCTCAAGTTCTATGCCCGAGCGCTTCATCGCAAACTTGATAACATCCGACGCCTTGCTCGCTTGAATCTTTTCTCTGATCTCTTCGAGAGTTTGATAAAAGTTATTTATTTTAATTTTTACTTTGATCGGCAAGCCATCCATCTCGTTTGCAAAAATTTTGGCTACTGTTACTTTGCCGATGCCACGCACTGGAAAGTTAATTATTCTTTTTATGTCCGACAAACTTTCCGGGTTCAGTGCCGCCCGCAAATAAGACAGAGTGTCTTTGATTTCTTTTCGTTCAAAGAATTTTACTCCGAGCACTTGATACGGGACGTTGTATTGGAGCATAGCTTCTTCGAGCGCGCGAGATTGAAAGTTGGCTCGGTATAAAACAGCCACTTCAGGAAAAATACTTTCGGCGAGAGCAGACGAATTGCCAGCTCTTCCAATTTCTGACCCTACGCCCTCCCCAGAGTACTGGGCGGGACCCCTCGGGATTGCGAAATCGGAAGACCTGGCCTCGCCTCCGTCTATGATTTCCAAAATTTTCGTAGCAATAAAATCCGCCTCGTCGCTTTCATCGAGAGCTTCGTACAAACCTATCTTGTCCCCCACTTCCTTTTTGGTGAATAAATTCTTATCAAGCCGAAATTGATTTTTCTTGATTATTTCATTGGCAGCTTCTAGGATGTTTTGAGTCGAACGATAGTTTTCTTCCAAAAGCACGATGGTGGCATTGGGGTAATCTTTTTCAAAGTTTAAAATATTTTTTAAATTTGCTCCACGCCAAGAATATATGTTTTGGTCGCCATCACCCACCACGCAGATGTTTTTGGTAACTTCTGAAAGCAATTTAGACATCAAATACTGCACTTCGTTGGTGTCCTGGTACTCATCGATATGGATATATTCCCATCGGTCTTGATATATTTTCCTTATCTCAAGGTTATCTTTCAATAGTTTGGTGGATTTGATCAATAAATCATCAAAATCCAAAGAATTTTCAGCTGTTTTTCTTTTTTCATAAAGTCTCCAGACCTGAGCCACCACTCGGCCCATATTTCCGCCGTCGCTTCTGGTAGGGTCGTTGGCCCTTTCTTCATAATCTGTCAGCTGTACGAACTTGCCCTTCTCTCTCGAGATGATCCCCTTTATTTTACGTGGTTCATACTGTTTGGGATCCAAATTGAGCTCCTTGAGTGTATCTTTGATGATTGAATTTGCATCGGACTCGTCTAAAATAGTGAAATACTTGGTTAGGCCGAGCAGTCTGGCATTTTCTTTGATGATGTGGACTCCAAGCGAGTGGAAAGTGCTGACAAAGGGCACGGTGTCTTGCTCAGGAGAGTTTCTGCAGATCTCGGCGATGATGCGTTCACGCATTTCTTTGGCTGCTTTGTTGGTAAAAGTCACTGCCAAGATCTTTTCTGGAGCCACGCCTTCCTTTATCAGGTTCACGATGCGGTGAGTGATGGTTTTAGTCTTTCCTGCTCCAGCTCCAGCCAAAATAAGAAGCGGACCCTTCACATGAAGCGCCGCCTTTTTTTGTTTTTCATTTAAGTTTGCCAGGTGTTGCACTTATCAAATATAGCACACATCTCGGGCCACAATCACCTGTGTTTTTATTAAGATTTTATTTTTATATCTTCTAGTTTTCTATTCTCTGTGGCCCACCTTACTGCACGCTTCACGTAGTCTTCGGTGGTCTCTGCTGGTCGAAAGCGCCATACACTTCTGCTCTCTGGTTCTAGACCAGTCACTTCTTGTAGCCTGTTCAAATAAGAAATAAGACGAGTCAAATTTTGCTCTTTTGCACTTACTTCTGTAATTTCCATAACTTCTGTGGCAGGAGTTGCGGACGCTTTTACCCAGAGATCTTCAGTATTTTCTGGAAATATTTTTTCTATGTTATTTAGATAAACGCTGTCTGCGTAAGCCACCATTTCACGTGTTACTGCTGCCTGATCCATTCCAGCTTGTTCATAGTCTGTCATTCCCCAACCTCGGCCATAAGTCACATTGTATCCATCGCTTCTATTGTCACGAGTTAGATCAAACTTTTCTCCTTCAAAAGGCACAGATGTGCTTCTGCCGAAAGTAATATTTTGTCCATCAGCGGATGGTTGAGAAACTTTTTCTACCAAAATATCCTTGAGTGGATCGAGCTTGGCTGTGGGTCCTGATACATTAGCTACTTGTTTTGTTGTTTGGGTCAAGACATCAGTAGCATAATCAGATTTGGGTATTGCGTCTATCACACCTGACTCGTCACCCATTTTTTCATAGACTGCTTCTCTGGCTTTTGCCACCATTGCACTTTTATCAAAATCTTTTATCTTGTCACCAGTTATTTCTTGGTGTCCAAGTATTCCCGTTGGCGTGTGTGTTGTACCATCAACTGTCTCATGTAGTCCTTCCGCATGCAGAACCTTGAGCCAGCTGTCCTGGCTGATCTTAGGTACATAGGTTATGGCCGCTCCCTCACTTTGAAGGGCGCCCTTACTCCAAAGCCCATTGGAATGATCTTGGAGTTTTGCTAATATGGCATTGAATTTCCCGTGGTCTTTTATTTCCAACTTTCCTTCCAAAAAATTCCCTGCTTCTGTCCATTCGGCTTGAGTTATGCCGGCTACCCCATGACCTTCAGTCAGCCTCACCAAATTTGCGGCCATGTTTAAACTCTTTGTGGCAAATTCTTCGTTAATCGCTCCGTCTGCGGGAACTTGCATATAGTCTGCAGAGATGGCGTTGAACACACTCTCTAGATGCTTTGGAACACCATTTTGTCCTAGCGATAAAGAGAATTCTGTATCCACTCCCCTTATGTCTGAGGCCTTTTCTGCTATGGTCTTTGAGTCTAAACTATTTTTTATTTCATCCAAAGCTCTTGCGTGCAAATCTGCTCCACTTGGGCCCGAAATAGTTTCGGTCATTCCTATTTTAGCGTTAAAGGTGTCTAGTGTTGGTTCTCCTCCTGTTTCTGATGGAGGAACAATTGGCCCGTTCACTGATTCGGTCATTACATATGGAGAGTTTGGATTTGTGCCGTGAAACTTAGAATGTTCATCTGCGTCTGGATTCAATTCTCCAGCAGGGCTATGTTTTAGGAAGTTTAGATTTGTTTGTTCTCCATTGGATGCAGATGTTTCTCCGCGAAATATTTTGGATACAGCATCTTTCAAATGTTTTATTTTTTCTGTAATACTTTGTTCCGAATTTGTCTGTTCTTTGTTTTGAGAAATATTATTCCCTCCCCACCACCCAAAATTTTCCCCCAAATGTCTTACAAGATAACCAGCTGACGCAAATGCCAGGCCATACCCTGCGGACTTCATAACTTCTTTTCTAATGAATAATTTTTGTTTTTCGGTTGTAGTACCAGATACGTCTTTTGCCACAGCTTTCAAAAGCATATCAACTGATTTTTGAACTTCTTTGTTTACTTCTGGACTTATAAGATGCTGTAGTAAAAATGCGCTGTTTAAAGTGTTGGCTAGCCTGTATTGGTTTTCTAAAGTAGATTTGGTATTTCCGAAATTTACTTGACCTAGTTCTATTTTACCTTTGGTATGATTTATCCTTGTAGAAAGTAGGGCGATTTTTCTGTCTCGCTGTTTCTTTTCTTGCTCAGATTCTCCTATTCTGTTCTTAGGATGAAATTTATGTATCTCCGCCAAAAGACTTTCTAATTTTTCAGCCAAGTGCCCTGCTTCTACTACGTGAATTCTTTTCTCTTTTTTATCTTCGGTGGTTACCTCAGCACCACTTCGTGCACTTTTTTGCTTTTCTATAAGTGTGTCCTTTGCTCTTATCCATCCCCGTATACCTCCTATTAATGCACCTATCGCTGGAGCAGAGACAGCTGTAGAAATACCCAATGATGCAAGCCGCAAACCAGCACCCATCGCGGCGAGGCCAGCCCGTTCACCACTCTTACCAGTCATATTTCGCAAGAAATTCAATCCTGTTTTTGCCACTTCTGCACCTCCTGCCGTTTGGGCCATTAAAGACATTTCCTTTTCAAATTCTGGGTGAGTATTTAAAAGCTGATCCATTTTTATCATGATTTCGAATTCCATCATCTCTGTAGCTATTAAAGGTTGATGAGTAGGATTTTTCACGGATTCCAGCTGCAAGATTTTTGTATTTGCTTCATTGTATTCCTTTTTGGCCTTATCGAAAGCCTTTTTATTTTTTCCTGATTTTTCTTGTCCCCATTCATACGGTATTTCACGTAATTTGTTGGCAGCTACATTGAAAGCTTTTACTGCTAGTGCTTCCGCGGGAACAGTCGTCTTCAGGTCTTGCTCGTCCAGGAAATTTATTTGTGGTTTCCCTTTATTATCCAAAACAACACTTCTACCGACAAGTATTCTTGAGATTTGCTGTAACTCTCCATATATTAAATTTTTTCCGTCCTCGGTTGTTTGTAGCTTCTTGAATATTTGGGATTCAGCGTTTTTCAAATCCATTTCTTTTGTTACCGACGCACGCACGCTTGCACTTATTGATTTTATTGTTCCCCATATTTTTCCGCTTTTGCCGACTGATTTTGCCACTCTTGCTCGTAATTCATCCGAGTACTGAGTCTGTGCATCTCCGCGCACCAAGTCAAGAGTTCGCTGTTTTAACGTATTTATTAAAAGAAGTTTGTTTGGTGTTGGGAGCATTTCAAAAAATGTTGGTAAGTCAGTTTTCAAATTAAATTCAGCAAGAAAAGCTTCTATCTCTGCCTCAGCTTTTTCCTCTGGGCTTTCTGGCGAAGATTGCGGTTCTTCGCTTCTTGTGCCAGAGGACTCCCGAGCTTGTGCCTCTTCCAAATCCTCCACCTGTTTGGTTGCACGATCTAGTTTTTCAACTAGTATTGCAAGTCGTGCATCTCTCTCGGCCCTTGTTTCTATTGTTTTTTGTTCGAGCATTTTTTTTGTTTTTACGAATTAATAAAATTAGGATCGAGTCTTTTATTGTCATTAGTATTTGCAAATTGCCATTTTCCGTCTAATTGACGAATGAGTCTAATGGGTTTTATTCTGCCTCCTTCGATTTCTGCTCTATAGTCAACTTCTTTTATGCGAAACATTTTCCACATATAAGGGCTCCATCTTGCATCAGGATTGGGCACCAACCAGGCTTCTGTTGCGTCTTGTTTTCCGATTCGGTCAAATTCTGCAATTTGCTTTGAGTCATTTAGGTACAAAATAGGACTATCTGGCGACGAAGAGTTTTTCAATACGAGATGTGTATGCCCCCGTTCAATCTTCTCCCTTTGGGGGAACTCTCCCCTGAGAGCCCATTCGGACAGTATTTCTAGGACCTCGCTTTCTGTTAAATTCTCTCCTCTTACTATTCTTATTTCCAGGGAAGGCTCTTTTGTTTCTGTGAGTTTTGGGGAAACGGGCACTTCCTCTTCTTCTCCTTGTTCTGTCATTCTGTCCTCTTTTGCATTCAACTCCACTATTTCCTGTATTTCCGTCTTGATTTGAGCTATAAGTTCTTTTAGTTCTTGGATTCTTTCTTTTCGCGTTAAGGTTTTTTCTTCAGTGGTTGGATTTTCCACAGTTACAGTTTTTGGCGTTGTGCCAGCCGAATCTACTTGAGTTTCTGTCGATTCATCTGATGGATCTTCTGTCTCTATTTCTGGCTCACTTTCAGCCACACTTTCTGTCGGCCCAGTGGCCTGTCCTTGTTTTTGCTCTATAAGTAAATCTATCTCATCTTGAGCTTGATTGATTTTTGATGCCAAATCCGCAGGCGTGTCTTCTCGCAAAGCTCCTTGCAGGTGACCTTTTTTTGTTTTCAGTTCATCCACAGTCAGATCGTCTGTCGGTCCAGCAATTATTTCTTCTGTCTTGATAACATAATCCCTTTGCCCCAAGCTTTGTTGTATTTTTGCAATTACTTGCTTCGTGTCAGCCACTTGGCCAGTGATTGTAGCTATGTCGTTGATCATGTCTACAAGGGCAGCTTCTCTTTCGGCTAAAATTTTAGGATTACCTTTTGTGTTTTTTTTACTCTCTTCGATTCGAGCTATTTGAATCGCTTTTTGCTTTTCAAGTCGCTTGATTCGTTGTTGCATTATTTCTAGAAGCGCCTGCTGTCGTTTTAGGTTGGCCCGTTCTTTGTTTTCCAACAAGTCTTCTTTTTTGTTTATTTTTTCTTTCATGTGAGCCATCGCTTATATTTAATTATACAACATATTAAAACATTCAACAAAAGCAATTTTGAGCTCTATGAATATTCGGCCTACGCAGAAGTTTCGTCGGATTGCTCAGAAGTCTCGGCAAGCATTTTTTCATAAGCTTCTCTCTCTTTTTCATTTTCTTCTTGTTCTTTCCTCCACTCCCCTTCCTGTCTTTCGCTTTCTTCTGTCTCTTTTCTTAGCAAGTCTTCAACTTGCTCTATGTATATGGCTACGCTCTCATTTATTGGTATTTTAAGTTGCCATTTTTGTAAGACTTCTATTGCGGCGGACAAGTTTTCGGGCGTTTTTGCATTAAAGCTAATATTTTCAGGGGTTAAAATTACCCCAAGCGCACCAGCAAGTATGATTTCTCTTTGGATCGCAAACATATCTTTTTCTGAAAGCTTCTTGTTTCTTTCCTGCTCAACTTTTTCCATTTGAGCAATCTCTGCTTGTTTTTCTTCAATCAAGGCAGCAACTTCGTATGCGTAACCTTGGACAGCTTCGTTCCCAGGAAAGTCCAATTGCCATTCTGACAAAACTCGCTGAGTTTTTTGCAAATCATCGAGGGTATGAGTTCTTTGAAAGCATATGTGCCTTGGGGTTATGTCTACATTTAATACTCCAGCGACTTGTAGGTCTGTTTTTAGTATGTCTATATTTTCTTGAGAGAGAGCTTTTTGTTCCTCGGCTTCTTTCTTTGTAACTAAGCCATATAAATCCAGCGAAACGATCTCCTTTTTGAATTTTCTAGAATATTTATCCTGGTCAAGAATGGTAAAAAGTCTTAATAGTTCTGAGTATGATCGAAAGTTTAAATCCTCAAGATCGTACCCCTCCTCTTCCAGGGCTTTTTCTAGCCGATTTAAATCTATTTTTTCTACATTTCTGTTTTGTCCTGTTTCCATTTTTTGTATCGGATGCTCAGCGGTGATTGCTGTTGGGTCGGAATTGTCATCAGAATCATAGCTAAAAGGTTTATTGTCTGCTGGCACATATTCTAGTTTTTCTTCTTGTTGCTCTAAGGGGACTGCTCGGATCGCTTCTTTTTCTGCTCTTCTAAAAATAGATTTTGCTTTTGCTGCCCTCTTTTTCAATCCATCCAAAAACGAACCCGAAGACCCATAAGCGGCCCTGGGTTCTCTTTCTGTACCCTCTTCTCTTACTCCCATTATTATGCCCAAGTCTCTCTTGGGTAGTTGTGCTTCGAGTTCTGATCTCCTGGCGTGCTTTGCGGCAATACCTGTTTCAAAATTTAAGTAAGTTTGCTCAGCAGCCGGGTCTGACCTCGGGTGACTTTGTTGAAATTCTATGAATTTTGTTTCTTGGTCCGCAATCTCTCTTTTTAGGTAAACTAGTTCGAGGGCAACAGGGTCGCTGCCGGCGCGCTCGAGATTGTTTTGGTCAATAATCTGTTTCAATGTTTTTTGTGGAGATTCTTCCATTTTATTTAAAAAATAATTACTCTAATTATACAACAAGTTTTATTTTAAACATACTAATTTCTCCAAATTTCGCCCAAAAACCGGGATTTACTCTGCAATGTTCTTTGACGGGTGTCAAAAAATGTTATCCACATTTGGGTTGACTTGCCGGCCGGATTGGGCTACCCTTATATATATCCCAGTATAGGAGCAGTGTTGTGAGCTGACCGAAACGCCGACCAGACAGTAACCATCGTGAGAACCTTAGTGTTTGCAGTACAATCTAGGTCGTCCTGTATTTAAGCCTTATTTCATAAGGTTTACCAAAGGAATCTCTCGGTAAATTTGTTTGTTTTATAGAACCTCAACCTAAAATATCCCATTCGATTCTGGCCTTTTCCCTTATATTAGGGCTGTTTTCTGCTCCCTTAAGTACAAAAGCCAACTTTCTGTCCTCTTTCTTGGGGAATGATGCTTCGGCCCAAAGCACTCCCTCTATATTGACATCAACCCAAAATAACTCACAGACCATGGGCCTTCTTCAGGCCAAGGTGTCTTCGGTGACAGTTTTGCAAGAAAAAACAGACAAGAAAATTGCGGCCAATAATACCAAAAGTGCGACTGTGGGTCAAGTAAAAGAAAATGAAATTGTCAGTATTTTGTCAGACAATGCGTTAATGCCTACGGCCGGACCCACTGATATTGACCCTAGTTTGGGTCTGGAGGCCTCCCCTTCTGATCAGATGGATGTGTATGTGGTAAGAAGGGGGGACTCAATTGCCCAAATTGCTGAAATGTTCGATGTTTCCGTTGATACTATTCTTTCTGTGAATGACATGAAGAAAGGCCAAAAACTACTCGAAGGTGACGTGCTTTTCATTTTGCCTATATCTGGTATCGAACATGAGGTAACCAAGGGCCAGACTCTCCAAGCGATAGCTCTCAAATACAAAATAGACACGGAAGACATCATTCTTTATAACGGATTAGATCAAAACCCTAAACTGTCTATTGGCGACAAGTTAATCATCCCTGGTGCCGAGATATTAAACGAAGGTGGCGACAAGCCTGCACCAAACTTAGCTTCTTCTGTTGTCAAGGATAAGAATTTCTATGCCACCAATCCTGTAAAAAGCATGGCCGGCTACTTTATAAATCCTGTACCAACAGGACGCAAGACCCAAGGATTGCATGGTCCTGGTCATCGAGGCATCGACATTGGAGCACCTACTGGTACCAATATATATGCATCAGCTTCTGGAACCGTGTTGATAGCCAAAACTGGCTGGAGCGGAGGGTATGGAAATATGGTAATAGTTCAGCACCCTAATGGCACCAAAACTTTATATGCTCACATGTCCAAACTAGGTACCAACAATGGGGCAAAGGTTACCCAAGGTCAAATCATCGGCTACGTGGGCTCCACAGGACGATCAACTGGCCCCCACATTCACTTTGAAGTATTCAACGCCAAGAATCCTGGCTCTGACTGGTCTTGGAAAAAATAAAATTTAGTAAATAAAAAAACCACTTTTACTTAAGTGGTTTTTTTATTTTATTTTTTGCTCAAGTTTTTCGATTCGCATTTCAAGTCCGTTGATTTTGCGTTCCTGATTTATGTCGCTGTGATTTAAACTGCCCATCATCATCCTGTGGTCTTTAGCGTCTTGACTGTTTGTCTGCATTTCTTTGAGCATTGATTCAAGAACTTTATCTGTTCTTTCAAATCTTTTATCAATTTGCTCAAATCTTTCAAAAACTTTAGCAAAAGATTTCGCCATAAAATCCGTACCTTTTTCAAAGACAGGTAGGGTCACATAGTTCGGCTTATTTTGTACGCCCTTCTTTTGCATACCTCTATCATAACATGAAATAAAAATTCACAAACTGATTTTGAGACTTGGGCGTCAGGGCTATATTGCATGTCTTTATTTTATAGCAAAATATTGCAAATAGTTAGTGTCTAATCTAAATGCACTTCTTCTGAATGGCCGTCGTGTGCTTCAGTGTGACCATCTTCTGCACTGTGTGTTTCTTCTGTGTGATTGTCGTGAGTGTCGTTCGGTCCGTGTTGATGCGGAACACTTAAGAGAATAGACAACAAAATCAATGCGCCGGCCACGAAACCCGCAGCGGTTTTTTTGTCCCATTTGATGTGGGCTAAATCCACCCATACTTTCCAGGTCACAATACCCGCGGACATAGCCAAGAGCATTGCTTCGAAACTGTTAGAGACTGCAAAACCAAGGAAAATGCTGAGAGATATGCCAAAAGATATGAAGATTGCCATTTTTGCCTGTACTCCCCCTTCTACCAGGAGTATTTGTTGTCCGATTTGCTGGATTACCTGATGTCCCAATACTCCAGCAAAAGAAACCAAGCCCACGGCTGGGTTGATGGCGAATCCTGCGATAATAGCTATGCCGTCTACTATGTTGTGGAAAAAATCTGATATCAATACCCTCCAAGTACTGGCTTGGTTGTGGCTGGATATTTTTTCTTCATCAGAGTGGTGGTGGTGAAATTCTTTGACTATCAAGCCGATAAAAAAACTAAATATAAGTCCTAGGGCAAGAAAACTAAGGCCGTATATGGAACCCCGGGCTTCTATTGCTTCTGACAAAAGCACAAATACTAACATGAGGTATACACCCAACCCGAATCCTTTGACCGCACTTTTTTCAAAAAAACTTTTGTCTTTGGGTAGTAAGGCTACGATAATGATTGGAACAAGAGAAACTCCAGCTAAAGCTAAAATTATTTGCATATTTTTTTATGAGCAAGTCTTGCAAAGCCCAAAGAGCTCCAAAGAATGATCTTTTATGTTTATAAACTTCGACGACTTGGCAGCGATGCGACCAAGGACCTTTTCAATTTCTAAATTTTCAAAATCTTCCACCGTATCGCATTTTGTGCAGACGATATGGTGGTGATGTTCAGTTTTTAATTCAAAATAAACAGAATCCTTGCGTAGGTCCACCCTCTTTAGGATTCCTTCTGCTTCAAATACCGCTAGAGTTCTGTATATTGTTACTTCATTCGTGTCCTTGTAAGTTTTTTCTTTCTTTAATTTTGTGAAAATATTCTTTGCATCAAGCGGGATTTTGCTCTGAGAGAATATGTCCAAAATAGCCATTCTTGCGAAAGTTTTTTTCAGATTGCTTAATTCCAAAAGACCACTTGGATTTTTTTTGCTCATATTTTTGTGATATTAATAGTATAAGTTTATATTAATCTTTATTTAAATAAATGCAAGTAACTTACATTGGGCAAACAAAATCCCACCGAGCGATGTTTGCCGGGTGGGATTTCTACTGTTGATATGCAATGGTTATTCGGCCATCACCTGCGCCGCTTCCGGAGAAAGACCCATCGCAAACGGCATTTCTAAGAACATGATCAGTGCGGAATCTCCGCACAGATGGCTGAAGAGTGCCGCCGTTGCCATGTCGTACCGACTTCTCAGGAGCGAGGCCTGGACAATAAAGTCCGACCCTCCTCCGTGCACGTCGCAACCACAATCGCAATTATGCTCAAAAATTCTCCCAGTCCTGAGAAACATGTGGGACTGGATGTGCATCATCAGGCCGTAGACCTTCCCCATGCCGTGCAACACCGTGTCCGCCAACCACCAGGGAAATGGCAAGTACGGTTTTGCTGAAAGGATTGTCGCATACTTCCCGGGGCTGGGTCGAGTCGCCAAAAAGGGGTACGTCTGCCAGACGATTGCGGAGATTCTGTCTCCGAATTCGTCGGATAGCTCTTGCAGGGCGGCTAGCGCCTGCATTTTGTATTCTCGATCAGGATCGTCCAGGGCAATCTCGATGTCGCTTGACCGAAAGGGATTCAAGAATCCCTCACCAAGGCGGTCGAGAAACTCCCAAGCCTCCTCCTCGAAGTTTTTTACTCTTGAATGAAGAAGGAACGCCTTCGCTCTCAGGGCCAAATCTGGGTGAAACCCCCGCGAGAGAAGAGTCATCCAGGGGTCTGGAAGAGTGACCTCTTGGGAGAGATCGACCGCCGTGAACTTCATGACAAAAGGCACTTAGAACTCCTATTTCAGGGGGGTGGTTTGATGCAAGTTGTTTGCATCTCCTTCTATATACTAATGCAAATGACTTGCATTTGTCAAGTGTCGATGTTAGAATTAATTTATCATGATAAATTTTTTGATTTCAACCTTAGTTGTTTCTGGTATCGCTGTTTTGTGGCGAGCTCTGCGCATGAGACACGCGGGACTTGTGGCTTTCCTAAGAAAATACCTAGGATTTTACGCCACAGCGTTCCTTTGTGGCTTTTGTTTTACTTTTTGGGTTAGTTTCTTTTATCTTTTAGTTTTTAATCCTCTCGAGTCATGGGTTTTGCCATTTAGGTATATTCCCTCTGGTCCAATTGTTTCCTTTTTGCATTTTCTGTGTTCTTGGATGGCTTTGGGTTTTGTCTCTGTGACTTTCCGTTTTGTTTTCGTTTTACTGAAAGAGTCTGTGGATCATTTTACTCATCACATAAATCCAAATCCAAATCATTCACACGAAGGGCACAACCACTAAAAACACAGGGGGCGTGCGATTGCACTCCCCCTACTCTGTTTTATGGAAATATTTTCACGAATTGTTTTGGGCCCGTGGCGAGGCGTACATTGTACGATTCAAACACGCATCCGTGCATTGCCACGTACACACCTTTTGGCAGGTATTGCACCATCGCCAATGCAAAACCAAGATTGAACGATCCATCAGAGCCATCTTCGAGGGTAGATTTCATCGCCCCGGTCAGGACAATGGTCTTTCCTTGGGCTACTTCTTTATCCGCAAGAAACCGCGCTGTCTCACACATGGTCTGTGTTCCGTGTGTGATGACAATCTGGTCTTCACACGTGCTTACACAAAAAGAAAGGATTTGTTCGCGGTCATTGTCTGTGAACTTCGAACTGTTTTTCATGAACAGCTCGGTCACCCCTACTTCAGACTGACTTTTGGCTTCTGCCAAGAGTTGCGGAACACGGCTGGCCGTCGGAGGAGCTTTGGCTTTGCAGTTACAGCCTTCACCACTGCACCCTACTCCGTCCATGGTTCCGCCAGTCGTAAAAATTCTGATCATGTGCGCCTCTCTTGTTGGATTGTTTAATTACCTAGAAATAACAACTCCTTGATTACTTTAATGCAAATGACTTGCATTTGTCAAATATGGAATATATAATTTAAATACTTGCAACTACATGCAAGCCGTTACACACGAACAAATAGACAGGCACTGCCTGTATATTTGTTCGTAATCTCAAAAATGTAGTAATATAAATATATGAAGTATTTTTCAAAAATTTTGCCTGTTCTCTCACTACTGTTTATTTTCGTATTTACTCCTAGTATAACTCTCGCCCAAGAAGAGCCGTTTCAAGATGGTGAAATTGCTCAAGAAGAAATACTGGTAACCAAAGCTAAAGTCATAGAAATCCTAGAACAAAGAGAAGAAATATTCCCTGGCACCAGTACTCCAATGAAAGTCCAAGACCTCAAGGTTCAAATCATAGACGGTAAATATGAAAATAAAACTGTCGAGTTCATCAACGACTATGTCCAACTAGAAAAAGATGAGGTATTTTACTTGGTGCATTCCATAACCGAAGATGGCAGAGAATTCTATACTGTGTATGACCCCAATCGCCTACCGATGCTTGCGCTGTTATCTGTGATTTTCATCATTTTGGTGATATTTTTCGGAGGGATTCAGGGCCTTCGAGGCTTAATAAGCTTGGCCGGCAGTATGCTTGTTATCGTTTTCGTTCTTTTGCCAGCCATCATGCAAGGTTATTCTCCTCTTTTGGTAAGTATCGGCGTGTCTTCCTTGATAATTATATTGGGTTCATATATTACTCACGGTTTCAACAAAACCACTTCTTCTGCTGTGGCGGGAATGATAATAACGGTGGTTATTACTGGGCTCATGGCCTACTATGCTGTTTATAACAGCAATCTGACTGGGGTTACCGATGACGAGACGGTTTTCTTGAATTTTAATACAAGTGGAGGCATAGACTTGCTGGGGCTGTTGATGGGAGGAATAATGATCGGCTTGCTTGGAGTTTTATATGACAGCTCCATCAGTCAATCTATTGCCGTAGAAGAGTTGCACCGAGTAGCTCCGCACTTAGGAAGACGCAAGATATACAATAGAGCCATCCGCATCGGTAGAGAGCACATAGGAGCCTTGGTAGACACTCTGGCTATTGCTTATGTGGGCGCCTCCTTGCCTCTTCTGCTTTTGTTTTATTCTTCCACCGACATTAGTTTTCTTATGATTATGAATCGAGAGGTCTTTGCTACTGAAATAATACGAATCCTGATAGGTAGTATTGGCCTGATTTTGGCTGTGCCTATTACTACCCTTTTAGCAGTGCTGATGCTTGTCAAAAAAAATGAAGCAACCGTAGATAAAAATATTTTAGAAAAAGAAGAAGAAGAAATAAAGCACGTGGGGCATAGTCACTAACAATTCGGTAAATGGGTGGACTAGAATCTTTAAATTTTTTATGTTAAGATATCCCAATCGACGGAAATTTCGGGCTGTAGTATATCGGTTGTACAAGTGCTTTGGGAGCATTTAGGCTGGGTTCGACTCCCAGCAGCCCGACCAGGCGGAATTAGTTAAATGGTATAACTTCAGTTTTCCAAACTGAAATCAAGGGTTCGATTCCCTTATTCCGCACTAAATTTTTATAAAATTAAGTCATTTACGACTTTTACGCAAGCCTTTTTGGTTTTTAGATTTAGGTATACAACCAGCAGCATCGCCTCCCATTCCACGTCATCGCCCACGTTTTTAGACAAAAGATAGGTTTGAATAGTTCGAGCCATTCGCTTGGCCTTCCAGGGGTGCATGTTGTCTTCGGCCCGGTAATCATCGTTGATGACTTTCCTCTCTGGGCTTGGTAAGGTTTCTCGTGAAACAGACTTTACCTCGACAAAAAACAAAACTTTGTTCTTTATGGCAATTATGTCTATTTCTCCCCACTTTTTAGTATAATTTCGCTCCAGCACAGAGTATCCATGTTTCACAAGAAACCTCGAAGCTACGGATTCCCCTAGTTCTCCGGTCTTTTGATTTTTTGAAGTAAAAACTTTTGGCATATGTGTTTCATGTAGAACATGTTTCACGTGAAACATTATCTATTTTATGCTGTCTTTTACCATTATATCCTTGTGTTATATGCTTAAAAAAGAAAAATCATAACTAAAAGACAGTTCCCAAAAGTGTCCTTTATAAACATTACCAACATAGTTATCCACATATTATCGTATAATCGTTGTGGATTAAGGGTTGGCAAAAAGCCAGAAGAAAGGGGATTAAAGGACAGTACTTTAAAACAAAAACGTTTCTTTGTGTGCGGCGTAGGAGAATCGAACTCCTGTCTCATCCTTGGCAAGGACGTGTTCTACCACTAAACCAACACCGCATTTCTTAAACTCGAATTATTATAGTATTAAGCAGTGTTTTATGCAAATTTTATCTTCGGATATTATTTGTTTTTCGAATCATTATGTAGTATTATATACATGCAATGAAGAAATGTTCTAAATGCAAAATTGAAAAACCAGAAGCACTATTTAATTTTAAAAATAAATCCAAGGGCATTATAAATAGTCAGTGCAAGGATTGCACAAGAGTACAAATCCAACAACACTATCTAAACAATAAGAAGTATTATCTTAATAAGGCTCATAAAAGAAATGAGGTATTTCGAAACGAAATAAACACATACATTTTTCAGTATTTAATGAGACATCCCTGTGTAGACTGTGGTGAAACAGACCCAGTCGTGCTAGAATTTGATCATACAGGAAAAAAGCCTAAGATAAAGGTTGTTTCGCGGTTAATACGGTTTCAGGTTCCCAAAAGCGAGATTGAGCTTGAGATAGCAAAGTGTGTGGTAAGATGTGCGAATTGCCGTAGAAGGAAGACGGCTAAGGATTTTAAATGGTTTAAAGACAGCATGCCCTTGTAGTTCAATGGATAGAACGCTTGTCTTCGGAACAAGCGATGTGGGTTCGATTCCTGCCAGGGGCACACAATAGAAATGAAAATTTCTCATAAGATAGAAAAATCTATACCCGAAAATGTTTCATGTGTAACACAAACCCTAGAAAAAGGAGGTTTTCAGGCTTATCTTGTGGGTGGTTGCGTACGGGATCTGTTGATGGATAGAGTTCCAAAAGATTGGGATGTTACCACTAATGCCACACCACAACAGATTATAGGGCTTTTTGAGAAGACTGTGTATGAGAACAACTTTGGAACTGTAGGGGTTTGTTTGCCTGCAGTGGTCTTGGCGGAAGATGGTGTTCCACGTGAAACAGCAGGCCGCGCATCAGTATACAGTGAGCCGAATGGTTCTACAGAAAAAGAGGTTTCACAAGAAACGTCCGGTGTAATATATGACATTATTGAGGTTACTCCATATAGAATAGAGGCTAAATATAGCGATTATAGGCATCCAGATGAGGTTAGGTTTAGTGATAACATAGAGGACGACCTTAAGAGACGTGATTTTACAATGAACGCCCTTGCTTATAGGACATCCACAGGGCCCAATTCGATAAAGGACATATTTGACGGGATAAAGGACATCCAGACTAAAACGATTCGTACTGTGGGTGGTGCTGATGAGAGGTTTGCAGAGGATGCGCTTCGTATGCTTCGCGCGGTGCGTTTTGCGGTGCAACTCAATTTCTCGATATCCACAGAGACCACAGAAAGTATTATAAAAAATGCTGAGTTAATAAAAAAGATATCCACAGAAAGAATCCGAGATGAGTTTGGAAAAATAATCTTATCAGATAATCCTGCGATGGGAATTGTGCTTCTACAAAAATTTGGATTGCTTGCACATATTGTTCCCGAACTAGAAGAGGGAATCGGTTGTGAACAATTGGGTGAGCATATTTATGATGTGTGGGATCATTTGCTTCATGCATTGCAACATGCGGGAGACAAGAAGTGGCCTTTGGAAATAAGGCTTTCCGCGCTATTCCACGATATTGGAAAGCCTCGCACGCGTAGATTTGATACTACGAAAGCTGGAGGAAAGGGAAAGTACACATTTTACGGGCATGAAGTGGTGGGTGCACGAATGGCCAAAAAAATTATGGAGCGATTAAAATTCCCAAAGAAAGAAGCCGAACTTGTAGAAAAACTGGTGCGGACTCACATGTTTTTTTCTGACACAGAACTGATTACACTTTCTGCGGTTCGTAGAATTATCACCAAAGTTGGCATAGAAAATATTTGGTTATTGATGAATATTCGCGAATGCGATCGTGTGGGTATGAAAAAAAAAGAAGCCCCGTACCGACTACGAAAATATTTCGCAATGATCGAAGAAGCACTGCGTGACCCGATATCGGTCAGTTCATTAAAAATTGATGGAGAATTTATGATAAAGGACATGGGCATCAAACCAGGACCACGAATGGGTTGGATACTCCATTCACTACTTGAAGAAGTCCTTGAGGGTCCAAAGAAAAATACTGTGGAGTACTTGAAAGATAGGGTTTTGAAGCTTGACACGTTGTCCGATACTGAGTTACGTGCGCTCGGCGAGAAAGGGAAGGAGACCAAGGAAGAACTGGACGATGAAGAAGTGGCCAAGTTGCACGAGAAGCACGGAGTCCGAAAGAATCACAACTAATTTTGCAAAGGACCGTTCTATGCAAAATTATTCTCGTCAAAGGTTTAACCCCTGAAGCAATCTCTGAAGAACCAATCTATCGTGTAAACTTTTCTCTTTCGTTGATGTACTTCAAATGTTGTTCTTTTTCTTTTTCAAAAGAAGATATTTCTGTGCCGTGAGTTTCGAGCATCTGAGAAGCAAAGCTTGCACCCAGATAGTGAGGCATAACCACAAAAGATGCCCCACTAGCATATAACTTTTGGGCGTCCTTGATGTCATGAGACATGACGATGATCACGCCCAAAGGATTGTGATTGTGATAATAGGAGACTAGTCCTAGGTTCGTTTTGAAATCAGGAATAGTAGAAATGATTATTTTCGCTTCGGCTGCTTTTATCTCTTCTAGGAAACTCACATCTTCGGCGTCACCAAAATTGTTTGGAATACCAGCTTTTTCTAGGTTCTGTATAGAGCTTGGGTTGAAATCCACGACCAGATATTTGCGATTCAAGTTTTGAGCCGTTTTTACAAAGTCATAACCAGTTCTGTCATATCCAAATATTATCATTTCATAAGATTGAACATTGTCTGATTTTTCTGACCCAGGGTCTACATTGCGTAATTCTAAAATACCCAGAATGGGTTTGACCACGGCGTAAATTTTGTCTGAGTATAAGATTAAATATGTCGAACCAGATATGGTAATTATGCCAACTAGGGTTACTAGGGATACTACGTCTTGGGTCAGGTGACCAAAAGAAAAACCGAGAGACATGAGGATCAATGAAAATTCGCTGATTTGAGCCACTGTTAATCCTGCCATGAAAGCCGTTTTGCTTTTATGCCCTATCAAATTCATTAGTACAATAACAATGACAGGATTACCTATTAGAATAAACAAAGAAAGGATGATGGCGGGTATAAGAATACTAGAAATACTAGAAATAACCATTTGTGAGCCCAAAACCACAAAGAAAAGCAAAATAAAGAAATCGCGCAGTGGCTTCATCCTCGAACTTATTTCTTGGGAGAAAGAGGAGACAGAAAGAGCCACTCCTGCCACCAGAGCTCCAATTTCAAAAGAAAACCCCAAATGATAAAACAATCCAGCCATACCAAGACCCCAGGTTATCGAAAAAAGAAACAGAGACTCTTGGGATTTTGCCAGGAATATGGAAAGTTTCGGTATAACATATTTGCTCAATAGATATAAGGCACAGAAAAACGCCAAACCGTTTAGGGCCATAAGCCCAAAATCTGCTTCGTCATTAGATTTGGAAGATCCCCAAATAGACACCACTAGTAAAATGATAGTAGCAACTATGTCTTGAACCAGTAAAAATCCTATAGATATTTTCCCGTATAATTTATCCAGATCCCCCTTGTCAGACAGAAGTTTTAAGATAATTATTGTACTACTAAAAGTCAAAGCAATGGCACTATACATTGATGCGACATTGTCGAAACCAAGCAGGCGCATTATCAGGAAGCCGAGAATAGAAGTAAAGAACACTTGACCCAAGCCTGTCACCAAAGAGACCTTGCCTACTTCTCTGATGATGTCTGGTTTTAAGCTCAATCCCACAATGAACAAAAGGATGGCAATTCCCAGTTTTGAAAAAAGCTCCATGTATTCTATGTTTGTAACTATGTTTAAAAAGTATGGGCCGACTATTATTCCACTGATGATGTATCCCACAACCAAGGGTTGTTTGAGGAGTCTCATAAAACAAGAAACGACAGTGGCTACGGAGAGTATCAAAACAATTTCTGTAAATATATGCATTTGTATAAATATACCACGGGGTGGTCTTTAGGCGGAAGCGCTACATTTCAATACCCACCGGACAGTGATCGGAGCCTAGAACTTCTGGTAAAATGTTGGCCGATTTTACTTTCTTTCCCAGTTTAGAGCTAACAAAGACGTAATCAATCCTCCAGCCAATATTGCGGGCTCGAGCGTTGGCAAAATGGCTCCACCAGCTGTAGTGTCCATTGCCGCTGGTAAACATTCTAAATGTATCAATAAATTTTGCAGAAATAATTTTTTCAATTCCTTTACGCTCTTTAATGGTGAAACCCTTCACACCTTTATTTTCTTTTGGTCGAGCCAGGTCTTCTTCGGTATGAGCTACATTGAGGTCGCCACAAAAAATAACAGGTTTATGTTTTTCGAGATCTTGCATGTAATACAAAAATGCAGGGTCCCAATTTTCGTGACGAAGGGGGATGCGGGAAAGATCGTCTTTGGAGTTCGGGGTATAGACCGACACCACGTACATATTTTTGAACTCAAGGGCTATGACTCGGCCTTCGGAGTTTGGGTCACCGTAACCATCATCAACAATTTTGAATTTCTTGACGATTTTTGCTGGGATATTTAGATGGACAGAAAGTGGTTTGCCCAAGCTTTGATGCACAAAGATGGCGGTACCGCTGTAGCCTTTGCGAGTAGCAGGGTTCCAGTATTCTGTGTATTCGGGCAGGTTCACCTGACTTTGGTCTTTAGCGGCTTTGGTTTCTTGCAAGCACAAAATATCTGGTTGATATTTTTGCATGAACGGCACAAAGAGGTTTTTCTTGTGAACTGCACGGATGCCGTTTACGTTCCAGGAAATTATTTTCATATTAAAGAGGCTTACTCTGAGGAATGTCGAAAGGTTTTTTGAAAAGTGTTTCTAGATAATATCTCTCTTCTTTGTTTTTGGCAGAAATTGTTTGCTGAGAAATAATTTGTAATTTACCAGCAAAAATTGCCTGCATTTCCTCCTTTTCAAAAAAATGATAGTGAACGCCATACTTTTCTACTTCACCATCGACGCTATTCTTCGGTGAGAACCCAAAGAAATTCGGAGTTTCTCTAGAAGACACAACGCTCAAATAAAATCCACCGGGCTTCAGAACACGAGTCACTTCATTTGCATACTGAGCCCAATCTTCTTTGTGCAAATTTTCGAATAGGCCGAAATCGCAGGCTCCATCAAAACTCGCGTCTGTTAAAGGAATGTCGAGCGCGCTGGATTCAATAAATTTCATTTTGCCTTCAAAGCCCCAATTCTTGACCTCTTTGTTTGCAGAATTTACAATGCCACCTTCGAAGTCTATGCCGATAACCTTGAATCCGGCCTCAGCCAAGTTTTTGGCGAAGATTCCTCGACCCGAACCAATGTCTAGGATTAATCCACCTTTTGGTAGCTCTTCTTTTAGCTTTAGACCGCGATCCTCCATCGGCAAGTGAGTCCAAGCGTCAGAGCCGGTTTTGTAAGCTGTTTCAAAATATTTCTTGTGCTCATGGTATTTCATATTTCTTTAAATGTTAGCATAAAAAATAAAACTAATCTTTTTTTATACGAAAATCTTCTCTGTTCTTCGTCGTTGCTCCTACTAAGGTTTAAAAAATATTAGTTTCGTTTTTACTTCTTGTTATGGAATTTTTTGTGAATGTCTCGTAAGTGTTTATCAGTAACGTGGGTATAAATTTGGGTAGTAAGAATACTGGAGTGGCCGAGGAGAGATTGGACCGAGCGAATGTCTGCGCCATTACTGAGTAAGTCAGTGGCGAATAAGTGCCTCATTGTGTGCGGAGTTACTTTTTTGGATATGCCGGCCTTGATGGCGTAATGACGGATTATGCGTTGGACTGAATGCCGGTCAAGGTTCCCGTAGTCTTTGCCTGTATATTTTCTTTCTTTTTTTTTGGCTTTTGTATCTTTGTTTTTTTTCAAGTTTGCCGGTTCTAGGCTGACGAACAGACCTTCTTCCATATCAGTGCGAGCAGCCAAGTATTTCTTCAAGGCTTCACGAGCGGTTTCGGAAATAAATACCACGCGGACCTTGCCACCCTTGCCACGCACTGATAGCTCTTCGGACTTGAAGCCAACATCCCGAGGCAGGGAACACAGTTCCGCCACACGAAGCCCGGTAGAAAAAAGCATTTCGAGTATTGCTTTGTCCCTAAGACTTTTTATGTCTGTGCCGTCTGGGGCAGCGAGCAACCTGTCCAGCTCTTCTTCGGTGATGAGATCGAGGTGTCGTTCGGGAGTTTTGGCTAGCTCGATTTGATCCGTCGGCATAGATTTGATACTTCTCTTTACCAAATATTTCAAAAACATCCGCAACGCAATCATATAATAATTCTGTGTTTTCTTGGACATGGTTTCACCATTTGGGCCGGTGGATTGACGGTTGAGGAATAGGCGAAATTCTCGCACAGAGTCTGGGGTGATCTCATCTGGGTTTACAATGCCATTACTTTTCTCCACAAACGCAAAATACCGAGTGAGATAGAAGTCATAATTTTCAATCGTTCGAAGAGCAGAACCTTTTTCTATTTCGAGATACTCCAAAAATTGAATCTTGAGTTGTTTTAGCGAGGCCACGTGCTTACATTTTAACACATTCTGCTCAATCTGTTTGAAGTGAGGGTTAAGTTTAGAGGGCTTGCAATTTTAATAGATTTATGCTAGTATATGTGAATGTTAGCAACAAAGAAAAAACAAACAGTTATCAAGAAAAATCAGGTACACGCCAAGGACACTGGCTCTTCAGAGGTCCAAGTAGCCGTAATTTCTGCGCAAATTGATGAACTCGCAAAACATTTAAAGACACACAAGAAAGATAATCACTCTCGCCGTGGACTCATCAAGATGGTGGCTGACCGCAGAACCCATTTGAAATACTTGGAACGAAAAAATAAAACTCGTTACGATGCACTCTTAAAGAAAATGGATTTAGCTTAATAGCTAAATCTTTTTCGTTTGATATAATTACTCCATATGACTGTCATAAAACATAAAGAACAACGCGTTGGCGTTTTTATTGATACGCAAAACGTGTATCATTCTGCTAGGAATTTATACAAGGCTCGGGTGAATTTCGGTGCAGTACTAAAGGATGCAGTGGCTGGACGCAAGCTTGTGCGCGCAGTGGCATACGTCATCACCACCGAAGCCGGGGACGAGAAGAATTTTTTCGAAGCTCTTAGTAAGCTAGGTATTGAAACCAAAACTAAAGATTTGCAGATTTTTGCCGGTGGTGCAAAGAAGGCTGACTGGGACGTGGGCCTTGCTGTGGATGCTATCAAAATGGCCCCACGACTCGACTCAGTAGTAATAATTTCTGGTGACGGTGACTTTATCCCTCTGGTTGAATATCTACAGACCATGGGCGTACAAGTGGAGGTGGTTTCTTTTGGCAAGTCTACTTCTGGCAAACTTCGTGAAGTGGTGGATGACTTCGTGGATCTTTCTGAGAATCCTCGCAAATACTTGATGATAGGTGGGAAATAAAATTCCGAGACTAAAGCTGTCCTGAAAGCCCTCAACGGGCTAGCTTTTCCCCTCCAAAATGCTAAGATTTTTATATATTTATGCAAAAAAAAGAATACAGTCTAGAAGTGGGAGGGAAGACATTAACAGCTATTTTTACTGATTTAGCAGACCAGGCTCATGGCTCGGTCATGCTTCGTTATGGAGAGACCATAGTCTTGGCTACGGCCTGTATGTCCAAGGACAAACAAAACGGTCTTGGGTTTTTTAATCTGACGGTAGACTATGTAGAAAAGTTTTATGCCGCGGGCAAGATCTTGGGCTCTCGTTTTGTGCGCCGGGAAGGCAAGCCTTCAGAAGAAGCAATTCTGACCAGTCGAGTGATCGACCGTACTTTGCGTCCGCTTTTCGACCAATCAATCCGCCACGCAGTGCAAGTAATCGTAACTGTTATTTCAGTGGATGACAATGATCCGACTATTCTAGCGGTCAACGCGGCATCTCTCGCGCTCGCAGTCTCCAATATTCCATGGGCTGGACCTATCGGC
>Ga0163144_10005085_pt1 | contig 29317 bp, 22 predicted proteins | sample OliLak19BULKMAT1_FD_123175 | JGI IMG/M metagenome (GOLD analysis project Ga0163144, IMG submission 123175) | Freshwater microbial mat bacterial communities from Lake Vanda, McMurdo Dry Valleys, Antarctica - Oligotrophic Lake LV.19.BULKMAT1 | ecosystem: Environmental > Aquatic > Freshwater >...
ATGCGATCGAAGCATTCATTGGCAAGCATAACGAACGGGCCAAGCCATTTCGTTGGCGTAAACGCGAGGTCAAGGGAAGTCAGCTCCGAAATACAATTGTGAACTTATGCAATTAAGCACTAGTTAGGAGTCGAGGACCGGCAGGCGTTACAGCCTAAAATCGAATTTTCATAAAAGGCGCTTGTTTTGGATCGCGAACCTGGGTCGAACCCCATCTAAGCTAAGCTCGACTGGCTAGCCGCAGAGTTGGCACACCAGTCACACAAAGACCGGCCGAATCGGACAACTGAGGACAGATCCGGGCGATACGCACTGAACGTTTGTCTACGTGCTGGGTTCCTATTACTCCGGTCTTGCTCCCGGTGTCAACGGCAGGCGATGCTTTCGCATTTTGCGGTAAAGCGTCATGCGGGACCACTCGAGTTTCTGACACGCGGTCGACTTGTTCCATTGCGTGGATACCAAGACTCGAAGTATCCGGTCGCGCTCGGTCTGATCTTGGCTGCCCGCCACAATCGACAACTGTCGCATTACTTGCGGAGGGACGTCGACCATGCCAGTCACCTCAGGGGACAAACTTGCAAATAACGCCTCGATTACATTGCGAAGTTCGCGAATGTTCCCCGGCCATGAATACGACATCAGGACATCGAACGCCCGCGGTGAAAGACATGACAGATTCCGGTTCCACCGAAGATTGAAAGAATCGAAGAAATGCTTCACCAGCATCGGTATGTCTTCCCGGTGGTCTCGCAGCAGCGGCAGATCGATCCGGACTACATTCAGACGATAGTAGAGATCGCGCCGGAAACGGTTCTCTGCCATCGCCCTTTCAAGGTCCTGATTCGTTCCGGCAACAATCCGGATATCCAGGTCAATCGCCCGGTTGCTGCCCAGTTGATAGACGCGGCGGCTTTCAATCGCTCGCAGAAGCTTGGCCTGGATTGCCGGTGGCACGTCGCCCACCTCGTCCAGGAACACCGTGCCCCGATTGGCGAAGACGAGCTTGCCAACCTGCGCAACGGTGGCTCCCGTGAACGCGCCTCTTTCATGGCCAAAGAGTTCGCTTTCCACCAATGAATCCGGTATGGCGGCACAGTTCAGACAAACGAACGGTTTGTCCCGCCTCAGGCTATTGGCGTGTAAGGACTCCGCTACTACCTCTTTGCCGGTTCCGGTCTCACCGAGTATGAGGACATTGCAGTCGGTCGCGGCGACCTGTCGAACGTAACGGCGCAGTTCCGACATCGAGTTACTTCCGCCAATTAGAGTCGGCCCCGCGAGGGGCGGCTGGTCGTCTTCCGTGGCAGGATTTAGGTGTTCGAGCAGTGTGAGCAGATCTTTCGGTTCCCAGGGTTCGCTGAGGTATCCCGCAATACCCGCCCGGAAGGAGGCCACGGCAAGCCTCTCCGAACCAAGGCTTGTCACCAGTATGATGGGCAGCCCGGCGTTTATCTCTTTGAGATCGCCAATCAACGTGAGCGCATCCGCATCGGAGTCGGAAACAATAATCGCGGCGGCGGCATTTGCCGCCGAGTTGACAAGTCGATAGCTGGCGGTGGCTAGCACTGCCTTTACTCGACTTTCACTCCGTGACCCGGTCCGGAGCAAGTGCAATGGAACGACTGGCATACCAAGCGGGCATCTTTAGAGGCGATGCTGCATTAGTATATACGTTTTTCGATCGCGTAAAGGGACAAATAATTGAAATCTTTTTAGCCGATTGTGGCGGAAATCTGTTCCAAAAAGCGGCGGACGGCGGGAATTTCGATCTGCTCGCTGACTCGACGCAGTTCCGATTCCATTTCCCGGCGCTTCTCCTGGATAGTGGGATCCCTGCGGATTGCGTCAATTCGATCGGGCAATTTGCTGAACGCCGAGTGGCTGTCGATGCCGGCGGCCGTTAACCGATGGTCAAGGACCGCGCCTGACTCGCGGGCTTGGTCGAGTGTTCGCGGATTCGCACTGAGGCGGAGCAGTTCCGGAAGTTGGCGAACCAGATGAGCAGCCTCCATGAGCTTGTCGCCCAAGTGAGCGGATTCCTTTGGGATGGCTCCCAGGATGCCAGTGATTTCGCTGGCAACCCAGACTCTGGCCTGCTGCTCGCTCAGTTCGTACGGGAGAAGTCCGTCCGCGTTGACGGACTGCCGTTTCCCGAGCGGGGCGCGGACGGCGAAGGGTCCGATGGGAAGGGTGAGCGAGTCAGGGAGGAGGAAGTAGCGGGACCGGTCGGGGTCGGTCCAGATGCTGAAGGGGGAGAGGGGCATAGTCAGTAAGCCGTGGCGAAGCGAATTGCTCCTGGTGGGATGGCCTGCAGCGCTTGGATGAACTCGGGCGAGGGGGGAATCCAGGGTAACCTCGAAGCTTGCAAAATCCAACCCTCCCCAACGGCCTCGGACCGCCATGCGGGCAGAGATCCGAGGCGCTTTGTCAATTCCCCATCGCTTAGCTGCTGAGAGCCCAGATACGTCACCGGTGTGAAAATTCTCGGCGGTCCAACTTCGGGAATCTGTCGCCAGGAAGGCAGATGATCTCTGCGTCCTTCGACAGAGGTAAGGGTTTGAAACGCGCAGCAAGGTCGCATGACTCGGGCAAGTGTCTCAAAGGCGGTGTTGGCGAGTCGCCAGTTTCGGTCGGTCTCGGCTGGCACCGTCGAACTGGCTAGGTAGAGCTCACGGAAGGGAGAACTAACGTCAGAATAAACAGAAAGCCGCAAGATCCATAGGGAGCCTGTCGACGCATCCTTAGAGCACAGGGCCAACTTTATTGGCTGTTCGCCTTCTTCTACCAGCACACCGTCCAGAAACTCCTGATCGCGGGCGGTCAACGGTAAGAGAATACAGGCTTGGCCGGAATTGGCAGTGTTCGCAGCGTCACGGAGCAGAGCCGAGGCATTGCCGATAGCCGGTCGCCGAAAAAACAGGAGTGCTTCTACGCTGGACAAATCGAGTCTCCTAAATTTTAATGAGCTTAACCTCTATACGAATGTGTTTTCCGATTTGTATGATCTGTTCAATCGTTTGCGTAACATGAGCCTGCGTGGTCGGGTCCTGCTTGCCAAACCCAATCCACTCGATTCGCAGTTCCTTGCGATTCGTGCCTTGAGCGCTGATCAGGAACGATTGAAGCTGGTTGAATAGGCCCTGGTCCTTTAGAGCACGGAGTTTGCTGCTGGTTAGCTCGGCCCTCCAACTCTTCACTTCAATCATGACATCATGCGAGATCTCCCGGACCACGTAATCTATGCGCCCCTCTCCAACATCATCTTCGATGCCGACAATCACTTTCCCCGAACCGATCTGATCCAGGATCCGTCTGGCTTGATCGCGAATGCCCCTGTCCAAGTGCTCGATCGACCGGCGCGCCAATTGACCGTAGAAGCCTTGGATTTGCTTGTCAAGGGACTGCTGCTCAGCTTCGGTGAGACGGCTCTTATCCATCGCCTGATAAGCGGCGGCGAGTTCCTGGTGGAGCCGCTCGCGCATCGATCCCGTGCGGACAAACTTAGCGTCGTCAATGTAAACCTCCGGATAGGCCTTTTTGCCTGCGGAAGGCCCCTTACCGCCTTCACGTTGGATCGCCTGGGCACCGTCGATTTTCAAGTAGCGGTAGCCCTCCGGCGGGTCAGGCGGGGCAGCTTTCCCTATGACATCAAATATGCTGACGCCGCCCGCGTTACCCGGCGATACCGCCGCCATTAACTTCGCGAGAAGAGACGCTAGTTCATGTTCGTCTTTCTTGACAGCGTCATTCTGGGTTCCCGTTTGAGCGGATTGTTTCGCCTCCATCGCCCGGAGCGTAGAATCGGCTGCGTTGTCAGTCTTATTGACGCACTTCCGGATGTCTGCGAGGAGACCTTTCAAGTCTTTTCGCTCCGCTTTGGGCACCGCCTCATCCGTTTCGACGGCTTGATTGATTCTAGGGGAGTTCAAGAAATCGAGCACGGCTTGCCCACGGCTTCCGACCATGATCACAGCGTTGTTTCCTGCGATCTCTACCCAGACATGATGGGTGTCTCCTCCTGCTGAGAACTCGACCGGCTCCCCAACCGTTTGTTTGTCTGTTCCCGGCTGGGATGTGCTCTTGTCGTCCTTCCCGCCGAACCCGAGGAACTTCAGCAATGCCTTACCTTTTGCAATCAAGAACACGATCGCCTGCTCCACATACCCCAGCACAATTCCCTGGAAGCCCTCAATCCTCTCCTTCACCTTCGCAGGCAGATCCCCCAGCCCCAGGTAGTCCGCAATGAAATCTATCACCGGGGCGATCATCATCGCCAGGCCCGTCTCTACGGCCTTCGCGAACCCGCCGATGTTACCCGCCATGATATCGGCTACGCCGTTGACGACGGTTTCGATCAGCTTAAATATCCGTGCCGCATTATGGAAGATCCACTTCAACACCCGATAGATGGCTTCAATGGCCTGCAGGATCGCGCCCACGGGGTTGAATAGCATCACAATCCGCGCCACCGCCTGCTTGACCATCGCCTCAACCAGATAGTCAATCGCCATTTTGACGAGTTGCTGCAGTATCTCGGCCGGATTCAACTTCTCCTTGATCATTTCGAACACGCCCGACGGGCCTAGTTCGATTAGCGTCGACATCAACGAAACGACCTTCTCAATCAGTGCGATGTTCTTCTCGCCGACGTGCTTGGCCAGAATCTTGCGGATGTTGGGCCACGTGATTCCCATGAGTTCCAGGAAGAAGGTCATGATGCTCTTCAGCGAGAAATCTTTGGGAAGATTGATGCCCGCAGCCGCGATTCCACCCAGCAGCCAACTGAGAAATGCTTCCTTCAGATGCTCGGGGAAATGGTCGAAGAACTGCGAAAAGCCCATGGCCAGTCCTTCGAACAGATTGTTGGCAAACTTCCCCGGGTCATCCGCGATATCGCTGATCACCTGCCGGATCTTGTCGATCAGCGCCCAGAAGGCAGCAGGCGAAATTCCCACCAGTTCCAGCAGGCCGTCGATGATAAACTTGTTCGGGTCGTCGAGGAAGCGGTTAACGGCGTCCGCGATCTTGCCGATCAGTCCTTTGGCGGCTTCGCGTAACGCGTGAATCTCTTGGCGCACATCCTGTACTGCCTGTGACGCGTGCTGGACAAGTTGTTTGTCAAAGTCCGCGCGCGTCTGCTGCGCCTTCTGGTTCAGCCCATCAAGTTGCTCACCCAGTTTCGCTTGTTCCCCTTCCGCCCACTTGCGGAGACTATCCGGCAGCTTGGCGAAGATGTCATCGATCTCCTTGCGGGCTCGCTTGATGATGGCTTCGCATGCCATGATCACCGAGTTCACTTGAATCGAAATTTCGCGTGCCAAGTCGCAAACGCTGTCGCCAAACTCCTTTTCGGCGGCGTCGTACTCGTCCGTCACCCAATCCGGGAGGCCGGTAAAGTAGTCCAGCGCTCCGAGCACCGCGCCACCCGCACCGCTGTGGCGATCGGCGATCCACTCCGCCACTTTCTTCAACCGTTGTTTGAATTTGGTCGTTAGGATTTCTATCCGTTGATCCCATAACTGCATCGCCTTCGGCGTGACGTCTTTAAGCAAGGCGTCTACCGTGGTCTGTGCGCCCTGGAAGATTTTCTGAGAGTCGGCTGAGGCAAGGGTCCGCTGTTGCTCTTCGCTCAGCACCATTCCCTGTTGGTTCCCGGTAGTGCCCACCACAGTGGATTTGCGCGAAGACGTTAACGCCGAGAGTGCCTGCTGCTGCAACGCGGCCATGTCGCCTTGCGCTTTATTCAGACTCTCTTGTTGCTTGGCCAGAACAATCGCCGGGTCCTGATCCGCCTTCTGGTCCAATTCCTGTTGTCCGGCTTTGGCATCGGCAATCGGGCCGGACTTCACAAGCTCAGCCGTTGGCTTGTTCATCCCGGCGTCGTCCATGCTCTGCTTGCTGTCGGCGGCGTCGGCCTTGAGGGACACATTCTGCGCGGGAACAGCGTCAGGCGTGGCCCGCGCCGCGTTCACAGGTGGGCTGTCTACGGTGACCGGCGGAGGCGTCATTGCCTGGCCTTGCGCCGGAGGCGCGCCTTGGGGCGACTGATTGATGCCGTCGTAACCAGTTTCGACTTTCTTGGTCTCTCCTTCCACACCTCCCTTCACGTCTCCGGATGCCGCGGCGGCCATCGCCTTGGGATCGGCGTCCACTAATGAATCCTCATCCGGGGGGCGTTTGTCGTGTATGGCCTTCTTGATCTTCAGGCAGATTGCTTCAATTTCGGGACTCGGAGCGGGCTGAGCGTCAAGGGCCGAAATGAGATTTGCCTGCGCTTTCGCCTGGGCTTGTTCTGGAGGCTCGTTGACGGCTCCATGGGCGGCGGCGGCGCTTTGCGCGGCGCTTGGAAGCGCGGTATTCGCGGCGGTAGCGGTGCCAGCGGCTGCCTTGACTCCCGCAATCCGCTTCTGAGTTGCGGGCGAAGGGCTTGATGGCGGCTCCGGCATTTTGAGGTGTACTTCGCCGCCACCTCCTTTGGCCCCTTTGGCCTCCGGCTTGCCCCCTTCAGCGTGTGGACCGCCTTTCCCTTTTGTGTGCTCACCGCCCTCGCCTTGTCCTTTGCCTTTCGGATGAGCCTCTTCCTCTTTGGATTCCTTGCCGGACTTGTGGTGTTCGCTCTTCGCCGATGGGTGGACCCCGGATGGCGCCTCGCCGCCTTGCGCAGAGTGGGCGGATGCCTGTCCCTTATGCGATTTTTTCTCGTGCTCATGTTCGCCGCCACCTGGCTTTTCCAGAGGCGCCGCCACGTGTTCCGCAGTGCCCACCCTCGATACTGGCGGCGGCACGATCCGCAAGGCGGTGCCGCCGCCGGCCGGTTTGTCCAGGGCTGGTTTTGACTGCGTCCGGTTCGGTGCCGTCGACATTGCCAGCACCGCCGCCGGCGCGGGCATCTTATGCTCCGGCATCGGCAGGGGCTGTGGCTTCGGCAGGCGTGGTTTCGGGGTTTGGTCGTGCTTCGCCTTAGCCGCGGGTGGTTGCGGCTTAACGGCATGCGCAAGTGTACGTTCCCGAGTGGCCATCAAGTCTCCGCTTCAATCCCGTCCGGTGGGCCGCACCGGAGCCAACACCTCTTCGAGTGCGATCCGATACAAGGTTTCGCCGAATTCGCTTTGAGTCACAGGCCGTCCAACTTTTTGATACTCGCGCGCCGCTGCGGCCGTCACCTGCCGCAGCCCGATCTTCGCCCGGTCCTCTAGCGCGCGATAGGACGCATCCAGCACGGCGTTCCGAATCATTCCCCCGCTCAATTCGAAGCGGGCGGCGATCAGACGCATCTCACGCTCGTCGAGGCTGACGAACTCTTCGTCAGGCAGTGTGCGCTTCCAGATCGCGAGCCGGGCATGTTCATCCGGTTGCGGGAAATCGACCACGCTGTGGAAACGGCGGCTGAAGGCCGGGTCGATGTTGCTCCGAAGATTAGTGGCTAGAATCACGACACCGGAGAATTCCTCAATGCGCTGCAAGAGAAAGTTGACTTCGAGATTAGCCCAACGATCGCGAGCTTCCTTCACTTCGCCACGCTGGCCGAACAAAGCGTCCGCCTCGTCGAAGAAAAGCATCCCCTGACAATGTTCCGCTTCTTCAAAAATGCGATTCAGATTCTTTTCCGTCTCGCCGACCCACTTGCTAACCACCGAGGAGAGATCGACCTTGTATAAATCGCAACTCCGTTCACTGGCTAACACCTCGGCGGCCATTGTCTTGCCGGTGCCGGACGGCCCGGCGAACAAGGCCATCAGGCCGCGCCCCAGCCTCAACCGATGATCGTAGCCCATGGCGGTGTGCACTTGCCGGCGATGGCGAATTCGATTGCGCAGTTCTTCGAGTTGCCGGAAGTTGGGCGGCGGCAGAACGACCGCATCCAGCCTCAGGCCGGGCCTTGGTTCCAGCCGTTGGGCCATCGCCACCAGTCGTTTGCCCGTCTGGTGGCGGCACGCTTCAAACAACACTTCTGAGGTGAGTGAGCCGGAGAAGGGCCGGTCCCGTCTGGCGAGATTGCGGGCGGCTTCGAGGGCGCTCTCAATCTGGTCCTCCGTTAATAGAAACGATCCCGCTAGCTGCGATGCCAACGCGTCGGCGTCTGGAACCTCGGCCGTCAAGGGTTTTTTCCAAAGCGTGACGCGATCCTCGTAGGACGGCGCGGCGAGAAGGATCGGAATGAAAATGGAATGCGGAAAGATTGCCGCCGCCGCAGCCGTTGAAACTTCCACCACCGTTATGCCACGGTGAGCTGCCAGCGACGCGGCCAGGCTTGCGCTAAGCGCGGCGGCTTGCTCCGTGGAGACTAGGGCATCGGCGTTGCGAAACAAAAGGACCACTTCGCTCAACCGCGCTTCGCGAAGCGCCAGTTCCACTAACACGGACCAGGCCGGCGAGCCCACCTGAAGGGCGGGCGCGCAATCGAATTCAAGCAGCGGTTGCCTGGCGGCGGCGCAGAGTGACCACGCCGCGCGGACAGTTCTTCTGGAATCCACCGATTGCAGAAGCACACGCATCGGTTCACCGCTGAAGGCCTTAATCTTTACGTGCTCACAGAATACCTGCAGGCTGGGATCCGCCGCGGATGCGCGGGCCGCCAAGGCGTCCGAACGCGTCAGAAGCCCTGACAAACGGCTGTCGAAAGAGTCGCTTCCCAGCAGGTGGCCAACGATGCGTTCGTCGACGTGCGCCACGCCCCCCAGTACGCCCTCGTCCGGATTCTGTCGTTCCAACGACATCAGGCAGGACCGCCGCAGTGTACCCTCAGGGTGAAAAATGTCGCGAGCCGCATCGGGGTTGGAAAAGGATGGCTCAAGGATATCGAGGGCGCGCCACACTGTGAGGTGGCTGCGTGTGGGGTCGCTTTGAATCAGTTGGAACCAGTGCCGGAAGCGGAAATCCAGGTCGGGAAGCGCGCACAGCATCAGCAAGTCCAGTTCGAGCCGCGAGAGCGAAAGGCTCTTCATCAAGACCGTGGCGCGCGCGCCGCCGTCCCTAGGGTTATCGCGGTTGAGGCGTTCGTACTCGCGGATCCACTCCAACTCCTCCAAAGCTTTTGCGCGGGGCTGAACGAAGCTCCCGGTGAGGAAACGCTCAACGGCGGTGTCGGCAAGCAACCAGTATTTTTCGCGCTCCGCTTCAGGCTGCTCCAGGGCGCGCCGGGTGGTGTAAGCCTTGAGCAGCGCCTCCAGCCGCGCCACCTCCGGCCGCAGCCGCTCCCTTGGCTGTTCTTGCCCCTGCGTGCCGGCGACAGAAGCGGCGAATGCAATCATGATGTGTCCCGTATCAAACGCATCTCACGATGTCCAAGCCATGGCACACGGGGAATCGTGGCAAAATATCCTGACAGATCCACAATTGAATCGAGGGGCGCGGGAGCTAGCCACGCGTCAATCGTTCGTTCGCCGAAGTGTACCAGCGCCTTTCGGTCTAACGTGTTCTTGAACAAATACTCTGGCGTCGAATCGCCTATGCCACGCAGCCAGCGGCCCCAGGCGCGCAACACACATCCCGCTGTAATAGCCAGCAAGAGGTCCAAACCGGGAGGGCAGGCTTCGATTGGAACCGCCAGCTTGGCATTGGAATTGAAGAACGAGTTCCGCTGCGGCACGCGATCGACGGGCATCTCCGCCAAGTCCGACCAAAGGCGGAATACGTCATCGGCTGTTCCGAGCGATGCAAGCGGCCACGCGATTCCATTCGAATCGCCACAGACCGCGGCGGGCTTGCCGCGCCACTCGATCTCCTCAATCCCGCAGCGGTTCGGCGCGACATGACGTTGCGCCACCACTTGTCGAAACAGGGCATTTTGAAACGGCCCGATGGGAAAGTGAGATAGGTCTCCCCACAGGTCTTCGCCCTCATAACCGGCCCAGCAGCGCGCGGCGGAGTCGAGCGCGCCGCTGCCGATCTTGGCTGCAAGAGCTGCCAAAAACGGGGCCGAAGAGGTCACGCCAATCGACTTTAGTACGGCATCGAGTCTGAGATCGATGACACCTCGCGTCAACAGAAACAGCGCTCCGAATTCGGTTGCGATTCCGTGGGCATTGGTCTGCGTCCGGGCTGCTGGCGTTTCGCCTTCAAGCGCTCGAACGACCGCTTGCGCAGTTGGGCCGAGAGTCTCAACCACTATTCGCGCGCGCTTGACTTCGGCGCTCTCCGGCACAGGCAGAGTTGAACCGCCGGAAGTTCTACGGGCCAACAGAATTGACTCGAGCAGCGCCAGCAATTGTGGGTCCCCGGCAAACTGCGGCGCGGCCGCCACTAGAACGGAGCGGATTCGAAGCGAATCGTGAGATACCTGCAGGCCAGTGAAGTCGACTGTGAAGTTCTGCTCGGTCGCAAGCTGGTATAGGACGTCCAGGAACTGCCTCTGCCGTGGCGTCGGACCGCGAGACTCCGATGGCCTTTCAATAAGGCAGGTCTGATCCTTCGGACCCCATAATTCCGACAGACGTGGAATCAACCAAGCGAGTGGGAGCCAGTCAAAACGGGTGGCTAATACTTCGGTGGCTCGCGCAACGTTGAAGCCAGGCCCTTTCACCGGCCATCGGATGAATTCGGCCCGATTCAGGTAGTACAAAATGCCAGCGACACAAGAAGCCAATTGAATTGGATCCTTCCAGTCGGGCGGAAGCGCCGGGGCGGCCACCGATCCCGGCAAGGTGTAATACCACGACAGGTCGCCGGCCGGAGGCGCGGTCACGACCGCTCCCAGCGCCTCGGCAATTCCCAGCGCGGCCGCTAAGAGAGGACGATATGCGTCGATTGCTTCAAGCCCCGCGGTAAGCGGCTGGCGAGCACGACCGCCGACTCGGATCGCGCCTTCCGCCGTGATCTTCGAGAGGATTAACTCCAGGTGGCCGCGCTCTCGCAGCAAGCGAAGAATTTGATTTAATACGGTCGAGTTGTCTTCGAGGATCTGGACGAGCGCCTCCTCCATGGGCAGTTCAAGGTAGCGCCGAAACGCTCCATAGAACCAAAGGCGGCCCGCAGCTGGCTGGACAAGATCCACCAGGAAACGGGCGACAAAATCCGCTTGACCTTCAAAGCGGACGAAGTCGATTCCCTCGTCCCCGTGCGCTAAAACCCGTGTGGCGGCTCCGGCAATGCGTTCCGCCCAGCCGCGCGCGATGGGCTCGGAGAGCGCCGCCGATGGTGAAGCAATCGCCAACTTCGCAGCGACCTGCCGGACGACGTACACGGCGTGATCGCCGCTCATGACTTGATCGAAAGCAGCTTCGCAGGCGGCGGCCAAATGAGTTCGCGCCATGCGATTAAGGCCGGGAATGGCTGCCTGCACTAACGGCATCGACGCCGGAACTCTGTAGCGGATGTGCAATGCGCCGATTCGTCCATCCATTGGATTAGCGGCTTCCGCCCGCAGCCAGACCAGACTGGAACATTGCCTGCAACGCCGTGAGAACTTCCTCGCTTAACACCCTATATTTCGTGTCCGGCGCGTAGAGCATGCCTTCCATCCTCAGATCGCCGTGAATGGTCACCCGCGGAGTGATGTCCGTACCTTCCTTCTCGAAGGCCAATGTGATGGCGGGAAGGAAAGTGCCATCCTTGGTATGGCCAATCACAAACGCCCGATCGCCTTTGGATAGGTCTCCGAGGTCAATCCGTAGTTGGTCGGTGGAATCACCTGAGAAGCGGTAGATCGCCGGGACGGCCGGCATTGGGTCCTTTTTCAGCGGCGACGGAAATTGCAGCACGCCGCCGTTGAGCCTGAGGTTGCCGTCTATCGTGGTGTCGCCGCGGATTACGTTGGTCTGATCGGCTCGAATTTCTAGTCTGGGTTCGCCGGCTCCGACCTTGACCGTTAACACCTCATCGTTGCCGCCGAGGGTGACCTTCACCTCTTCCGATGGATGATGGATTGTGCTGGCGATTGCGCCCACGTAGGTGCGTCCGTCAAACGCAAAGGTGAACGTGTCGTTGGGGTCCGTGGCGGCTGGGTTGAAGGTTACCTTGCCCAGATGCACCGGCCAGGTTCGCAGTGGGTCGTCCGGAGTTTCTAGATTTGGATTGTCCGCGGGTGGATGGATCACGTTCGGCGCGGAAAACTCGATTCGGGCGCTTTCGGTCAGCCTGTTATTTTGCGCGGAGCCGCAATCGTTTCCCGGCGACGCGCCGTTTGAATCCCGCTGGTAGAACAACCACACGTCCAACTGGGGGACATTTAATTGCAGGAATCTCTCCGCCGGAATCGGAGTCTTGGCGAGGATCAGTTCACGGCCGTAGCCATCGATTGCAATACCCGGCGAGACATAGGCGGCACCGGATTCCGACTGCAGTTCGAGGCCCACCAGGATGCCGGGCGTATGGTGCGCAATCGCGTGGCGGCGATGAATTGCCAAGTGGTATTCCTGCTCGTCGGTAAAGTCCGCCGCGCGAAGAAACTGCTTGTCGAAGTAACGGACACGAGTGAGAACGTCTGCATTCATAGAAGCTCCTTTATTACAGCAGCGTGACGGTTAAGATATGTGTCTGGCGTGGATACGCCTGGAGAAGCCGCGTCAGGCCGTAGGTTACGGTGACGGTCAAAACGCTGCCGGCAGCTTGACCTGTCAAGTCAATCGTCTTCGGCCCCAGCGGAAGGAGTGTGGATTCAGTGTCGGATAAATCGGTACGCGGCGAGCCATTAGTAAAGCCGCCGACGGAAGTACCCGCGCTATTGGTGACATCCACCTTCAGGTTCCGAATGTTTTCGATCGTCGCGCCGCTGATATTGGTGAATTCAAATTGAACGCTCTGGTTCACCCCCGCTTGCAACGGCGACTTCAGCTCAAGTTGCATGCCGCCGACATGGATTTTGTTTTTGATTGTCTTGGGCGCGCTTGGCGCGGCATTTCCCTGCCACTGATAGACCAGCGTTGCTGCGATGTCAACGACCTTTGGCGCGTTTGACACCGGATAGTTGAAGTTCTTACTTGGGGGCAGCGTCGAAACGTCCGTTGCCGGCAACGCGTTGACGCCATCGGCCACAGTTAACTGCTGCATGCTGAGGCGCCCCGGACGGTCCTGGGTCTTGACCGTGTAGTTCCAGGCCGTTCCCAAAGGGACAAAGTCATCCACATCGAGGTCGATCTCAACCTTCAGAAGCGGAGGTTCCTCAATGACGATCGGGTTTGACGCCGGAACCACGACGCTCGATTGGGCTTGGCCCACCTTGATTGCCATCTCCATTTCGATGGTCACACGGTCGCCCGCTTCGGCCAGGGAGAAGTGGTTTACCGGCAGGCTGACCGTCGTCTGAACGTTGGCTACCGTTGGGCTCTCCGTGCGTGCGTCTTGAATCGACGTTCCATCGTTCAACCGGAACCGCTCTAGAAGGTGGGTGGTTTGAACGGTAGCTGGCGTGTGGGGAGTGAGCACCAGAGAATAAATGAAATCTTCCCCAACGCCAACCCGAGCCGGTACCGCGAGCGTGCCGCTGAGCCAGGCGGCGCCAAACGAGTTCGCCCGGCGTAGTCCCGCGATGTAGGTGAGGACCAGCAAAGGATTGAACAGCGGATCCAATATGGAAGCCTTGACAGGCGGCAGTTCCAAGGTTCCGTTGACGAAAATCAGATTGCGTGGGTCGCCTTTTGGCGAAACGGTGCCTCCGATCCTCACACTGCCTTCTCCCGATACGCTCAGGCCATCGACTCTGCCGGCGGCCGATCCGATTACCGAAAAGCGCGTGGAGAAATCCGAGTCCTGGCGCGGCCCGCATTGAATTTGAATGGGAGCCGCGGCATTAGGATCCTGCGGACGGACCGCCACAATTTGCCGCTTAGCGGCAACCGCCGGCGGCAAGGCGGAAGGCACCAACAGCAATTCCAGGTTCACGCTCGCTACGACATTGACGTCCTGGAAATCCGGCGCAATCTCACGCAGTCCGTTGATCGTCACAGTGCGTACGGAGAATTTGTCCTTCATCCGGTTCCAAATAGGATCGGGAGAGATGGTCAACGGTGAAGCCTGCACGTTTAGTTTGGCGTGTGTTTCTCGAAGAGCGGTCTGCAAATCGAACGAAGCTCCGGGCTCCTTCTCTTCAATCTCCACAAACTTGCCCGCGGAAATTGTGAACAGCGCGGCTTTGCGGGTCGCCGAGATGAGCAGGTCTCCCCAGAGCTGGGAGTTGGTCCGATCGGCCGCATAACGGCGAATGCCAGGATTTTGCCAGATGACAATATAAAACGGATCCGTTGTGGCGGTCTTTCCAATTTGCAATTTGGCGACGCGTTGGACGTCGGTCAGCGAGGCGGCGCTGAGCGAGGTGTAGTGAACCTTGGCCGTGGGTTGAACCGCTACCGGCCACGGTGGCGCGTCCGGGGCCGGCCCAGCCGCGCGACCGCCCAGCACTCTTGCAACGCGCGCGTTCTGGTTCTCGGTCCCGGCCGGATCAAGATCGTCCTTGGCGCTGGGCCTGGCGAGTGCGCGTTGCTCGGTTCTGGCCAGAGCGGATCCCTCGCATGGCCGTTGCGGCTGAACGGGCTGCTCACAGTAATACACCCAGACGTTAGGTTCGCCCACGGCGGGTGCTGTTTCGGCCCAGTGCGGCAGTTCCCGTCCATAACCGTCGATTGCGTAACCAGGCTTCGACAGGGACACGACACCCCAGTCGTGCGCAGCCAGAAGATGACGGCCGGCCAAGCCCAGGCGATACTCCTGTTCCGCGGTGAGATCGGCGGCGAACAGACGCTGGCGTTCCCGGAAAGCCACACGCGGCGCAATGGTCATGTGATCCTCTGGAACAAAGCGATGCGCTCCTCGCCTTGGAAGATCACGGTGCTGGCGGCGATTTTCGTTTCGGGTGAGGCCGAGAAAACGGCTTTTTCGAATAGGGTTTGAATATCGGCCATTGCGAGCTTGCTGGGGTCGAGCTCGGTCGCGCCGATGCCCATTCTCTCGAGCATGTGCCGTGTTTTTTCATCGAGGGTACGCCAGTGGTATGGAACCAGTGTGGTGGCTGTGGCCGGAAGGGTTGGCTTGTCAAGCAGACGCCGACGGGGTGGAGCTTGATCCACGTACACAATGCAGCATTTCTTCTTCCCGCCCTCGATATATTTGCGCAGCCAGACGCGCGCGACCGGAACGCCCGTCGAATCGTCGCACTCAACGCAGGCTGCCGCAAAGGACAGGTGCCAGTCTTGAACAAGCCAATAGGCGAGGCTCGCCAAATTGAAGCCACTAGGGATGCGGCTCAACTGAGGGATGAAAGAGAACCTATGGATTCCGCCGCAGTTGCGGAGGTACGCTCCCGCCAGGTAACGGTCCAGCGCCTCGGCGTCCCTTCCGTTCTCCGGCAGCGCCAGATCGGACAAGATTGCAGCCAATTGAGTCTGGTATCGGTCTTTACTCCCGATCGAAACTTGCGCCAACGGAACGGCTTTGGTGCAGATTTCAGGCACCTCGGTGACGCGAGTGTACTGGCAGGGATCCATCGACGAGGAGCACTTGCCGGAGGACGCCTGCCGTTGAGGCCGCCCGAGTTGTTCCCCGTAGCGAAGATAGACGTCGATACCCGTGAGTTCGTTTTCGGGCATCTTCAAACCGGCAAAGTCCACGGTCCGCGGTCGAACGATTGGCACGGCCGCGGCAACGGGGCTGCCGAGCGATCCGCAAGGATCTTCGGCTTCGCTGCAATACTTGTCCTTCAGGAGAAGAGGCAGCGAATCGCAAACCACCAGGTCGCGCCCGCAGCAATCAAGCGCGTAGCCCGGGGAAATGCGGATCGACGAGCAATCGCAGGGGTCAACTGTGACGTCGAGTCCGCACACAACACCCCATCCATGGAGGAAGCGTTTGAGTGCGCTCTTGCGGTCGATCCACTCAGTCAATTTGTTGAAATCCCGGTCTGTTAGAAGCTGTCCGCAGAAGAAGCGGGGGCGCTCCAAACAGTCGATGGCGCAGCATGCGTCGTGTTGGCAATCACAGCCGCAGTTGCACTTTTCGCTATTCTGAACGCTCTTTCCACAGCCGCAAGGCGTCGTGTTAGGCATTGTCCTTCTCCTTGCCATCCCAATCCGGAATCACCGTAAACCAACTCTCAAAGGTGCCGCCGGCCACTCCGTCTCCGGTTGGCAACAGGCCGGAAAGGTGATTGCCGTCCACCGGCTCCGCATGGCAATCCAAAATAAAATCGCAGCGAATCGTGACCGTCACCGTGTCTCCAACCAGATCCCGGCAACGGCGGTCGTCGATCCTGTACGCCGCGATCCAAGGATGTTCCATGTGAGGCCCCGCCTCGCTGGGGGCGATGTCGGGCTCTTCGTCCTCGCCCGCGTATTGAACCGTAAAAGTCGCTCGATTGATTCCGGTGGCCGTCCATGGTCCGGCGGCGGGCCGCAGGTGGCGGTCGAAAGCTACGCGTATTCCGTGATTTCGCAGCCACGACACAGTCACTTCACCGCCGTGAGGCCAGTTGTACCAACTGATGTGGGTCAGGTGCCGCCATGCCGGGCGGATGCGCGGGCGTCCCGCCTGGTTGATTCCTCCGGGTGTGATGACGTTATCTTTGTAAGCCACCAAGGCCAATGGGATGCAATGGCCTTCCGGACAGTGAATTTCGCAACAATCATCGTCGCAATCGGACGGTGGCTTGCAGTCTTCTCTAGGGTCTGGAGGGCAGTCCGGGTTGGCTTCGCAGTGACGTGGTTGCCGCCAGCCGAACTCCAGCAGGTCGCCTTGTTCGATCCATTTCCAGTTCAAGGAATAGGAGTCCAGATACCGGCTGTATTCGGCTCGCGGGTCGCTGCATGCACCGCTGTCGAAGATTACCGGAACCTGTTCCCGCGCCTCTTCGTGGTAGGTGAGGCACAATAACAACAGCGGTACTTCCGCATCGCCGCCGTCAGCCGGGACCGACGGAGCGGGGCGCTTTTCCCATGGCACCGTAGGCGATGCAACGCTGCCGCCCACTGTGATTTCCTGCCCACAGCAATCGATCGCGATGCCCGCCTTGAGTGCCACATGGTCTTTGCAGCAAGATTGCTGAGGATGTTCAACCACCCACAATCCGCAGGCCACGCCCCACCCATGCAGTATTCGGTTGTGCAAATAGCGGTGGCTCCGATGATAGTCTTGCTCCATGCGGAAGTCCGCCGCCGTTAGGTGGCGTCCGGTAAAATAACGGACGCGTTCCCGGGTGACTTCCCCGCATTGCAGTGTGTCTGACGGCTTTGGGCGGTCCATGAGGGCTCCTTCTTAAGTCACAATCAGTTCCCCGGCGCTAACGGTGATGCATTCAGCCGTGCCGCCCAGGACTGTGTCTACGTTCAAATGGTTTCTTTGGCCGACAGCGCATGGCAGACGCCAGTCGACCGGGCCGCCGATGACGGTATCGAACCCAACGGTGGATTGAACGCCCACCTGAATCCGATTTTCGACTAATACGAGTTCGTACGCCGTATGAGCGGGCTTCTCCGCTTCAATGGCGCGCCGGATCAGACTCTCTTCGTCCGCGCTTCGAATCCACGCGGCCGGCGCGAACACCTTGAACCGGTGCGAATATTGTTCGAAATAATCCAAGTTGGGGTCTCCGGTTGAGACAAGCGAGACCTCGCCGGCAGTGGAGAACTCTCCGAGTTGCAGGCGTCCTACCGCAGCCGGTCCCCATAGAGGACCGCTGATCGTATCGAGCATCAGAGCTCGGCGTTCGGCAAACCCTTCAAGCACCATGGGAAACTCAGTGGTGGCGACGTCATCCACCGGCAAACCGGCGGCGTTTGCTAAATACACGCGCAGAAAATCCCGAAATCCCCGAGGCGTTCCGCGGTGCGGATAAATCTTCGGAACCTGGCTGAGGAGCTTGCGGTTCTGCTCCGTTGTCCACGTTCCTTCGAGGGTCAGCGCAAGCCAGTCCGCCAAATAGCGCATCGGAGCGCCCTCTGGCACGGCATCCGGATCGAAGTGCTTTTCGATCGTGAGAATCGTCTCGTCGAGTTCGTCGGCGGTGACTTGAAGGGCGCCCAGAAAACCTTCCAGGAACCGGCGCATTTCATCCTGCGAGGAGTATACCTTCGGCAGGAATTGCAGATAGGATTCGCGGGGATAATAAACGCGAAGAGACTTGATCGCCGCCGTCTGATAACCATCGCCGGACATCCGAACCTGGATGGATAAATTCTCCGCTGGGCGGCTCTTGATCTGGAAGTCCACTTGGACATCTTGGCGCGGCAAATCACTCAACGGTTCAAGCGGAGCGACGTATTTGTGGGCATGGTCCCAACGTGGGTCGTCTTCGGCGAGTGAGAAGTTTGGCAAGTCCTGAGCGAAGGTCAGAACCTCCACGATGACTCCCGGTGGCGGCGGCGCAAGGGTCAGCCGAATGCGATCCCATTGGCATCGATGAATTTCACTAGGAACCGCATTGCTCAGCCAAAAGCCAGAGCGGACGTAGAGCCGTTGATTGGAAGAGGACGTCACGTCCGGAGCTTCCACCGGCTCGCCTTGGGCATTGAACCAACGGTCCGCGGTTGACGTCGTCGCCGAGGCAAAGGGTGGAGCCTCCCAGGGCTTACGCTGAAGCGCGGGACTAACGAAGTCGCTGCTAAACCGGTGCCGCCAAACCTGCTGGTTCGCCGAATCAAGGATGTAGATGCACTCTCCTTCCTGGCGCAGGTCTGTCGGATCCCATGCCGTGACGTCCCTTGCGTCCACCGGGCGGCCATCTTTATCCCGAGGACCAAACAGCGAGCGCAACTGGCCGTGAAGCGTATAAACGCGAAGTTCGCGCAACTCCCGGTCGAGTTCGTAGGAAACGCGGTCCAACTCAAAACGTTTGACCCCCGGCGGCTTGGCGGGTGCGGGAGGCGCAACGTTCTCGGGCGGAACGGAATTGCCAGGCAAGCTTCGGCCACAAGCCGCGCCAAGGGATTCAGGCATTTGAAAGCGGCCGTGCGAATCCATTTGAATGGGAGGCACCGCAAAGCGATTGCGTACGCTGCCGGCTTCAAGATAAACATCGACCGGTGCCGTGGGATTCGAAACATCCCAAACTTGAAGGCTCGCGACGCCGTTCTTTTTGACCAGGATGTAAAGAAGTCCCGCGCGGTCCGCGATCATCCGAAGCCACTCTTCGCCTGCGTCAACGCCCGCTATCACCACTTCGACTTGGTCGCTCCAAACGACGCTTTTCAGAACGCGGTGATTCCTCCGATCAAGAATGTAGAGCGCGTTCGCGGCTTGAACCAAATCCGTCGGCACCCAACCACCCGGCACGTTCGACGGCGTCCATTCGGCGATCAGCGCGAGGGTCTGCAGGTGAAACGTCTGCACACGTTCATTGAGCGAATCCGCGACTGAGAGCCGCTGCCCTTGAATGGCGATCGCGTCGAGAGCCAGGAACTGGCGTCGCTCAGACCCTTGACCCCCGAGAGAAGCAATAGGTTCAAAGGTCTGTGCCGCGGGATGAAAGTTCAGGACACGCAGGGCTTCGCGGTCGGCGATGTACAGCAATAGACCCTCGTCGAGAGCCATGCCGGAAGGGAGTGAAAGGCGGCCAACGCTTCCATCCCCCGACTCGATGCCAAACGGTCCATTGCGATCCTCGGCCAAAGAGATGCCGCCAGGACTCACGCCGAGATGAACGCCACTTTGGGTCGGCCAAGGTAGCCCGTCTCCGAGTAACCAAAACTTTGGACCTGGGGGGCGCATCCGTTATTGACCCTCCTCTGGCGTCACAATCAGCAGGTGACCCGCCCCGTAGACAAGTCCTCCCGAACCGGTCGGAATCGACTGGAAGGTGTTCGTCTGGAGCCGGCCATTGACGAATATGTTGCGGCTCTGAATGGCTCTGACGTTCTCCACCTTTAGCAGTTCGCGGTCGATGTCAGTTGGAAACAACGGCCTGCCAAATTGCCAGGTTTGAGGATTCAAAAGGCTGTCCAGCGCTTGTTGAGCGGCCTTCGCCACCGCGTCAAACGAAACATACGCGGGAGCTTCCAGCCTGGCTTCGACGCGGATTTCCGTGAAGACCGGCCCTGACACATAGACCTCGGTCGTGAGCAAACGAACCTGGTTGAGGGCGTCGCCAACGCTACGAATCAGATCTCCCGAAGCTTTGGGTGGCCGCTCAGTTGTATCGGGGACGATGTAAACCGTGACCGCTCCGGGAACCGGAACGTCCGGGAAGTCTGGGTGCCGCAATGGGACGGCGATAGCGTTCTTCACTCCACCTATTTCCTTGGCGAAGGATGCGAAGTCTTCCGCCGTGACGGCCCGGTTCCGGCGGCGTAGAATTTGAGGACCGTTTTTAATAATGTCGTCAATGCTCTGTTCCTCGGAGCCGCCAACCGCCGGCCGTTCGTTGTATACCTTGTCGATCCCATTCAGCGAACCGACCATGTCCTTGATCGTGCCGGCGAGGGCCAGATTTCCTCGCGCACCGCCGCCGTAACGGAATTGCGCCGCAATGATCGAGGCGCCCGCGGGAGGAATTTGACCGTTCGTGCCATCGCCGAACTGGATAGTCCCCGCGGTTGCGTTCACAACGAAATGCGGATCGTTTTTATTGGAGGCGAAGAAGTCCTCCTTCCGGACCCACTGTTCGGTGGATCCGTCCACCTGAATCAAGACGGACGCGGGATCAACCGGGCGGCGATTGAGGCTGAAGGTATCTTCGGGGTGCCCCAGACTCTGGCCGAGGTTGCGGTTGCGGTCGGTGGATAGGTTCACGACGTCAACGGTGTTGGGCCGCAGCATGTCGATCCGCGGAGCTTTGCCGGCAAGGTAGGGCTGACCATCGATGCGGGCGCGAATCCAGAACAGCGGCGCCGGATCTAACCGGTCGATGAGATAGGGCACGATCCGCGCCGGTTGCTGCAAGCGAACGTAACCTTCATGCGTTAGAGCCAGGGTTTCATCATCGAAAACATTGAGGCGCGTCCAATCGCTTGGTCCGCGATATTCCCAAACAAGGTTAACGGGCGGCTTCTCGCGCGGCGTGTCGGAGCGGTGCGGTAGACCGGCGGTGGCCTCCGGCGGCAGGAACACGAAAAAAGTCAGCTCCGCCGGAAACGGATTTCCGCCGGTTGGCGTGAAGCCCAGGTACAGGGCGCTATCGGCTGTGGGACGAAGTCCGAAGGGATGGAACTTCGTGCCCGGCTGCTGATTGGCGCTGGTGAACGCGGTGAGAGTGGCACCGTCATATACTCCAACCGCTTTCAGCGGTGCGCCAATCACGTCCATGCCGCGATCGGTTTCGAAGATCAGCGGCGGGTTCCCGTCGTTTAGCTGAGCGCTGATGCGGAACCCCCGCGCCACCGAAATCGAATCCTTATTGCTGGCGGCGGCGACGAATGTCACCCTCGCCCGGGACGGTCGAGCCGCGCTCGTTTCTTCTCCCAACAGCTTAAGAAACTTGATGTAATTCTTTCGCGGAACCTGGTTCAACTGGAACAAAGTCTGCTCGGTGAGCCAGGCAAAGACGTCGATCAGCGTCATGCCCGGATCGCTTTCGTTGAAGTTTGTGTACTCCGGCGCGTAGCGTGGGATGCGCAGGCGCAATTCCGCGATCAGGTCGTCGAATGTGCGATTGTCCAGTACGGGATCGACTAGCGGCATAAGTTAGTCCTTGACTCCCTCGGTCAGAAAGAACGGATAGACCAGATTGAAGAACGAGTTATTGGAGCGGATGCGATAGTCGATGCGAATTAACAGCAAGGTTGGCTCGTCCGGCGGCGAACTTACCCTCACCTGCAATACATCGATCCGCCGCTCCCACTGCAGCAGCGCTTCCTTCACCCGATGCTGAATGCGGGTATGCAACATAGCCGTGTTCGCTTCAAACACCAGTTCATGAATGCCGCAGCCGAAGCTGGGCCGCATCACTCGCTCGCCAGGCGCGGTTTCAAGGATCAGATGAACGCTCTGCTGAATCAGTTCCTCGTCAGAGCAGTAAGTCAAACGCCCGCTCGGGTTTGGTTTCACCGGAAATCGCCAGCCAGTTCCTAGAAAGTCGCCCATGTCAGCCTCCAATCGTCACGGTCCCAACCGCTGCCCACCGTGCCCATCGGCGCATCCACCGGATCGTTGCATGTCAGCGCTGTGTCTCCTGATCGCGCCGCCGGCTTATTGTTGATGAATACCGTTCCGCTGCCCTTGATAATCGTTCCCTTGTTCTTCGGAGGATTGACGAACGTTCCGCCGCTGGGAATGTGCGGCGGTGTGTTAGTGGCGGTACTTTGCACCATCGCCGCGGCCTTGCTCTCGATGTTCACATCCGCGCTCAGCCCTCCATCCAGAATTCCCGAGAATTGATGAGGCACCGGCACAGGCGGCGCGGTTCCCGGCGGTTGAATCAGGTAGATATCCGTACCCGTCACACTGTCTCCTTTTTTTGCGGCTGGTTGTCCCATAAGGCTCCTAATAAATCGCCAATGTTGCCACGCGGCTTCCACCCGGGCTAATTGATATTCACCGTGCTTCCCTTGAGCGTTGTCGAACCTTGCGCTTCCAGAGCCATCGTGCTCTGAGCCTTCACGCTGATCTCATTGGCTTCCAGGCTAAGCTTCCCTTTGGCCTTAATGGCGATGTCGCCTTCGCAATGAATCTCAATCTTGTTATTGGCGGTATCGATCACAATCGACTGCCCGCCATCCTTGCCGACGATCTCGATCTTCTCCGCTCCGTCGGTATCGTCGAATTTTAATATGTGTCCCGAGCGGGAGCGAATGAACCGCCAGTTATTCTTCTGTGGATCTCCGTCCGTTGCCGGCGGAAGGTCGGCTGTGCTCCAGAGGGATCCCACAATGTAAGGCCGCCTCGGATCGCCGCATTCAAACGCCACCAGCACTTCGTCCTCGGTTTCCGGAATGAAGTACGAACCTCTGTTTTTACCGGCCATCGGCTGGGCGATGCGCGCCCAATCGCTTAACTGGTCATTGAGGTACGGAAACTTCACGCGGACCCGTCCAATCTTTTCCGGATCGTTCAGGTCGGCGACGATACCGATTACAATGCCGTTTTCGCGCTGCATCAGGTTTCCTCCCGGCGGCATTCGAACTGCGTGCTGTAGCCGCCGTCGGCGATGGTATGCGTGGTGGCGGTGACGAAATAACGGCCCGCGAACCGCTTACCCACTCCGTCCACCATCACTACGGACCCCGCTCGCAGGTCGGGAAGTCCTGGAACGGAGCCGGTCGCTTTGATCAGTTCTTTGGCGTTCGTCTCAAGCAGGCGCAGCGCCATCGCGCGAGCCTCATCGTCATTCGCGACTGGCTTCGTCGCCACAATTTCGCCTTTATCCTCGACCGTACTGTCGATTTTGTCCTGACTGGCGGCATCGCCCGCGCCCCGAACATTCAGCTCCTTACGCGTCGCGGTGTAGGTGATCTTCTTCTTGGCTTTCGCATCCCAGCCGTTGACGGTCACCTTGCCCACCTGTTTCGCGGTTGTTAACTCCGGTGAGAATTCAATCAGCGATTTGCGATAGATAAGTTGGTAGACGTTCCGGCGCAGTTCGCTGGAACTAGCGAAGCGCAACACGCTATCCTCAGATTTGCCGGCTGAAGCTTTCTCCTCGACAAAAATGTCGAAGCCGATGCGGCGTGCGCGCTCCATCAAGAACAGGATGTCGAGTTTGTTGTCCTGAAACACGTAAGGGTACCGCGGCTCGGGATCGGGCTTGTCGGCGAGCACCTTAATGTTCAGCCGTTCATCGCCTATTTGCTGAGCGATTTCCCTGTCCGTCATCTCTTCATAAACGTGGGATACCTGCTCTTTTCGGAACTTGTCGAGAATATTCAGCCCCCCGATGGCGAGAGTCGGCACGCCGCCCGCGGGAAAAGACGACCGCAGTGTGTTGATTTCGCCCTTCAACATCAGCCGCATATTCTCTTTGCCGAAGTAACCCATCCACAGTTCCAATTGCGTGCCTGGATCGAATATGTCCAGGTCGCTGTATTTAAAGTTGCGCGTGTCGGCGTCCCAATTATTGATGGTGATCTCAAAGGAATCCATCTGTTCGATGTTGTCCTTGTAGGACACCGATTGTACGTCTCGAATCACACCTTGGCCCTGTGCCCTGCCTTGCAGCTTGACTTCAAACGCGGGGACCCAGAAATCCTGGCCCTGGTAAATCGGAATGGATTTGGTTTCCGCCATTCTCAGACGGTTCCTTTGGGTTTACCGAACAGTTCGGCGGGAGGGATAGAAAGTTGCGCCCCAGGCGGTAGCTTACGCAAATTGGCGGTGATCGCGGCGTTGGCGGGCTCTAGCGCGATGAGGCGCCACATGGCGGGGTCCCCGTATTCTTCAAAGGCAATTTGACCGATGGTGTCGCCCTTGCGGATGGTCCGCCTTTTGGAGTGGTCGGACGACTGTAGGTTCAACTCTTTCAGTTGCTCCTCAAGCGTCTTGTATTCCTTGAATGCCACCGTGACAGTGGCGCGCAGGGGAACACCCTTCGGATTGAAAAGCGTGAATTTCTGTTGCACGTTTTCGACGATGGCTCGAAACGTGTGCCCCGGTCCAAGGTGAACCGTGACCCTTGGCGGCGCATGAGATTTCGATTGCATCTTGACCAGTTGGTACACCGGGTCCGTCAAGGTCCGCACATCGAGCACATCCGGCCCCTCGCCCGTTCCGAATTCGGTGGTATCGAAGAACAACTCCATTGAAAGCGTCTCGGTCTGGCCGCGCACGAACTGCAGAATGGGCGAATCAATTCCTGGAATGGCGATCTCCGCCACTTGAGCGCCCTTGGCCCGCGTATACTCCGTCGGGTTGAACTGCGCGCGGATCTCCTTCGGACATTTGGGGCCGATGTCCCGCGGGTCGATCTCGATCAAGAGCTTTTCGAGTGCCATGAGCGCCTACTTTTCCTTGTCCAGATTCGTAGCTTGGCGATCAACGCAAGTAGCCGCCGCCCGACGCGCGGCATCGCGCGCACTGTGCTGCAACCGTACCAAAACGATGCGCACAAGCTTGTCGATTTGCTGCTCCGACAGCGGCAGGTCGCCATCCAGCACCGTAACTTCACTCGTCAACGATTCAATGTGAAGAGGCATGAGAGTTCCCTAAACCAGACGCTCCATTCCCTGGTGAGCAAGCTCCAAGGTTTCCATCGCGATGTTATTTTGCAAGGCGCTAAGGTCCGGACCGGACCATTTCACGGGGAACGCCTTGTGCACCTGAAACGTCATCACCGGCAACCGCCCGGAAGAATCGAATACGATAATAGTGCCGCTACGGACCTTGATGTTGCCCTTCCGTATGTCGTCCAGCCAGTCCCACAGAAGCCGATGAACGACGCCGCGCTTCAGCGTCAGATTCGTCTGCTTGGCGCGCGTTGGAAATTTCCATGTGTGGCTGTTCATGCCACCTTCTATGTATTCCTGCGATTCAAGCTCCACTTGCAATCCGGTGCAATCGGAGAAGCCGCACTCTGGCAGTTCGTCGAACAGGACCACGAACCGGAACGACGGGATTGGGTCGAGTCTCAAGCCGGTGCTAAACATCTTGCGATTCCCTCTCTTCCACCTGGATTCCGTTGCGGGTGATACCAATGCGCAGCACAACAAATTCAGCCGGGTAAGGCGGCCGCACGCCCACTACGCAGATCGCTTTTCCTTGTTCCGTCACGTCCTGGTTGGTTTTGCCGTCGCAACGCACCGAGTACGCCTCGGCGCTGGTGGCGCCGTCCAGCATCCCCAAATGAAACAGGCTCTCGAGAGAGGCTCGCACGACGCGGTCAATATTGGTCCACAGACGCTCATCGTTGGGCTCATGAACGGTCCATTGCAGTTGCGCCTCAAGCGCGCGCTCAATCATCAGAAGCAACCGCCGGACGTTGACATAGCGAAGCAGCAGGCCAGTGTGCAAAGTGCGCGCGCCCATCACGCGAATACCTCTGCCGGCCGAGTCCCGGATAGCATTCACGTTTCCGGAGTTGAGTTCGCCGTGAGAGATGTCGTCGATTTCGAACAGCGTGTCGGAGGCGCCTTCCAGAACTACGTTTGCCGGCGGCTTGTGAACGCCTCGCGTGCGGTCGATCCGCGCGTAAACGCCGGCCAGGTGTCCGCTTGGAGGAATCGCCCGAGTCAGACCGCCCAAGCGTAACGGATCCGTTACCAGAATCCAGGGATAGTAGGCCGTGGCAAAACTGGAAGTTGCATCTGAGCGGGGGAATTCGTCCAGATACTTGATCGCGTCATCTGGCGTGATCACGTTTGATGGTGTGTCCAAAATGGCAACGCGATATTGGTGTAGGTAGCAATCGGCCAGGGTTTTGGACTGCAGCCGGTTTATGTCGTCTGAGCCCAAATTGGGCGCGAACACCGGTTCCTCTAAATTGACAGGCGGTGTTTCATTAGGAAGTAAAATGCTACAGTCCAAGGGCGGAGGAACGCCCGCGCGGGTCAACCGCAATTTTGGCATCAAGTCGGGAATCGCGACGATACTAATTTCGCCCACATCTTTGAGGGCCGCCAATCCGAATTTGCAATCCTCGTCAAAGTAATGTTCCGCCTGTAGCAGTTCAAGCCCGTCCCAACCGCCGGTCAGATATCCGTCCGAGGCTACGGCGACACCCGGCTTATCCTTACCCAAACGGACCTCAATCAGCTTTTGAAAATCAGGCTCAAGAGCGTCGTTGACCACTGCCAACCGATTGTCAGAGACATCGGCCGCACGGGCGGGTTTCGCCTTGAGGAACTCCGTGCGCGGCACAATCACTTCTTCGCCGCTCGTGAGAAGGATACTGAGTGAGTCGATCAGTCCCTTCCGAATCACCGGCCGGACGCGAGCCTGATTGGCCCAGGTTCCGGGAGAGGTGGCCCGCACCCGGATTGGACCGGTGGAGTCGTTCAACTCCGGCTCTAGTGTTGCGGCGACCGCCTTGGCTGGATTTGTCACCCGCACTACCCAGCAGGTACGTCCGCCGTTGAGAAAGAAGCCCTCCACGGAATAGGCCAGAAAGCCCTGCGCGATATGGGCTCCGAAGACGTTGGCGAACTGAGTCCAACTTTCGATCTTGACCGCCTGGTGAAGCGGTCCGCGCGCGGCGATGCCAACAAACCCGGCGATGTCGGTGCGCGGGATATCGATCTGTGGGGGGACCGAATCCTGCCACTCGAAATAGACGCCGGGAGTGCGATAGCTTACTGGCACGGATTGTTACTCGAGTTCAAGGCCTTCAATAGCAATTTCCATTTCTTCAATCGCCACATCGTTGTTCTTAGCGTTCATCGCCGGACCCGCCCATTTGCTTGGCCAGGCTTCAAAGAACTTCCAGACCAGCGCCGTCTTGCGGCTCTCGTCCAGCAAAGTAATGGTGCCCGGCAAGCGCTGCACCTGGCCCTGAATCACCTTCTTGCGCCACTCCCAAAGATCCTTGCTGTTAGTGAAGCCGCGTTTGCAGGTGAGGTTGGCGTACTTCGCTTGACCCGGCATTTTGCGGGCCGTGATGTCCTCGTTTCCTTCGCGGTATTCGATGATGGTGGTTTCCGTGGACAGTCCCCCAACCTCGGAGAAGCCAGCGCGCATGCCCTGGATGTCGACGATGAAATTAAACGATGCGAATGGATCGTTTCTGCTGGATGTTTCAGCCATAATTCAGTCCTTTCAATAGTGGTTTTTTACGGCGTTACTGTTGCGCCTCAACGGCCTTTTGCGAGATTCGGAAGATTACAAACTCGGCCGGCCTTACCGGGGCGATACCGATCACGCAAATGAGTCTGCCGTTGTTAATGTCGTCCTGCGTCATCGTCGACCGGTCGCACTTCACAAAAAAGGCTTCATCCTGTGTGATCCCGGCCAGTCCGCCGTTTTTCCACACCGTGCGCAGGAAGCTGCTCACGGAGACTCGGATTGAAGTCCAGGTGGACTCATAGTTCGGCTCGAACACCGACCATTGCGTTCCGCGGTCAATCGACTGCTCCACGAAGATGAACAGCCTTCGCACGTTGATGTATTTCCACATGCCGTCCGAAGACATGGTGCGCGCGCCCCACACGCGAATGTCGCGGCGGGCGTCGCGGAAGTCGCGGATTACGTTCACGCCTCTCGGATTCAGGATGTCCTGCTTCTGCTTATTGAGCGTGAACTCAAGCGGCTTTTTATGGCCATTCAGATCGCGCGTAATAATGCCGCGAACCACTTCGTTGGCGGGTGCTTTATGTACGCCGCGCTCAACGTCCACGCGGGCGAAAATGCCGGCCACATGACCGATCGGAGGTACTAGAGTATGGCCGTCGGGAGTGTGTGAGGCCGAAACGCGGATCCAGGGATAGTAGTAGCCGGCGTAGGTCGTGTCGCGCGGAGGGAGGAGATCGTCGACATTGCCGTTGCGGCTTGCTTCGCTAACGACTCCAAAGCGGTCTTTCAACTTCTCGCAGAGATCGATCACCGCATTCGTCAGTGCGCCCATGTCCACCACAACTTCGTCGGGAATCCCAATGATCGAGATGTCGCGGATCTGTGCCAGCCCGTTGAGCCCCTTCGCTTTTTCCGGATCGGGCGTGGCGGCATCCAGGTATTGATCGAGGGCGGCCTCGACGGTGACGCCGTTTGCCATCAACTTGTCGGCGAAAACGGTGGGGTCCGGAATGCCGTTGCACTGGTCCACCACAACCAGTTTCGAGCTTCCATTGATCACCGATCTTGCAAAGTTCGAGTCGGTGGAGATCGGCGAAAGATTGTCGAAGTCCTCAAAGGCATCAGGCTCCAGGCGCTTTGGATCGGAGATCTGAAGTGGATCTGTTGGGTCTGGCAAGTCGTCGGCAATTGTGTCGCGATAGTAGATGACCCGAATGCGGAACCAGTTCTTCACTGGCGAGCCGGCTTTGGCAATATCCGCGAGGCTTGCCTTAGTCACGATGAAGCGAATGTTGATGCCCCAGGCACCCGGGCCGTTCGCCGAAATGATGGTGTCTCCCGGCGAACCGGGAAGGGTAGCAGTGGCGGCGGATGACCCGGAACCGGTTACCCGCGCCACAAATAGCCGTTGACCGCCGTTGTCGAAGAAGCCGCGCACCGCGTAAGGAAGGTAGATGTTCTTCCTGGCCGGGTCGCGGTCCACATATGTTCCATACCAACTGACGAATTCCTGCCAGCTTGTGACCAGCTTCGGCGTTTCCGGACCACGCTCGGCTTCTCCAACAAAGCCGGTGGTGCTGGTGCTGACGCCCTCAATGGGCCTTGGACCAGTACTGACTTCTTCTACATAAACTCCAGGAGCAAGATACTCTGGCATGGGGTCTGTTCCGCCTTCCTATAGAAATTGAAATCGATCGACAATCACCGTCTTGTGAGCCAACACATTTTTATTGCGATTCAAAACCTGGCCGTTCGGATTGGTCGCCTTCACATTACAGACCGCGTCTGTTTGGTTGAAGGGAAA
>Ga0163144_10005087_pt1 | contig 29314 bp, 18 predicted proteins | sample OliLak19BULKMAT1_FD_123175 | JGI IMG/M metagenome (GOLD analysis project Ga0163144, IMG submission 123175) | Freshwater microbial mat bacterial communities from Lake Vanda, McMurdo Dry Valleys, Antarctica - Oligotrophic Lake LV.19.BULKMAT1 | ecosystem: Environmental > Aquatic > Freshwater >...
GAAGGAGGGGAGTGAGTCCCGCCAAAAGTGTAAAAATCTTTGGGCAGCGCGCTCCCTAGAACTCGTTCCCACTCCCACGTCCAGCCGCGCACTCAGGCCCCTCTCTCAAAATGAGAACTGCTGAGCGGACCTTTCCTGATATCCTTCTCGACGTCCCAATTGGAGCGGTTGTAGGGGTCGAAATCCATCGCCCCATTCACCCACACATACGGTTCATCCGCCCCGAAAGCCCCATCGGTCGGACCCGCGTAGGGAAGACGATCATTGTTGTCCTCGGCAGACATTCTCCAGGCGAGCGCCAGTTGACGGTGGTTGATCATGCATTGGATGCCCTGCGCCTTCTGCTTCGCCTTGCCCAGCGCCGGCAGAAGCATCCCAGCCAGGATCGCGATGATGGCGATCACAACGGGCAGTTCGATCAGGGTGAAGGCCGGGGCGCGGGGCGAGCGGCGAGGGATGAGTGCACAGCCAGGCTTTGCGGAATGGTTCGAGAGCTTCATGATCCAGTTCTTTGGGAGGAACACGTAGGGCGCAGCACGATTTTTGAATTTATTTTCGAGATTCGTAGCCGCCGAGGGAACGAAGCGCCTATTTCTCTCCCACCCCCCGTTTTGAGCCGCCCGGAACTCCACTCGCAAAGGGAAGGTCAGCGCCTCCTCCCGTCCGCGATCTACGTCGGTGTGGTTGTCCCCGCTCAGGAAACACCTTCCCGACTATTCTTCCACTATGCAGGGCCACGCGCCCTTCACGCTGCCGTAGTGGCGGGTCAGTTGCGCAAAGCCAGCGGCGGTCGGGTCGGGGCAAACCGGCTTCCCGGAGGCGTCCAGGTAAAGGCAGCCGCGCTCCGTGACGGGAAGCAATTCAAACAGCGCAAGGGCCTCTTCGGCAGCCTGGTTCCACCGGCGACGCATCGACGGAAAATCAACCGGCTCGCTGAGGCGGAGTTGAGTCGTATCCTGATCCCTCAATCGCGCCTGCCGTCCGCCCCAATCAATGATCCATTCGGCGTTCATCCCGGGGTCCTTGCCCGCGGCCGCCCAGGCCAAGGCTCCTACGTGCAGATGTCGCTCGTGAAGGTACATGACGTCGAGGTAGTCCCTCAGTTTCATGCGGGCGGCAAACGCCAGCAGCTTGTTGGTGGCAGCGTCCCAGAAGTTCAGTCGCCAACCCAGTTCGAGGTCCGGCTCCACCGGAAAGAAGCGAAAGGCGCTGTCGCACACCCACTCGATCTTGGTTTGATGGGTTCCACGCCGGATGAAGGCTCGCAGAAAACCCGGCTGCGCATTCCCCAACTCAACCACATAGCCGGCCGCCCGTAACGTTCCGAGATCGGCGTTCGCGGCCGCGGCGACCGCTGCTTCTTCGTCATGGAAGACGTCCACGTCCTCTGACGTCCGGGGTGAGTCAACGGGCTGGTGGAGGACGGTGGCGCCACCCACATAGCTGTCCGGGCTGCGTTGGGTGGCGAGCAACCGAAGGATCTCGCGCTCGAAGTCGCCTAGCGGCATATTTCGGCAACGGCTTGGTAACCCTTGGCCCCGCCGTACTGTCGCAGTTCGCGAATAATGGCGGGAACCGTTGCCTCGGTGATCACCGGATCGTCCACCCACGACCAGAAGCACTGGGCCCGGAAGTCATGAAAGGCCTGGGTCGCCCGCTCCACACGCCGGGCGCGTCGAGCCGCGTCCGCTTCCAGGAGGGCCGGGCTGGTGAAAATCGTTTCCATGCCGGGACCTTAGCCAAGGCGCAGAATTTGGGAAGCGGTCATGCCGCGTAGCCGATGAGGAGCAAAAAGTGCCAGATCTCTGTCCAATGCCACGACTGCCTTTCCCGCCGAAAACTTGAATCTTAAAACTGAAAATTCCCTACCCTGGCAAATCGTGTTAGGAGCGGCGTCAGTAAAGTCCGAAGGGCGGGCGGCCTCGCCGGCGTGAACCGCCCAATTGGAATGGGGCGCGTGCACACCCCCACAAATCCACTGCCTCGTTGCGGCTAAAGCGGACTCAACGCTGGGCCACCGGCCGTTCCAGCCAGGCGGCATGTTCCGGTGAGGTGAGCCCAAGCTGGAGAGTCGCCAGCACCCGGGCGACATCGCCCGCCAGCAAGGCCGGCACGTCCAGCCAAAGTCCGGGAAAGACCCGGCTGCTCAGGCGACTAGTGGCTGCAGGGGCGGGATGACCGGGCGAACCGGCGCGACCGGGGCGGGCGGCGATGCAGCGAGAACGGCCGACAGGGTGGAAGTCTAGGCGGTCGGTCAAGTCGTTCAAGCGGGCCGATGCGATATTCAGGCCGCGATCTACCCCCGTAGCCGCCGAGGGTACGAAGCGCCTACTTCTCTCCCAACCCCCGCTTTGACCCAGTCCAACTGATCGCGCAGTTCATTCACACCTTGCGAAACGGAATTCTTGCCGGAATGCGAAGGGTCAGACCTCTGGACCTATTACGCGCCTCCACAAAATCTTACCTCTGAAGGCAGCCAGACACCGTTGAGAGTACATTTTTGGGCCGGTCGAGCGGGAGCAATTCGTCCGTTAAATGCGGGAATTTGAAGAAGAAATCTTCCAGGCCCAGCGGCAACGGTTCGGCCCGAAACGTTCGAACGGCGCCCGGCCCCTGCGAGGGTTAACCCAAAAACTCTACTCCGTGCGCGATCTCCAGAAGAACGTCTTCAGCTAAGGGCCTGTATGAAAACTCCAAGGGGTCCTGCGAGGAGGAATTTTGGTGGTGGCTCAGACGGCGAGGCCGGCGCATCCCCGCAGAGAGCTGTAACGGCCGAGCCAGCGCCGGCCACCGACAAATGACCCGCCGCCCGGAGGTTTTCGAGGAAAGGGTCCTCTGGCTTCATTGCGCCTCGGTCACGGGTCCACGAGGGACAGGCGGTTCCTCGTCAATTAGCCCGAAGCCGTGGATCTCCAGGGAGAAATGCCCGGGGACGTTGTGAAGCCAAACACAGAAACCAACTGACACCGCAAGCCCCAATTGCCATGATCCTCATATGAGGAAACCGCCTCGTTTCGAACGTTCGAAGGTTCGACCACTCGCATGCCACGGATCGCTCGCCGTCCTGGCGCTCTTAATCCAGGCCTGGTTGGTACCCGTCCCGGCAGGCGCTTTCAGCATCTTGGCCAGCCTCGTACGCGAAGGCATCGGCCCCGGCGGTCCAACGGACTACGCCTGCTCGTTCTGCCCGAACACCTCGACTCAGGTCAGCACGAGCTTCTCTGGTGGTTTCCCGCCGCCATCCGACCCTGTCGGGCTGCCGGCCAACTCCGAAATTGGCGGCACTGCGTTTGCCAACCTCGCCACCGGTTTGACGCGCGGCAGTTCGCATTCGGTGTCGTATGGGCACTTCGAGCAGCACGAAATCCGTTTCGTCAGTCGAATGGAGGAGTCGCTCGAGATCGACCTGCCAGCCGGCCTTCCGGCCGCCCAACGCTTTATCACCTTGATCGGTGAAGTTCATGCCAATGCCTACGCGGTCAACCGCGCGAGCGGTACGGCGGGATATTCGCTCCAGGTCGGAAACGTGATTGCTCACGCGTCTCTGGACCACGCCACCGGCTGGAACGTGAGCGCCAGTGAAAACAATCCCGCCATCGAGATCACACCCCTCGTCACCGGCTACCGCTTTAAGGTGACGAGTAGTATTCCAGGAAGTCGCAAGGTGTTGATTGCAACGCAGCTCGAAGGCACGGCTTGAGCCGAGGGCCGCCTGACCACCGGCGTTGGCATCGCCGACGTGAACGCGACGAACACGGCATCCCTGTCCATGATGCTTCCTCAGGGTGCGACCTACACGTCAACCAGCGGCGTCTTCCTCACCGCTCCGCCCGGTAACGAAATCAGAATTGACGTGAGTGAGGGCGAGGTGGTCACGGTCTATGGCGGAACGTTCGAATCATCCCCCACCTTGGCCTCCGGGTCGTGGGAACGGGTGCCGGGCGCGGCCAGCCCGTATCAGATTCCGACGCCGGCGTCGGGCCTGCGCTTCTACCGATCGCCAATTCCGTAGGTTTGGCGAATTGAAGGAGACGACCAAGGGGCTTCCGGAATTGCCTTCCCCACTCTTACGGTCGTTTGTATCTCATCCGCAAAGGCGGGAGGTTGAGTGGGATTGAGCCAAAGACCGGAAAACGCCTGCTCGACTGCGAACGGCTTGGAGTCGAGGGGCAGATGATTGCCTCACCTATTACCGCCGATGGTCATATTTACATTGTCAATGCATAGGGAACAAGGCAGTCGGGGTCGGATCTATATCTGTGACAATTGCTTGATCACGTAAGCCAGAAACGACGCCTTCTCGAGTTGGCTCGGGTACTGCTTCAAGGGGCGCCGGATCCCTTGGGCGGCGGCGCAGTCCAATCCAGGAACTTTCCTCGTCATTTCGATCAGACACCACCCCAGGTCGCGCTTGCCCAGCGGATTGAACCAGGTGCCAGGCCCTCTAACGGCACTCTACCAGCTCGGTCCGCGAGCGCCGGTTGCTGGACTTAGGGATGCTCGGATCCGCCGTGCTCTGTCCGGACGCACTGACTCCACCAGTGAGGCCGGCATCACTACCCACCTGCCGCCGATTCTGGAAGCGTTCCCGGTTGTTCACAGCCAGGTAGCGGTCCAAACGCGTCGCCAGTTCGAGGGCATCGGACCGGTCATTGTTCACTAACAGTAACTACTCGCCGCGGGGAAACATCGTGGGGCAATACCCGTACCGGTGGGACGACACCAGCATATGGGCCGCAACCTCCGGATTCCGGCACTGGGTGGCCCCGCGCGCAGGACCAGGTCCTGATCATCCCCCAAAAACTTCCCGGGATGCCCTCTGTCCAAGAGGCCTTCAGACCGGACGAAGGTCGAAGCCGGGGTGGTTATAGCCCTGCTCGGGCGCATCCCTGATTCACGGGCGGGGAATGGCGATCGATCGTGGGCGAAGAGGCTCTTCCGTGCCGTCGAAGTGATCGCGAAGACGGCGGGATGCGTGAGCTTCCTTTCCGCGCTGATGGCGTAGAACTGTTGCCGGCAGGCGTCGGTACTTCCGAAACTGCGCAGGCCGTAGCGCGCAACCGCCTCCGCAGCCACCAGGGTGGGCAACGGAAGGAATCCCAGACCATCCACCGCCACCACCTTCATCAGGGCCGCGTCCTCAAACTCACCCACCAACCGGGGTCGGATGCCCTGGGCCTGGAACCATTTCTCCAGGGAGCGACGCAGCGGGGTGTCCACGGTGGGTAGCAGCGCGGGCGCATCGTTCAACGACCTCGGGAATCCTCGTTTGAGCTTCGTCGCCAGCCGCGCCTCTGCGCAGAAGGTCACACTGCTCTCGCCGAGAAGGTGGTTGAAGACCTGGATGTTCATCGTGCTGGGCGCCGGTTCGTCCGCCAGCACGAGGTCCAGCCGGTAAGTCGCCAACTGGGCCAGCAGCTCGGCCAGCTTTCCCTCAAGGCAGGTCACCTGGATCGGCCGGTCTAGGTGGAATACGGGTTTGATCACCTCGTTGGCCAACAGCTTGGGCATGGAGTCCACAATGCCCACATTGACCCGCAACCGTCGAGACGTCGGCTGATGCCGGATCGCCGAAACCAGCTCTTCACCCAGCGAAAAAATCTCCTTGGCGTAGCTCAGCACCTGGTCACCCGCCTCCGTCAGCACCAAGCTGCGCCCCGTCCGCCGGAACAGTTTTTCTCCGAACACCGCCTCTAGCGCGGCGATCTGCGCACTCATGGTGGGCTGCGAAGGCCTTCTTGAGTCCGCCCTCACGCGCCACCGCCCAGAAATAGCGGAGGTGGTGGTAGTTCAAGAAATCCATTTCCAACCGTATTCGGTTTAACCGAAGTGTTCGATCACTAATTCGTAGTTGTCGAACTCATCCGCCTTCCCCGACACTCCCCCCTTAAACCGATGGATTCATTACGCCCTTTCGCTGCGCGTCCGGACCGCTGCCAGGAACCTCGCGACACCCGTGGTCCCGCGGCCGTCGTGCAGTCACAACACCCCGGAGCTCTGAGCGCACCCCGCTCCCGGTCCATCGCCGGCACCTCCGTCCCTCAACCCCGATAGCCCATGAAACAACTGTTCAGTGACTTCAAAAACGATCTCCCGGCGAGCATCATTGTCTTCTTTGTCGCTGTCCCATTGTGCCTGGGCATCGCGCTGGCGTCCGGTGCGCCCCTGTTCGCCGGCATCATCGCCGGGATCGTCGGTGGGATCGTCGTTGGCTTCGCCAGTGGCTCGCCACTCGGTGTCAGCGGACCGGCGGCAGGGCTGGCCGTCATTGTCCTAGGTTCCATCGCGAAACTGGGCGGTTCCTATCAGGCGTTCCTGGTCGCCGTGGTCCTCGCCGGGTTCATCCAGCTCATCGCGGGATACCTGAAGCTTGGTACCGTCGCCTACTATTTTCCTTCGTCTGTAATCAAAGGGATGCTGACCGGCATCGGACTGCTCATCATCTTCAAGCAGATCCCGCATGCGGTCGGGTATGACAAGGATTTCGAGGGCGATCTTGCCTTCTCCCAACCCGGCGGAGGGAACACCTTTTCCGAGCTGTTCGGCATCCTGGATCATCTCACCCCCGCGGCGAGCCTGGTGACCGTGGTGTCCCTGTTCATCCTACTGACCTGGGAGGGGGTGCTGACAAAGAAGCACCGGTTCTTCCAGATGGTGAACGGGCCCTTGGTGGCGGTGCTGGCCGGGATCTTGTTAAGCACCCTTTTCCAGAACAACGTCCTCCCGTTCACGCTGGCGCCGACGCAACTGGTCAACATCCCCGTTGCCGGCAGCATCAGGGACTTCCTCGGGCAGTTCACCCTGCCGGACTTCTCCCACTGGAAGAATCCGGATGTGTATGTCATCGCAGCCGTAATCGCCATCGTGGCCAGCCTGGAGACATTGCTTTGCGTGGAGGCGACCGACCGGCTCGACCCGTACAAACGGGTGACCCCGACCAACCGGGAGCTGAAGGCGCAGGGATTGGGCAACATCGTGTCCGGATTCATCGGCGGACTGCCGGTGACCCAGGTCATCGTCCGCAGCAGCGCCAACATCACCTTCGGCGGGAGATCAAAGCTGTCGACGATCCTGCACGGCTGTTTCCTCCTCGTCAGCGCGGTCTTCATTCCCGGCGTGCTTAATAGGATCCCCCTGGCGACCCTCGCGTCGATCCTGTTCGTGGTGGGTTACAAACTGGCGAAGCCGGTCCTCTTCCGTCAGATGTACCGCCTGGGAGGGGAACAGTTCGTCCCCTTCGTGGTCACGGTGGTCGCCATCCTCCTGACCGACCTGCTCAAAGGCATCGGAATCGGGATGGCGTTCGCGATCTTCTACATCCTCCGCAACAACTTCCTGAATCCGTTCCACCGCATCAAACCGGAGGAATACGCGGACAAGGAGCATGTCATCATGCTCTCCGAGGAGGTCTCCTTCCTCAACAAGGGCAGCATCCTCGAGATGCTCAATCACATCCCCGCCCATTCCAGGGTCGTGATCGACGGCAGCCGGACCAAGAGCATCCACTTTGACGTCATCGAGATCATCCAGAATTTCCAGATCCACGCCAAGACCCTCGGAATTCATCTGGAAGTGAAGGGCATCAAGGCCATTTCAAACTGAACCACGAAACTCGAATATGAAGACACTCACGAAGGAAATGCAGGCCGCCATCACACCCTTGATGGCATTGAACCTCCTGACCAAGGGCAACGAAAGGTTTGTAAACAACCTGAAGGTCAACCGGAACCTGCTGCAGCAGGCCAATGAAACCTCGGATGGACAGCATCCGTTTGCAGTCATCCTCAGCTGCATCGACAGCCGGACATCGGCGGAACTGATCTTTGACCAAGGCCTCGGGGACATCTTCAGCGTCCGGATCGCCGGAAACATCATCAACGAAGACATCCTGGGGAGCATGGAGTTCGCCTGCAAGGTGGCAGGTTCAAAGATCATCTTCGTCCTCGGCCACACCCGGTGCGGCGCCGTCAAGGGGGCCTGCGACCATGTGGAGATGGGCAATCTGACGGCGCTACTGGCCAAGATCCGGCCTGCCGTGGATGACGAAACGGGCACGGCGGACCACCGGAACTCCAGCAATGCCGAGTTCGTGGAACGGGTGGCTAGTATTAACGTCAACCGAAGCATGAAGTCCGTCATGGAACGAAGCAGCATCCTGAGGGACATGATCGAAGATGGCCAGGTGGGCCTGGTCGGGGGAATCCACGACATCGGCTCCGGACTCGTGACGGTCTTTCCAGGAACCTTCGGAATCGCCTGAAGGCCCCAAGATCCGAATGACGGTATTGCGCCACCTGCTGCCGCTGGCCCTCCTCGCCGCCGCCGCCACCACCCGTGTGGTCGCGGCTGATGTTGATGATGCCAACGCGAACCTGTGGATGTCCTATATCGGGGACCATCCAGTCTCCGGTCCATGGGGCGTGCACCTGGAGACACAGGTCCGCCGCTCCGATTTTGGCGGCGACTGGCAGCAGGTGCTCGTGCGCCCGGGCGTCAACTACACGCTGAATTCCAAGGTCTCATTCAGCGGCGGCTATTGCTTCGTCGAGACCTTTCCTTACGGGGATTATCCCGCGAAGGACTCATTTCCGGAGCAGCGTGTCTGGGAACAAGTGGTGGTGAAGGTTCCGGCACTCGGCCTGACCTGGGTCAATCGGTTGCGCTTGGAGCAGCGCTACATCGGAGTGCCAGAACCCACCCCGGACGGCGGATACCAGACGGGTTACTACCGCTATGAGAACCGGATCCGCTACATGCTCCGGACCGCAGTGCCGCTTGGAAAGGAATCCAAGTACCAGTTCATTGTTTGGGATGAGGTCTTCTTCAACTTCGGCTCCCAGGTGTCCGGAAATGAATTCGACCAGAACCGGATCTTTGTCGGCATCGGACGCGACCTGGGTAAGGGATTCCGGATCGAGGCGGGGTTCCTGGAGCAGACGCTCCAACGACGCGGCGGGCAGATCCGGGAGAACAACCACACGCTGGCGTTGTACCTCATCTCCAATGCCCCGTTTGGCGGGCAGGGAAAATAGGGCCGGCACGAAGGCGACCGGCGTCATCCCCATCCGTGGGATTTTAAAGTCCACTTGGTGCCGGCGACCGCTCGGTGAGCGCCCAGGGCACCTCTGCAAGGGTGATGAACTGCCGCGCCTTGGTGGCGGTGAACCCGCGGGAAACCAGTTCCGACTCCGCCGTGAACGGGATGCTGAGCGGTTTTCAAGTATTTAGGTCGTCGAACTTCATCCAGCAGTATCTGCGCCCCGGAATCAGGCTCTGGGAACCGCAACCGTCCGGCGTCCGGTCACCACGATCCCCACCGCCGGGGATGCCAAGGGCGGCGGCACGAACCCGGTGGCTTCTCTGTCTCAGGTCGAGGAATCAGTGGGGTTTACGAAGGGGTAGTGAACCACTGGTTTCGGCCGGTGAGGGTGGTTTTTCCCCGTCGCATCCCATGGTTAATGCGTCTGGCACCTGGCGGGGTCGCCCAAGACCCTGGATCACCAGACCCAGGCGGTGGCCAATGACCTCAGGTAGTTGGCCGAAGATGCCAGCGCCCTGATGTCGGCAACGGCCGATGTGGCGGGCGATGAGATCGAGCAGGCGCGCCGCCGTTTGGGCGCCGCCCTGGAACGAGGCCGGCAGTTCTACGATCGCTATCCGTCATCAAGCCGCCGAGGCAGCCCGGGGCGCTGACGGGGCGATTCATCATCAGCCGTATCACGGCATCGCGATCGGGGTCGGCGTAGGAGCCCTGTTGGGATACCTGCTGGCTGGTCGTTGCCGCCCTGGCGGTGACTGAATCGAGACTGGATTCAGAATCCCCCGAGCTTCGTTGTCTCCCTTTGCTTCAAGCACTTCACCGCCAACTCCTCCTCGTCATGAGGAAGCGGGGGCGGACGTGGTGGCCATGACCTAGGAGGACTTCAACAACGCCCCAGCCATCCAGGGTGCCGAAATCGGCCCACACGACGATGTTGCCACCATCGCGGCCGCGGTGGACGCGGTGGAGGTAAGGCGGGGAATCTACGACGACATTCGCAAAACCCTGCAGTACCTCCTCCGCGAAGCCCAAAAACCAAATTCCTATGAAGTAATCAGTGAACTCGGTTCCAAGCAGCACGGGTGGCGTGCTTGGCCTTGTCCCAGCTCAGGTTCGCGCTGCCTTTAGACTTTTCGTAATCGCGTTGCAGATTGGATTCCGCTTCCTCGAACTTCTTTCCGGGGTAACGACCGAGACCTTCATAGCCAATTCGATACGCAGGCTGATATTGAGCGAAGGTGGCGTTCGGTACCAAGTAACTTTCCTTGGCGAAATTCACCTTCCAGTAGTCGTTCTCAATCGTCGGATCCATTTTCTCCGCGACCTTCTTCCCCGCCAAACCGCCGACGACCGCTCCGGCAACCAATCCAGCGGCGACGCCCACTGGGCCACCAACCATTCCGATCGCGCCTCCGGCAACGGCACCCCCCGTGGCTCCAATGCCGGTTCCCACGGGATGTGCACCCGGAGTCCCGGTGAGGGAATCCCGATTTGCGTCAGCGTTGTTCTGTTTCACTGCTTCTTTTTTGGTAGTATTTTTAGTCATATTGCTTTTTTATAATAAAGGTCTTGTGATTTCGGGAAATCGAAGCGGAACCTGTTCCGCCCGATCTGTTCAGCGTGTGCCTACGAGGGACTGCTTGGGACGGGCGACGGGAGTTCGACTGTTTCGCGCTAGACCACCGGTCCGCTTGGTCCTGGTGGTCGTCATTGAGGTTCCGTCACCGCCGCCCAGTGCCACCTCGTTGCTCGTTGCCCGGGCCAACTTCGTGAGCAGTTCATCAGACTCCTTCTCCTCTTCCAGAGTTTGCTCAAGCAGGCGCGCCGCGCCCTTGTTCCCCAGGAGGCCAGCCCATTCGTGCAGGCAACCATACGACGCAATCTCGTAATGCTCGACCTTCTGGGCGGTGGCGATCAGGGCCGCGTTGAGGGCAGGAGACCCTCTGAATTCGGCGACGATTTCGTCGCCTTCCAAAAGGAGCCCCACGGTGGCCTCACAGGTCTGACCTTTGGCTTTCTGGTCGAAGGACTGGAAAACCTTTTCCAGCCTTTTAACGTGTCCTTCGGTCTGTTTCAAGTGAGCCAGAAAGGCGGCCTTGAGGTCGGTCGAGGAAGCGGCTTTCGCCAGCTTCGGCAACGCCTTCACGATCCGTTTTTCGGCATCGTAAATGTCGGCGAGTTCATCCAAAAATAGATTCTTAAGTGTCTTCATAAATATTCAATCGGTGCAGAGTGTCCCGGTGGCTGAGTTGTCCCAATCACCGGAAATGGTTTTCAATTATTCAGAGCTGGCGAGCCGTCTTAAGGGTGGGTTCAGGCCTGCGCGCGACCCGCTCCGGCGCCTGACTTCCTTTCACCGAAGAAATCGCCGGTGGAGACGATAAAGATAAAGGCGACGACCCGACCCGCGGCCAGGTCCAACGAGAGATTCTCGACCTTGCCGAGCTTTTCGTTCTGTAAATTCTGGACCGGGGTCCCCATGAGCTTGCTGGCCCGCTGCACCTGACTCAAGCGCAACGCTGGGGCCCTGTGCTGGTTTTCCTCCAATCCTTGGGACTTGTCCCAGGCTCCCCCCGGAGTGCGAATCGATTCCAGCTTGGTCGAGCCATCGCCCTGTTGCATAAAGGAGAGGGTCGGTTCCTGACCGTAAAATCGGTAGACCTCGGTCAGACGATTAGCTCGGTGCGGCCTCGACCCGGCTTGGCCTCGGTAAGCCAAGTGATTCGTCACGGATACCGGAATGTTCTGCCCCAGAGTGGAAGCGGCCAGCATTGAAGCAGCGGCGGCGCTGATAAGGATGTAATCATACTTTCGGGCCATATTTTTTCACGGAAAAACGCGTTGATTGACCTACGCCAATCTAAACGGGTACAAACCTGTAAACCATGGGGTGTAACCCTTATGGACGCGGTGGTGAAATAGGCAATTAGTGCCCAAAGACGGATGTTGTCATTGTCTTGGGATATGGTTGTGACAGATCGTTTGAAGACCTTCTCCTTCGACCTGGTATTTCAGCGTCAGTTTTCCATGACCTGACCTTGGGCGGGCCGTACCTCCTTCCGCGAAGCCCACAACCATCTATCAGTTTATCTGCCTGAGAGCTTGTTTTGGGAAGCAAGCCCGCCGCGCGCGTGAAACCCACCAGATTTTCAAACGTCAACCGTCACGCGCCGGGAGGTCGCCGAGATGAAGGTGGCATCCTTGAACTCTTGACTAAACATTTGCAACATGTTGTACAGGAATTGGTTGCAAACAAGTTATTTGTGATGAGGCTCTAACTCGATTTCGGGACGTGCATGGAGGTCGGACGTTCCGGGGATTGAAGGGGGACTCCTGACGTCGCCTGCTACGGGGAACCAGGTACCAGACCCTCTAATGCGGCTCCCCGAGCAATCGCCAGGCTGTTTTCGGTCGTGTTGTAATCGAGGCGCGCGTTGTCGAAGATCTGTTGCGCCACCAGCTTGTTGTTGGGCAGGTCCTGGACGCGATCAAACGCGAGCTTCGACTTCTCCAAATGGATTTCCATGGTCTGGACGGCCAGGTTTGCCCCGGCAATCTCGGTTTTGCGCGACGACTTCTCGAACTGCAGGTCCTTGTTATATAGTTCGAAGAGGACATCGCCCTTCCTGACCTTGTCACCGATATCGCGAACCAGCATGGAGAAAGGACATTAGCGACTGGCAATCCGTTGGGGCGTTCCCGCCCCCCGTTTCAATGGGCGAAGGCGTCAGGGTTGATTCAGCCGGAAGTAGGCCGGACCTATCCCAATCGGCAGAGTCACCGTCTTTTGCCCGCCCTGTTCGACAACCGTACCACCCGCCCCGCTCCAGGTGCCTCCCACGGATCCCGCCGTCTCCAACACCGCAGAGGTCGCGATCGCCGACCAGGAGAGGGACACATTGGCCCCACTCAACGAGAGGGTCAGGGTTGGCGGTGCGGAGGGCGCGAGGTGCGACGAAGTGACCTGCAACGAGGCCAGGGAGGTCGTTGAACCATTGTTAAAGACCACCAGGAACTGGCCGGCGGTCGGCGAGTAGCGGATGACATGATCGTTGGGACCGGTTCCGATGGGGGCTCCGGTGTCCGCCAGGAACAGGGCCGTCCCCAACTGGCTCGGCAGCGGGCTGCCATCTGGTCCGAGCAGCCTAACCACATAAGCATTGGGCAGTCCCACGGTGCTGCCAAATGCCTGGTGTCCGAGGGCGATTACCCCGCCCACCGGATCCGCGGCAAACTGCGGATGCTGGTGGTTGAACGGATTGCCGGAGGTTCCCGCCAAATACGCGATCTCCGAACGAAGCGACGTGAACGGGTAGCCTGGAGCGGCGCCAATGCTGAAATACGACAGGTCGCCGATGGCTGTACCGTTGCCGCCGTCATACGCCGTCAGGAGTTCACCGTTGAAGGGATTCAGGAACGGTGCCGGATGCCCCTCCGGAACCGGCGTGCCATCGCTCAGCACCTGCTCAATGTGGGTCTGCAGTTTGCCGTCCGTTCCCGGAACGGTGCTGACAACTGAACCTACGATCCGGTTGCTGAGGACCCCATCGGAACCATTCGAGTTGTCCGTGTTCGCAACATACAGAAAGACGTCCCGTCCCGGCAGGTAAACGATATCCGGATCATCTTCATCACCCGCGCTCTGCAACCGATCAAGACGGGTGAACTCAGGCGTCAGGAGTGCGGCATCCTTGTCGAACAGCACGCCGATAGTGCCCTCGCCTTCGCCAGCGAAACTGTATTCCGCTGCCAAAAGGATGTTTCCATTTACCGTGCTGACCGCCACCGCGAGATCGTCGAAATTCGCCTCGGTGTCAGGCATGAACGCCACGGTCCGGGCCACCGGAGAACCGGTTCCAGCCGAGGTCTGCGGGTTCACCAACGCGACCCGCGGCACGTGATTCCCCGTGGGGCTCGAAGTGCGGGCGTTGGCCACCACGACGTACTGGCGGGTCACTGGATTGAACTCGACGTCCACCTTGGAGAAGGCCCCAGCGGAGTTTCCGAAAATGCCGAACGGATCACTTTTCGGGGAAAGAGTGCGCGAATCGTAGAAACGCCCCACGACCGCCGCGGTGGCAGGCTGCGCGGTCAGTTCGTCGGTCATGGCGATCGCGTTGGCCGTGTCGATGGTGACCACGAGAACCTCAGGCTCCGTTGAATGGACTCCCAGCCCGGCGTCACGCGACGCCACACCTTCTCCGTTGACCGCCACCAGGGCCTGGTCCCGGAGACGCGGTCCGGCCGGTGGCGCGAGCGGATTCGTGAAGTCCACCCAGGCCACATAGAAGTTGGCGTCCGCCAGATCGGCAGTCGTGTCCCCGGTGGTCTTCCGCGATTGGATCACGAACTTCCCATTGAGGTATTCGTAGGAAAGGAACGCCCGTGAGGCCAGTGGGACCGAGGTTCCAGCCTCCAGGTCGGCCACTTGAAGCAACAGTAGTCCGTCGGCTCCCGTCTTCCCCGGGAGGGTCAGCTCATACACACCCGTTCCCGTCCGGGTCACGGCAAAGTCCCCCACGGCCTTCCGCTTCGCCCCGGAACTGCCGACAATGTGTCCGCCAACGAGGCGTGCGGAATCAAAGGGCACATACACAAACTGGAATTCCGATTGCCCCTCCGGAACTAGGGTCTCGGCGTCCGCAGCGGAGTCCTCGCGGACGGTCACCAGCCAGCCTGAGCCATCCTCCTTGGGGACCACGCCCACCAGATTCACGTCGCTGCCACCATCGGAAGAGGTTGCGAAAATCATTCCGGCCTCCACAGCATTCACTCCCGGCAAAATGAGCTCGGCCCGGCCCCCGAAGCTACCCGACCCCTCCGGGAATCCCGGCCACCGAACAAGACCGGCCGTGAGACCCGTGGCATGCGCCTCCGGTGACGACCACTGACTCGTACCGTCCGTGATGACGCCATTGGGGTCCCCAACAATGGGCGTCCCCACGTCACCGCCGAGCCATCCCTGGTCGAAAGGAAACCACGTCGTCGAGAACGCGAAGTTGGCCTCCGGACTGGAGGCGTGCGTTCCGGCCCGGCCGGTGTTGATGTCCAGATCCCCGTTTCCAAAGGATCCGTCGTTCATGTTGTACGAGGGGCCAGACGATGCCCAGGAGACGGCCACCGTGGGAAAAAACGGCCCCTCGCCATCACCCCAATCCACCGGCCCGTTTTGGCGGGCCGTAGGAATGACCACGCCGAAGTTGCGGCTCGGCCGCCAGGCCTGACTCGCGGCCACAGACGCCGCCCCATCACCAAATTCGATAAAGCCTTGATTGAGGTTCCCCAGCGCCGCCACCGGATCTCCGGGCGACAGGCGCAGCGCGAGGTCACCACGATTGTAGCGGTTTAGGGACCAGTGAATAGGTCCCTGGCCGTCGAAGCCGGTTACTTCGACACTGCTGTTGAAGGTGGTGCTCCCCTTCGCCAGGACATTAACCCCGGATACCGAAGTATTGGGGAACGCTCCGGGAAGGCCGCCTCCTTCCGGCACCGTAGGCGCCGGGCCGGCCGGCGCGCCCTGAAGCACGCCCGCGGCCAGCGCCATGCTCGTGGAAAGCGGAACTCTAAGTAGATTGTGTATGGATTTTCTATTCATAGGTCAGGAACTTGATTTTTAAAAATCATTCGTGGAATCCCCTCCAATTGGCGAGCCTTATTATATGAACTCGAGGTTACGAATCACTGACGATCATTGGGCGCGCTTTCCCCCAACTCGAATCCGTCCATCCGCAGTGCGCTTCACTCTTAGCAATCCGTCTCCGGCTGTCCTTCGATGGGGCCTTAGTCCGATACAAAGCCGGCACGCAATCTTCACCGCGGCGTGTTTGTCAGCGAAGCGATCTCAGGATACCGAAGACTCCTGATTTTCAACCGTCTTCTGCCCACACTCCCCATGCGCACCGTCTTGTCCTGCCTGCTGGTTCTTGGAGCCAGCTTCTCCGTCCAGTCCGCGACGCAATTCCTTCACGGAGTTGCGTCCGGCGATCCCGCCTCCGACTCCGTCGTGCTCTGGACCCGGGCGACTCCCGACACTGCCGGACCGGTCACTCTCACCTGGCAAATTTCCACGACGCCTGAGTTCACCGCCCCGCTGCGGTCCGGGACGTTTGAGACCGACGTCTCCCGGGACTATACGGTCAAGGTCATTCCCTCCGGTCTGCAGCCAGGCACGACCTACTACTATCGCTTCCTGGCGGACAATGGGATGGCCGGGTCCGAGGCGGGCCGGACCAAGACCCTTCCCACGGGTGACGTCAGCCGGGTGCGACTCGCGGTGTTCAGTTGCGCCAACATCACGGCCGACCCCTTTGATGCGTATCTCAAGGCGGCCCGGATTGGTGACTACGATGCTCTCGTTCATACCGGTGACTACATCTACGAATACGGCCAGGGCGGTTATCCGGAGGCGGAGGGACTGGCCGAATCCGAGGGTTTTGAACCGAACCGCGAGTGCGTAACACTGGAGGACTATCGCCTGCGCTACGCCCAGTATCACCGGGCACCCAAACTCCAAGCAGCCCGGGCCTCCGCGCCGTTTATCGTCATTTGGGACGACCACGAAACGGCCAATGATGCTTACGCTAACGGAGCGCAGAATCATTCCCCAACCACCGAAGGCACCTGGACCAACCGGGTGAGCGCGGCGCTCCAGGCATACTACGAGTGGCAGCCCATTCGGGAGCCCGCCAGCGGGGATCGGCGGCAGGCGTACCGCTCCTTTGACTTCGGCAATCTGGTCTCGCTTCACATGCTCGAAACCCGACTGAATGCCCGGGATCTTCAACTCGACCTCGCCCCGACCCAGGCGCAGGTGGTCGCGCGCATCGGAGCGATTCTCGCCCAGGCCTCCCTGGTGGCCCAATACGCCGCCACCTATGGTCTCACTCCGCCATCTGGGCCTGGCGACACCGCTGGAATCGCCGCCTTCAGCGCGGCCCTGGGTCCCATCGTGACCGCCGAACTGGTCGCCCAGAATGTCACGCAGATGTACACCGGTGATCGCAAACTGCTCGGCGCTGACCAGCTTCAATGGCTCCAGGCCCGACTGGCCGGATCCGGCGCGACCTGGCAGGTCCTGGGTCAACAGGTGTTGATGGGTAACATGACCATGCCGGCCGAACTGCTGCTGGAGCTCGCTGAGGGCTCGGTCTCTCCGGCCACCATCATCAAGTATCTCACGCCCGTTTCCAAGCGGGCCAACGGGATTCCGTTAAACCTCGCCGAGGAAGCCGTTCTCGCGAATGCCAATCCCCTGCCTTACAGCGCCGACGCTTGGGACGGCTACGGTCGGGAGCGCGAAACGCTCCTCCAGACCGCGGCCAGTTTGGGCAAGAAGCTGGTCGTGTTCTCGGGTGACACCCACAATGCCTGGTCCAGCACCCTACGGACTTTTTCCGCCGGACCCGGTGTGCCCGCGGGCACGGTGGCCGGCATTGAGTTCGCGACTCCGGGTGTGTCCTCCCCGGGAATCGAGCGATATTTCCCGGGGCAGGAGGGAATCCTGCGGGACCTGTTCCTTGGCTACAGCCGGGACCTAAAGTTCGCCAATCTCGCCAAACGTGGGTTTCTCGACGTGACCTTTACTCCCGACAGCGTCACCGCGAAGTTCTACCTGCGCGAACGTTCCGCGGATCGTCGCCAATGGTGGGTGGAAACGCTGTCCGGTCCCAGCCCGTCCGCAATCTCCCAGGGTGCCCCCACCTCCGAGAACGACGATTATCGGCTCCAAATCCTCCACGCTTCGGACATGGAGGCCGATGTGGTCACCCTCGAGACCGCGCCCCGCTTCGCCGCCCTGGTGGACCGCCTCGAAGACAATCCCGCCGTCCACGCCTCGATCACCCTGGCCGCGGGCGACCTCGTCATCCCAGGAGCCTTCCTCTCCGCCGGCAATGATCCTTCGACGGTCGCTCCGCTGAAGACGGTGTTGGGACTGGTGTTCAACTTCGACGCATCCGGCGCCGCCACCGACCTCCGCGAAAGCGCCGGCCGGCCCGACCTCGCCATTTTGAATGCGATCGGATTCGACGCCGCCTCCATCGGCAACCACGAGTTCGACCTCGGCCCGACCGAGTTCGCCAGCATGATTCTTCCCGACGTCCGCGCCGGGGGCTTGGCCCGCCTGCGCAACTATGGCGCCGCCTTTCCGCTGCTCAGTGCCAATCTCGATTTTAGTGCCGTTCCCCCGTCGGAGTCCGCGCTCGCCGCCCGGTCCACCCAGCAGATCCTTCCCAGTGGTCGCTTCCGCGCCAACCCTGCGACCGACGCCAGCTACGTCAGCACCGCGGCGGCCGACATGGCACTCCACCCCAAGCTCGCCCGCGCCACGATTATCGAACGTGGCTCCGAAAAAATCGGCGTCCTCGGCGTCACCCCGCCGGATTTGGCCAACATCTCCTCACTGGGATCGGTGCGGGTAACCGGACCCCAGGGAGCCACTGCCCCCAGTCCACGCACCTACGACATTGAGGCCTTGGCCGCCCACCTGCAGCCCGTCATCGACGCGCTGCGCACTAACGGCTGCACCAAGATTGTGCTTTCGTCCCAGCTCCAGCAGATAGACAACGAGAAAGCTCTCGCCCAGAGCCTGGACGGCGTGGATGTCATCGTGGCCGGCGGTTCCGGAACTATCTATGTCAACGATCCTGCCAATCTTTTGCCGGGGGACAGCGCGGCCGGCCGGTATCCGTTTCTGACTCAGGACAAGCGGGGACGGACGGTTGCCGTCGTCAGCACCGACGGTCAGTACCAATACCTGGGGCAACTCGTGGTTGACTTCGATGCCGAGGGCAATGTGCTGGGAGTGTCCGGCGACACCCTCCCGGCAACCGCGGCCAAAGTGGCCTCCCTCTGGGGCGGTTCCGATCCCTACGCTCCAGGAACCCGCGGAGCCGCCGTCAAGGTCATCACCGACGCCGTCGGCGCGGTGATTAACTTCAAGGACGGACTTATCCTGGGACGGGCCTCCGTGTACCTCGAAGGGCGCCGGGCCACCGTCCGTCAGCAGGAGTCCAACTTCGGCAACTTCTCGGCCGATGCCAACCTGTGGTACGCCCATCAGTACGACCCAGCCGTTCAGCTTTCACTCAAGAACGGCGGCGGAATCCGGAATTCCATCGGCGCCACCGGCCCGAGCGGCGAACTTCTGCCCACCCGGGCCAATCCCTTTGCTGGCAAAACCAGCGGTGACATCAGCCGCCTGGACATTGAGGATTCGCTCAAATTCAACAACGCCCTGACCGTGCTGAGCGTCAACGCCAGCCAGCTCAAGCTCCTCCTAGAACATGGAATCGCCGCCAGCACTGGCACCGGAGCCGACCGGGCCACCCCGGGTCAGTTCTGCCAGTTGGCCGGTGTCGTCGTGGTGGTCGATCTGACCCAACCCGCCCAACGGTACACCAGCGCCAACAACGTGATCTCCACGGTTTCGGAAGGTCAACGCATCCGCTTTGCCGCACTCCTCGATGAGGCGGGTCAACCTGCGGAAGTGCTGGTGGCTGATGGCGAAGTACTGAACCCGGCCCGAACTCTCCGCCTGGTGACCTTGAACTTTCTCGCCAATCCTGGAGCCGCTGGATCGGATTTTGGAGGAGACAGCTACCCGTTCCCTTACCTCAACCGCCTCAACGGCGATCTGGCGTACGATCGACGTGACCTAAACTCGGCCGCACTGACCCCGCCCCTGCCGCCCACCTTCCCGGCGCTTGCCTCCTTCGCCCTGCCCGGCACTGAGCAGGACGCCTTGGCCGAGTATCTACAGGCTTTCCACAAGCTCACGCCCTTCGCCGTGGCCGACACCACCGTGGATCGCGACCGTCGTCTGGTTCAGGGAACCGCCGACACGGACGAAGACGGCTTTTCCAACGGCGAGGAAGCCTCCTTGTTCGCCCTGGGCATGAACCCCGACCGTACCGCCACTCCCGGACAGACCAACGCCCTGCTTCGCCTCCGCCGCCAGGGTCAGTCCGACGTCGTGGGAACACCGTCCGCGTTCGATCTCTTCACTTCGCTCCAGGTGGACGAAGCCCGCCTGGGTGGCCGGAACGACGTGGTCTCGGATCCCACTCCCTACGGGCTATATGCTGCTCCGCGGGCGGACCTCCGTCTGGATGGCTTGGTCCTGCCCTTCACCAACAACGCGTTGGTCACGTTCAAGCTCCAATCGTCGGATGACTTCTCCACCTGGACCGACGCCGCGGTGGTGCCTAGTGTCCAGATCGATCTGACTACGCCCGCCAAGTACTTCCGATTCCGGGCGGAGTAATTGCAATGAGCGCTTAAGCGGGGACTAAGATGCGCCGGATTTCGGGCGGCTGGTGAGGCGCACAGAGGGAACATATCCGCAGTGATCTACGACCGACGGGCAAGGAAGCCAGACGTTCGAAAGACCAGCGAATTCGGCCCCTCTTAATCGCGAGTTGGAATAAGCCGGTTAACGGAAGGATCTTCTGTTTCAGGGCGAGGAATCAGTGGGGGTGGCAAAGGGGCGACGTTCCGACGTTCCGGCGGATCGAGCGGACTTTGCCCGTCGAGTGGGCGGTGGGTTAGCCCAAAAACAAAAAGCCCGCTCACTTCGAAGGAATGAGTGGGCTCTGGGAAATGAGTTCGGAGAATTTCGGCCCGCTTAGGCGGTGCTTTACTGAAGACGTTTTTTTGAAGATCGCGCACGGAGTAGAGTTTGGGGGTTAACCCTCGCAGGCGCTGGGCGCCGTTCGAACGTTTCGGTCCGAGGCGTTGCCGCTGGGCCTTGCAGAGTTCCTCAATAAATTCTCGCATATACCCCAAGAATTGCTCCCGCACGACCGGCCCAAAAATGGACTCCCGTTTCACCACCCGGGAAACGCAGTGGAACAGATGGCGAGCACTGCCCGGCTGACCCTTGTTTCGACCTTGGCGCATGCCCCTAGTTCAACCTCCCTGACCCCTCCGCGCTATCGCCACATTTAACCGGTCAAGGCCCCCACCCGACGCAAAACATTCTCCCGTTAGGGGGTCTGGCCCCTGGTTCGCTCTCCGACCCGCTGCCGACGTAGGGATAGACGGTCGCCTCCCGGATCTGGCGCAACGGCACGCTCAGGTTGCCGCGGAAGATCTCGGCGCGAAAGGATTCCGGGCCACGGAAGAAACCGTGGGCCAACCCCTCGACCTCGCGCACGCTGAGTTTTTAAACGCGGAGCGCCGGGACGAACTGATGGATGTCCGCGGGACGGACGTTCGGCAGGCGCCGAAACGGGCCTAGCGACTAGAGGTAGGAATAGACCGGGAAATCCTCGGCGAAGTGGATCTCGCGGACCCGGGGAGAGAGTTGGGCGATCAAGCCCCGGCGGAGGCTAACCCAGGCTTTGCTGCGGGCGAGTTGCTCGACGATCTGTCAGTTCAGTAACTTCAGGCCGCGGGACCGGCGATGACCACCGCTTCGTCGCGGAAGAATTCCTCAGTGCCGGCGGTCCAGCGGATGCGCACCCGCCAGAGCCCCGGCCGTAGCTCACGGGCATCAATCTGCTGCCGGCCGGCGTTGCCTAGCTCATTTATCCGGCCGCAGCAACATCGCGAGGCTTGCATCTCACGCCGGATTCCCTATGACGAACCCAACCCCGACTGTCTCGATTGGCCCACCCGTCTACCTTTGGTCTGCCGCTCTCGCAAAACATCAATTCAGGTTCCCCCCACTCCCATGCGAATCTTTACAACCGGTCGGGTGCTGGCTGCGTTTTGTGCCGCTGCGATGTGCAGCCAAGCTGCCACGCCGTCACTGTCGCTCCAGCAACTCACGTCCGACCAGATTCAGCTCACCTGGCCCGCCGAGGCCGCGAATTTCGCGCTGGAGCAGGCCGACGGGCTCGCCTTCCCCGCAGCGTGGCTCGCGGTCAACGCGGTGCCGACCAGTGCGGGCGGCGTCTTCTCCGTCACGCTCCCGCTGGGTGCCCAGACGCGCTTCTTCCGCCTGCGCGGCACTGCGCCCGTGGTCACAACCGTAATTGAAACCTCCCCCGCCGCGGGCGAGTTGGGTGTGGCCGTGACTCGCGAGACGATCTTCCGCTTCAGCGCCCCGCTCGCGGCGGAAACGCTGCTGACCGGCCAGGAGCTCTTCGCCGAGTTCGGCGGCCGCCAATGGCTGGCGCGCACGGAACTGTCCTCCGACGGCCGCACCGCCACCCTGTTCTTCCTCGAGAATCTTCCGGCCAGCGCCCGGGTTCGCGTCACCCTCGACGGCAATCGGCTCCGCGATGCGGACGGACTCGCACTCGACGCCGACGGCGACGGTCAGCCTGGCGGGATGCGGATGGTCGAGTTCGACACGTCCGGCCTCGGCGGCCTGCCGGGTACCGCCGTCATCGGCCATGTCTTTGCCTCGGCGAAGCAGGCGGACGGCAGCAACCAGCCGCTGGTCAACGCCACCATCACGGTGAATGGGGCGGAGCAATCCCTGCGCACGACCACAGACGAGACAGGTTACTTCAAGCTCGAGCCTGCCCCTGCCGGACGCTTCTTCGTCCATATTGACGGCCGCACGGTGTTGGGCAGCCAGTGGCCGGACGGCGCCTACTATCCCTTTATCGGTAAGGCCTGGAGCGCCGTCGCGGGCCGGACCAACAACCTGGCCGGTGGCAGCGGCGAAATCTTTCTCCCCCTCATCCAGAGCGACGCGCTCCAGCCCGTCAGCGCCACCGAGGAAACCCGGATCACCTTCAGCCCCTCCGTCCTGGCCGCCAACCCCGCCCTGGCGGGCGTCGAGATCATGGTCCCGGCCAATGCGCTCTTCGCCGACAACGGCGCCCGCGGCGGCAAGGTGGGCATTGCGCCCGTGCCCCCGGACCGTTTGCCCGAACCGTTGCCCTCCGGCTTGAGCCTCCCGCTCGTCATCACCATCCAGACCGACGGCGGCTCCAACTTCGATGTGCCGGTGCCGGTAAAGTTTCCGAACCTGCCCGATCCAGTAAGCGGCGTGAAACTTCCCCCGGGTGGCAAGACGGTTCTATGGAGCTTCAACCACGACAGCGGGCACTGGGAACCGCAGGGCAGCATGACCATCACGGCTGACGGTCAGTTCGCCGTGACCGATCCCGGCGTGGGCGTGCGTCAGCCCGGCTGGCACAGCATCAATCTCGGCAGCGGCGGCGGCGGGCCGGATCCGGCGCCACCCGGCCCACCGCCACCGCCCGGACCGTGCGACGGCGCGTTTGATTGCGATCAGGACGGGTGCCTCGAATCGGCGATCGAGTGCGATAAAGAGGATTGTGACAAATATCTTAAGGAGATCCTGCGGCTGGAGGAGTATTGCTCCCTCAACGTCGCCATCCGCAACAAGCGGGATGCCTTTCTTTGCGGCCTGCCGCTGATTGATTGTCCGGATCCCGCCTGGCAGGAAAAATGGGACCGCTGCCGCGAAGCCATCGCCGATGCCCAATTCCAATACACCCAGTGCCTGCTGGCCCAGGGCGCTTTCTCGGAGGACCGCAAATCCAGCCTTCGCCCGGCCAGCCCGTCGGAGGATGATCCCCGCTTCGCGCAGGAGCGGGCCCTGACTGCCGCCGCGGTTGTGCCGGTAAACCTGCTCCTGGGCAGCCCGCAATGGACCCAAATGGAGCCGCGCGAACTGGACGTATGGGCCGCGCTGTTTACCGCCCTTGCCGAGGCCGCCCGGCCCGAGAGCCCGGCTGGCCTGCAGATCAATGAAGCGGAAAGCACCGTCCTCTTCGCCCTCCCGTTGCCGACGAACCTGACGCCGACGCTCGTGCAGACCGCCATCGCCCGCCTCAACGTCTACCGGAACAACACGCTGGCCGCGGCCGAGCGCATGCAAATTGACAACGCCAGCGCCGCCTATGCCACCTTGTGGGCGCAATACCGGGCCGCCGGGTGGAGGACGACTTCCGACGGGCATTACCAGATCGCCGACGAGCAGTCGGCCGCCGCCGCGGCGTCATCGGCGAAGACCTTTGCGCGCAATCGCCGGCTCCATTTCCGCCTCGCCGACCTGGCTACGGGATTCGAGCTCCGGGGCCAGCTCAATGCCGCCGGCCGTTTTGACAACGTGATCCTAGTCCCGGACACCTACTACACCATCGAGTACCTTGATCCCGTCACCGGCGCGACCGGCAGCGCGCTGTTCCGTTCCGCAGTCTCGGGTCAGGAAACGTCGATCCCGGCCACCCCGATGACCATCCCCACCGGCTTGGCGGACACCGACGGGGACGGCCTGCCCGACGCGCTGGAGGGCATCCCCGGCACCCGCGCCGATCTGGCCGACACCGACGGCGATGGCGCAGGCGACTGGGCGGAACTCCAGGCGAATTCCGATCCAGCGAACGGCACCGCCTTGTCCCTGGGGCTGGTCAATGCCGCCACCACGTCGCAGGCCGTGGTGGAGGTGGCGGTGGGCGGTGATTTCGCCGTGGCCGGGGTCGGCGTGGTAGGTTCCAGCGCGCCCGTGGTCAGCGTGTTCAACGTGCGCGATCCCCTGAACCCCGTGAAGGTGGCGGAACTTTCCGGCGGTGGAGGAATCCAGACCCTCGCCGCCGACGGCGGGCGCGCCGCATTTACCGATCACGCAAATCAGCTCCACCTCGTCGAACTCGAAGCGCCGGGCGGCCCGCGGGTCAGCGCCATCGTGCCCATGCCGGGACGGGCGCTGGTGGCGCTCGGCGCCGGGCGCGTGTTCACCGCCCCGCAGAGCGGGACACCCCGAATCGAGATGCGTGACGCGGTCACGGGCGCCGTGATCGCGCAGGTCCCGGCGGCGAACCCGGCGCTAACCAAACTCCTGGTCCACGACGGTGTTCTTTACGCCACGGCGGTCGACACGCTCGGCCTCTGGGAGATTCAGGCCGCCGCCCTCGTCGCCCGCGGCACCCTCCGGTTGACGAATGACATTCTGCCCGGCCGGGTCGGCCTCAGCCTCTTCGTCGAAGACGGCCGCGCCTACGTCGGCACCTTCAAGGGCTACCGCGTGGTGGATGTGTCCAACGCCGGTGCGCCCGTGCTGATCGGCACTTCGGCCAAAGCCCAGGCACCCGTACTTGCCCTCGCCCACAACGGCTCCGGGCGGCTGGTGGCCACCAGCCTAAACGGCTTGTCTGAGCCCCGCCTTTCGCTCTACGGCGCTACCAATCCGACGGTCACCACCAACCTGCTCGCGAACTGGCTCACCGCCGGTCTCGCCCGGGGCCTCGTCTTGCACCGCGGCTTCGCGCTCGTGGCGGACACCCAGGCCGGCCTTTCCACGGTCAACTACCTCGCGCCCGAGCGCGGCACGAATCCGCCCACCATCGCCCTGCGCGCCCGCGTCACCGTGCCGCCGGACCGGCAGGAAGGCGGCCGCGACTTCGGCGTTGTTGCCGTCACCACCGACGACGTACAGGTGCGCGACGTCGAGTTTTACGTGGACGACGTGCGGCAGCAGCTCGACGGCGGCCATCCGTTCACAGCCACCCTGCGGGCGCCGCTCGTCGCGCCCGGCAAGACCACCTTCACCGTGCGCGCCAAGGCCACGGACACCGCCGGCAACTCGGCCTGGAGCATTAGCCTCGTGCTCAAGCTGGAACCCGACATGACGCCGCCTAAGCTGCTCGCCGTCACGCCCGACGACAACACGGTCTGGCTCCCGGGCGAGCTGACCTCGGTCACCGCCACCTTCAGCGAAGCGATGAGCGCGGCCTCGCTCGGCACGGCGTTTCGGGTATTCGCGCTCGGGCCCGATGAAGCCGAAGGTACCGCCGATGACGTACTGATGCCCGCCACCCTCGCGTATCCCGTGGGGGACGACCAAACCGCGTGGCTGACGTTCGCGCCGGCGCTGCCTGCGGGCCGCTACTTCGCCCGGGTTACCACGGCGGCAACGGATGTCTTTAACAACGCCATCGCCGGCGGCCGGGTGTGGCGCTTCGAGGCGCGCGGCGCCCTCACGTTCAGCGATCCCGCCGCCACCGCCTGGCTTACGGCGGTCAACTGGCTGCCGGCCCGCGTGCCGGACGAACGGGACATCGCCTTCGTGCCCGTCGGCAACGCGGGACGGACGGTTGCGTCCGGCGGCGACCTCGTCGCCGGCCGGCTCGACCTACGTTCAGGGCTGACGCTGGGCGAGCCGGCGAACCCGTTCGCCGCCCACAAGCTGACCGTCCGCACGCGGGCCGAACTCGCCGCGCCGGTCCGGCTCTACGGCAACTCCTCGCTGAACGGTCCGGGCGTCTTTCACAACACCAGCACGCTGGAGCTGCTCGATGAGGGCGATGGCTCGCTGGTGGGGGCAACCCTGCTCAACGACGGCGTCGTGCGCGTTGTGCGGAGCAACGAGTTCTCCGGCCTTTACCTGCGCAATGGGGCCCGGTTCGTCAACCAACCGGGCGGCCTCCTCGAGCTGGTCGGCCCTGCGGCGGTCAACCGCGATATCTTCAACGTTCCCACGGTCGAGAATTCCGGGCGCATCGTGAAACGCGGCGCCGGCGCGACAGTATTCGCTCCCGGAATCTTCATTCACACCGGACTGGTGCGGGTGGAAGGCGGTGAACTGATGGTGCGGGTGGACAGCGGATCTATCCTCGGCGGGGCCTTTGAAGCTGCGGCCGGCACCCGGCTCGGCTTTACCGTGGGCAACTTCACGAGCCTCCCCGGCAATCCGCTGGACCTGGGCCCCAACTCGCGTCTTTCCGGCGCGGGCGACATCCGCTTCGAGGGCAGCCCGACGGTCCAAGGCGCGGTCGACCTCGATGGGTCGCTGGAGACCTGGGCCGATGCGCGCTTCTCTGGCCCGGTGCGGGTCGGCACGCGGTACGTAAACCGGTTCGGTGAAGCCACCTTCAGCGGGCAGTTCGCCGAGTTCACCGGCCCGGTGCTGAGCCATGGAAGGACCGTCTTCGCCACCGCCAGCGAGGCGCGGCTGCAGGATCTCACGGTGGCGGAAAACGGGGGCCTGACGGCCAACGGCATCGTGTTGGTTCAGGGCACGCTGTCGGTCAGCAACAAGGCAACCTTCGCCGGCCCCCGCCGCTTGAGCGTGTTCGGCCCGGCCAACTTCCAAGGGACTATCTCAGGCGTACAACTGACACTGGAGCTGGGCGGAGTAACAACCTTCCTGCCGGGCGCCAGCTTGAACCTGGGCAACGCCCGCGTGGTCGCCCAGCTCGGCAGCGAACTCCGGCTGGATGGTCTGACCTCGCTCACCGCCGCGGAACTGCGCGTCTTCGGCAGGCTGACCAAGACCTCCGCCGACCCGCTGGCCATCGCCGCCGGCCTCACGGGCACCGGTGAGTTCGAAGTTGCCGGCGGCAGTGTTGATCTCGCCGGCCAAGGGACCTTTCGCGGCACACTGCTCGTCGGTCCACAGGCCAGCCTGCGCTTCACCGGACTGAACCAGATCTTCGACACCGGCTCGTCACTGATCTGCGAGGGCCAGGTCGTCAGCACCCGCCAGGCCGGCGGTCAAAGCGGCGCGAGCAACATCATCCGCGGCGAGTTCAGCGCGGCCAGCGTCCTGATTGGCGGCCGGCTCCTCCGTTTCGACGGCAACTACACCCTCCCTGAAGTTATCGTGGACGACGGCGAATTCGGCGGCGACGGCACCGTGACCGCGCAGAAGCTGGTGCTTATCAATAACGTCTTCTTCGTCGGCACCGGCACCAACCGCCTGTTCGGCGCGACGGGCTGGAGCAACTATGTGGTTTTGAAGGACACGCGCACCTTCGAGAACTTTGGCCACGTCGTGGTGCAGGACGAGGGCCGGCTGGTGGTCAGCGACGCTCCCCGTTTCTTCAACCGGACCGGGGCGATTCTCGAGTTCCGCAACGACAATGAATTCATCAACTCGCGCACCATGCCGCTCGTTAACGAGGGAACGCTGCTCAAGTCCGCCGGCGACGGACAGACCACCATCGCCGGCAAGATCACTAACTCCGGCACCATCGAACTCCGCACGGGCCGGCTGCAGCTCGACAACAACAACCCGATCACGCAGACGGCCGGACTGCTCTGGCTGAACGGCGGGGTGCTCCGCGGTGGCGCGATCATCAGTGGCGGACTTTTCCGCGGCAACACGACCGGCCCGGAGTCCATCCGCAGCCTGCGCCTCAGCGGTACCGCCGAACTGGAGATCGCCGCACCGGGAAGCGAGCTGGGCCAGCTCGCCGCCAGCAGCTTCAGCCAGGACACCACCGGCGTGATGCACCTCGACATCGCTGGTGCCACCACGGCCGGCGTGGATTTTGATGAACTGTTCGTCAACGCCAGCCCCGCCTTTCGCGGCCGCCTCAACCTCCGCCTGCGCAATGGCTACCAGCCGCCGCTCGGACAGAAGTTCGCTGTCCTCCGCTGGGCCGGCGCCCGCAACGGCTCGTTTGACTCGGTGACAGGCGAAGGTGTGCCCGCGGGACGTAAGTGGAAGATCAACTACGAAGCCACCCAGGCGACGGTGGAATTGGCAGTCGAATGATCCGCGGCCCGGGCGGAAGCCATTCGAAGGATCGCCCTCGTGTCTGGCCGCACGCGGGCCTCCGCCTCCGCGGGAGTGGAGCTTCCGCGGGAGTGGAGCTTCCGCGGGAGTGGAGCTTCCGCTTCAACCCGCCAGAATGCAGACCAGTGCTCCACCGCGCTGGACGCGCTACTTTACCGCGCTGCTTCGCATGAAGGCGGGGAGCGCGGTTTTGCCCGCGCGCGCGGCGACCACCGCGCCCACGAGTCTCTGGTGGCCTTCTCCTGCAAGATCCGTTGGTTCTGTCCCTCGGCGCCATCAACGCAAAGTCCTCGCCACCGCAGCCCACCTCATGGACCACCCCCTCCTCCCCATCGCCCACCGGAATGTCGTTCTGGCTCTCCCCAAGCTTTTCCGCCCGATGTTTCTCCGGGACCGCGGCCTGCTCAAACGACTCCCACCGTCGCCCAGCAAGATCCTTCGGCACCTCAATCGTTGCTGCGGGCCAGCGCGGTTTGCCCCGGCCCGGACGCCCCCGCCTGCATCCCTCAAGGAACCGAACCCGAGCGGCCACTGTGAAATTCCACACCTCCGACCGCGCCGTCACACCGGGTCAGGCGTGCGTCTTCTATAGCGGTGAGGAAGGCGATCTCGTGCTGGAGGATGGGTGGATTTCGCGTGGATGAGGCTCGATAGTATGCGTACTTGGTTGGCAGCGCTGGTTTGCTTCTCGCTCTGGGTTCACCGGGCTGGGCTTGCTTCAGAAAAACGGACAGTAAAAAGGGACTATTTGGTTAAGGATTTTTGAGTTCGAAATCAGCTGGGGATTGGAAGTCTAGAGCGCTGTGGAGGCGTTGGCGGTTATAGAAGGC
>Ga0163144_10005089_pt1 | contig 29308 bp, 16 predicted proteins | sample OliLak19BULKMAT1_FD_123175 | JGI IMG/M metagenome (GOLD analysis project Ga0163144, IMG submission 123175) | Freshwater microbial mat bacterial communities from Lake Vanda, McMurdo Dry Valleys, Antarctica - Oligotrophic Lake LV.19.BULKMAT1 | ecosystem: Environmental > Aquatic > Freshwater >...
AAAGACAAACGTCCCGAGTTTCGAGGCCGTCAGCACGTCGGGCACCTTGTCGCCGTTGACGTCCACGGCCGCAATTTGCGTGCCGAGGCCGGAGGCATCGTCGATCAGCTTGGGCGTGAACGTGGCGCCGCCGTCGGCCTTCGGATCGCGGCGGAGGATGAAGGCATAGTTCACCGGCGTGGCCATCGGCTCGACATCGCCTTTGGGACCGTGAGCCCAACGGCGTTTGCCCGTGACGAGGTCGGCCAGCCCGTCGCCGTTCAGATCGGCGAGCGCGAGGGCGTGCGGCTGCGAGAAAGCCACGCCGAATTTCGCCTCCTCCTCGCGCGTGCCCATCAGGCGGTGTTCCTTGAAGGTGATTCCGTCCACGGCACCGGAGCCGGCGGTGCCCACGGTATTGGTCGCGGTGTGCACCTGCTCGAACCAGGACAGGCCCCAGCCGTGAGCGTTGATCGCGGTGATGACGTCGTTTTTGCCGTCGCCGTTTACATCGGTGATGAGCATCTGCGCGCCGCCGCGGTCCTTGCTGAAGACGAAGGGATGCTTCTGCCAAAGTGCTCCGGCGGGCGCGCCCTTGGCCGGCTGTTCCCACCAGCCCTCGTTCAACACGAGGTCGGCGCGGCCGTCGCCGTTGATGTCGCCGATGCCCTCGCCGTGATAGTAGTGATTAAATTCCGCTTTCTCCGTGATCGGATAAAAGGCCCACGGTTTCGTCGGCTCCTTCCAGTCCGGCGCATACCAACCCCATTGCTTGATCTTGTCGTTCGCGGTGGTGCCGGAAATCGAGACGATCTCCGGCCGGCCGTCGCCATCGACATCCTCGAACAACGGCGACTCGCCGAACACGCGTTGCGATACGAAATGTCTTTTCCAGCGCGCGTCGGGTTGGTCCAGGCCGTCCTTGCCTGGATTTTCATACCAATAGGCTTCGTGAAACAATACGCGCCCGAGCACGAGAATATCGGTCCAGCCGTCGCCGTTAAAGTCGTGGACAAACGTGAACATGCTATTCGTCGGCTTCTCCTCGAGCGGCTGCGGCACGGGCGCGTAGAAGGCATGGGCCGATTTGAAGTCGGGACCCGCATACCAGAACGGGCCGGCGATCACGTCCATCTTGCCGTCGCGATTGATGTCGGCGGCGTTGATGCCGTCGCACCAATATTCACCGGTGAGCGTGAGCTTTTGAAACGCGATTTCGCGCGGCGCGGCGGGCGCGGCCAATGCGGCGGCGGCGGCGAGTAACGACAACAAGGCGCGTGGGGGTTTCATCGCGGGGGTGAGGAGAAACCACTGAGGGGGTTTCGCAAGGGCGAAACCTTTGGACACCGCTGCGGCTAATCGCCTCCGCATGGGGAATGGGTCGTCCAATGGCCGACTGATTGCGCCGGCCATTGGACGGCCCGATCTCATCGCGGCGGCGATTGGCCGCCGCTCACGGCCAAGTTTTCAGCCATTGCTGAAAACGAGTTCGTGGTTTCCTCTTTTCACCGCGCATGAAAACTCCCCGCCCGTCATCGCGTCGTTCGTTTCTGGAAAAAATGTCGCTCGGCGCTGCGGCGCTTTCGCTCACGGCCCACACGCGCGCGCAGGCCGCTCCGGGAAAAAAACTCGGCATCGCGCTGTGCGGGCTGGGCGGCTACGCGACGGGCCAGCTCGCGCCGGCGCTGCGGCTGACGCAGCACGTGGAGCTGCGCGGGGTCGTCACGGGCTCGAAGGAGAAGGGGCAGAAGTGGGCGAAGGATTTCGGTTTTCCCGAGAAGAATATCTACAGCTACGACACGATGGCGCGGCTGGCGGACAACCCCGACATCGATATCGTCTACGTCGTCACCCCGAACGCGCTGCATCCGCGCGACACGATCGCCGCGGCGTGGGCGGGCAAGCACGTGATCAGCGAGAAGCCGATGGCCAACAATGTGCCCGACTGCAACGCGATGATGGCGGCCTGCCGCGCGAACAAGGTGAAGTTGTCGATTGGATACCGGCTGCAGTTCGAGCCGCACTACGTGGAGCTCAAGCGGCTGGCCCGGGAGAAGGATTTCGGGGGGTTCACGAAGATGAGCGGCGGGCTTTCGTTCACGATGAACCGGATGCAGTGGCGCGCGCAGAAAGCGCTGGCGGGCGGCGGGCCCTTGATGGACCTCGGTATTTATGCGGTGCAGGCGGCGTGCATGGCGGCGGGGCTGCCTGCGGGCGTGCCCAAGGGCGATGTGCCGGTCGCAATCACCGCGCGTGAGCTGCCGAAGCAGCGGCCGGATTTTTTTCGCGACGTGGAGGAAACGATCGAGTGGACGATGGAGTTTCCCGGTGGGGCGAAGGGAGAGTTTTCCACGAGTTACAACCGGGGCCTCGATCGCTTCCGTGCAGAAGGGGACAAGGGCTGGATCGATTTTGCGCCGGCGTTCCAATACGGCGCGCTGAAGGTCGCGACCCACCAGGGGCCGCTGGCTCTCACCGTGCCGTCGAGCCAGCAGGCGGTGCAGATCGACGACTTTGCACTTTGCATAAAGGAAAACCGCGACACGCCGGTCCCCGGTGAGATGGGCCGGCGCGACATGGTCATCGTCGAGGCGATCTACGCCTCGGCGGCGCAGGGCGGGAAGCGGATCGAAGTAAAGGTGTAGGGCGGAAGTAAAGATGTGTGGGAAGGGAGTAAGGGTGCAGGGTTGGAACCGCGCTGCGTTCGGGCGACCGTGCCAGCGCCGGGACGCCCGCCCGCCGGCAGCGCGCTTGATCTTCCCGTGCAGCCCCCCGCCAATCCGTTGCCTCGGGCGATTGTCACTTAATACGTGACATTACGTCAGGGCTTTCACTCGTGGACGCGGAATGAATGTCACGTATTAAGTGACAATGTGCTGCGGATCGACGAGGAGCGTTTTTCCGGCCCACCCGGCGCGGTCAAGACCGTGTCGCTCGCCTACGCGCCGAATCACAACTCCGATCTCCCGGCGGATTTCGATCGGCGCGCCGCGGTGCCCACGGTGTTTCACCTGCTCGGCCGCGTGTCGGCTTCACCCGACTACGTGATTACGGAGGAGGATACGCTGGAGTTCTTCACCTCGATGCAGTCGGAGTCGAAGCGCCCGAACGTCCTCCTCGACGAACTCAAGGCGAGCCACCTGTTGCTGATCGGGAACACATTTCCCGACTGGCTGACGCGTTTTTTCATCCGCATCGCGAAGAGTGGCCGGCTCTCCCTCCAGCGCGAAGAGCTCGAGATCGTGGCGGATCGGCGCACGCACCGGGACAAGGATCTCGTGCTGTTCCTGAAAAACTTTTCCTACCGCACGCAGATTTTCGAGGGTTCCGCGGCGGAGTTTGTGCGGGAACTGTCGGAACGTTATGGGGCGCGGAACCCTAATGCCGCGGCGGCCGCGGCCCGTGGACAGGCCGCATCGCAAAATACGATCTCGACCGAGAACGAAGCGAAGGCGGCCGAGGAAATGAAACCCGGCTCCGTCTTCCTCAGCTACGCGAGCCAGGATGCGGCGCAGGTGCGGCCGATCCGCGACGCCCTCGAAGCCGCCGGAATCGAGGTGTGGTTCGACCAGCGGCGGCTCGAGGGCGGCGACGATTTCGATCAGCAGATCAAGAAGAACATCCGCGCGTGTTCGCTGTTCGTGCCGGTGATCTCGGCGAACACCCAGTCGCGGCACGAAGGCTACTTCCGCCTCGAATGGACGCTCGCGGTCGAGCGCGCGAAGCTCATCGCGGAGACGATCCCGTTCATCCTGCCCGTCGTGATCGATCCGGTGAGTGAAAACGATGCGCTCGTGCCGGAGCGGTTCCTGCAAGTGCAGTGGACGAAGCTCGCGGGCGGGGGGGGTGACGCCGGAGTTTGTGGAGCGGATGGTGCGGCTGATCCGCGAGCATCGGAAACGCGAGCGGGGGCTGCTGTGAAGGGGACCGGGGAAAACGCTCAACGCTCAACTTTTAACGCTCAACGCTCAATGAACGAACCCACTTTCTATCCTCGGAGGGTCATCACTTGAGCGTTGAGCGTTCAGCGTTGAACGTTGAGCGTTCTGCATCGAGCTCGGTCGACGCGGACAATCCCTGGCCGGGCCTCGCGTCGTTCACGGAGGAGGCGCGGGCGTTTTTCTTCGGGCGCGAAAAGGAGACCGAGGAGCTCGTGCGGCTGATTCGCCGCAACACGCTGACCGTGCTTTTCGGGCAGTCGGGGCTCGGCAAATCGTCGCTGCTGCAGGCCGGCGCGTTTCCCCAATTGCGCGAGGCGGATTTTTTGCCGCTCTACCTGCGGCTTGATCACGGGCCGAACGCCCAACGCTCAACGTTCAACACTCAACGCTCAACGCTCAACTGCCGAGCCCGACCACTTGAGCATTCCGACGCAACCGCGTGGGCTGCCCCGCTCGTCGATCAGGTAAAAACCGCGCTCGTCGATGCGTTCAAATCCGTCGGGGCCGACGCGCCCGCGCCGCGCGCGGATGAGACGCTCTGGGAATATTTTCATCGGAAGGACATCGATATCTTGTCCGCGAAGAACCGCCTGCTCACGCCCGTCCTGGCGTTCGATCAGTTCGAGGAGATTTTCACGCTGGGCCGCGCGAGCGAGGCGGCCCGCGAGCGCGGGCGGGCGTTCCTCGCCGAGCTGGCGGACCTCGTGGAGAACCGCGCGCCGGCGGCGCTGCGCGCGAAATTCGACTCAGGCGAGCTCGACATCGCGCGCTACAATTTCGACAAGCCGTCGTGCCAGGTCGTGCTCAGCCTGCGCGAGGATTTCCTGCCGGACCTCGAAGGCTTGAAGCATGAGATGCGCTCGATCCTGCACAGCCGGATGCGCGTGAAACGCCTCAACGGCACACAGGCCCTCGAAATCGTCACGCGCCCCGCGCCGCAGCTCCTCGCCGAGGGCGTGGCGGAGCGCGTCGTCGAGTTTGTGGCCGGCGCACGCGGGGGTTCGGTCGAGCGTCTGGCGGAGCTCGAGGTGGAGCCGGCGCTCCTCAGCGTCATCTGCCGCGAGCTGAACGAGCGGCGGCGCACGCTCCATCAACCGCAGATCACGGCCGATCTCGTCTCCGGCAACCGCCGCGAGATTCTCACCGATTTCTACGAGCGCAGCGTGGCCGATTTGCCGGAGGCGATGCGGCGCTTCGTCGAGGATCACCTGCTCACGAAATCCGGCTTCCGCGACAACCTCGCGCTCGAAACCGCGCTCGAATTCCCCGGCGTCACGCGCCCGCTGATCGACACACTCGTCGGCCGCCGGCTCGTGCGCATCGAGGATCGCCTCGGCGTGCAGCGCGTGGAGCTGACGCACGACGTGCTCGCCGAGGTGATTCGCGCGAGCCGCGATTCACGGCAGCAGCGGATCGCGCTGGAGGAAGCGCGCCAACGGGAGCTGCTCGCGGTCGCCGCGGTGCGCCGCCAGACGCGACGCCAGCGTTTCATCATCGGCGGGCTCGCCGCTGCCGTCGTGGCGCTGCTGATCGGTGCATTCTTTGGTATTCGGGCCCAGCGTCGTGCCGAAAAAACCGCACGCGACAAGTCCGCCGAAGCGAGCCGAACGGATTTCATTTTCGGCTCCCGGCTGCTGCTCGAGGAAAACAAGACGCCGGAAGGCCTGGCCTATCTCGTGCGCGCGGCTCGCTCCGACCCGAGCAACCGACTGGTGGGACCGCGGCTGATTTCGTCGCTCGCGTATCGCAGCTTCGCCGAGCCTGTGGGCATCCCCTTCCGCAGCGCATCGCCAATCACCCTCGCCCGTTACGCAGACGAAGGTCGCCGCATTGTGTCCTCGTCGAAAAACGGCCAGCGCCAGATCTGGGACGTTGCGACGGGACGCGCCGCGCAAACAGTCAACAGCGACAGTCAGAGCGCATCCAACTCTCTCGTCTTCAGTTCGGACGGATCGCGGACAGTGACCATTTCCGCTGATAGGAAGTCGGTCACGGTTTGGAGCCTGGACTCGGGCAAGCCGCTGTATCCTCCGTTGAAACACGAAGCCCAGTTAGCCCGCGCGAACCTGTCGCCCGATAATCGCTGGCTCGTCACCGTCACGCTGAACGATCAGGCAAGGGTCTGGGACGCCGCGACCGGAGAGCTCAAGGCGGCGCTGGCGTGGCCCGGATCGATCGGTTTGTTTGGATTCCTCGCGTTCAGCCCGGATGGCTCCCGGGTGGTCTTCTTGGGGAATGGCTTTCAAATATGGCCATTGCCGACCGGTGCCGCACTCTCGCCACTGCTTCCGATCAATTCTGCCCGCGGCAACGGCGACGGGGGGCTTTTCAGTCCCGACGGGACGCTCCTCGCAATCACCGATGGCCAGGGCGCGCAGTTCTACGATGGCGTCACAGGCTCGCCCGTCGGTCCACGCATGACCCATGGTGGACAGGCGCATCGGGCGGCGTTCTCGAAAGACGGTCGCAAGTTCGTGACGGGATCGACCGACGGCGCTGCCGCCTGTGGGAAGTGCCGACCGGCAAATCACTCGGACTCCCGCTGGTGCACGACGCCGACATCTTGAATGTCAATTTCACCGCCGACGATTCGCTGCTGGTGGTCCGGAGCGGAGATGGTGTGGTGCGGATTTGGAACGTGCCGACCGGCCGGCTGGCGGTGGAACCAATTCGCGTCGGCGATATTAGCTGGGTGGATGTAAATCCCAACGGTCGCGAGCTCCTCACGGTGAGCGCCGACGGCACCGGGCGACGCTGGAAGTTCACACCGAGCGCGATCACTCCCATGGAGATGATCACGGATCTCAGTCGCTTGGCGATCCACCCCGATGTGACCGGCGCGCCCACCGCCTGGGCGGTTTATCCCGACCACATGCAGAAGATCGATTTGCTCTCCGGCCGATCCCTGGGGGAACCCAAACGATTTCCGGTCACGATTAAAAGCTCCCACCTGTCGCCGGATGAAAAACTTCTCGCCGTGCGCACCACGGAGGACGGGTTGGAGCTGTGGAACGTCGCCGCGCCTGAGATGAGCCGCAAAAAGCTCGGTCAGGTCTCGACGGGCAACCTCCTGACTCGTTTCAGCCCGGATTCATCATATCTGGCGGGCTCCGTCGGGCAGTCACTCAGCATTTGGGACACCCGCACGGGCGAAGTCGTCTTTCAACCGAAGGAGCGGCTCGCAGTCATGGCTAATCGCACACCCAATCCCTTTTCCCCGGGAGGCCGTTACTTCGCCGCGTATTCGCAGACCGATAACGCCATCCGCCTGATCGATGTGGCGGCGCGAAAAATCGCGGTGGAATTAAAGCTCGTCGGCTCGGGGTGGGCTATTCAGTTTACGGCCGACGAACGGCTGGCTGCTGTCGCTTCGGGCGCAACGGTGCAAATCTACGAAACGGCCACCGGCAATCCGGTGAGTGACACCTTGCCGCATCGCAACGTGTCACGCGGCGCCGGCTTTACCCGCGACGGCCGGCAGTTACTGACTTGGGGACGACTGGAAACCTACATTTGGGACGTCCCGACGGGGCGATTGCTCGTGGGGCCGCTGCTGGGAGGAAACGACATCCATCCGGTCATTTTCAGCCCTGACGAGAGACGAATCGCAACGTTTGCCGCCACGCGGAGCGAGGTGCGGATCTTCGACCGCGCATCGGGTGCGCTGATCGCGGGGCCGTTGCTCGGCGCCACCCCCACGGCGTTCAGTGAGTTCAACCACTTCACCGCGGATGGAAAATTCCTGATTGCGAGGAAGCCGGGCGCGAAAACGGCACTGAGTGTGTGGCCCGTGCCCCCTTCGTCTGACGCGCCGGCTCCGCCGTGGTTATTGCGCCTGGCGACGCTCGTCGCCGGCGGCGAAATTGATCACCGCGGCCTGTTGCAGGAGCAGACCTTCGATGCAGACGCGTTCGACGCAATCCGCGCCGAGCTCGCCGCGCTGCCGAAAGACGCGCCCTACGCCGAATGGGGCCGCTGGATTCTCGCCGACCGCGCGACGCGGCTGATCGGCCCGGGGTTTACGGTCACGGCGGCGGAGATGGAGAAGCGTCAGAGGGAAGCGGCCGCGCAAACCGCGCCAACCGCCGCGCCGAAACGGTAAGACGCACGCAGGGGCGGGGGCGGGAAGGGCGGGTTGTCAGCAACGCGCTTGGTCGAGGCGCAGCAAGTCTGCGCTCCTACAACTGCCGTATGGCGGTGGAAGCCACCGCGGCGGCGAAGGGACTCGCCGCCCTACCGATCCCATTCTGACCTTTGAAAAAGGTAGGGGGCGGACTCCGCTCCGCGCCGGAGCCGGAACCGACAACTCGGCAGAGGCGCCCCCCCTCCCTCGCGGCAACTCGTTTCATCTCGACGAAACATTGCACCCGTCCGCACGTCTAAGGGCGCCATGAGCACGAGATTCTGCCGGCTGCACCGCATCGGGCCGCGCGTCGCCTTGTTGATTTTTTCCGCGGTGGGCGCTTTCGCCGCGACGGCGGTGAACAACGCGCCCGGCGTATCACCCGCCCCAATCGTCGACAAGCCGTTGACGCCGGCGGCGAACGACACACCCGGCGAGCAACCGTCCTACCAACACGCGTGGATCCCCGGTCACTGGCGGTGGAGCGAGGGCGCGTATGTGTGGGAGTCGGGGCATTGGGAAATTCCGCCGGCGGCCAATGTGGTGTGGCACGCGCCGGAGTGGCGGCAGGAAGGCCGGGGCTATGTGTTGCGTGAGGGCTTCTGGGACGAGGCGGCGCTGCAGCCGCACACCGTCGTGGCCGCTCCTCAAGTTCAGCCGCCGCAGGAGATCATCGTGACGGCTCCGCCGCCACCGCCGCAGCGCGAAGTGATTTATGGGCGACCGAGCGGTCAGCATCTATGGGTCGCCGGTTATTGGATGTGGCGGGGCGGTCGGCATGAGTGGGTCCCGGGACACTGGGCCACGCCGCCGCGGCATAACGTGACCTGGGAGCCGGCGCGCTGGGAAACGCGCGGTGGCCGCTATGTTTTTATGGACGGTTATTGGCGCGATGCGGTCGTGATGACGGCTCCGCCGCCCGTGGTGCAGCAACACGTCGTAGTCGCGGCACCGCAACCGCAGCAGCAGATCGTGGTCGTGGCCGCTCCACCGCAACCGCGACGTGAGATCGTTTACGCGCGACCATCCGCCCAACATATCTGGGTGCCGGGCTACTGGGCTTGGAACCACGGGCGTCACGTGTGGATCGCGGGCCACTACGAGACGCCGCCGCGCGGTTATCGCTCCTGGCAGGAGCCGCGCTGGGAACGCCGCGGCGGCGGCCACATCTTTATCGAGGGCCGCTGGGGGCGATAGCCCGCATATTTCATGCTTTCTGCGTCCTTTTTCCGGCGTTTGTCGGTGCGCACGTCCTGAGCGGCGCGTTAAGGATAACGCGCCCTACCTTTTTAGACGCCTTCTATGAGCGAAATCGCGGCTGCACTTCTTCCTCAAAACTCCGCGCTGCCGGGCGTGCGCGCGAACGGGATCACGTCGCGGATGTTGTTTACGCCGGTCACGAACATCAGCATGCGCTCGAAACCGAGCCCGAAGCCGGCGTGCGGCACCGTGCCGTAGCGGCGCAGATCGAGATACCACCAGTAGGCCTTCTCGTCCAGGTGGTGCAGCGCCATGCCTTCCTTCAACAACTCGAGCCGCTCTTCGCGCTGGCTGCCGCCGATGATCTCGCCGATGCCGGGCACGAGCAGATCCATCGCCGCCACCGTCTGCCGTTCCGGGGCGCAGCCGTCGGTCACGCGCATGTAGAACGCCTTGATCGCGCGCGGATAGTTGTAGACCGTCACCGGGCACTTGAAGTGCTCCTCGGTGAGAAACCGCTCGTGCTCCGCCTGCAGGTTCGCGCCCCACGACACCGGATGCTCCCAGGTCTTGCCGCTCTGGGCGAGGATCTCGATGGCCTCGGTATAGCTGCAGCGCTGGAACGGCCGCTCGAGCACGAAGTCGAGCCGCGCGAGCAGTTCCTTGTCGACGAACTTGCTGAAGAACTCGAGGTCCGCCGCGCAGTGCTGCTTCGCGTCGCGGATGAGGTATTTCACGAACTCCTCCGCGAGGTCCATGTTGCCCGACAGGTCGCAGAATGCGACCTCGGGCTCGATCATCCAGAACTCGGCGGCGTGGCGCGATGTATTCGAGTTTTCCGCACGGAAGGTCGGGCCGAAGGTGTAGACGTTCGACAGCGCGCAGGCGAAGATCTCGCCCTCGAGCTGGCCCGACACGGTGAGGAAGGTCTTCTTGCCGAAGAAATCCTTCGTGGCGTCGACCTGCCCGTCCTCGGTCATCGGCGGGTGAGCGAGGTCGAGGGTCGTCACGCGGAACATGTCGCCCGCGCCCTCGGCGTCGCTTGCCGTCACGATCGGCGTATGCACGCAGAAGAAGTTTCTGTCCTGGAAAAACTGATGCACGGCGTAGGCCAGCCGGCTGCGGACGCGGAACACGGCGCCGAAGAGGTTCGACCGCGGGCGCAGGTGCGCGATCTCGCGGAGAAACTCGAGCGTGTGGCCCTTCTTCTGGAGCGGATAGGTGGCGTCGGCCTCCCCGAGGATGGTGAAGGTTTCCGCCACGACCTCCCACTGCTGGCCCTGGCCCTGCGAGGGCACGAGCTTGCCGCGAACGGCGATCGAAGCGCCGGTGTGGGCGCGCGCAATTTCCGTCGTGTAGTTCGGCAGCGAGGCGTCGGCGATGACCTGGATGCCCTTGAGCGAGGAGCCGTCGTTGAGTTCGATGAAGGAGAACGCCTTCGCATCGCGGCGGGTGCGGATCCAGCCCTGCAGGAGCAGGCCTTCGATCGGAGCGGTGGCGTGGAGGGCGTCTTTGACGAGCGTGCGTGGCATGGCGTTTTTGGCGTCGAACGAAACGGCGTCGGCGAGGTGACGCAAACCCCGAAATGGCCGCCTCGAGCGAGGCGGGCGCGCGGGCCGGTGCGTCCAGGCCGGGCGGGCATGGGGTGAGCAACCCGCGACAACCCGGCGCACCACCGTGAACCAACGCCGCCCGCGGCAGTCTGCGGCTGAGTATGAAAACGAAAATTTTATCCCGAGCCCTGCCTGTGTGCGGTGCCCTCGGCTTTTTCGCGGGCTGCGCCTCCGAACCGGCTTCGGTCGTTGTCTCTGCTCCGCCGCCGCCGCCACCTAGCGCAACGGCGCCGGTCGTCTACACCACGCCGGCACCTGTGCCGACGACCACCACGATTTATACCGACGCCGCGGGCCGCCAGGTCGCGGTGCCCTCACCGGTGGGCGCAAGCTCGATCGTCGTGATGCAGGCTCCTCCCGCCGCGCAGCAGGAAGTGCCGACGCCGCGGCCCACCGCGAATCACGTGTGGGTCGCCGGTTACTGGACCTGGAAGAGTAACCAATACCAGTGGATGGCCGGTCACTGGGAGGTTCCGCCGCGCGCCGGCGCCGTGTTCGTGCCGCCGCGCTGGCAGCCGGAAGGCACCTCGTGGCGCTTCTACGAAGGCTATTGGGACTGACCGGCGATCCGGAAAAGCGAAACGTTGTTAGCAGCCACGAACGGCGCGGAGGAGTCCGCGCCGTTCTCTTTTTGTTTTTGCAGCCGGAAGCCATGAAACCAGGAAACGGCCGAGGAAAATACCGGCGGAATTCTGCAGCCAGGAAGCCAGGAATCGAATCCGGGATTCGTGTTGTCCGGAGTTCATTCGCGATGGGTCCGATACCCCGGAGCTTGCTTCGGCTTGGGGGGAGTGTGGCCGCGAGCGTGAGCGAGTGGTGGTCCGTCCGCTCGCTCACGCTCGCAGCTACAAAAAAATGGCGGATGGCCCATCGTAGTTTTGGCCGGATGCCCGGGGAATTTTTCCTGGCTTTCTGGCTTCTGAATCAACTCGGCCAGATTGCTTTCAAGGTGAGACGGATTTCGTAGCGGAGCCGCTTCGGCTCCCACCCGGAACGGGAAAGCCGTTCCGCTACAATCCGGCTCATCCTGAAAGCCAATTGGAATCACGGATCGCTGCGCGTCTTGGGGAAGTGGCCGACCGGGCGAGACGTCGCGCGCGCGACGGGATTCGGATAATGCCTCGCCTTCCATTGGGCATGGAGTGCGAGCAGCTCGGCGACTTTTTCGGGATGCTGCGCCGCGAGGTCGCGCTCCTCGCCCGGGTCGTCCTTCAGCCGGAACAGCAGCGGGCGCTCCAGCCAGAAACGATGCACGAGCTTCCACTCGCCGGCGAGGACGCCGGCGTTGTATTGATTTTCCCAATGCAGCGCGCCCGATCGCGCGAAGGTCTCGCCGCGCAGCAGCGGGAGGATCGACGTGCCGTGGATCTCGTGATCGGCGGCGGGCTGCACGCCCGCGGCGGCGAGGAGCGTGGGCAGAATATCCATGGTGATCGCGGGCGTGTCGCGCACGGCGCCGGCCGGGAGCCGGCCCGGCCAGCGGGCGAGGAAGGGCACGCGGATGCCGCCCTCGGTCGTGCTGAACTTGAAGCCGCGCAGCGGGCCGTTGGAAAAATCCGCGCCTTCGGGGCCATAGGAGGTGATCTCGGCGGAAGGACCGTTGTCGGAAGTGAAGATCACGAGCGTGTTGTCCGCGATCTTCAGCTCGTCGAGCGTGGTGAGCACGCGGCCGATGTTCTGGTCGAGGTGGTCGACCATCGCGGCGAAGTTCGCGAACAGCCCGCGATCCGGAAAGCGGCGGCGGTATTTGTAGACGATCTCGCCGGGGGCCTCGAGCGGGTAGTGCGGGGCGTTGAAGGCGAGGTAGAGGAAGAAGGGCTTGGTGCCGGCGGCATCGCGCCGGAGCAGCTCGATCGCCTGGTCGGCGAGCAGCTCCGTGTAGTGCTGGCGGCCGGACAGCTCGATCGGCGTCTCGTTGTGATACGTTTCCTTCACCAGCCAGAACATCGGCGTGCCGATGAGCGAGCCCCAGAACTCGTCGAAGCCGTGGGTGCGCGGCCAGTGTTTCGCGGCGTGGCCGAGGTGCCACTTGCCGACGATGGCGCTGCGATAGCCGGCGGGCTTGAGCGCTTCGGGAATCGTGATGGCGGCGTGGTCGAGCGCGAGGATCGGCACCGGGCCGCGGGCGGTCGGACTGGCGAGCTCCGGCACGCCGACGCTGTGCGGATAGCGACCGGTCAGCAGCGCGGCGCGCGTCGGCGAGCACATGGGGGCCGAGGAGTGGAAGTGCGTGAGCTTTACGCCCTCTTTGGCCAGCCGGTCGAGATTCGGCGTGTCGATCATGGAGCCATCATGACCGAGATCGGCCCAGCCGAGGTCGTCGGCGAGGATGACAATGAGGTTGGGCGCGCGGTCGGCCGCGGTCGCGCCAGCGAGCGTGGCGAGGAGCGCGAGGCAGAATCGGGAAATCGAGCGTGGCATGGTGTCGGGAGTTGGGAGGGAGGACCAGCAGACCCGGAAACGGTGAATTTGGAAATCAGGAACTCGGGATAGATACCCCTGAAGACGGACCGCGAGCGGCCCCGGTGCGGGCCTCTCTTCCTGATTTCCTGAGTTCGAGATGCTCGACGCAAGGGACGTTCGCTTCGCCGCACGGGGTGGAAACGGGCAGCCCGCACGCCCGCTGCGCCCTTGCGCGGCGCGAGGCGCGCGAGTGGTGCGTGGAATTCGTGGCAGTGTCCTACAATTGGGAGGCTGCCGCCGCGGCGCGCGCCGCCGGCTGGCCGGCTGGGGCGGGCAACCTCAAGACCGGGTGTTGCTGATGGGACGTTCAAACTGTCCGTGCGGTGGTTCACTCGCGTCATGGCGCCGGTCCCGGTGTAACGGCTGCACCCCATGAAAGCACTCCGCTGGCTGGTTCTCGTTGCCGTGATGTCGTCGGGAAACGCGATCGGTTTCTCCGCCGAAAAACTCGATCGCGGCATGGTCGCGCTGCGCACGAGTGAGACCGCCGTCTATCTCGGCTGGCGGTTGCTGGCGGACGATCCGGCGGGGCGCGTGTTCAACGTTTATCGCTCCACCGCGGGCGGCGAGACGGTGAAGCTGAACGACACGCCGATGATGGCGGGCACCAACTTCGTCGATGCCACGGCGAAGCTCGACCAGTCGAACGCGTGGTGGATCACGGGTGTCGCGCTGCCGCGGGGCGCGGCGCCGCGCGAGGGGGAGATCATGGGGCGGGTGGAGTTGGCGGCGAACGCGCCGGTGCGCCCGTATCTCTCGGTCGAGCTCAAGGACGAGACGACGACGTTTCAGAAAGTGACGTTCGCCGATCTCGATGGCGACGGGAAGCTCGACACCATCATCAAGCAGCCGAGCGCCGGGCTCGATCCCGGCTCGCCGACGCCGAGTCCCGACACCTACAAGCTCGAGGCCTATCGGCACGACGGCACGTTTCTGTGGCGGAAGGATCTCGGTTGGAACATGAACATGGGCATCTGGTGGACGCCGTTTGTCGTGTGGGATTTCGACGGCGACGGGAAGGCGGAGGTGGCGTTGAAGAGCGCGCCGTTTGCGGGGACGCGGGAGGAATCGCTCGCGGAAAAGTCCGGCCCGGCGCGCGGCTTCGTGGTGACGGGTCCGGAGTATTGCTCAATCTTGGACGGGATGACCGGCGAGGAAGTCACGCGGGTCGATTGGGTCGCGCGCGGCGATCCGATGGACTGGGGCGACAATCGCGGCAATCGCGTGAATCGAAACCAAATCGGGCTGGCGATGCTCGGTGGTCCGAATGCGAGCCTGCTCGTGTGCCGCGGCACCTACACGCGGATGGTGGTGGACGCGTATGACTTCAAGGACCGCCAGCTCACGAAGCGCTGGCGCTGGGATGGCGATCAGGAGACGCCGCAGATTCGCAGCCAGGGTAGTCACACGCTGAAAGCAGCCGACGTCGATGGCGATGGCCGCGACACGATTTTCCTCGGATCCGTCGCGCTCCGGCCCGACGGCAAGGTGCGATGGAATCTTGGATACGGTCACCCGGACGTGATGTATCTCACGGATGTGATCCCGACGCGCCCGGGACTGGAAATCGGCTTCGGCTACGAAGTGCCGATGACGAAGAACGGGATCTGCCTGGTCGACGCGAAGAGTGGCGAAGTGATTTGGGGGCATCCCTACAAGACGACGCACATCCACGACCAGGGGATGTTCGGCGACTTCATCGCGGACAAGCCGGGCATCGAATTCTACGGGGCGGAACAGGACGGCACGGGCAAATGGGTTTATTCCGCAGCGACCGGCGAGCTCATCACCGAGGAGGATTTGGGCGGATTGAGCCCACGCGCGCTGTGGTGGGGCGACACGTCGACGAAGGCTTACATTCCCGGTCGCAGCTTTGGCGGCGGTCGTGGGGGGCGGGGCGGCAGTGGTGGCCGTGGTGACGGCGGCCGGGGCGATGGAGCCGGTGGTAGCGGCGCCGCTTCCGGCGCCGTGGCAGGGGCTGCGAGTGCAAGCGCGAGTGCATCCACGGTGTCCCCGGCCGTGTCCGCCCAAGGTGGCCGCGGGAGCGGCGGTGGTTTTGGCTTCGGTGGTCCGAGCGCGATCATGCGCTACGGCACGGGAAAGATCGGAGAATTTGAGGGGCGGCTGGTCGCGATTGCCGATGTGATCGGCGATTGGCGCGAAGAGATCGTCGTGAGCCTGCCGGGCGAACTGCGCATTTACACGACGACGATTCCCACGTCACGGCGGCGGCCGGCCCTGATGCAGGATCCGGTTTACCGAAAGGACGTGGCGCTGCAGGCGATGGGATATTTCTACCCGGCGCAGGTCAGCTACCACTTTCGGTGAAAGGCAAGGCAGGGGCGCGCGGCCCGCGCGTCCGTTCGAGAAATGCGGCCGCCCGGCCCTGCCTCGCGCGGCTGACTATCGTCGCAGGGTGTTGCGCACCTTCTTGCCGGCGGCGAGGCCCGCGATGAGCATGATCACGAAGAGGACGAGGAAGGCGAAAAAGAGAAATTTCGCGATTCCGGCCGCGGCGCCCGCGATGCCAAAAAAGCCGAGACCCCCGGCGATGAGCGCGATGATCGCGCAGATAAGAGCCCACTTGAGCATGATGATTTCCTCCCGTTTAGGTTGCGGCGGACAGTTGTCCGCCTCGCGCGACAGACCGAGGGCCAGCGGCGCCGTTCCGGCATTTCGGCTGAATCGCGCTGGGTTCTTCACCCCGCCGGCCGAGGGGGCCGGAGATTCTGGCTCGCCTGTGTTCGGGGCGTTCGCAGGTTCAGCGGGATGACAACTCCCTCTGCCGCGCCCGTGCGCCCGCCTTCCGCCTCGCCGTGCCCCTGCGGCAGCGGCCTGACGTTTGGCGAATGCTGCGAACCGGTCCTGACGCAGCAGCGGCCGGCGGCCGACGCGGCCCAGCTCATGCGTTCGCGCTTCACGGCGCACGCGCTGCGCGACCACCGGCACCTGCACCACACGTATCTCGAGACGGCGCGCAAACCCTACGTCGAGGAAAAGGTCGAGGGCGGGGAGCCGGTCTGGACGCGGCTGGTGATTCACAGCCACGAGCCGGGCGCGCGGCCGGACCTGGCGTTCGTGGATTTCTCGGCGTATTATAAAGATGGTGACACGGAACGCGCGCTGGACGAGAAGTCGGAGTTTCAGCAGATTGACGGCCACTGGTTCTACAAGCGCTCGAGCCGGATCGGGCCCGCGCCGGTGAAGGCCGCCCCCAAGGTCGGCCGCAACGACCCGTGCCCGTGCGGCAGCGGGAAGAAATACAAGCAGTGCTGCGGGCGGTGAGGCGTGGCGGGGCCCGAAGCGTCGCGCCGCGCGGCCCGCGGCGGGCCTCTTGATCTTGGACAGGATTAACCGGATTTGCGGGATTGGGTTCGGATTATTCCGAATCCGGTAAACCCGGTTAATCCGCCTGATTCCAATTTGCTTTCAAGATGAGCCGAATTGTAGCGGAACGGCTTCCCGTTCCGGGTCGGAGCCGAAGCGGCTCCGTTGCGAAATCCGTCTCACCTTGAGAGCAATCTGGAATAAATCCACCGCGTGCGAATCACCGCGCGCCGGCGGGTTCGCTTTTCAGAAACGCGATCAGATCCGCGAGCTCCTCTTGCGTCATCGCCTGTTCGAGGCCGTCGGGCATGAGCGAGAGGCTGGACGACGTGAGGGTCGCGATGTTTTTGCGCAGGACGGTTTCCTCGGTGCCGAAGGCGGTGCGCAGGGTGAGGCTGTTGTCCGTCTCGCCGGCGAGCCAGCCGGAGAGGTTGCGGCCATCGTCGGTCGCGATGGTGACAGTCTGATACGCCGGCACCACTTCGTAGTTGGGCACGAGGATGTGGAGGAGCAGCGCATCCGCGGGTTGGTTGCGGACGCCGGTCAGATCGGGGCCGACCTTGCCGCCCTTGCCCTGGTGCGTGTGACAGGCGGAGCAGGCGCGGGTGAAGACCTCGGTGCCGCGCGCGGCGTCGCCGGGCTTCGCGAGCAGCTCACGATGCGCCTGGTAAATCTTCATCCGATCGCCGCCTTCGAGCTCCTGGAAGAGCTCGGTGGCGGCCTGTTTGATCGCGGCGTCCGCGTGTTTCAGGAGTTGCGTGCGCTTGGGCGAGGAGATCTCGGCGGGCTTGACCACGCCGGCGCGGATCGCGGCGAAGAGCACGGTCGTCATCTTCGGTTTCGAGGTGAGGGTCGTGACGACGGACTCGCGGACGGAGGCGGTGTAGCGGGTCCAGTTTTTGTCGAGCACGAGCAGCGCGGCGCCGCGCGGGTCGCCGAGGCGATCGAGGGCGCGCACGGCCTGGAGCTGGAGCTCCGGCGGCTGGCGGGCGTCGAGCAACTGGCCGAGCGTGGCGCCGCTGCGATCGAAGCTGGCATGGCCGAGCAGCGCCACGGCGCTGAGCCGCTGGCGCTTGGGCGCGCGGTCGTCGGTCGCGAGCGTTTGCGCCGAGGATAAAATGCGATCGACCGCGGCGGTCTCGAACGTGCCGAAAACGGCATCGGCGGGCCGGCTCTTGAACTCCGCCCGGCCGCGCAGGCCGTCGAGGAGGCCGACGACGGCGGGCAGTTGGGCGGCGCCGGATTCGGCCGACGGTTCCGCCATCTGCGTGAAGAACTGTCGCGCGACGGCCAGCGGCGCGCCGGCGCCGAGGCTTCGGCCGAGGTCTTCCATCACGGCGGCGAAAGCCTCGGGCGGGCGCGGAGTCGCTTTCATGATCGCGGTGAGAAACTCCGCCATCCGTGCGCCCACGCCGCTCAGGACGGCGGCGCGCGTCCAGCGATCAGTCCCGTCGCGCACGGCGATGGCGGCGAGGGCCGGCACGGCGCGGGGATCGTCGACCGAACCCAGGACGAGCGCGGCGACGAAGCGCACGCGAGGGTCGGCGTCATCGGCGGCGGCGAGGACGGCGCTGAGCAGTTCCGGCGAGCCCGATAGCCGCGATTCGGCGAGTTGAAGCGCTTGTTCGCGGACCCCGGCGGATGGGTCGCGCAGCGTGCGCAGGAGCGTCGCGGCGGAGAGCTTGCCCAGGCCGTGCAGCACCCAAAGCGCGGCGGCGCGCGTCTCGGGTTGCGTCGCGGTGGAGGCGGCCTTTTCGACGACGGGGGCGGCGGCGACATCGCGGCGCTCGAGCAGGAGGCGGTGGGCGCGCGTGCGCCACCAGGCATCGGGTGACTCGAGGTCGCGCACGAGATCGGCGGGCGCGTCGCGATTGCCGCCCGCGGAAAGCGCCGCCGGCCGCGGCGGGTTGGCGTCACGCACGATGCGGTAGATGCGCCCCGTGCCGCGGCCGCTCTCGAAATCGAGCAGGCCGCGCGATTCCTCCGGCACGTATTGCGGGTGGTCGATCTCGCGGCGATTCATGTCCGCCACGTAGAGCGCGCCGTCGGGGCCGCCGGCGAGGAAGACGGGGCGGAACCAGACGTCGGTCGACGCGAGGAATTCACGTCCCTGATACGGCAGGTCGGAGCGGAACGCCGCGCCCTCGGGCCGGAGCACCTGGCGCTGCACCAGGTTCTGCGCGGGTTCGCAGATGAAGACGTTGCCCGTATGCTCGGGGAGCAGGCCCGTGCCGCCGAAAACGAGGGTCGCGCAAGCCGAGGTGAAGGTGCCGGCGTGCGGCTTGCTCATCAGTCCGGGCATGAAGTCGGCGGTGACGGCGGCGCGGCTGAGCGGGAAGACGCGCGCGGCCGCCTCGACTTGGGAGACTTCCTGCGCGGTGTCGGTGAACGCGAGGTGCGGGTTGCGCCGGAGGTGCCAGGGCTCGAGCATGATGCCGAGCACGGGATGGCGGTTGGAGACGACGAAGCGCCGGCCGAAGGCATCGAACGTCAGCCCGAACTGCCCGCGTCCGCCCGTCCGCTCGTAGGTGAACGTATCCGGATCGAAACGACCGTCGGAGGGCGTGAACGAAACCGCGGGGCGCGCCGGATGCGCGGGCGAGGTGACTTTCCCGGCGTTGAGCCCGCTGGTGACGTAGAACCTGCCGTCGAGCCCGAGCGTGGGGTGGCTCACGCGGAGCTGCGTGGTGCGTGTGGTCTCGAAGCCGGTGAGCACGACGCGCTTCTCGTCGGCGACGCCATCGCCGTCGGTGTCCTTGAAATAGAAGATGTCCGGCGCGCAGGTGACGAACACGCCGCCGCGCCACACCGCGATCCCGTTGGGGTAGGAGAGTTCGCTGGCGAACTCGGTGCGCCTGTCGTAGCGGCCGTCGCCGTCGGTATCCTCGAGGCGTGCGACCCGGCCGAGCGGCGGCGCGGTGGCGTCGGATTGGGTCTGGCTGGATTTCACCGCGCCCGGGTAACCGCGGTTCTCGACGACGTAGAGCCGGCGCTGGTCGTCGAAGGCGAACGCGACCGGATCGACGACGAGCGGCTCCGCCGCGACCAGCTCGATGCGGAGGCCGGGCTCGAGCTGAAACGTCTTCAGCGCCTCGGCCGGCGCGAGGAACGGTGCGCGATTGGCGGCGAAAACCGCGCCGGCCCCCAGGGCCGCCAGCGCCAGCGCGAGCCCCGCCCGCCAGCGCCCAGCGGCCCTCCGCAGACTGTAACCTATTAGGTTACAATGTGGGCGAACAACGGATACGCTGGGCGCGGGGGCGGGGTGGGGGCGGGAGATCACGGGGCGAAAGGTCACGGAGCGGGGGATCACGGGGCGAGGGGTCACGGAGCGAAGGGTCACGGAGCGAAGGGTCACGGGACGGGGGATCACGGGGCGAGGGGTCACGGAGCGAAGGGTCACGGGACGGGGGATCACGGGCGGAGGGTCACGGGGCGGGGGGTCGTGGGGCGGCCAGTTCGCCGCCCATCCGCAGGAGGGCGGCGACGATCTTGGTGGAGGCCTCGACTTCGAGCCGGTTGGTGCCGAGCCAGGTTTCGTAGCCGCCGAGGGCGTGGTGCTCCGGGGTCGGCAGGTAGCCGAACGAGCCGTTGGCCAGGGAAACGGCGAAGGCGGGCGGGCGCGGCGAGCGCGCCTTCAGCTCGAGGCCGGTCTCGACGAAGGTCTCCGCCGGCACGGTGTAGATCGTGAGCTCGCCGATCCGGAAGGCCTGGAGCGGCGCGTCGATCCGCGCGGGGCCGTCGGCGAGCTGGAGGACGCGGTTGGCGTAGATGCGCTCGTTGCCGTGCCAGGGCTTGGGCGCGGCCGGCTGGGCGAGCAACTCGCGCGCACGCGCGACGAGCTCGGGCGGCGGGCGGCGGGTGGCGAGCGAGAGCTCCTGGTAGCGGGAGTCGAGGGGGACCCAGTCGCGATGCTCCAGTTTCTGATACGCGGCGAACACGGCGTCGGCGATCTCGTGGGCGACGGCGCGCATCTGCTCGTAGGGTTTCCGGGGCGGGCGCTTCGCGCGGAAGTCGATGTTGTTGATGTTTCCGCTCGTGCCGTTGGCGAGGAGGCTGACGAAGGCCGGCTGCTGCCGCTCGGCGCCGAGCAGCTCGCGCATCCGCTGGTTGAAGACACCGAAGTAGTCGGCGGAGATGTCGGCCGCCGGCACGCCGCCGACGTAGTGGAGCGAGTAGGCGGAGAACAGGGAGAGCGGGCGGCCGCTCCGCGTCTGCACGGAAACAAACGAAAACTCCGGGTCGGTCGGGCCGGCCGGCTGGCCGTCGGCGGCCGCGGCTTGCGGCGGATTCATGCGGACGCGGTCGACGCCACCGAAGGGATTCCGCCGCGCGGTTTCGTCCGTCACGAACCAGCGGCGATTGAAGACGTGCCGGGGCTGCAACACCGAGCCCCAGGCGATCCGCGCGGGCTCGAGTTGGTTGATCGCGCACTGCACGGCGTCGGCAATCCGGCGGGCGACGAACTGCTGGTAGCGGCTGAGCGGCGGCGGGGCGGCGGGCGTGGTGGGAATCTTGTCGGAGGGCAGCGCGCTGTCGGGCCGCGCCGGCGGGCCCGAGTGCGTGTGCGTCGAGGAAACCATGACACGCGCGCCGGGGAGTCTGCTTTGCTGCTCGATGAGTTGCTTGGCGGCGTCGATGACGTCGCGCGCGATGCCAACGTTGTCGCACACGACGAACGCGATCCGGTTCGCGCCATCGTCGAGCACGAGGGCGCGGACGAAGAGCGGGTCGTGGATGTGTTTCGCCGGAATAGGGCTGAAGCCGCCGACGATCAGCGAGCCGAGCTCGGGGGTGATGTCGAGCTGAGCGGCGCCGGCTTGCAGCACGCGGAGCGCAGGCTCCGCCGCAGGGAGGGCGAACGCGAGGAGGAGGAACAGGACAAGCGAGCGGGGCAGGCGCATGAGGGGGAACAGGACGAACAAACGGGGCGGGTGCATGAGGGGGAGGTCGGGAGACTGCGGGCCGCGGGCGGCCCCTTCAAGGCTGCCCCGAGCGATCGCTCATGTCGCGCACAACTATGCTCCCGAAGCGCGGATCGCGGCCGATGATCTCCGTCCACATCTCGCCCGGCCGCACCTGACGCTCGCGCGAGCGGTTGACCCAGGTCACTTCCGTCGGAGCCGCGGGTGGGGTGAAGCGGATGCCCCAGATCGGATCGAAGGCCTCCGCCGAGAGTGTGTAGCGTATGTCGGCGAGCAACGAGGGATCCGCCGGGCTGCGCGCGACCCACCGATCGGAGAACCACGCGAACCGCTCGAACGAGCGGCGGCGGTTGCGCGCCGCCTCGGGGGCAGTGAGATCGGATGCTTGCACCAGCGGCAGCACCCAGCCGGGCCGGACGGTCGGCGCGGAAAACCAGCCGACGCGGATGCGGTCGCTGTGGATTTTGCCGCGGTGCAGGTAGAGCGCGCGCCAGACGATGTTGTTCGCCAGCGTCGGCATCAGCTCCATGCGCTCGATGGTGTGTCCGCGCGCCGCCGCCAGGTCGCGCAGCGTGGACCGGGCACGGTTATGCTGCGTCACGCCGAACCAGATATAGAGTGCGGCGAGGGTGAGCCCGATGTCCGCGGCCTTCGGTCGCTGGCGCGCGAGCGCGATGGCCAGCGCGAACAACAGCGTCAGCGTGAAGACGGGATCGATGATCGCGATCACATCCCAGCCGGCGCGATCGGTGGAGAACGGCCAGAGGAGCTGCGTGCCGTAGCTGGTCGCGGCGTCCAGCAGCGCGTGACTCACGTAGCCGAGGAGGCAGCAGAACCACAGCGGCAGCCAGCGGTCGCGGGTGCGCCACGCGGGGCGCAGCAGCCAGAGTCCGGCCACGAGCGCGGCGCCGACCGGCGCGAACACGAGCGCATGCGTGAACCCGCGATGGTGCTCGATCGCCAGCAGCGGATCCGCGGTGCTGCGGATGAACACATCGGCATCCGGCGCGAAAGCCGCGAGCCCGCCCGCGAGCGCGGCGGCGCGGCCGAGCCGGCGGTGAAACGCCGCGTAGCCAAGGTTCGCGCCGAGGAGGATGTGGGTGACCGGATCCACGTGGCGGGAGGAAAGCCCGGGCCGCAGCCGAGGCAACTCCGAGCCGGCAATAAGTGCGCGCTGGAATTCATTGAACCCGGCTGCCGGCTCGGCGACAGTCGCCGCCCGCTTCCTTTTCACCTCCGACCGCGAACCCCCTTATGAGAAATCACCGGCCCCTGCACCTGCTTCGTGTCGCCGCGCTCGTCGCGCTCGGCCTGCCGCTTCTGGCGATCGCGGCCGACAATCCCAAAACCGCGCCGAAGGCGGGAGGCGCCCCCAAGGCCGCGGCGAAGAAGGCCGCCGCGCCGATCCTGAAATTCCGCGTGCAGCAGCTCCATCTCGACAACAACGAGGGCTGCGCCGTCGCCGACTTCGATCGCGACGGCAAACCCGACGTGAGTGCGGGCGAGTTCTGGTATGCCGGGCCCGACTTCAAGACCAAGCGCCCGCTCCGCAAGCTCGAGCCCTTCGGCAAGGATTACATGACGAACTGCGGCGAGCACGCCTACGACGTGAACGGCGACGGCTTTCCCGACATCGTCAGCGGCGCGTTCATGGACACACGCGTCTGCTGGTATGAGAACCCCGGTGCGGCCGGCCTGAAGTCCGGCGCACTCTGGCAGCAACACGTGCTGATCGACACCAAGCTCGGCCAGAACGAATGGAGCGACTTCCGCGATCTCGATGGCGACGGCACGCCGGAATACGTCGTCAACTCCTACGGCCCGACCAACGCCGTGATGGCGTATCGCTTTGCCAAGGACGCGCAGGGCGCGCCCGGCATGCAGCCCTGGACGATCCAGGCCGGCGGGCCGTTCGTGAACGGCCACGGCATCGGCTTCGGCGACATCAATGGCGACGGCCGCGAGGACATCCTCTATGGCAACGGCTGGTATGAGCGGCCGAAGGACGGCGCGACGGCGCAGCCGTGGAAGCGGCACGCCGACTGGACGTTTCCCCATGCGAGCACGCCGATGATCGTGGTCGATCTCTCCGGCGACGGCCGCAACGACTTCATCTGGGGCCACGGCCACAACTTCGGGCTCTATTGGGAGGAGCGGCGCGACGACAACAAGGATGGCAGCACCAACTGGCGCCACCACCTGATCGACGACAAGGTCTCGCAGAACCATTGCCTCGTCTGGGAAGACATCGACCGCGACGGGAAGCCCGACCTCATCACCGGCCGCCGGGTGAAGGCCCACAGCGGCAACGATCCGGGCGACAACGAGCCGGGCGCGGTGTATTTCTATAAATGGGACGCGGCCGCGAAGCGTTTCTCGAAGCACGCGATCGCCGAGGGCGGCCCCGGCATCGGTTTGCAGATCCGGCTCGCCGACCTCGATGGCAACGGCTGGAAGGATGTGGTCGTCGCGGGCAAGAGCGGCACCCACATCCTCTGGAACGACGGCAAATAGCCCGTTGCCTTGACGGTAGGGACGCAGGCTTGCTGCGCCGTTGGTTCGTCTGCCAGAAAAAGGGCGCAGCACGTCTGCGCCCCTGCTTCCACCCCCTTCCCCATGCTATCCCGCGTTCGCTTCATTCTCTGGGTCCTCTTCGCCGGCGGGGCAGCGCTCGCCGCAACGGCGCCCGGGCCGTTTGAACTGAAAGCGGGCGACCGCGTCGCTTTCCTCGGCGACCGGTTCATCGAGGGTGAGCAATACCAAGGCTGGGTCGAGGTGATGCTGACCTCGCGCTTTCCGGATCGCGCGGTGACGTTTCGCAATCTCGGCTGGAGCGGCGACACGCCGGCGGGCGATGCGCGTTTCGGCTTGAGCCTGCTGCAGGCGGGCCGCGAGCCGGCCGACGAAGGCTGGAAGGGCCTCGTGCAGCAGATCGAGGACGCGAAGCCGACCGTGGCGGTGGTGGGTTACGGGATGGCGAATTCGTTCGAGGGCGCGGCGGGCGTGGCGAAGTTCAAGGCGGATTACAACCGGATGCTCGACGTGATCGTGAAGACGTCGCCGGGCGTGCGGTTGGTGTTGGTGACGCCGCTGCCACATGAGCAACTCGGGGCGCCGTGGCCCGATGCGTCCGCGCACAACGCCCAGCTCGCGCTCTACACGCAGGCGGTCGGCGAGATTGCCGCGGCGCGCGGCGCGAAGCTGGTGGCGCTCGACAAGCTGGGCGCACGGGGCGCGAGCGAGAAGCTCACGAGCAATGGCATCTTTCCGACCGAGCGCGGCTACCGGGTGATCGCGGAGACGATCGAGGATCAGTTGTTCGGCGATACGCAGCGCGGCGCGTGGCGCACGAGTTTGCAGGCGGAGCCGCTGCGGCAGTCGATCCTGCGCAAGAACGAGTGGTTCTTCCACCGCGCGCGGCCGGCGAACATGGCTTACATTTTCGGTTTCCGGAAACGCGAACAGGGCAGGAATGCGACCGAGGTGCTGCAGTTCGACGAGTTCATCACGGCCGAGGAGAAACGGATCGCGGCCCTCCGCGGGCTGCAGCCGGCCAACGTGCCGGAGATTCCGCGGCGGATCGGCAACCTGAAGGCGAAGCTCACGCCGCAGCCGCATCCGCAGTTCGAAGTGGCGGACGGGATCGAGATCACGCTGTGGGCGGAGAATCCGCTGCTGAACAAACCGATCCAGATGAACTTCGACACCCAGGGCCGGCTGTGGGTCGCGAGCTCGGAGCTGTATCCACAAATTGAACCGGGCCAGGCGGCGACGGACAAGATCATCGTGCTCGAGGACACGACCGGCGCGGGGCGGGCGGACAAGGCGACGGTGTTTGCCGACGGCCTGTTGATCCCGACCGGCCTGACGCCGGGCGACGGCGGCGTCTATGTGGCGCAGAGCACTGAGCTGCTGTTTTTCCAGGACACGAACGGCGACGGCAAAGCGGACGTGCGGCGCACGGTGCTGAGCGGCTTCGGCACGGAGGACACGCATCACAATCTCCACACGCTGCGCTGGGGGCCGGACGGACGCATGTATATGAACCAGTCGGTTTACACGCGCACCGATGCCGAGACGCCGCACGGCGTGGTGCGGCTGAAAGCCGGCGGTGTCTTCCGCTTCGACCCGCGCGACCAGCGCCTGGAAGTGCTCTACCGCGGGCTGGTGAACGGCTGGGGCCACCAGATCGACGATTTCGGGCAGTCCTTCCTCACCGATGGGGCCGGCTATCAGGGCATCGTCTGGGGCACGCCGGGTGCGACCTATTTCACGCTCGCGCCCGTGCGGCGGTTCGCGGATGGCGCGAGCCCGGGGCGGTATCCAAAATTCTGTGGCATCGAGCTCGTGCGCGGCACGCAGTTCCCGGCCGACTGGCAGGGCGATGCGATCACGGCGGATTTCCGCGCGCACCGCATCGTGCGTTTCAAGGTGACGGAGCAGGGCGCCGGGTTCTTCGCGAAGGAGATGCCGGACCTGCTGCGCACGACGGCGGACTCGTTCCGGCCGATCGATCTCCGGTTCGGGCCGGACGGCGCGCTCTACATCGCGGACTGGAGCAATCCGATCATCCAGCACGGCGAGGTGGATTTCCGCGATCCGCGCCGCGACAAGTCGCACGGCCGCATCTGGCGCGTGGCGATGAAGAGCGGCAAGCCCGCGCCCAAGGTCGATTTCACCAAGCTCGCGAACGCCGCGCTCCTCGAGCAGCTCAACTCGCCCAGCGGCTACGCGCAGGAGCGCGCCCAACGCGTGCTGATCGAACGCGGAGCGCAAGTCCTGGCCGAGCTGGATACATGGGCGAAGCGGCAAACGACCGAGCCCGCGCGACTCCGCGCGCTCTGGATGTATCAGGCGCTCAATCGCGTGCCGCGCGCGCTGCTCGATGCGCTGCTCGCGGCGAAAGATCCGCGCGTGCGGGCGGCGGCGGTGCGCGTGCTGCCGGCGGAGGGGGAGATGCCGCTGCTGGAGAAACTCGTCGCCGACGAGCATGGGCGGGTGCGCGTCGAAGCGCTGCGCCAGCTCGCCACGCGCAAAACCGCGCGCGCCGCGGAGCTCGCGCTCGGGGCGCTCGAACGGCCGATGGATAATTTCCTCGATTACACGGTGTGGCTCACGATCAACGATCTCGCCGAGCCGTGGGTCGCGGCGGTGAAGAGCGGCGCGTGGAGCCCCACCGGGCGCGAGCAGCAGCTCGAGTTTGGGCTCAAAGCGATCGAGCCGGCGCTCGCGAGCGAGATTTTGGGCAAGCTCATCGGCACGGCGGGCGTGCCGCGCGACGGGTCGGGACCTTGGATCGAATTGATCGGGGCCGCGGGCGGGCCGGCGGAATTGCGGCAGTTGTTCGAGCGCGTGTTGCGGGGCGAACTCGCGGAGCCGGTGCGCGCGCGGGCCTTCAAGGCGCTGACGGATGCGGCGCGGCTGCGCAGCGTGAAACCGAATGGGGCGCTGGAGGACCTCAACTCACTGCTGGGCGCAAAGGAAGGGGCCGTGCAGGTGCCGGCGGCGCATCTGGCCGGCGCGTGGAAACTCGGCTCGGCCACGGCCCAGTTGCTGGCGTATGCCGGCGCGGCGGATTCCTCGTCCGAGCTGAGCGGAGCGGCGTTTGGCGCGCTGCGGGAAATCGGCGGCCGGCCGGTGATCGCGGCGCTGCAGAAACTCGCGACGGGCGAGGCTCCGCTGGAGATTCGCCGCGAGGCCGCGGTCACGCTGGCGGGGCTCGAATTGCCGAGCGCGATGGCGCCGGTGCTGGCGGTGCTGAAGGCCACGACGGACGAGGCACCAGCGCAGGCCCTGTGGCGCGCATTGCTGGGTATCCGCGGCATGAGCACGCGGCTCGCGACGGAGCTGGGCAAGACGGAGCTGCCGCGGGCGGTCGCGCGGGCGGGGCTGCGGCCGGCGCGCGAAGGCACGCAGCATCAGGCGCTCGTGCCGATATTGATGAAGCAGGCGGGGCTGACGCTTTCGGACGTGCAGGTGTCGGCGGCGGACATGCAGGCGATGGCGCGCGATGCGCAGGCGAAAGGCGATGCCGCGCGCGGCGAGCTGATTTACCGCCGCGCGGAGCTGGCGTGCGTGGCGTGTCACGCGATCGGCGGCGCCGGCGGCAAGCTCGGGCCCGATCTGACGAGCATCGGCGCCAGCGCGCCGTCGGATTACCTCGTGGAATCGCTGCTCTACCCGAGCGCCAAGATCAAAGAGGGTTATCACTCCGCGATGATTTCGATGAAGGACGGCCAGGAGCACAGCGGCATGATCGTGCGCGAGAGCGCGACGGAGCTCGTGCTGCGCAACGCCGCGAACCAGGACGTCTCGCTGCCGGTGAGCGGCGTCGCGCGGCGCACGAGCGTGGGCTCGCTGATGCCGGCGGGGTTGATCGACACCTTGCTGCCCGAGGAGCGGCTCGACCTCGTGAAGTTCCTCGCGCAGCTCGGCAAGCCCGGCGACTACGATGCCGCGAAGGGCGGCGTCGCGCGCGCCTGGAAACTTTACCTGGTGCTCAGTGGCAATGAGCACCTCGGCGTCGAGCGCGTGATCGCGGGTGATTTCACGCTCAACGACTGGCAGCCCGCGTTCTCGCTCGTGAGCGGCGTGCTGTCGCGCGAGACAATCGAGGGCGTGTTTCCCAACCGGGGCAACAACCGCGGGCTGTTTGCGGCGACGCAGTTCGAATCGGCGCGCGGCGGCGCCGTGACGCTCACGCTCACGGGCGACGTGAAACGCGCGTGGGTGAACGGCGCGCTGGTGAAGGCCGGCGCCCAGCTCACCGTGTCGGCGAAACCGGGCGTGAACACGGTGGTGCTCCAGCTCAACGACGTGCGGCCCGACGCGATCCAACTCGGTTCGAGTGAGGTAACATTCCTGACGCAGTGAGGAAGGCGGCGGCGCAGCGGGCGCGGGTGCAAGGCGAGCCGCACCACTCGAATGATGGCGGTCGAGACGATCGCCGCTGTCGGTGGCTTTTTCTTTCGCGGCGGGGGCCGATCGCGGAGCGGCCCGTTCGATCCGGGCCGCCCCGGAGGTCGGGGCGCTGTCTGGCCAGCGCAGAAACATTGAAAAATCTCCCAGCGATCCCCGGACAAATTCCGGCGCGCATTTCGGGATTTCCCCCACGCGCGCGAGTTTGTGGCGGCACGGGGAAAACGCAGCATGACTTTGTGTTCCAGCCACCCCGGCAATCTCGTTTTCTCCCATAGCAAGGCATGAGATTATTGGTGCAGTTTCTGCGACGTTCGGTGCGCGGGCGGCTGGCGCTGCTGGTGGTTGCCATCACGGTGCCCGCGGTGCTGCTCGTGGCCTTGCTGGTCTTCGAGGCCTATCGCAACGAGCGCGAGGCGGTCGCGCAACACGCGCTGGCCACGGCCCGGGCGGTCTCGGTGTTGATCGACCATCAACTCGGCATGAGCGAAGCGTTGCTGCGGGGACTGGCCGCGTCGCCGGATCTCGACACCGGGGATTTCGCCTCGTTCGACAGTCATGCGCGCGCCGGACTCGACCGTGACGAGCGCTGGGTCGTGCTGGCGGACCCGAGCGGACAGCAGCTCGTCAACACGCGGCTGCCGCCCGGCTCGACGCTGCCCCGGCACGAGTTCGACGGCGAATTCGCCGAGGCGATGCGCGCGGGGCGCACGCATTATTCCGATATCGTGCTCGCGCCGATCACCGAGCGCCCCGTCTTCTACGTGGCGGTGCCGGTGATGCGGGAGGGCCGCCTGAAATTTACGCTGAGCCTCGCCACCG
>Ga0163144_10005090_pt1 | contig 29305 bp, 23 predicted proteins | sample OliLak19BULKMAT1_FD_123175 | JGI IMG/M metagenome (GOLD analysis project Ga0163144, IMG submission 123175) | Freshwater microbial mat bacterial communities from Lake Vanda, McMurdo Dry Valleys, Antarctica - Oligotrophic Lake LV.19.BULKMAT1 | ecosystem: Environmental > Aquatic > Freshwater >...
GAGGGGCGCCAGGGCGAAGCGGGCGTGATGGATGCGTTCAGCCTGGGCCTCGGCGAGCCGGTCGGCCTGTCGGCGGAACATGGCGAGGGCTTTGCGGAACTCTATGAGGCGATCCGCACCGTGCTGGGCCCGGAAGCGTTCGAGCGGGCGCTGGAGGAGGCCGAGCCGAACTATGCGGGCGGGGCCGGAGACGACATTCTCGAAAAGCTCGCGCATATCGACATCGAAGACGAGACCTTGTCCGATGACGAACTGGTGGCCGCCATCGAGGCCGCCGATGTGGACACGCCGGATGTTGAGCCGGAGACGCCGCGGCCGATACGCCTCGCGATCGTGGGGCGGCCGAATGCCGGCAAGTCGACACTGATCAACCAGCTGCTGCAATCGGAGCGCCTGCTGACCGGGCCGGAAGCGGGCATCACGCGCGACTCGATCACCATCGACTGGGAATGGGAAGGCCGCCAGATCCGTCTGGTCGATACGGCGGGCCTTCGCCGCAAGGCGCGCGTGCAGGAAAAGCTGGAACGGATGTCCACCGCCGAGACCATCCGTTCACTGAAGTATGCCGATGTGGTCGCGCTGGTGATGGACGCGCATGACGCGCTGGAGAAGCAGGACCTGCAGATTGCCGACCTCGCGCTGCGCGAAGGGCGGGGGCTTGTGCTGGTGATGTCGAAATGGGACTCGGTGCAGGACCAGGACGGCGCGGCGCGCCATATCCGCGATCTGGCCAACCGGCTGGTGCCGAATGGCGGGGGCGCGCCGGTCGTGTTCCTGTCGGGCCTGACGGGGCGGCATGTCGACAAGCTGATGCCGGCGGTCGTGCAGGTGTACAAGGACTGGACCGCGAAGGTGAAGACCGGCGACCTCAACCGCTGGCTGCGCCATACGGTCGAGCACCATCCGCCGCCGAGCGTGCAGGGCAAGCGCATCAAGCCGCGTTACATGGCGCAGATGAAGGCGCGGCCGCCGACATTTGTGCTGATCGCGTCGCGCGGCGAGCAGATGCCGGAAGGCTACAAGCGCTACCTCGTCAACGGCGTGCGCGAGGCGTTCGACATGCACGGCGTGCCGATCCGGCTGTTCGTGCGCCAGGGCAAGAACCCGTATGCCGGCAAGATCGGCCCCGGCGGCCCGCCGAGATACAAGCGGCCGAAGGAGTAGGGGTGGGCTGGAGGGCTAACCTGCCCTGTAGGCCTCCCGGGCCTTAACGAGTAGCGGGACAATCGCCGAGTCGAGTCCGGTTGCTGCCCGGCTGATCGCGGCTTTCCATTTGGGGCCGGATATCTCCGCCATGTGCAGGGCTTCGCCCAGTTCAAAACTACGCCGGACGCTCAAAGCCTCGATGAGCAGGCCTGCCTGGATCAGGTCCTTGTCCGCCTTGGCGCGTGATTGAGCTGGCCTTTGCGTGGATACGATGAGTTTGTGCACGGCGTACCGCGCAGGCTGTGGCACCCGGACAGGAATGCCGCCGCGGTGCAGGATTACCGACCAGACTGGCTCGTGGATCAGGAAATCAAGGAAGCGCAGCGGCTGCGCACTTGCGCCGCCGAGTGCCGGCATGGAGGCAGGCCTCGATCCGTATTCGTCCTTGCTGCGGTTGGGCGTCAGAAATTCCACGCAGTATTTTTGTTGGTTCGAAAACGCGACAGCGGCCGGTCCGTTCAGGGTGGCAACCGGTTCGAATGTTTGGTCCACAGAGTTCAAGACTTCCAGTATGGGCGGCAGAGAATCCCCCACAGCGTCGGAGATCGCCTTGAACTGCGCAAAGTCGCTGTCCTGAGTCATGATGGCGGCGCCCGGCAGCTTCATGCCGAGTAGTCCGGCGTATGTCTGGAAAGCGACCGTGCCGACCAACACGCCTCTGAGCCGGAAGAATCCAGCTTTCCAAAGTGCGTCGATGATGTTGCCCGTGAGTGCGTCGGGTTGAGGCAGGCTTGTGGAAAGTGCTCTTACCGATTCCCGTCTCTGGGTGAAATCCCCCTTCAGCCGGCCAAATGCCTCTACCCGTTGTGTAACAGCCTCTTCGGCCACAGGTCCGACATATCGCCGGATCCTCGTGCCACCGCCATAGAGCTGGTAGTACCAATACTCACGGCCTTTCGAGTTCACTTTTACAAATTGGCCTTGCTCGTCAAAATCGCGGTCAAAGCCTGCATCGAGGCATCGCTCGATCAGGTCGGCGAAAGCGGTCTGAAGTGCCAACGGGATCGGTTGCATGGACAAACTGGCCTGTGCGCGAAGCGGTATCTATGGGTTGTTATACCTTGTTTCATAAACAAGGTATAACGGAGTGAGGCCATTGTCCATATACTACGATAGGTAGTTTTCAGATACTTGCAGCATGCTCGCAAGAGCAAATGAGCAAGAGGCCGAAGGAGTAGCAAGGGTAAAGGTCCTGTCGGCGGACTACCGCGGTCTCTTCAGGGCTCGTGCGAGTTTCGTGAACCAAGCGGGACGGGACGCCGGGTGCAGTTCGTAGCTGAACATGCGGCGGCGGGCGGCAGGAGGGACAGTAGCGCCCACCAGCCCGCGCGCAAGTAGGTGCGTAGGGCGGTTTGGTGCTGCAGAGCAATCCTGCGGCTTTCGCGCAGAAGGCCTTGCTCGGTATCTTCCGGACAGGTGTGCTGCGCCGGATCAAACATCAGGGAAATCAGGCGTTCCTTGATATGCTGATCATCGTGCCGGCCGAGATCGGGGGCCACCGGCAAGCCAAGTTTGCGGGAATGTTCCCGCAGGATGCGGTAGCGGGAGGCGTCGTGCCTTATGCGGTAGCGCGCGCGGGCGGCGAAGGCGTCCGGGGCGGACCGTGTGTGCTGTTCAGCATGAAGGCGGTAGGCGGAGATTATGTCTGCTTCCGCACTGACGTGACCGTAAAGCGGCGCGAGCACGGCGAGATAACCATCCGTTCCCTGACGAAACTCAAGGGCTCCCGGCGGCGTAGCTGCCCTCATCAACGGAGAAGGGGCCGGAAGGTTCTCCGGAACAAATGCGCGGTGGCGGCGTTGGCTCAATATAACCGGTGCGCCGGTCAAATCCTGAAATCCTGAGCGGTTGCGCGCGGCGCGCCGCTTACCCCCGCAGAGGAAAAGCACATGGCTAAAGGTACTACGAAAAATGGTTCGTCCACGAAGGATAACCTGGACGCGGTCGCGCTGCTGAAGGCCGATCACCGCGCCGTCGAAGAGCTGTTTGAAAAATACGAGGCAACACGTGGCAGCGCCGCCAAGGCGAAGCTCGCCCAGCAGATCTGTCTCGAGCTCACGATCCACGCCACGATCGAGGAAGAAATCTTCTATCCCGCCGTCCGCGGCGAGGTCGACGACGACATGATGGACGAGGCCTATGTCGAACATGACGGCGCGAAGGTGCTGATTGCGGAACTGATGGAAGGCGATGTCGGCGACGATTTTTATGACGCCAAGGTCAAGGTCCTGTCGGAAGAGATCAGGCACCACGTCAAGGAAGAGGAAGGCCGCGGCGGCATCTTTGCGCAGGCCAGGAAGGCCGGCGTCGACATGGCCGCTCTGGGCGAGCAGCTTTCGGCGCGCAAGGCCGAGCTGAAGAAGATGTTCCGCCAGACCGGCATTCCGCGCCCGGAAACCCGCTCCATGAAGGGCGTGCCGCTGACGGTCGGCCAACCGGTCTGAGGCGAGGGGCCGGCGGCTATTCCCGGAAGGCGCCGGAGACCTGATCTGTAAGCGGCTTGACGAGGTAGCTGAGCACGTTCCTGCTCTCGGTACGGAGCATCGCTTCGACCGGCATGCCGGGGAGGAGCTGGAAGCTGGAGGCGGCGAGGGCCTCGTCGGGGATTTCGGGCATCGCTTCGCCGCGATATGCTCCGTCTTCTGGTCAAGGTACTTTGCAATTTACTTCAGGAACGTATTTTGAGATCGAATCTGGCATAAATTATAAAGCGGCTATGACGCGGCCGCCTTGCGGGGTTTCGTCCTGGTTGAAGGCGCTGAAGGGCAGGACGGCCGTCTGGCCGAGACTGATCCTGTCGATGTTAACGGAGTTGACACAGCCCCTGGCGATCAGGCGGTCGTTTTCTGGTACGATGTAGATGAATGGAGCTACGGGCCACGTAGTGTGCGCGAAGCGTCATGAGTTCATTATGTGAGACGGCCCGAAGGCATTCTTCGATCTCGTGCACCAAGCCACCCGGACGTTTCTGGCGCCCTGTCCTTCACGCAGGGCAGCCGCCGGGCGCTCGCGCTCTTTTATCCTCGGGCCCTATGGACAGCCGGCTCAATGAGCGTCCAGATCTCGTCCAGTGTCCTGACAAGCGATTTGCCTTCCAAGGTCGTGGAAGTCGAAAAGGCGCGCCATTGATCGGCTTTTCCGGGCTGCTCGGCGAATTTGCCTGACAGGCCTGTCGGACGGTCTGCTGGCACCGGAGTTTCTCGTCTCTGAAAGGTTGCGCGTACGGCTTCTGCCAGCGCGTCGGCCGGCACATCGACGGCTCTGGGGATCGCCCAGAGATCATAGAAATCCTTCATGCGGCCGTTGATCAGGCCAAGCGATACTACCGCCTGCAGCTTTTCCGCCATCACGGTGGCGGGCGAATAGGCCCGGATCCGTGCGCTTTCGAAGTCGAGCAGGGAGCTATAGTTGATCTCGTAGCCCGGCGCTGTGATGGCGTCCCCGAATCCGATGTCGATCGTTATGGGAATCCTGGCGCCGGCGAGGTCAGCCAGGGTTCGCAGGCGTTTGCCGCCATAGACCTTATCCTCACGGATGTCGCTGACTGTCAGCGCGTCTGTGTCGAACACGAGCCCATCCCCCGCGTCGAGTGAAAGGATCTCGGCAAAGATATCGCGGATCCGTTCTTCGCCTGACGCGCCGAACCCCAGGAAGTCGACATCGCGGGTGAAGCGGCCCGGATCTGACGTCCAGAGGGTGACAAGCATGCCCCCCTTCAGGAAGAACTGGTCGCGGTAGCCGGAGACTGACAGGCGCCAGACCAGCCGTTCCAGCCCGAATGCGACAAGCACGGTCTGGAAGTCGCGGCCATCGGTCCGCGCGAGGTTGAGTCGTCGCTGGCGCACCGACGCCGCCATGTTCGCAGGTGGTTTAGCCATTGGACGTCAGGGCCTCCAGATAGGGGCCCATGACCTTGCCGGCGCCGAACGCCATGGCGGCTTTCATGATCGCCGCTGGGCTCGCTTTCCTTTGCGCGAGTGCTGCCTTCAGGCTCTCGATGGCAACGGACCGGTCCACCAGCTTCGGGTTCCTGAAGGAGTCGGCGAGGCTCTTGGGCACCGAATAGATCTGCACAGGCACGCCTTCGATCCGATGCGTTTCGATCCCTTCTGAAAGGTAGGGCTCACGCAGCCTCACCATCCTGACGGGCGGGTAGGAAACCTTCGGCTCCCAGTCCTTTGCGCCGATCGCATACCAGACTTTGCGGGGGAGCTGATCGGTCAGGCCGTGAAAGGCGAGGGCCGAGACAAGGCAGATAACAGCCCTGGGAATCTGTATGGCGACCTCGGCGAAGTTTGTATGGAGATCGCTGGCGGCGTCGACGGACTGGTATAGCCCACGTCCGACGCGAACAATCTCTCCGGCGCTTACCGCGCGCGAGATGGCCGTCGCGCTGATCCCGGCTTCGCGCAGTTCATGCGCGCGCGCGATCGGATGCCCGCGCAGGTAGCTGAGCAGGCGATCATTCTGCGTAGGAGCCGCCATAGCCATTATGTTACAAAACCTCGGACAAAAAACTGTTTAGTCCTAGGTTTTGTAACACGAAGAAAGGTGAACGTCCACAAGGGCGGGCTCGTAAGTTCCAATCGCCCTGTTGCAGAACGGCTGCACGGACAAGCAAAAGACCGCCGCAGGGCCTTTACTGCGGACTTCGAAGGGATGAGCAGTCACCTTCTGACCACGAGATGCACAAACAGACGTTCAGGCGGATGCTCGATCAGATCCTGATTTCCCTGACCCAAGCGGACAAGGGATTCCTCCAGACTTTCGAAGCTGGCGAACCGGATTGGACCCTGTTTCCTAAACCCGCAATCCGCCACCTTCCGGCTGTCCAGTGGAAGCTGCTGAACATACAGACGCTCAAGCAGGTAAGTCCGGTCCGGCATGCCGAAGGTCTGAACAAGCTGTCGCGCGTTCTGGCCTAGGCCCGCCCGGGCAAGGCCTGCCAACGCAAGTGTCCGCCGGCGGGGAAATTCACGAATCGCGCCAATTTCATTCCCGGAATGTACGGGAGACAGAATCCGTAAGCGGCTTGACGAGGTAGCTGAGCACGTTCCTGCTCTCGGTACGGAGCATCGCTTCGACGGGCATGCCGGGGAGGAGCTGGAAGCTGGAGGCGGCGAGGGCCTCGTCGGGGATTTCGACCATCGCTTCGTAATAGGCGGCGCCCGTGGCCTCGTCGACGATGGCGTCGGCCGAGACGGCAATGACGCGGCCGTCGAATTGCGGCGTTTCATCCTGGTTGAAGGCGCTGAAGCGCAGCACGGCGGTCTGGCCGAGGCTGATCTTGTCGATGTCGATGGGGCTGATGCGGACCTTGGCGACCAGGCGGTCATTTTCCGGCACGATGTACATGATGGGCTCCGACGGGCGGATGACGCCGCCGACCGTGTGGGCGCGGATGCCGATAACGCGGCCGGAACGGGGGGCGGTGATGTCGAGGCGGCCGGAGCGGTCGAGCAGGGCGGTGCGTTCTTCGGCCAGTTCGCTGATCTGGGTCTGCACGTCGCGCAGGTCGGTCAACAGGGTTTCGGTATTGCCCTGGTCGAGGCGGGCGATCTCGCTGCGGGCCTCGCCGATCTGGACGCGGGTGCCGGCGATGTCGGAGGTCAGCGCGTCGCGTTCACCCTGCAAGCGGGCGCGGTCGCGCTTCAGGGCGAGGACGCGGGTGATGACGGCCTGGCCGCGCTCCATCAGGGTTTCGAAGCGGCTGATCTCGTCCTCGACGAGGGCGATCTGGTCGTCCTTGGCGGTGATCTCGTTCTGCATGCCACTGATGCGGGTGTTCAGCTGGTCGATCCGTTGGCGCAGGATCGTGCCTTGCGTGCCGAGATTGGCGCTGCGGGCCTTGAGGAGGCCGGCCTGCGAGGTGAGGACGGCCTGCATGTCCGGGCGGGCGGCGAATTCTTCGAAGCCGGGGCGCAGGGTGAGCGCCGAGGCGCCGTCGCGTTCGGCCACGAGGCGCGCTTCGGCGCCGAGCAGGCCGTAGAGGCGGGCTTCCAGGCCTTGGAGGGCGGCGCCGGTAGAGGTGGCGTCAAGGGAGAGGAGTTTCTGGCCCTCGGTGACGGCGTCAGCTTCGCGCACATAGATTTCGCGGACGATGCCGCCTTCGAGGTGCTGGATGGCCTGCTGGTTGGACTCGACCGAGATCTGACCGGCGGTGAGCACGGCGCCTTCGAACGGGGCGAAGACCGACCAGGCAACCAGGCCGCCGAAGACGAGGGCGACGATGCCCCAGCCGGCATAGAGATATTGTTTCAGGAATTCGCCGCGACTGGAGGCGGCGGGGAGGGAGAGGTCAGCCATGGCCACCGTCTCCCGGACGCAGGGTGCGGACGTTCGCGGCGCCCGGCTTCGGCATGACCTTGGCGAGGACTTCGTCGGCGGGGCCGAATTCGCGGATACGGCCTTCGTCGATCACCATCAGCTTGGTGCAGTGGAGGATCGCGTTGGGGCGGTGGGCAATGAGGATGACGGTGGCGCCGCGCGCCTTGGCCGTAGCGATGGCGGCCTGCAGGGCCTGCTCGCCGGGGCCGTCGAGATTGGAGTTCGGCTCGTCGAGAATGATCAGGTTCGGGTCCCCGAAGAGGGCGCGGGCAAGGCCGATGCGCTGGCGCTGGCCGGCGGAGAGGTAGGCGCCGCCGAGGCCGATTTCGGTGTCGTAGCCCTTGGCGAGGCGGAGGATCATGTCGTGGCAGCCGGCGGCCTGGGCGGCGGCGATGATGGCTTCCGGCGCGGCATCGTCGCGGAAGCGGGCGATGTTGTCGCGCACGCTGCCGGACAGAAGGTCCGCCTGCTGAGGAAGGTAGCCGATCTGCGGGCCGAGCGTCTCGGAGGGCAGGGCGGAGAGGTCGGCGCCGTCGATGCGGACATGGCCGGACATCACGGGCCAGGCGCCGGTGAGGACGCGGGCGAGGGAGGATTTGCCGGCGGCGCTGGGGCCGAGGACGCCGAGCACGTCGCCGGGATCGAGATTGAAGGTGAGGCCCTTGAGCACGGGCGTCTGACTGCCCGGCGGGCCGGCGACGGCGTTCTCGACGCGCAGCGCGCCGCGGATCGGCGGCAGCGGCATCTGCTGTGCGGGGGGCGGCGCGCCGGCGAGGGCTTTCTTCAGCGAAGCCCAGTTCTCGCGGGCCGAGGCGATGGCGCGCCACTGGCCGACGATCTGCTCGAGCGGGGCGATGGCGCGGCCCATCAGGATGGAGGCGGCAATCATTGCGCCGGGGGTGGCTTCGCCCTTGATCACCAGCCAGGCGCCGATGCCGAGGATGGCGGACTGCAGGAACAGGCGGAAGGCCTTGGTGCCGGAGGTGAAGCCGGAGAGGATGCGTCCCGAACGGGCGAAGGCGGTGTCGCCGCCGTCAAACACGCTCTGCCAGCGGCGGCGGACGGCCTCGCCCATGCCGAGGGCTTTCAGCACTTCGGCGTTGCGCGTCATCTCGGCGGCGCGCAGGGCGCTGGCGCGTTCGAGGTGTTCGCTCTCCTGCGTGAGGCGGGCCGAGGCGCGCTCGTTGACGGCGGAGGTCGCCACCAGGATGACCGCGCCGAGGACGGCCCAGAGGCCGAATAGCGGATGCAGCATGAACAGCACGATCAGGAAGAGCGGGCTGAACGGCGCATCGAAGACGGCGCCGGCGACGGGGCTGGCGATGAAGCGGCGCAGCTGGCGCAGGTCGCGGATCGGGCGGTCGGAGGCGCGGCCCGAGTCGGCGAGGCTCTGGGCCATGGCGGCGGCGGCGGCGCGCGGCCCGAGGCGGCCTTCGAAACTGGAGGCAGTGACGCTGAAGAGGCCGGAGCGGGCCCATTCGAGCACGCCGAGCGTGCCGTAGAGGACGAGGATGAGGACGGTCAGGGCGACGAGGGTCGGGATCGATTGGGAGGCCAAGACGCGGTCATAGACCTGCAGCATGTAGAGCGGGCCGGCGAGCATCAGGAGGTTCACGAACAGGCTGAAGCCGCCGGCATGCCAGAACACACCGCGCGAGGCCCTGAGGGCGCCGGCGAGTTCGTTCGCGGAGGCTTCGCTGGCGGTGTCCCGTGTCATGGCCATTGATCTAGCAGAAATCCCGGCAAGTGGTCAGGCGCAAAGTCAGGGCAAATGTGTCCTGTTTCGGGACAGGCGGCTCAGAGGAAGTCTTTCAGGCCGCGCGATTTCAGTTCCTTCACGACCCCGCCGACATCCTGCGAGCGATCCTTCCGTGTGATGAGGATACGGTTGCCGTCGGCAACGACGATCAGGCCTTCGACGCCGACGAGGGCGACGAGCTGGCCGTCGGCGGCGTGGACGGTGCAGTCGGCACTATCGATCTCGATAGGGGCGGGCGAGTTGGCGCGGGACGAGACCTCGCCGACCATCGACCAGCTGCCGATATCGCTCCAGGCGCATTCGAGCGGGGCGTAGACGGCGGCGCGGCGGGTGCGCTCCATCACGGCATAGTCGACCGACGTTGAGGGCACGGCGGCGAAGGCGGCGGCGTCGAGGTGGCGGAAGGCGCCGTCGAGATAGGCGCGCTCCAGCGCTTCGCTGGACCGGGCGAGGATGTCCGGCGCGTGGGCGGCGAGTTCGGCCAGCATGGTGTCCGGGCGGAAGAGGAAGATGCCGGCGTTCCAGCTATAGGCGCCGCTGGCGAGGTAGGTGGCGGCGGTTTCGGCGTCCGGCTTTTCCTTGAAGGCGGCGACGCGGGCGACCTGGCCGTCCAGCGCCTCGCCGGCCTGAATGTAGCCGAAGCCGGTGTCCGGACGCGACGGGGCGATGCCGAAGGTGGTGATGTAGCCATCACGCGCGGCCGGGGCGGCGGCGCGCACGGCGGCGAGGAAGACTTCCGGGCGGCCGATAAAATGGTCAGAGGCGACGAGCAGGCCGAGGCTGTCCGGAAACGCATCCGCCAGGTAGCGCGCGGCGACGGCGGCGACAGCGGCGGTGTTGCGGCCTTCGGGTTCGAGCAGGATGGCGGCGGGCGCGACGCCGATTTCGGCGAGTTGCTGCGCGATGAGGTCGGCGTAGGCCGCGTTGCTGATGATCACGGGGTTCTGGTGGAAGCCTTCCGCGCCGGCAAAACGCAGCGCGGTCTCCTGGAAGACGGACTTGTCCGAGACGAGGGCATGGAACTGTTTCGGGCGGGCAAGGTTCGAAACGGGCCAGAGGCGCGTGCCGGCGCCGCCGCACATGATGACCGGATGGATCGACATTCTCGTGTTTACCTTGCTTCCTGCAGTGCCTGCGTGACGGCCCGGCCCGGGGGCACCTGATTTACCGTCAGGATTGCAACAACCGCGCCGCCCTGCAATGAAACTGATCAGCTGTCACGGGGTTCCATAATGGCGCTCGCACTCTATGGCCATCCGTTCTCGTCTTATACGCAGAAGGCGCTGATTGCGCTTTACGAGAATGCCACCCCGTTCGAGTTTCGCGAAGTAGGGCCGGAGGCGCCGGAGCACGGGTCCGAGGTGCAGCGGCGCTCGCCGGTGGGCAAGTTTCCGGTGCTTGTGGACGGGACACGCAGCGCCGCCGAGGCGAGCATCATCATCGAGTACCTGCAGATGAATTATCCGGGGCCGGTGCGTCTGATACCGGATGATCCGGCGGCGGCGCTTGAGGTGCGGTTCATGGACCGGTTCTTTGACCTCTACGTGATGGACGGAATGCAGATCGCGGTTGAGGCGGCGCTGGGGCGGGTGGCGATGACGCGCGAGGACGGGCTGGCGCTCGCGACGTAGCGGCTGGAGCGGGCGTATGGCTGGCTGGACGGCTATCTCGGCACGCGGATCTGGGCGGCGGGGGAGTTTTACTCGATGGCGGACTGTGCGGCGTCGACGGCGCTGTTCTATGCGGACTGGACATACCGGATTCCGGAGCGGTTCGCGGGCGTGCGCGCTTACCGCGCGCGGCTGCTGGCGCGGCCGTCCTTTGCGCTGGCGGTGGATGAGGCGCGGCGGTTCCGGCACTTCTTTCCGCTTGGGGCGCCGGACCGGGATTGACGCAGATCAGTTCTCAAACAGCAGCGCAGAGGCGTCAACATCGCGCGTTGCTGGAAATTGACCATCAGTTGACCTATCCTTTGGAATCCGAAACGTCCTGCTAGGTTTGACGTGCTATGCGTATTTCTGTGACTGAAGCAAGGAGACTGCTGGCGGAACTCATCCGGCGCGCGGAAGCGGGCGATGAGGTTGTTCTGACCCGTCATGGACATCCCGCCGTGAGGCTTGTGCCCATCACGCCGGTTGAAAGCATTAAAGGACGGCGCGCCGTGATAGAAGCGGCGCGCGCCGGTGCGGCTGCAAAGGTTGCAGACGGGCCAAGTACAGCGCGCTGCCAGGATTTTCTGTATGACGACACCGGTCTGCCGCATTGATTGCTGGCGATATGTCTGCTCCCGTGACGACCATGGTTGCCTGAGGCGCATACTGATAAATGCGCTTACTCGCTGAAGCATGCCGCCAGCCGGCTGATCTTTTCAGGCTTAATCGCCGAGGCTCCGATTGTTACGGCACGCCGAAACGAGCGTGTCTGGATGGCGATCTCGATCGATGGCATGGGTTTTAAGATTGCCACGGCCACGCCGGCGGCCGCCCGGCGGCGCTGCGGCCTTCCCGCTTGTAGGGTCTTGCAACGGGAGTTGGCGAAAATCGCGGCAAGTTGCGGAAGCGCCATTCAACGATCAGGATTTGCTGCCGCGATCGCGTGCGGCATCAGAAACGCGGCCAATTCTTCGATCACCTCGTCTAGTGTGCCAGGCCGGTGCGCCACGTCCTCAACAAAGGCCGGGCATTGTCGATTTTTTTTGTCCGTCCGCTGCAAAATCGGCGCTGAGCACGTCACGGGGCTCGATAGGAATAGTTGTCGCGCGCCAGGCAAACGTGGCGGCAATGGCTTGTGAAAGCCGTCGACCCTCAAAGTCGAAAGACCTGCTGAGAATCCAGATGGCATAGATATCCTTCATTCGGCTGTTGGCCCGTCCTAGCGCCACCATGGACTGGAACTTTTCGGCGATGACTGCATTAAGGTGGCCCTGCCACCGGCGATCATTCCCGTTCGGAGCGGACATGTTCATGTTTTAAACGACCCTCGCCCGCACGACGGCTTGCCGAGGGCCCGGTGGCGGGCGCCCTGGAAATGTAAGGCCTGAAATCCGCCAGGCTGGCATCGCCTTGCTTAACGGTATTGTGAATTTATGCGTTTTTGTATCCTTATAGTTTACAATATAAGGAATTTTCAAAGCATTTGACTTGTTGAATTTTGAAACCTTGCTATTTTGTAGACTATGAGACGACAAAATGAAACAAAGCTAAAATGGCTTCTGGAGGCCGTATTGCCGGGTCGACTGGTCGATACGCCAACCTTGGAGCGTCATGGTGTGACGCGAATGCTCGCCCACAAATACATAAACAGCGGCTGGCTCGAACCCGTCGTGCGAGGCCTTTACCGACGCCCAGATCCCGATGCTACCCGTGAGGACTGGCGGCTGGTTGTGCGCTCGCTGCAGCAGGTCATGAACTATACATCCGTAATCGGCGGGCGGACAGCGCTGGAGGCGCAGGGTTTTGTCCACTACCTGCCTATGCGCGACGAACAGGTCATCCATCTTTATGGCGAAAATCATCCAACCTGGCTCAAGCGGCTGGAAGGCGCTGAGCGCTTTCGTCTCCACAGCGACAAGCTGTTCGACCTGAGTGCACATGAGGAGATAACGAAAGTCGACTCGCCTGTTGGCTCTCTGGCCTGTTCAACGCCGGAACGCGCAATCCTTGAACTGCTGGACGAACTGCCGAGGCATGAGAGCGTTCATATCGTCGATAAAGCGTTTGAAGGAATGGCGTCTGCGCGCCCCCGCCACCTGGAAAAGCTCCTGGCGTCCTGCACAAGCATAAAGGTTAAACGCCTCTTCTTCGTTTTTGCTGACAAGCACGGACACGCCTGGCGGCAGCATGTCTCGCATGAGCGGTTCGATCTCGGTGCCGGGCCGCGCGCTTTGTTCGCGAAAGGTCAGTTTCACCCACGTTACAAGATCTCCGTGCCGTCTGAACTGATACCGGAGAAGGAGGCAGGCGATGGCGCGTGAGCGATATGCGGATCAGGTGAGGCTGCTGGTCGATATTCTGCCGGCCATAGCGGCGGAAGAAGACTTCGCCCTGAAAGGCGGCACGGCGATAAACCTTTTCTACCGAGACCTTCCGCGTCTTTCCGTTGACATTGATCTGACCTTTCTGCCGATCAAAGACAGGGCGCAATCCCTTGCGGACATTGACGACGCAATGGACCGCATTGGCAGAGTAGGCTCAAAGATGAGCGGCGTAACGTCAACTCGGATTGCCGGCGGCAGCGGCGGCGCAACACGGGTGCTATTTCAACGTGGCTCAGCAACCGTCAAGGTCGAGACCTCTCCGGTGACCCGCGGGGTTGTCTTCGAGCCGGAAATGAAACGCGTGTCGTCCGTTGTCGAAGATGATTTCGGTTTTGCTGAAACAAGGCTTGTCGCATTCGAGGACCTTTATGCCGGCAAGCTCCATGCAGCGCTCGACCGTCAGCATCCGCGCGATCTGTTCGATGTGAAGCTCCTCTATGAGCATGAGGGTATAACGGACGATCTTTTCCGTGCCTTCCTTGTCTATGTCGCAAGTTCAAACCGGCCGCCGCATGAATTGCTGGACCCGAACCTGTCGCCACTGGGCGACCTGTTCGTAAAAGAATTCTCCGGCATGACCGCCGAAGCAGTCACAATCGCTGATCTGGAGGCCGTGCGCGTCAGACTTATTCAGGATGTCCAGTCGAGGCTAAACCAAAACGCCGCGCAGTTCCTGCTTACGCTTGTGGACGGCGCACCAGACTTCGAGGCCATAGGTCTACCTTCCGCGGCCGCACTGCCCGCGGTGCAGTGGAAACTTCGTAACATTCTGAAACTGCGCCGTATTAATCCGCAAAAACACGCCGACCAGCGGACACGTCTTGAAAAACTGCTCGGCTGATACCGACGCGCACCGATCATCATCCATCTTTTCCCGGATCCAGGCCTGAAGGTCGACCAGCCGCCAACCGCAGCCGCTTCGAACCTAAAGGCGCCGCCATAGATCGCCGCCAGAGCCTGAAGACGCCTAACCTGGCTCGCATCACGCGATCCCTTCGCAGGTTTCCAAAGATCCGCCCCCGTACAATCCGCCCGCAATTCAATGGCAGTTCTCATGGCGAGGTCCTTCTCGCGACCCATCGAATTAGAAGTCGGTCAGGTTTACGACCCCTGTGAGTCTGATTTAAAGCGTGTTGGTATCATACCCTCCTTGCACTGGCTCCCCGGGTCCGTTCCGAAGCTCACGAAGTGCCGGCGAGATAGCCAGCTTCCAGCACACCCGGGTTCAGATTTCGAATGTGCCGCGCTCCGCGAGGAAGCGGAGGATGTCTTCGGCGGCGTCTTCGGGCGTGCGCCCGACCGTGTTGATCCGCAGTTCCGGATTGAGCGGCGGCTCGTAGGGGCTGTCGATGCCGGTGAAGTTGCGGATCTCGCCGGCGCGCGCCTTCTTGTAGAGGCCCTTGACGTCGCGCTGTTCGGCAACATCCAGCGGCGTATCAACATGGATCTCGATGAACTCGCTCTCGGCCATCAGGCTGCGCGCCATCTGGCGCTCGGCGCGGAAGGGCGAGATGAAGGAGACGAGAACGATGAGGCCGGCGTCCGTCATCAGGCGGGCGACGTTGGAGACACGGCGGATGTTCTCGACGCGGTCGGCATCGGTGAAGCCGAGGTCGCGGTTGAGGCCGTGGCGGACGTTGTCGCCGTCAAGGATGAAGGTGTGGCGTCCCATCTGGTAGAGGCGTTTCTGGAGGGCGTTCGCGATGGTCGACTTGCCGGAGCCGGAGAGGCCGGTGAACCAGAGGACGGAGGCCTGCTGGGCTTTCTGCTCGGCGAGGGCTTCGCGCGTCACGTCGATCGCCTGCCAGTGGATGTTGGCGGCGCGGCGGAGCGAGTAGTCGATCAGGCCGAGGGCGACGGTGTCGTTGGTCTGGCGGTCGATCAGGATGAAGCTGCCCGTCAGGCGGTTCTCCGTATAGGGATCAAACGGGATGGCCTGGTCGAGGGCGAGGGTGGTGACGCCGATCTGGTTGAGTTCCAGCGTGCGGGCGGGGGTTTCGGCCATCGTGTTGACGTCGATGCCGTGCTTGGGGGCGTTCACCGTGGCGGAGACGGTTTTCGTGCCGGATTTCAGGAAGTAACGGCGACCGGGGAGGAGCGGGTTTTCGCTCATCCAGAGGAGCTTGACCTGAAACTGGTCGGAGACTTCCGGCGGATGGTCGCCGGCGGCGATGACGTCGCCGCGCGAGGTGTCGATTTCGTCGGCGAAGGTCAATGTGACGGACTGGCCCGCGACGGCCTCGTCGAGATCGCCGCCTTGCGCGGCGATGCGGGTGACGGTGGTTTCGCGGCCCGAAGGGAGCGAGCGGATCCTGTCACCCGGCTTGACGCGGCCGGAGGCGATCTGTCCGGAAAAGCCGCGGAAATCGAGGTTCGGGCGGTTGACCCACTGAACCGGCATCCGCAGCGGGAGGGTTTCGGCCTCCTTCGCGATCTCGACGGTTTCGAGATAGTCGATCAGGCTGGGGCCGGTATACCAGGGCGTCTCGGGCGAGCGCTCGGTCATGTTGGTGCCGGCAAGGGCGGAGACCGGGATCGGCGTGATCTCGAGATGGCCCGGCAGGGCCTGCGCAAACGCTGTGTAGTCGGCAACGATCTGATCGTACACGGACTGTTTATAGCCGACGAGGTCCATCTTGTTGATGGCGAGGACGAGGTGGCGGATGCCGAGCAGGGTGGCGATAATCGAATGGCGGCGGGTCTGGGTGAGGATGCCCTTGCGGGCGTCGATCATCAGGATGGCGCAATCGGCGGTGGAGGCGCCGGTCGCCATGTTGCGGGTGTACTGTTCGTGGCCGGGCGTGTCGGCGACGATGAACTTGCGCTTTTGCGTCGCAAAGAAACGGTAGGCGACATCGATGGTGATGCCCTGTTCGCGCTCGGCGGCAAGGCCGTCGACGAGGAGGGCGAAGTCGATAGCGTCGCCTTGCGTGCCATCGCGTCTGGAATCGGCTTCGAGGGTCGCGAGCTGGTCTTCGAAGATCATCTTGGAATCGTAGAGGAGGCGGCCAATCAGCGTGGACTTGCCGTCATCGACGGAGCCGCAGGTAATGAAGCGGAGCAGGGATTTCCGCTCATGGGCTTCTAGATAGGCGCCGATGTCTTCGGCGATGAGATCGTCGTTGAGGCGCATCAGAAATAGCCCTCCTGCTTCTTCTTCTCCATCGAGGCGGCCTGGTCCTTGTCGATGGCGCGGCCCTGGCGCTCGGACGTGGTGGTGAGGAGGATTTCCTGGATCACGTCGTCCAGCGTTTTCGCCTCGCTCTCGACAGCGCCGGTGAGCGGGTAGCAGCCGAGGGTGCGGAAGCGGACGGATTTCGTCACGGCGTTTTTCGCAATCTCCAGCGGGACGCGGTCATCGTCCAGCATGATCATCGTGCCGTTCCAGTCCACCACAGGGCGCGGCGCGGCAAAATAGAGCGGGACGAGTTCGATTTTCTCGCGGCGGATGTACTGCCAGATGTCGAGCTCGGTCCAGTTCGAGATCGGGAAGGCGCGCAGGGATTCGCCTTTCTGGAGGCGGGTGTTGTAGAGGTTCCAGAGTTCGGGGCGCTGGCGTTTCGGGTCCCAGCGGTGGCCGGCCGTCCGTACCGAGATGATGCGTTCCTTGGCGCGGGATTTCTCCTCGTCGCGGCGGGCGCCCCCGAAGGCGGCATCGAAGCCGTTTTTGTCGAGCGCCTGTTTGAGGCCGACGGTTTTCATCACGTCCGTGTGGTAGGCCGACCCGTGGGTGAACGGGCCGACACCTTCCGCCACGCCGTCCGGATTGGTATGCACGAGGAGTTCGAGCCCGAGTTCGGCCACCTTGCGGTCGCGGAAGGCGATCATCTCCCGGAACTTCCAGCCGGTATCGACGTGCAGCAGCGGGAAAGGCGGGCGCGACGGGTAGAAGGCCTTGAGGGCGAGGTGCAGCATGACGGCCGAATCCTTGCCGATCGAATACAGCATCACGGGCTTCTCGCACTCGGCGGCGACTTCCCGCAGGATGTGGATGCTTTCGGCTTCGAGGCGGTCGAGATGGGTCAGCGGGGGCAAGGGGCACCGGGTCGGTTTGAGTAATGGCGTCCGTTAGCCCTCCTTTACGCCTCTGGAAAGACTCCGGGCCCGCTCCGCAGCTTCCATTGAGGAAAACTAAAGCCAGACGGGTCCCACGAAAGCGCCTGATTACATGTCATAAATGAACATAAATCGTCATTGTGCAGCCTGACTCGCGGGGTTTATGGACACTCGTATTCGCTGGGCGGGCGACGAGTTCGGAGTTCAGGTTCATGTGCGGTATCGTGGCGATTGCAGGCAAGGCGCAAGTGGCTGGCCGGCTGGTGGACGGGCTGAAACGTCTCGAGTATCGCGGCTATGACAGCGCGGGCATCGCGGTGGCCTGGGACGAGGGGATCGAGCGGCGCCGGGCAAAGGGCAAGATCCATTTCCTGCAGGCGCGCCTGCACGACGATCCGGTCGAGGGTTTCACGGGCATTGCCCACACCCGCTGGGCGACGCATGGCGCGCCGAACGAGACCAATGCCCACCCGCACATGGCCGGAGATGTAGCGGTCGTCCATAACGGCATCATCGAGAATTACCGCGAACTGCGCGAAGCCCTGGAAGCCAAGGGCCGCGTGTTCGAGTCCGAGACCGATACCGAAGTGATCGCGCAACTGGTCGCGCAGAACATGAGCGAGGGCCTGGACGAGGTCGCCGCGTTTGCGGACGCGCTGACGAAGTTCACCGGCGCGTTTGCGATTGCGGCGATCTTTGCCGGCAAGCCGGACCTGGTGATCGGGGCGCGCAAGGGCTCGCCGCTGGTGCTGGGGTACGGCGAGGGCGAGATGTATCTCGGCTCCGACGCCATCGCGCTGGCGCCGCTGACGCGGGATGTGACCTACCTGGAAGAGGGCGACTGGGTCATCCTCACAAAGAACAGCTTTGATATCCGCAATGTGCGCGGCGACCGGGTGAACCGGCCGCGCGTGACTTCGGCGGTGAACGACGCGCTGATCGAGCGCGGCGAGTATGATCACTTCATGCTGAAGGAAATCCACGAGCAGCCGGAATCGCTGGCGCGCTCGATCCTGCCTTACATTGACCAGAAAACGCAGACGATCGAAGTGAGCGAGGTTGCGTCAGACATCTTCGCGAAGGCGGACCGGGCAGTGGCGATTGCGTGCGGCACGGCGTACTATGCGGCATTTACCGCGAAGTACTGGTTCGAGCAGATCGCGAAGCTCGCCTTCGAGCCGGACATTGCCTCGGAGTTCCGCTACCGTCAGCCCGTGCTGCCGCAAACCGGGTTCTCGATGTTCGTCAGCCAGTCCGGCGAGACGGCCGATACGCTGGCGGCGCTGCGCTATTGCCGCCAGAACGGCAAACCGGCGATTGCGGTGGTGAACGTGCCGGAAAGCTCGATTGCGCGCGAAGCCGGCGCCATCGTGCCGACCCATGCCGGGCCGGAGATCGGCGTGGCCTCGACCAAGGCATTCACGGCGCAATTGTCTGTGCTGGCGGTACTGGCGCTGTCAGCGGCCAAGGCGCGCGGGCATCTGCTGCCCGGTGACGAGCTGAAATACGTCAAGAGCCTGCTGGCGCTGCCGCGCAAGGTGACCGAGGCGCTGGAGTCGCAGGCGCAGATCCAGGAGATCGCGAAAGCCATCGCGAGCAAGCGCGACGTGCTGTTCCTGGGACGCGGGAGATACTATCCGCTGGCGCTCGAAGGCGCGCTGAAGCTGAAGGAAGTCTCCTATATCCATGCTGAAGGCTACGCCGCCGGGGAGCTGAAGCACGGGCCGATTGCGCTGATCGAGAAGGGTCTGCCGGTTGTGGTGGTCGCGCCTTATGACGAGCTGTTCGAGAAGACGATCTCGAACGTCGAGGAAGTGCGCGCGCGCGGCGCCGAGGTGATCCTGATTTCGGACGACGCAGGCATCAGGGCGGCCGGCAAGCGCGCCGACCATGTGATCCGCCTGCCGGACGGGGATGCGGTCTCGCTGCCGATCCTGGCGGCCATTCCGTTGCAGCTGCTGGCCTATTACGTGGCGCTGGTCAAAGGCACCGATGTGGACCAGCCGAGAAATCTGGCGAAGTCCGTTACGGTCGAATGATGCCCTCAGATTGAAGGCCAGCTCTGCCGTGATATAGGCTTGGCATGTTCCGCGCTGCAGATGCTCCATGACCCGGCCCGCCGGCCCAATTCTTGTGATCGGCCGCGAGGGGCAGCTCGCCCGGGCCCTTGGCGCTGTGGGCGCCGGCGACATTGTGTGTATCGGCCGTCCGGAGGCGGACCTTTCGGATGCAGACAAGCTGGCGTCTGTCATGGCGAGGCATCAGCCCCGACTGGTCCTGAATGCCGGTGGCTTCACCAAGGTTGATCCGGCGGAGACGCAGGAAGCTCAGGCGTTTGCGCTCAACCGGTTTGGTCCGGAAGTGCTTGCCGGCCTGTGCCAGGGGCAGGGTGTCCCGCTGATCCACATTTCCACCGATTGCGTCTTCGACGGCGAAAGCGCTGCGCCTTACACGCCGGATGACCAGCCGCGCCCGCTCAGCGTTTACGGACGATCAAAACTGGCAGGCGAAGAGGCCGTCGCCGTGCGGTGTCCGCAGCATCTCATCGTGCGGGTGTCCTGGGTGTTTTCCGAGTATGCGGACAATTTCGTGCCCTTGATGCTGCGCCTGGCGCGCGAGCGGCCTGAGGTCACGGTCGTCGACGACCAGATCGGCTATCCCACCTACGGCCCCGACCTCGCGGCGGGACTTCTCGCAATGGCTGAGACAGCGATGAAGCCCGGTTTCACCGGCTGGGGCACCTATCATCTGGCGGGCCGAAGTGAGACGAACCGCGCCGCCATGGCGCGAGAGATTTTCACTGTGAGCCTGGCCGAGGGCGGACCTGTAGCGCGGGTCAATCCGGTTGCCACCGCGAACTATCCCGCACCGGCCGCGCGGCCGTTGAATGCCCGGCTCAACTCATCCAGGGCCGAGTTGGTTTTTGGGATTGTCTTGCCGGACTGGCATGCCGGTCTTCAGAAATCCGTCAGGACACTTGTGAAAGAAGCAGGCTGAGGCATACCACAAGCTTCAGATGCAGGACGCCGGGGCCATGATCTCGATAGAAGATATTGAAGCACGCGTGACCGACATCCTTCGCGACAGGGGTCCGCAAATCGGCAAGGAACTGGCCTGGGCCCTGCCGGAGGTGCCCGTGCTGCGCCTTTGGCAGGCCTGTTTCCGCAGCCAGTCTTTCCTGATCTCGCACTTTGCCAGTTACTATCTGCGTTTCGACATTACACGGAGCGATCAGGTGCGGCTCAGCCCATCGATCCTGCGGGATTTTCTCTCCTTCACGCTGTTCGGCCTGCCAGGCCAGCGCGAGCAGATGATCGAGCGGCAGGGGCAGCTGTCAAACATGCACCGGGAGGTGAGCCGCGAGAAACTGGCGGTCGCGCAGGCTGCGCTGCGCACGCTCTTCGTGAAACAGTCACGCGAAATGCGCAGCCAGGTGTGTGCGTTCATCGCGGGCGATCTTGCCTACTTTCTCGCGCACAACGAGCCGCGCGAACATGCGTCGAGCGGGGAGATGCTGAAGGGGTCCGACATCGATATCGTGATCATCATGCAGGACCACCTGCCGGAATCGCTGAAGTCGCAGATCGAGTCCGAGATGACGGCGCTCAAATCCTACTACATGCGCCACCCCGACTATCGCCACGAGATCGATTTCATCTGCAAGCGGCAGTCGGTGATGGAGCGCCAGTTCGGCTATATCGACATTCACGACAAGATCGCCAGCAAGATCGCCTGGGAGTCGATGTTCCTGGCGGGGTCGCTGACTTTGTACATGGAAATCCGGGAGGCGATGACGCGCACCGGCGTCGACAAGCTGATAGAGGCGGATTTCGACCATGCGCTGCGGGATCGCAAGAACGCGATGCGGACGCTGCTCAATGTGCAGAGCGATACGCTCGACGACGAGACACGCTCGCTGTTCTATTTCTCTCAGGAGCGCGTCGAGTTTACCTGACGCGCCCCTTGGCCGGCAGGATTACACCTGCCAGCCGTCCATGTCCGGCGTGATGCTGAAGTCGAACGCGTCGATTCTGTCGATGTCGAAGGCCGACAGGGCGCTGGCGCTGTCTTCGAACGGGACGGTATCCGTGAGCCCGGCGAATGGCAGGAGCCGGTAGCCGGCATCATCGCCGGAGGAGGCGCCGCCCGGTCCGCTGAAGTCGAACGGGGTATCGAGAGTGTCCACGAAGCCGGACGGGGCCGAGACCTCGGCCTTTCCGGTTTCGTCCTGTGGCTCGGCGCTGGAGGCGAAGACGAAATGCCCCGCGTTGAGTTGGGCGAGCGTCACGTTGCTCAGCGTGATGGAGTTGCCTGCGCTGAACGTGAACACGCTGTTGGCGCCGACCTGCGTATGGACGGCTTGCAGCGCGGCGAAGCTGGTCATGCCGGCGATCGCGGATACGTTGACGCGGTCGCCTGACGCTGTGCCGAAATCGGCGACGACATCGTTTCCCGAGGTGAAGACGAACGTATCGATCCCGGTTCCGCCGAGGAGAAGATCGTTGCCTGCGCCGCCTTCGAGCCGGTCGCTACCTTCGTTCCCGACCAGGGTATCGTTGCCCGCGTCTCCGTACAGGTTGTCATTGCCGAGGCCGCCATAGAGGCTGTCGGCGTCGCCGCCGCCATAGAGGGTGTCGTTGCCGGCGTCGCCGACCAGCGTATCGATCCCGGCTTCGCCGAGGAGAAGATCGTCGCCGTCGCCGCCGTCGAGCCGGTCGTTGCCTTCGTTCCCGACCAGGGTATCGTTGCCCGCATCGCCCTGAAGGCGGTCATTGCCGAGGCCGCCGTAAAGGCTGTCGTCCTCGGCGCCGCCATAGAGGACGTCGTTGCCGGCGTCACCGAGCAGCGTATCGATCCCGGCTTCGCCGAGGATAATGTCGTCGCCGTCACCGCCTTCGAGCCGGTCGTCGCCTTCGTTGCCGACGACGGTATCGTTGCCCGCGTCGCCCTGCAGCCGGTCATTGCCGAGGCCGCCGTAAAGGCCGTCGGCATCGGCGCCGCCATAGAGGACGTCGTTGCCGGCGTCACCGACCAGCGTGTCGATGCCGGCCTCGCCGAGGATGATGTCGTCCCCGTCGCCGCCATCGAGCCGGTCGTCGCCTTCGTTCCCGACCAGGGTGTCGTTACCCGCATCGCCTTGCAGGCGGTCATTGCCGAGGCCGCCATAGAGGCTGTCGGCGTCGGCGCCGCCATAGAGGATGTCGTTGCCGGCGTCACCGACCAGCGTATCGATGCCGGCGTCGCCGAGCAGGATGTCGTCGCCGTCGCTGCCATCGAGCCGGTCGTCGCCTTCGTTCCCGACCAGGGTATCGTTGCCCGCATCGCCCTGAAGGCGGTCATTGCCGAGGCCGCCGTAAAGGCTGTCAGCGTCGGCGCCGCCATAGAGGATGTCGTTGCCGGCGTCGCCGACCAGCGTGTCGAGACCGGCGCCGCCGAGGAGAATGTCGTCGCCGTCGCCGCCATCGAGCCGGTCGTCGCCTTCGTTCCCGATCACGACATCGTTGCCGGCCAGGGCGTTGATCAGGTCATTGCCAGCGCTGCCGCGGATCTCGTCGTCGCCATTGGTCGGCGTCGTCGATGGCGGCGGCGGAGGTGGAGGTGGAGGTGGAGGTGGAGGTGGAGGTGGAGGTGGAGGTGGCGGGCTGCCGGAAAGGACCAGGTTCGCCTGGGTGAGCTGGCTGGTAGTGACACCCTGGAGGAGAATGGTCTGACCCGTCGCAAAGGTCAGCAAGGTGCCGCCGGCCGAGCTGGTGCGGCTGTTGAAGGCAGCGAGGGCGACCGAGGACGAAAACGCCGTCAGGTCAATTTTGTCGACCGACACGGCGAAGTCGGTGATCGTGTCGGCGCCCCCGCCGGTTGCGTAAACGAAGGTGTCGGCGCCGCCGCCGAGGGTGATGGTGTTATTGGCCGTGTTGCCGGTGATCGTGTCGGCGCCGGAGCCTCCGATGGCGTTTTCGATGATTGTGTTCGCCGCAATCGAGACGGCGTTGACATAATGAACGGGGTTCTGGCCGGGGCGGTCGCCGAGGCTCGAGAACGTGCCGGGACGCAGATCGAGGATTTGTGGCTGCGCGAAGCCCGACAGGTTGATCGTGTCGACACCGCCGGTGTCGTAGAGGGTCATTGAGGGAGGCCGGCGATAGGTGACGCCGCCTTCCGTGAGAACGAACTGCGACCAGTCGATATTCGTTCCGGGGGCGGATGAGTTGAACCCGAACGTAGTGTTCCCGGCAAACGTTCCGGCGGGATCGGCGCCATAGAGTTGCTGGATGGCCACAATGTCGGCTTGCTGAAGGCCAAGCACAAGGCGGTAGCTACCATGGCCAGCTTCGTTCTGGTCAAAGTACGACATGACCGTATAGGCCCAGTTGTCGTTTGTGTAGATATTGTCCGTGCCGTAGTCGGCGGTGCCGTTGTAAGGACCCGCATGCCCCAGGCCGAGGGCGTGCCCCACTTCGTGAATGTAGGTTTGCTGCGTGTAACTGTCGAAAGTGGTATTCCCGCTATCCCAGTCCGACGTGATGACAATCGTACTGGAAACGATGGTGCTGGCACCGGCGAAAGTGTTCTGCGCATAAGCCGAGGTCGCAGCCGGATCATCCGGATCGGTATTCAGGAATGTGATGTTGCCTGCGCCGGTCGTGCGCGAGAAGGTTAGCGAAGTGACCGCAGCCCAGGCGTCCAGCGCGCGTATCGCAAGAACCCGCTGAGGCTCTGTCAGCGCCTCGATGTTGTAGGTGATGTTGGTCTGGGCCCAGGCCCGGCCGCCGGAGGAACCTTCGTTGACGAGATAGTTTGCGATCTCGCCAATCGTGTAGGTCGGCAGGGGCGGCGCCTGAGTGAACGTCAGCGAATAGGCGCCTGTGCCCGAGAAATCATCCGAAGGGTCGTCAGGGGTGGCGTTGGGATTTGTCCATCCGTGGGCGTTGACATAATAGGTACCGGTTGCCGTGGGCGTGAATCGCAGCAGCGAGTTCAGGCCTGCGCCGCCATCATCATCGAATTTGAGCTGGGCACCGGTGCTGCTCATCAGTTCAAGATAAGGGTCTGCGAGCGCGTCTGCTCCGGTTCCATCTAGCCGGAATTCATACGTCACGCCGGCCTGAAGCTGAACCCGGTACCAGTCCTGATCAAGACTTGTTTCGATCTGGCTATTGACGGTGTCGCCAGCGGCAATGGTGACCGTCGTCGCCGTGCTTCCCGCCACTTCGCCCGGCAGGTTGAACACCTGCGATTGCGGCGAGCCGTCGGGGGCAGATTGCGGGCCTTCAGAGACGAGGCGCACGCCGACTTCGACAGTGCCGGTCGAGACCGAAATCTTGTGGGCGAGCAGTTCGGCGGAGTGGTCCTGGCCGCAGGGGCAGCAGGAGAGGGCGTGAGTGCGGTAAGCGAAGGTCGCCTCGCGCTCCAGGGTTTCGAATGAAGTGTCCAGCGGGGCGTAGAAGGTGGGGGCCGCGCCGATATTGAAACGGTCCGCGCCAAAGAAATCGACGCCTTTAAGGCTCCGAAAGTCCATCCCATCCGCGTCCTGACGAGAGTCAAAGGCCATTGAATCTGCTCCAGAAATGCGCCGGTTGCACGCCGGGCACGTATATCATTGCAGTATCGCGCGAAATCCGCGTCCGGCAAGAGCCCCGCAGGTGATCCAGTGTTAATGTGAAAGCGCCTGAATGCCGGGTGAGTGGCGCCGCGCGAGGCGCGGCAAGGTAAATCGCCTCCCGAGCGAAAAAATTCCTCTGAACCGGCCGGTCACTCCAGCACCGATCCTTGCATTCGTCGTGCAGAGGCGACGGCCTCGAAAGCTTGCATCGACGGCTGGCCGAATTGAGTGAAACAGCCTGAAACCAAGCGTGACTTGGCATGCCTGCCCAACCCGGTCATTGAACCGGCCGTTACAGGACAGGACGAATCTCATGCAGTTCATTGACTTACAGGCCCAGCGCAAGCGTATCGAACCCGAGATCAATGCCGCCATTCGACAGGTCATCGAAGGCGGGCGGTATGTGCTTGGTCCGGAAGTCGGGGAGCTGGAAAAACAGCTCGCGACCTGGTGCGGCGCGAAACATGCCGTCAGCTGCGCAAACGGCACCGACGCTCTCTCGCTCCCGCTGATGGCATGGAACATCCGTCCAGGAGATGCGGTTTTCTGCCCCAGCTTCACGTTCGTGGCGACAGCGCAGGTGGTCCCCTGGCTCGGGGCGTGGCCTGTTTTTGTCGATGTGCTGCCCGACACCTACAACATGGACCCGGCAAGTCTCGAGCGTGCAATCGAGCGCGTTCTGGCCGAAGGCAGGTTGAAACCAAAGGTCGTCATTGCCGTTGACCTGTTCGGCCAGCCGGCTGATTACCCGGCGATACGGGCCATCTGCGATCGGCATGGACTGAAGCTCATAGCCGACACGGCGCAGGGTTTTGGCTGCACTTTGAACGGTAGGCATCCCTCGGATTGGGCCGACATCGCGACGACCAGCTTCTTTCCGGCCAAGCCTCTCGGATGCTACGGGGACGGCGGCGCCGTCATGACGAACGACAGTGCGCTGGCAGAACTGATCGAGTCGCTGCGTGTATACGGCAAGGTTACACCCACCGATGCCGCGACCCGGAATTTCCATCATGATCCCAAATACCTGTCGGTGCGCGTCGGCATGAACTCGCGCCTCGATACCCTCCAGGCGGCGATCCTCCTGGAAAAGCTCAAGATCTTTGCTGATGAAATCCTGACCCGTGACGTAGTTGCTCGCCGGTACTCTGCTGCTTTCTCCGGCAAGCTGCGCCGCGTGCCTTCGATCATCCCGGGTGGGCGAAGCGTTTGGGCTCAGTATGTCATCGAGCATGACAACCGGGACGGTTTGCAGACGCACCTGACTGCGAATGGAATTCCGAGCATGGTGTACTATCCGGTTCCGATCCACGAGCAAGATTTCGCCGCACGGTTTGCGCCGGAACCTGGAAGTCTGCCGGTCACGGAAGCGGCGAGCCGCCATGTGCTTGCCCTGCCGATGCATCCCTATCTCGGTGAAGATGCGCAGGACCGCGTCATAGACACGGTCCTGGCGTTCAACGGCTGACCAGTCAGTTCACCAGGCGTTTGAGTTCGGCGGCGAGATCGGTTTTCTCCCAGGTGAACGTGCCGTCTGTGCCCGGGGCGCGGCCGAAGTGGCCGTAAGCGGCCGTCGTGCTGTAGATTGGCGCAGCAAGGCTCAGGTGCGTGCGGATGCCCGCAGGGGACAGATCGAACAGCTTGCGGACGGCCTCGGAGATGCGGTCCTCGTCGGCCTTGCCGGTGCCGTGCGTGTCGACATAGATCGAAAGGGGCTGGGCAACGCCGATGGCGTAGCTGACCTGGATCGTGCAGCGCTCTGCAAGGCCGGCGGCGACGATGTTCTTGGCAAGATAACGCGTGGCATAGGCAGCCGAGCGGTCGACCTTGGACGGGTCCTTGCCGGAGAAAGCGCCGCCGCCGTGCGGGGCTGCGCCGCCATACGTGTCGACAATGATCTTGCGCCCCGTGAGGCCGGAGTCGCCATCCGGGCCGCCGATATAGAAGCTGCCGGTCGGGTTCACATAGAACTTGTCTTCCGGCGGGAACCAGCCTTCCGGCAGGACCGACTTGATCACGGGACGGATGATTTCGCGCAATTGCTCCTGGCTGACATCCTTCTTGTGCTGGTGCGAGACGACGACGGCGTTGACGCCGACCGGGCGCGAGCCTTCATAGCGCAGGGTGACCTGGCTCTTGGCGTCGGGCTCGAGTTCGGGGTGCTTGCCGGAATGGCGAAGTGCAGCGAGTTTCTCGAGGATCTGGTGGGAATAGACGAGCGTCGCCGGCATCAGCTCCGGCGTCTCTGTGGTGGCATAGCCGAACATGATGCCCTGATCGCCGGCGCCTTCTTCCTTGAAGAGGCCCTGACCGGCTTCGACGCCCTGGGCGATCTCGGCCGATTGTCCGTGCACGTAGTTATCCACGGTCATATTCTTCCAGTGGAAGCCTTCCTGTTCGTAGCCGATCTTCCTGACGACCTTGCGGGCGGCTTCGTTCATCTCGTCTTTGGTGATGACGGCGCCGTTGTTGGTGCGCACTTCGCCGGCAAGGACGACGAGGTTGGTCGTGCAGAGCGTTTCGACAGCCACTTTCGCAGTCGGGTCGCGTGACAGGAAGAGATCGACGATGGCGTCGGAAATCTGGTCGGAAACCTTGTCGGGGTGACCCTCGGCAACGCTCTCGCTGGTGAACTCGTGGGATTTCAGGGCCATTTTCTTGTTTCCTCTGAGGGCTGATGATCTAGCGGGCAAAGACGACGGTCTTGCCGGAATTCCGGAAGACGCGGTGTTCGGCATGGGCCTTGACCGCGCGCAGGAGGGCGATGCCTTCGATATGACGGCCGGTTTCGACCATATCGTCCGGCGTGAACGAATGATCGATGCTTTCGGTGACCTGCGAGATGATCGGGCCTTCGTCGAGGTCGGCGGTCACATAGTGCGCGGTCGCGCCGATGACTTTCACGCCGCGGGCATGAGCCTGGTGGTAGGGCTGCGCGCCCTTGAAGCCGGGCAGGAAGGAGTGGTGGATATTGATGATGCGGCCTTCGAGACTGCGGCAGGTCTCCGCGCTGAGCACCTGCATGTAGCGGGCAAGGACAACCAGTTCGGAGCCTGTCTCATCAGCGATTTCCAGCAGGCGCGCCTCGGCGCCGGCTTTCGTTGGCGCGGTGACCGGCAGGTGAAACCAGGGGAGGTTCCAGTGCGAGAAGCTTGCTTTCAGCGTATCGTGATTGGAGACGATGCCGGTCACGTCGATGGGCAGTTCGCCGCGCCGCGCCGCATACAGCAATGTGTTTGCGCAGTGGTCGGATTTCGAAACGAGCAGCAGGACCTTCAAGCGCTCCGCAGACGGACGGATCTGCCAGTCTGCGGCGAGTTCCTCCCCGACGGCCTGCATTCCGGTGTGCACGGCGCCTAGCTGCACGCCATTACCATTCATGTTGAAGACGAGCCGGGCGAAGAAGCGTCCGGTCTCGATGTCTCCAAACGTGCGGGACGCGACGATGAAACAGTCATGCTGCTCCATCAGCCGCGCAAGGCGCGCGACGATGCCAACCCGGTCCGGGCAGGAAAGGGTAAGGATGAAGCCTTGCGCCACGCGCGCCCCCGGAAGGCTAGTAGCGGTAATGTTCCGGCTTGAACGGGCCTGTCTGCTCCACGCCGATATAGTCTGCCTGCTCGCCCGAAAGCTGGGTCAGCTTGACGCCGAGCTTGTCGAGGTGGAGGCGGGCGACTTTCTCGTCGAGGTGTTTGGGCAGGGTGTAGACCTTGTTCTCGTACTGGTCGCCGCGCACATGCAGTTCGATCTGCGCCAGCGTCTGGTTGGTGAACGAGGCGGACATCACGAAGCTCGGGTGGCCTGTGGCGTTGCCGAGGTTAACGAGACGGCCTTCCGACAGCAGCAGGATACGCTTGCCATCCGGGAAGGTGATCATGTCGACCTGCGGCTTGATGTTCGTCCACTGATAATTGCGCAGGGATTCGACCTGGATCTCGTTATCGAAGTGGCCGATATTGCAGACGATGGCCATGTCCTTCATCGCGCGCATATGGTCGAGCGTGAGGATGTCCTTATTACCGGTCGCGGTGACGAAGATGTCGAACTTCGGCGCGGCTTCGTCCATCGTCAGCACTTCATAGCCGTCCATTGCTGCCTGCAGGGCGCAGATCGGGTCGACTTCGGAGACCGCCACGCGGGCGCCCGAGCCGGAAAGGGAGGCGGCCGAACCCTTGCCGACGTCGCCATAGCCGGCGACGAAGGCTTTCTTGCCGGCCATCATCACATCAGTGCCACGGCGGATCGCATCGACGAGCGACTCTTTGCAGCCATACTTGTTGTCGAACTTCGACTTGGTGACCGAGTCGTTGACGTTGATCGC
>Ga0163144_10005092_pt1 | contig 29297 bp, 23 predicted proteins | sample OliLak19BULKMAT1_FD_123175 | JGI IMG/M metagenome (GOLD analysis project Ga0163144, IMG submission 123175) | Freshwater microbial mat bacterial communities from Lake Vanda, McMurdo Dry Valleys, Antarctica - Oligotrophic Lake LV.19.BULKMAT1 | ecosystem: Environmental > Aquatic > Freshwater >...
AATAAATGCCTCCAGCTGATCACCTACCACACATTCACCTACGCCAGCAGGGGTGCCTGTAAAAATTAAGTCACCAATATTCAATGAAAAGAATTGTGATACATAAGCAACAATCTGGTCGAACGTAAAAATCATTTGGCCCGCATTGCCTTGTTGAACTAATTCCTTATTGTTATACAAACAGAAATTAATATCGTTGAGGTTCATTCCGGGTTTAATGTCAATAAATTTTCCAACAGCTGCTGAATTATCCCATGCTTTTGAAATTTCCCAAGGGAGTCCTTTTTCTTTCAGTTGTTTTTGCAGATCTCTGGCAGTAAAATCAATACCTACTGTGTAGCCATTATAATACTTGCTGGCATGTTTCTCCTGTACATATTTGCCATTCTTTGAAACCCTCAGAACCAACTCCACTTCATAATGAAGCTCATTGGTAAACTCAGGATAATAAAAAGGCATATGTGGCTGAAGAAATGCACTTTTAGGCTTCAGGAAAATAACAGGCTCATTAGGAACATCGTTGCCGAGTTCTTTGGCATGGTCAATATAGTTTCGACCTACGCAAAAGATTTTCATTTGGTTGATGGTTTTTGGTTCAGAATCAGGTTTAACGATGGTCTTTGAAAGGACAGAGGATTTCTTGATACTGAAACAGAATAGTTGAGTAGGGGCGAAGTTAATATTAGAAAATTGAAAATTAAAGTGTTATTTCAATTTTGTTTGCTTTGTTCATGGTGAGTTCAATGCCACTCAGCACAAAGCTTTCTATTACATCAACACTTGCTTCAATTTTCTTTTTTAAAAATGGCTCTTCCGCAGAGGTCCATTTGCCCAATACATAATCTACCTGCATTCCTTTGGGGTAATTGTTCCCAATACCAAAACGCAACCGGGGATAGGCATTGGTTAATAAATACTCCTGGATGCTTTTTAAACCATTATGGCCGGCATCACTACCGCCGGAACGTAAGCGAAGTTTTGATAAGGGGATTGCCAGTTCATCAACCACAACCAGTATATGTTCAATGGCTATCTTTTCCTTATCCATCCAGTATTTAACTGCTTTACCACTGAGGTTCATAAATGTTGAAGGGAGGATACAGATAAGCGTTTTGCCTTTTATTTTTACCTCTGCAACTGCAGCTAAACGATCCATCTTAAAAGCTGCCTTATGTTTTGCAACTATTGCCTCCACCACATCAAAACCAATGTTATGACGGGTATGCGCATATTCTGTTCCAATATTTCCCAAACCAACAATTAAAAACTTCATACAAGCAAATATCAAAAACTAAAAAGATTTATCAAATAAAAATCCCCCTTTACAGGGGGATGTATGTTCCATTCGCTGAATTTATTTTTTCTCAGGCGCTGCTGCTGCTGCGGGGGCTTTTGCTCCGGCTGGAGCAGGTGTTACTGCTTCTTCCTGTTTCAACTGGCGTGTTAACACAACAGATGCAATAGGAATACGAGGTGAATTCAATACTTCCATATGATCAACTTTAACATCCTCCACACGGATGTTACCATTCAATTCAAGAGAAGTTAAATCAACTTCAATTGATTCTTTCAGGTATTTAGGAAGCGCTTTAATTTTCAGTGATTTGATTTTGGTAATAAGCTTACCGCCATCTTTTACACCAACTGCAGTTCCTGTAAATTTCAAAGGAATGGTTGCGATTACTTTTTTGTCTTCAACCAGTTCCAGTAAATCTACATGTGCCAAAGCATCAGATACTGTGTTGAATTGCAGATCCTTTAAGATGGTTCTGTAAGTTTTGCCATCTACACTTACTTCAGCAATCAGGAATTCGGGTGTGTAAACCAAAGTTTTAAATGCTTTGGCGGGAGCGTAGAAATTAATTTCTGCTGAGCCTCCGTAAATTACACCAGGCACCATTTCCTGAGAGCGAAGTTGACGGGCGGCTTTTTTCCCGTTTTCGGTCCTCAAGTGACCCTCAATTGTAATTGTCTTCATCATTGTTATTCTAATTTAAAAATTTACTTTTTCTGGTTTATTTATTCCTTCTTTGCGAATGCATAAATAAACTGGTTATACTCTTGTTTTCAAAGGCGTTGCGAAGCGCTACTCCAAACAGTTCTGCAACACTCTGTATTTTTATTTTAGCACTTTCCTGCTTTAAAGGAATGGTGTCGCAAACAACCAATTCTTCCAGCACACTGTTTTCGATATTTTCGTAAGCTTTACCACTCAATACAGGATGAGTAATGAGGGCTCTCACACTTCTTGCACCTTTTTCTTTTAACAGAGCTGCCGATTTTACCAAAGTGCCACCTGTATCGCAGATGTCATCAATCAACACAATATCCCTGTCAGTTACATCTCCTATTACCACCATGCTCGCTATTTCGTTTGCCCGCTTGCGATGCTTGTCACAAATCACCATTTCAACTTCAAAATAACTGGCAATTTCCCTGATCCTGTTGGCACTTCCTACATCGGGGGCCGCAAAGGTAAGGTTTTCAAGGTTCAAACTCTCAATGTATGGGATAAAAATAGAGGATGATTCCAGGTGATCAACAGGGATATCAAAGTACCCCTGAATTTGTGCGGCGTGCAGATCCATGGTAATGATCCGGTCTGCTCCGGCAGCTTCCAGCATATTGGCTATCAATTTAGAGCCGATCGCCACCCGGGGTTTATCTTTTCGGTCTTGCCGTGCATAACCAAAATAAGGAATGACCGGAATAACTTTATATGCCGAAGCTCGTTTAGCAGCATCAATCATTAATAATAACTCCAGTATATTTTCAGCAGGGGAAAAGGTACTCTGCACTAGAAAAACAATATCGCCTCTGATGCTTTCCTGGAACATGGGCTGAATTTCGCCATCACTGAATTTTTGTGTGATGCATTTGCCTAAAGGAATGCCGAAATTTTTTGCAATTTTTTCGGCCAGATAAATAGAAGCGGTGCCTGAAAATATTTTGGGAGATGGATTGACCATACTATCAGTTTGATAAGAAGTGAAAATTTGCGGCGAAGATAGGCTCTTCATTTTAACTTTCGGGCAAACAATACACTGCTTTTCAACAAACTGAATACATAGTTGTCTTTAGGGTACACAAGGAATAGTTATTGGATATTTGCCAATGTAACAATGCCCTGCGACTTAGGCTGAGGTTGCTTTTCGACTAAGGTTTGTTCGGTTCCCATTTTTGTTGACTGTGATATATTTATACTTAGCGACAGCACAAAGACTGTAGAAAAAATTAAATTACCAAGTATGATGAAATGAAATGCAGAAGAGCGAAGGAAGCCTCCTGTTGATTGGTTATTTTGGGACATAGGATTTTGGTTTTTTTTCACGTATTGGATAATTGGAAAAGTGAAAATAAGGCATTATTTTGATGCATGCAACAGCAACGCAAAACAATAAAGGACTGGGCACAGGACGATAGACCCCGTGAGAAGCTCCTTTTGAAGGGTGCAGAAGCCCTCAGCAACTCAGAATTAATAGCTATCCTGATAGGCTCCGGAACGAAAACAAAATCGGCTGTGGACGTAGCAAAAGCCTTGCTGGATAAGGTTCAGGACAGGTTGAACGATTTTGGAAAATTAACGGTAAAGGAACTGATGCAGGTGGATGGTATTGGTGAGGCAAGAGCAGTTACTATTACTGCTGCAATTGAACTTGGAAGGAGGCGGCAGGCCGTAGATTCACTGAAAAAAAACGTAAAAACAAGTGCAGATATCGCTCACTTTTTCCAGGCCCAATTGAAGGATAAGCTACATGAAGTGTTTGCCGTTGCCTTTCTAAACCGTTCCAATAAGATTAATCACATGGAGATCATTAGTGAAGGCGGCATTACAGGCACTGTGGCCGATCCCAGAATTATTCTTAAAAAAGCATTGGAACATAATGCGGTTAATATTGTTCTTTGTCACAATCATCCATCAGGAAGTTTAAAGCCAAGCAGGGCCGATGAAGCACTGACAAAGAAAATTAAAGAAGCAGCATTGTTACTGGATATGACCGTTGTTGATCATATTATTGTAAGTGAAGATGGCTATTACAGTTTTGCGGATGATGGCAATTTGTAAATTGCAGTTATAAATAGTATAAACTTAGTATCGAAATAATTGAATCATTTATGCATTCCAACCGACGGAGTTTTTTATCAAAATTGAGCCTTGCTGCTTTTTCCATTACAGGTTTTTCCTCTTTTAAAAACAATCAAACTGAACGTCAATTGAAAAATGTATTTATTCATCATGTCTATTTTTGGTTGAAGAATCCAAACAGTGCTGTTGATGCAGACAAACTCGCAGAAGGTCTTTTAAAAATTTCTAAAGTAAAAACCATTCAGCGATTTCATATTGGCAAACCTGCCGACACAAACAGGGATGTAATTGAAAGAGGATATGCTTTATCATGGTTTGTTGAATTTAAAAATGCAACTGATCAGGCCAGTTATCAAACCGATCCCATCCATTTAAAATTCATTGAAGATTATTCAAACTTATGGGAGAAAGTGATTGTGTATGACTCTGTAGATAACTAATTAAACCAGGTTCATATTTTCAGCATTCCACTTCATTTCTTTTTTCTGAAAATAGCTTTCGTTGCAAGCAAGACATGGCGCTGCTGCACGAAAGCCAAAGCTTGCATCCTCCAAAACAGGCACATGATTTCTTACCGAATTGAAAAAGTTAATGAAATGATCCAGGTGATCATTATAACCAGCAGGGGCAGCAAAAGAAAGATCCGGAAGCTGCTCCATTTGCTTATCCTTAGCTGAATAATACTGATCGTATTTGTTTACAATTTTCTTTTGTTCTCCAGTTGTGTAGGTGTCAAATGCATCCCAACCACCATACCCCGGTGCTTTTGAAAATCGATTCCGTTTTATTGTAAAATCGTTCCAGCCAAAATCAATTACGCCTTCTGTTCCATAAAATTTTACTTTACCGCTTTCGGTTTTCTCTGCTCCGCTTGCGAGGTTTACTTTCAATAATACCTGGAAAGCCGGGTGTTCGTTTTTGGCAGGATATTCCATTACACTTGTCATTACATCAGGCACATTCCTCCCATCTTTCCAATAGCTTAATGCACCTGTTGCAAAAATTCTGGAAGGTCCCTTTGAATTAGTAAGGAAGTGAATACCGCTTAACAAATGAACAAATAAATCGCCTGCAACACCTGTTCCGTATTCTTTGTAATTACGCCACCAGAAAAAACGTTTTTCATCAAAGGCTGTATTTTCATTTTCTTTCAGGTATTTTTTCCATGCAATGTTTTGTTCATTAGCATCTGTTGGCATGGTATACTTCCATGCACCCATTGCTGTATGCCGGTCGAAAGAAGCTTCAATACAATTCAGCTCGCCTATTTCACCGGCTTTATACAACTCTTTGGCTTTTGCATAAGCAATACTGCTCACCCGCTGACTTCCTACCTGCAATACAACACCTGTTTTTTTTTGCACATTAATCACATCCCAACCCTGATTCAGTTGATGTACCAAGGGTTTTTCACAGTACACTGCTTTTCCTGCTTTCATGGCATCAATTGAAACCTGATCATGCCATTGATCGCTGGTAGCAACTATTACGGCATCGATATCCTTTCGTAAAAGAATTTCATGATAATCTTGTGTAACAAAAACGTTCGAACCAAATAATTCCTTACTTCGTTCCAATCTTCCTTTATATAAATCACAAGCTGCTACAAATTCAACCCCCGGGATCTGCAGAATGGTTTTTACATTGCGCATACCCATGATGCCCATACCAATACATGCCACACGGATATTGTCTGATGAACTGATCTTTTTTTCTGTAAGTAACAGCCGATGCTCTACATAATCCTCTGCTGCAATTCCTCTTAAAGAAGAAGCTGAAGCAAGGATAGTGGTTGCTCCCAATTGCTGTAAAAATTTTCTCCTGCCTAACATGATGGTTATTTTAATAGTAATAATTGTTTAGAATAATAACTGATGTTCTTTTTTACATCCGGCACATTGTTGTAAAAATTAGCCTCATGTTCAATTGATAAAAAACCGTTGAAGCGTTGCCGCTTCAACTCAGCCATAACAGCCGGCAGATCGCAAACACCCATCCCAAATAATACATCCTCTGCATCAATACGATATTCTGCTACATCTTTAACATGTAAACCCCAAATTTTTCCTTTTAAGGTTTGCAGGCACTCCACTACATTTAAACCATTCCGAGCCCAATGGCCAATATCAGCACACACGCCAAGATATGGCCGCCCCTTTATTGCAACTAATACAGAATCAGGATGCCAGTAATCACTTGGTTTGGGATGATCATGAATAGCGACTTTGATATTATACGCTTTCGCCAATTCATTTACTGCATCGAGATGCTCCTTCTTTGGTTCGGCAGTAATAAAAGAAATGTTCATGTCTTTGCAAAACTCAAACACGGGTACCCAGTCTTCCTCTTTCACTACTGTAACTACTCCAAAAGCAATAATCTTTATTTTATGTTTGGTTAATTGTTGTTTTAATTGTTGTTTTTCTGCAAACGTCATATCCGGACCAAGCACATGCTCAAACCCCTCTCCCATTTTTTGCCCGGGATATGCTTCAATAAATGTTAACTCACAACTGTCGGCTTTGCGTAAGCCTGTTTGAAAATCGTACTTATGAAAGGTCCACATTTGCACAGAAAGTTTCCAATTCTTTTGAGCAAATGTATTTGTAATGAAAAAAAAGCAACCGATAAAAACCAGTTTATTGAAAGGCATACTTATTTATTTAACTCGTAAAAAATAGTTGTTTTGAAACTTCCCATCGTTCAATATTTCCCTTAAAAAGAAATCAGTAGAGGTATCTAATATCCGGGCAATAGCTCTACGCCGTAAAGGACGATTAGCTTCAATTTCAGATTTCAATTCCGGATATCGATGTTGCTGATCGTCTCCAATCAAAGGAGGAAAAAACTGCAGCATGGTTCTCCTGAGATTTTGTTGAAAAAAGCGCTGAAGTATTTCAGCTATAAATTGATACGTCACTAAACTATCCTTTGAATAGTTATTCGTTATACCGTTAAAAAAAAACTCGTTCAACCCATAAACGAATTCAAATTGATTCATGGTACTATCCGGATAAAAAAATGTTTTATTACTCCAGCCCTCCGCCTTTCCAAAACCTTTTAAGATGCCCGTTGCCCCAATTCGTTGTATGGCTTCCCAATTTGGATCTACTGGTTTTACATCAACAAATGGCAGAATGTAGCATTTTGCTTTCAACAAAGAAAGCTGTACACTCCGTACGTGAATTTTTCGTGGTTCTTTTTTTTGCTGTACGGTTTTAGCAGCCAGAACCCCTGCTGCTTGTCCTGTTAAAAAAACAACGGGTTGTAACCTGGTTGTTCCATTTACAATATTGGTTACTGAAATTCCTTTATCACAAACAATCAATCCTTCCAGTTTTTCAGGAATCAAAGCGCCTAGTGGAATATTGAAAGATGGGATATGTGGAAACTGTATCTCCGGTACATTTCCGGGGTATTGTGCATGATGATGATCAACCGGGTAATCGCCAACGGCAATTCCTGTTCGGTACAATGTATAGTTGTAGGGATGTTGAATATGGTTGATATTGAACTGGACAATACCTTTCACTCTTCTTCCTTCCCGGTTATAAGGCACCAGGGCCATGCCTCCATCCAATTCATCCTCTGCCAATGAAATATGCTTCATACCTAACTCTGTTTGCATGAAATAAATAAAACCGAGTGTTTGTTGTTTCGCTAATTCATATCTATTTTCTCTTGTTGAAAAATCGGCATCAACAACATCCAGGTAAAAATCATTTCCATGTGGCGGCCAATTGAGCATATATTTTTGCGCTCCGGTTACCATGTTCTTTGGAAGCTTTCCATAGTTTAACATTTTCCACTTATCGCCATTCCATGGTTGACCGTTGCATGGTGCGTCTGTATTGCTGCAATAATATCTTTCAGGGTTATAGCCAATTGGTTTTGGAATTGTTTTATCAATTCCAAAACCATAATCTTTCAATACAGCTGCCCATGTAATATCCTGGATGATGTTTGTTTTTTTAACCGCTTCCTGCTCGCCCGTTACTGCAGGATCGTCGGTGCCAAGATCATAAGCAGCGCCGGCATTTGCAAACACATCACCCAGGTCTGTTGCATCAACAACAACATTTGCATAAACTATAAATCGTTTTTTTTCATTGTTTACAAATTCAACTCCTACAACTTTATTTCCTTTTTTAATGGCTTTACTAAACCGCCATTGATAAAAAACAGTTAGCTGATGTTCTTTCCCGGCCCATGCTTTAAAAATACTGTCACCCACACTTGGCTCAAAGCAGGTTTCACTAACCCATCCTGTATTTAAAAATTTTCTTTTATAATGTGTGAGTAATGCCTGCCGAAATTCATTCCACATACCGCTTGGCAGGTTAGCATTGCCATCTGTGCAACTAACAGCTGCTGCAGTTAACATGCCTCCTAACATCGTTGTTTCTTCAACAATGATTGTTTTTACGCCCATTCTTGCAGCCTGTATACCGGCTGCTGTACCACCGGTTGAACCTGCAACCACTAATACCTGTGTATGCAAAATTTGCTGTGCTGCCAAATCATTCATCATTAAACAACCAAGCAGCAGTATAAAAAACTGTTTCAATCTCATGCAATCATTCATTAATGAACCAAGTTCAATGAACTAACTAAAAAAACCTCCTGTAAAACAAGAGGTTTCTGTTTACAATCGTTTATGATTAAAAGGGAAGATCATCAGCAATATCACTGGCAACAGGTGGTTGCTCACTCATTGATGGTGGTGCAGATGAGACTGCGCCTGAACTGTATCCGCCGCCGCCATTTCCTTCTGAACTGCGGCTGCCGAGTAATTGTACAGTTAGCACTCTCAATGAAAGTGAAGCACCGCTTTTTCCATCCTGTGTTGTATAAGTTCTTACATCAGGTGCACCTTCAACAAATACCTGTGTTCCTTTTTTAAGATAAGGTGCAATTCCTGTTTTGTCGCTCCAATAAGCGCAATCAACCCAGGTTGTTTTTTCACGCTGTGCACCACTGCTGTCTTTAAACTTTTCAGTGTGAGCAACCGTAAAATTCATCACATTCTTTCCGTTCACTGTGTTAGTAACACAATCCTTTCCGAGGTTTCCGATGACTTGTAACTTGATCATAATTTCATTTTTAAGGCTGAATAATAATTAGTCGTCCAAAGTACATTTTTTTGGCCGAAAATTCCAAGCTCTGATGCCGATCATTTTTCACAACCCGATTTGTCTTAAATTTGCAGCTTGCCTTTGATGAAGGCATAATAATTCTGAATCATGAGCCGTAAAGGAAAAGTTTTAGTAGCAATGAGTGGCGGTATCGATAGTACCGTTACGGCTCTCATGTTGCATCATGAGGGGTATGAAGTGGTGGGCATTACCATGAAAACATGGGATTATGCCAGCAGTGGAACAGGAGCTAAGGGAAAGAAAGAAACCGGCTGTTGTAACCTGGATAGTTTTAACGATGCCCGTGCAGCAGCAGTGCAGCATGGTTTTCCGCATTATATACTCGACATCAGGGATGAATTTGGCGGTTTTGTAATTGACAATTTTGTAGATGAATATCTCAATGGCCGCACACCCAATCCCTGTGTTCTTTGCAATACACATATCAAGTGGCGTGCATTATTGAAACGAGCGGATGCCATGAACTGCGATTTTATTGCAACCGGTCATTATGCAAAAGTGCATCAACAGGAGAATGGTCGTTATTTCATCAGCAAAGGGGTAGATGAAACAAAAGATCAGAGTTATGTACTATGGGGTTTACAGCAGGATTTGCTGCAACGAACATTGCTGCCATTGGGTGGTTATCGTAAAACAGAGATCAGGCAAATGGCGTTGGACTATGGCTATCCTGAACTGGCAAAAAAAGCTGAGAGCTATGAAATTTGTTTTGTACCCGATAATGATTACCGAGGTTTCCTCAAACGCAGAGTAGACGGATTGGAAGAAAGAGTAAACGGCGGAAACTTTGTAAACAAAGATGGAAAGATCCTTGGCCAACATAAAGGTTATCCTTTTTATACCATTGGTCAACGTAAAGGCCTTGATATTACATTCGGCAAACCGGTATTTGTAACCGAGATCGTACCCGAAACAAACACCATTGTTTTGGGCGATGAAGAGGATCTCAATAAAATGGAAATGAAAGTGGGCAAAATCAACCTGCTGAAATATGATGCCATCACCCCCGGCATGGAAGCCATGACTAAGATCCGGTATAAAGACAAAGGCACTTTATCCAACCTCTTCCCCAATGAAGATGGAACGGTAACTGTGCGGTTTTATGAAGATGCCAAGGGCATTGCCCCGGGCCAAAGTGCTGTATTTTATGAAGGAGATGAGGTGATTGGTGGCGGTATTATCATGCGCAAACCTGTTATCTGAAACAATGAATTATAAAATAATTCGTTATGAAGGTACGTTAAGCGTACCTTTTTTGTGCAGCGCTTGGCCCAGATCTGGAGTCTAAATAACATGAAAAACAAGAATCATTAACTAACTTAGCCGTAATGAAATTCAGTACTACCCATCCCGTTCTCATGAGAAAAACCTTTTTTGCACTCCTCTTGCTTGTTATTTTCAGCGCCTGTAAAAGAACTGATTTGCTTGAAACAATTACACTGGAAGAGATTGCTCCAATAAAAATTGGAAAGTATATTACTTACCGGGTCGATTCTTTGGTTTTTGTCAACTCCGGCAAAACAGCTGAAATTCACAGGTACCGTTTTCGCCACATTTTTGAAAGAGAAGTAAAAGATAACGAGAACAGACCGGCCTGGCTGGTAACAACATACATCAACGATTCATTAGGCAAAGGCCCATGGGTTGCCAGTGGTGTTTATATTGTTACTCCACTTGATAAGCAATTAGAAGTGAGCGAAAACAATCTGCGTGTTATTAAAGTTCATTTGCCTGTAAAAGAAGGATTTAACTGGAAAGGAAATTCCTATTTACCTGATCGTCCATACAATCCACAATATCCCATCAGTATAGATGGCAACATGAGTTTGTGGGAATTCACTTATGAATCGGTGAATCAAAAAGAAAAGATCGGCACTGTTGATATTAATGATGTAAGTACCATTGCTCATATTGATGCATCTGAAAATGTGCCTATCCGCACCGATACAGCATTTGCATCCCGTGAATTTTCATTGGAAAAATATGCAAAGAATATTGGCCTTGTTTACAGGCAAATTGAACTGTGGGAAAATCAACCCCGCCCACGAACAACCGGCAATCCACCCAACATTACTACAACTTACGATCCTGTAAGGATTGGCTTTGGGGTGAAGATGTGGATGATTGATCGTAATTAATTTGTAATTTGGATTGCGAATATCAATCATGCAACAAATTTTCATCCTGTTTTTTTTATTGTTTTCTTTCGTCACCGATGGCTTTAGTCAATTTACCAAACGGGTGGTTTTTTTTACTGACAAGAATGAAACGCCATTCACATTAAGTAACCCATCTGCTTATATATCTGCCCGTGCCATTGAAAGAAGAACAAGATATAATATAGCAGTTGACAGTACAGATATTCCGCTTATATCAAGATATATTGACAGTATAGTTAAAGCTGGGGCTGTTACCCTACTTGGGAGATCAAGGTGGATGAACGCTGTGATGATTCAAACGAGTGATGCCAATGCTATTGCAAAAATCAACTCTTTCTCATTTGTAAAATCAGTTGCAAATATTGCTTTACAAAGTAATACCTCTATAACTCCGGATAAGTTTGCGCCCATTTCATCACCTCAAAATACTATTTCTAATCGTATTGAACAGGTGTTTGCCGATACGTTTAATTATGGTTCATCGTCTAACCAGGTAAAAATTCATAAAGCCGAGTTCCTGCATAATATTGGTGCAAGAGGGCAAGGAATGAGCATGGCTTTTTTAGATGCCGGGTTCTTTGGTTATCTCACCAATCAATTCTTTGATAGTGCAAGAGTAAGAAACCAGTTTCTTGGAACATGGGATTTTGTAACCGGTAATACAAGTGTAAATGAAGATAATGCACATGGCATGCAATGCTTTTCAACTGTAGCTGCATACAGACCTGGAGTATTTGTTGGCAGTTGCCCTGAATCAAACTATTTTTTATTAAGAACGGAAGATGTTGGTTCGGAACAGATGATTGAAGAATACAACTGGGCCTTAGGTGCTGAGTATGCAGATAGTGCAGGTGTTGATGTAATTTCTTCTTCACTTGGTTATACAACTTTTGATAATTCCACTTTTAATCATACGTATGCTGATATGAACGGCAATACAACTGTTATTTCACGCATGGCCGATATGGCTGCAAAAAAAGGAATTCTGGTAGTGAACAGTGCAGGTAATGATGGGGCCGGTGCATGGAAATATATCGGTGCCCCTGCCGATGGTGACAGTGTGCTGGCAGTTGGAGCAGTTAACGGAAGTGGTGTGATCGCTTCATTCTCCAGCTATGGACCCACCAGCGACGGGCAAATAAAACCGGATGTGGTTTCAGTTGGTTCCGGCACTACTGTTTCATCAATAAATGGAACAGTATCAACCAGTAGTGGTACTTCTTTCTCAGGCCCAAATATGGCGGGAATTGCAACCTGTTTATGGCAACTGTTCCCTGAATATAACAACTGGAAGATCATTACAACCTTACATAGAGCGTCAGATAGATACGCAACTCCTCATGAACGCTATGGTTACGGATTGCCGAATATGAAAACAGCAGTTGGCATTTTGGTGAGTGACATTTCAAACATGACTGCAAACCTTAATAACTTAACAACAACAATTAACTGGAACAGTAAAGACATTTCAAGCATGCGTTATGATATTGAACGTAAGCTGCCCGGCGAATTGAATTATACAAAAATTCAAACTGTTGCCATTACGGGTTCTGTATTTGCCAATCGGAATTATCAATACCAGGACATACTTAGTGGAACTTCAACTGGCATTATTACTTACCGTATTAAACAGATCATTGATACAACTGCAGCAACCTTTACTGAATTTGCAATTGATTCAGCAACTGTAACCCTGTTACCCACTTCTTTAAATGATATAAACAGCCGTTCAAAATTAATTCAGCTATTCCCTAATCCTGCACAATCAATAGTTACATTAAAGTTTAATGAAGAAAGGGCCATCCCCAACATAACCATTCAGATTTACAACACAGAAGGCCAATTGGTTTGGAAACAGGAGTACAATAAGCCCAATGGCAACATTACACAAACGATCACCATCAGCAGTTTGCAAAAGGGAAATTATGTAATGGTATTACTGGAGAATGGAAAACAATACACAGTAAAAGAGTTTGTAAAGCAATAATGATCTTAAAGATTCTTCTTTTTGAACAATGCTGCAAACATCGTATCAGCTTTTACTTCATATCCTTTCAACAACTTCATTTCAATCAATTCCATCTCAGGATTTTCTTTCACGAAATGAACAACTAGTTCATTTTCCTTTTCAAAAACAGAACATGTAATGTATAAAAGAAAGCCATCCTTTTTTATGTATGGAATAATATTGTTTACGATCTTTTTTTGAAGCGATGCATATTCTTCAATTTTTTTTGCATTAAAAAAATGCAATTGCTCCGGTGTTCTTCCCCATGTACCTGAGCCGCTGCAAGGAACATCGGCGATGATTAAATCATACAATGAATGATGCGATACAAATGATGCATCGGACAGATCAGCAACAAAGCTGTTGTATTTCTTGATCCCTGCTTCTGCAAACCGATCTTGCAAATTTGTAAGAATGGAATTACGTATATCTGAAACAGTTAATTCAATACCGGGCATCAAATCATAAGCCATGATGGCCTTGCCTCCACTTGCCGCACAGCAATCCCAAACCCTGAGCGGAGTCGAAGGGTTTGAAAAAGAATTTCGAGCGGAGTCGAGAAATTCGCCCACACGTTGCGAACTATAATCCTGCACAACAGCTTCCTTGTTCAATGTTATTACATCATCAATCTTTGAGGTATTGGTTAACCCAACACATGAATCACTGATACTTTTAAAAGAAAGTCCTGCTGCTTGCAGTTTGCTCATTACTTTTTCCTGCTGTCCGGGTCTCATACGTAAATAAAGATCAGGTTGAATTAAATGACTCAACGCAAATCTATTTTTATCAATTTCATTGCTCAACTCATTCATAAATGGAAAAATTTGTTCAGGATCAAATGGATAATTGACAACTGATAATTTTGCATCAACAGTAAGATGTGCTTTTTCATTCCACTCAGGTTTGAGATGCATCATTATATCATTCCCATCATTAGAACAAAGAAAAAGTCCTATCATCATCCGTTCTTCCATTGCAACCGTTTCAAACAATTTCCCTAACCTGAACCAACAGTAACAGAGATGACTGATTTGTTTACGGTCTTTACTGCCGAATTTCTTATTGGCACTGAATTGTTTTTTTATAAAAGCAGCAAAAGGTTCATTGCCTTTGTACCCAGTAAGAATTTCTTTAGCAGAATTAATATAAGAATGGAAACGGCTCATAGTTGCAAAGAAAGGAATATTAAAATGCTGACTAGAAGATTGTTTTAACTGTTCATCTGAATAACAAAAAAAGCGGCTGTAAAATACAACCGCTTTATGGCAAGTAACCGTTAGAAGTTACAAGGTGTTTCAAACTTCCAACAGAGTCTTTACAGGGTCTTTTCCAAAGAGCAACAGCTCCGGATTTTCCAGTAATTCTTTAACTCTAACTAAAAAGCTCACACTCTCTCTTCCATCTATTATTCTATGATCATAACTTAATGCCAGGTACATCATGGGGCGAACAACCACCTGCCCATTGACAGCCATCGGTCGTTCCTGAATTTTATGCATACCTAAAATAGCGCTTTGGGGTAAATTAATAATGGGTGTACTCATTAACGATCCAAACACACCACCATTGGTGATGGTAAATGTGCCGCCGGTTAATTCTTCCATCGTTAATTTATTATCTCTTGCTTTGCCTGCCAGTTCAACCACTTTCTTTTCTACATCGGCCATGCTGATGCTTTCCACATTGCGGATAACAGGAACCGTTAAACCACGTGGAGTTGATACAGCGATGGAGATATCAGCATAATCATGATAAACCAATTCTTCTGCATCAAGATAGGCATTCACTGCGGGCCATTCACTTAACGCAATGGCACATGCTTTTGCAAAGAAGCTCATGAAACCAAGATTTACACCATGCAGTTCTTTAAACTTGTCTTTATACTTTGTTCTGATTTCCATAATACGCCCCATGTCCACTTCATTGAACGTAGTTAACATGGCCGTTGTATTCTTGCTTTCTACCAGGCGACGGCTGATGGTTTTACGCAGGTTGCTCATTTTTTCCCTGCGAACATTACGGCTGTTTAATCCACTACCATTAAAGGATACTTTTCCGGGATTAGAAATAGCCTGCAATACATCTTCTTTCAAAATCTTTCCACCACTGCCGGAAGCCTTGATGGTTTGCGGATCAACTTTCTTATCTGCAATAATTGCTGCAGCAACGGGTGATGCTTTAATTTCATTGGGAACAGCAGTAACGGCAGCAGTTGTTTCCTGTTTTTTGATTTCAGGTTTTATTGCTGTTGCTTTCTTCTCTTCTTTTACTTCTTCTGTTGGTTTTGCATCTACTGTTGCAGGTTTTGTTGCTGCTTCATCAATCTGGCAAACTACATCGCCAATTTTAATGGTATCACCTTCTTTAGCACCCTGCTTCAAAACACCAGCCTGTTCAGCACTTATTTCAAAGGTTGCTTTTTCACTTTCCAGTTCGGCAATTACTTCATCTCTTTCAACCCATGCACCATCAGGCTTGGTCCATTTTAATAATGTTACTTCGCTAATGGATTCGCCTACCACGGGAACTTTTATATCAATCATAATAAACCGGTTTCAATTTCGAAAATAATATCTCTTACTAACAAATATGCAAATTAAATAGAAAAAGCAGTATCTATAATTTCGGCTTGCTCCTGCTGATGCACTTTATTGTAACCTGTAGCTGTAGAAGCAGAAGCCTGCCTGCTGATAACTCCAAAGTTGATACTCTTTAAATTCATTTGCAGGAACCATGCTGCACCCATATTCAATGGTTCTTCCTGTATCCAGAACCAGGTAGCCTTGCTATACTTTGCATATAACAACTCTATTTGCTGCACCGGCAAAGGATATATCTGTTCCAAACGAATGATGGCAATATCAGTTCTTTTTTCTTTTTGTTTCCTTTCTGCCAGGTCGAAATACATTTTACCGCTGCAGAAAAAAACTTTCTTTACTTGTACAGGATCAGGATTGGCTGGATCATCAATCACTTCTTTAAAACCACCCTGCAAAAATTCATCTTTCAATGAATAAGAACCGGGATGACGAAGATTGGCTTTGGGTGAAAAAATGATCAATGGTTTACGGAAGGGCCATGCAATTTGCCGGCGTAATGCATGAAAGAAATTCGATGAAGTGGTAATATTTACAATCACCATATTCAATTCAGCACACATTTGTAAAAATCGTTCCATTCTTGCACTGCTATGCTCAGGGCCTTGTCCTTCATAGCCATGCGGCAGCAGCATGGTAACAGCATTCATCCTGTTCCATTTTTGTTCACCTGCTGCAATAAACTGGTCGATTATGGTTTGAGCGCCATTACAAAAATCACCAAACTGTGCTTCCCATAACACCAATGCATTAGGGTTGGCTAAAGAATAGCCATATTCAAAACCAAGCACAGCATATTCACTCAACAGCGAATTATAAATTCTGAAAAGACCTGAAGCACCTTCAATATTATCCAGTCGATTGTAAGGGAGGTTGGTTACCTCATCCTGTAAAACTGCATGACGATGGCTGAAGGTACCACGAAGAACATCCTGCCCGCTCATCCGCACATCTTTTGCTTCGAGCAATAAACTGGCATACGCCATTAATTCACCGGTTGCCCAATCAATTTTATTTTCTGCCTGATATAATTTTATTTTTTCCTGGATGATCTTCTCCACTTTTTTCAATGGCTTAAAATCATCGGGCCATTTCATGATCGATTGAAATATTTTTTCGAAATCACTTTCACTGATGGCCGTAACGGGTGATTGTTGAAAATCTTCAGCCGTTGCTTTGCGCAAACTTTTCCACGCCAATTCAGGAGCCTGGTAATGATAAGGAAGAGGATTTTGTTTTACATCATCCAAACGCTCCTGCAAATCGCTCCAGAACTTTTTTTCCATTTCCTGTGCCAATTCTTTAGCATCCGTTTCTCCATTCTGTAAAAGATAATTCGTGTACACTTCCCTGGGATCGGGATGTTTATCAATCAACTTATATAGTTGCGGTTGTGTAAACTTGGGATCATCGCCTTCGTTGTGTCCGTGTTTGCGATAACAAACCATATCAATAAATACATCGCAATTAAATTGTTGCCGATAGTGGGTTGCAATTTCCACGCACTTTACCACAGCTTCTGCATCATCACCATTTACATGCAATACGGGTGCCTGTACCATTGAAGCCAATGAAGTACAATAATCAGAACTTCTTGCATCATCAAAATCAGTTGTAAAACCAATCTGGTTATTGATTACAAAATGAATGGTACCTCCTGTGTAATAGCCATCCAGTTCGCTCATCTGCAATACTTCATACACAACACCCTGCCCTGCTACTGATGCATCACCATGTATTAAGATGGGAAGAATTTTATCAAAGTCACTTTTATACATGATGTCAGCCTTTGCCCTGCTGAAACCAACAACAACCGGATCTACTGCTTCGAGGTGTGATGGGTTGGGCATTAATTTCAAATGAATGGTTTTATCATTAATAGTTTGCACCTCACTACCATAACCCATGTGATATTTTACATCACCACTGCCCATTGTTTGATCGAGCTTGGCTGTTCCTTCAAACTCACTGAAGATCTGCTCATAGGTTTTACCCATGATGTTGGCCAGTATATTCAACCGGCCACGATGGGCCATGCCAATCACTACTTCATGTACATCATGATCAGCAGCTGTATTAATAATTGCATCTAATGCTGCAATAGTTGTTTCGCCACCTTCTAATGAAAAACGTTTTTGACCAACATATTTTTTTTGCAAAAACTCTTCAAACATGACACCCTGGTTCAACTTCTCCAGGATTCGTTTACGTTTGATCAATGACAATGGCTGGTGAAAATCTTTTTCCATTGCATTGGTTAAGAAATCAACTTTTGTCTGATCGCTGATGTATTTGAATTCAATCCCTACATGCGATGCATAACATTTTTCGAGATGGGCTTGAATGGCACGTAAAGTTGTTGTACCAAGACCAATTAATTGACCAGCATGAAATTCTTTATCCAAATCAGCTTCAGTAAAGCCATAAAATGCCAGTTCAATATTTGCACCACGATCTTTGCGTTTACGGATAGGATTTGTTTTTGCAAGTAAATGACCTTTGTTACGGTATCCCAGCATCATGCGATAAGCTTTTACTTCACCCATCCAATCAATACCGGATGACGCTGCTGAGCTGATAGAACCAGTCCCTTCTTTTGCGGGAGCCGAAGTGCCATTTTGTTTTACTGATGAAACAGCAAAATCAAATCCCTCAAAAAACTTTTTCATTTCCGGGTCAACACTTTCGGGATCTTTTACAAAATCATTGTATAAACTCTCGATGTATTGCGGATGTGAACCGGTGATGTATTGAAAATCTTTCATACTAAAAATTACTGTAGTGAAGGATTGCAAATATCGGCAGTTTTCATAACAGGCCAAGCGGCATGGCTGTTTCTTTTTTAGTTGATTTTTGATTTCGTTGGCACATTAAATTCTTCGTGTGTTGTACTTTCATACATTAATTGAAAATTTACCGATGAATATCATTCTGCTGCTGTTTAGTTTTTTTGCGTTTGAGCCACAAACAAAACATGCCAACTTTCAAAATACAGCAAGCATTCAACTACGGTATGCTGACAGTCTGGATATCAAGATCGGGCAATTGATCATCTTTGGCTTTTACGGAACGGTCATCAATAAAAATGACCTTGTGTACAAGGCCGTTCAAGAAGGAAAAATAGGCAGTCTGTTGATCTATGGCCGAAACCTTGCACCTCAAAAAACAGGTGATGCACTGAAACAGTTGATTGATGAATACCAAAAAGCCGCAAGCATTCCGCTGTTCATCAGCATTGATCAGGAAGGGGGGAAAGTAAACCGGTTGAAACCTGAGTTGGGCTTTCCACAAATGCCTTCAGCGGAATGGTTGGGAAAAATGAACAACCCCGACACGACTAAGTTTTATGCTGATAATATCGGTTATACCTTATCAAGACTGGGTATTAATTTAAACTATGCCCCGGTGTTAGATGTGTTGAACCGGAATTGCCCAGTGCTGGGTGCAAGGGAACGTTGCTTTTCGGCCGATCCTGATGTTATCACCAAACATGCAGGCATTACCATTGAAAGCCATCATTATTTTAATGTAAAAACGGTTGTAAAACATTTTCCCGGTCATGGCAATGCATTAGCCGATTCACATTTAGGTGTGGCTGATGTAACCAAAACATGGCAGCCCATTGAATTGCTACCCTATATGCGTTTGATCAAAACAGGACAGGTTGATGCAATTATGACCGCTCATATCGTCAACGGAAAACTCGACCCCTCCATGCTGCCGGCTACTTTATCAAAAAAGATCATGACGGGTTTACTCCGGGACAGTCTTGGTTTTAAAGGAGTTATTTTCAGCGATGACATGCAAATGAAAGCCATCAGTGAGCAGTACAGCCTGGAGCAATCTATTTTCAAGGCAATGGAAGCAGGGGTTGATGTGCTCATGTTCAGCAATAATATTCCCGGAGTGAATGCTTATGAACCCAATAATATCCATGCCATCATCAAAAAACTGGTTGCCGATGGGAAGATTCCAATGGCCCGGATCAACGCTTCTTACAAACGGGTAATGGAGTTGAAAGCAAAAAAATTCTGAGTTCTGAAGTTCGTTTTGCTGAAAAATTTCATAGGATGAAGCGCTTTTTCAGGTTTTTTGGGGAAAACAGGGCCTGCTTTCTGTAAAAAAACTCGTAACTGAACATGATAAACTCAACTTTTCCCCTACCTTTGCCGTCCGAAAAATTAAGATATGGCAAATCATAAGGCTACCAAAAAAGATGTTCGTCAGAGTACAAAGCGGAGAGATCGTAACCGTTATTACGGTAAAACAACCCGTAATGCCATTCGTGACCTGCAGGAAATTAAAACAGGTAAAGAAGCAGGCGACAAATTAGTTACTGTTGCTTCCATGATTGATAAATTAGCAAAGCGTGGTGTAATACATAAAAACAAAGCTGCTAACTTAAAGAGCAAGCTTACTAAGAAAGTAAATACATTGGCTAAATAAGAAATTGAGATCTTCTCAGGAACCCGTTCATTTTTTTGAACGGGTTTTTTATTTGGTCATCATTTTACGGTAAACGGGTTTGTTATTTTCTGTAACAACGATCATATATGCACCATTGATCAATTGCAAATTGCTGAGTTGAAATTGTTTCTGATTAACTGTTTGCTTTGCTGCACGATACACAACAGCTCCCTTACTATCATAAATTGTAAATACCGGTTTCATCAACACTTCATTGCTTGTGATCATTAAATGAGTAGCAAATGGGTTTGGATAAACCTGAATACCATAACTGTTTTCGATTAAGTCATTCACAGAAGTAGCTGCTGTAATGGCTGCATATTGAGCAGGACTAAGACATTGTGATTTTTGGATGACATGTTCGCCTCCCCCCTGCTCTGCATATTGTGCAACAGCAACCGCACATAAGAATGTAGAGCCGATGATAAGAAGAAAGCCCCTCATAGTAGTTTAGTTTAGCAGTTTGAAGTTAGTTCCTTTAATTTTAAGGATCCATAAATTATTCAAACATGAGATTGTTGTTTACTGTTCTTTCACTTGTTTTTATTTCATCCATCAGCATTGCACAACTTCCTGTAACACGTTACGAAAATTCTAACGGAAAAGAAAGCGTAACTTATTATGAAGCTGTTCAGGCATGGAAACAAATGGATAAAGTTTCACCCATTGTATCGATGCTTACTATGGGAGCTACAGATGCCAATGAACCATTGCATCTTGTATTAGTTAGCAGCGATCAAACTTTTAAACCACAACAATGGCAACAGAAAAACAAGGTAGTTATCCTCATCAACAATGGTATCCATCCCGGCGAACCCGATGGTATTGATGCAAGTATTTCCTTGGTAAAAGATATCGTTTCTGGCAAAAAGACATTACCACCCAATGTAATCCTTACCATTATTCCTGTTTACAATATTGGCGGCAGCTTAAACCGCAGTTCTTTTTATAGAGTGAGCCAGGATGGTCCAACTGAAAAAGGTTTTCGTGGTAACTCACAAAACTTTGATCTCAACCGTGACTTTATTAAGAATGATACAAAAGAAGCAAAGAGTTTTGCAGAGATCTTTCATTTAGTACAACCGGATATTTTTATAGATAATCATGTAAGCAACGGAGCCGATTACCAGCATGTGATGACCTTACTTACTTCGCAACACAACAAGCTTGGTGGCGTCATGGGCGAATGGCTGAACAAAACATTTGAACCAGCTGTGTATAAAAGCATGAAGGCAAAAGGTTACGACCTTCTCCCCTATGTAAATAATTTCGGCGATAGTCCTGAAAACGGCTGGAGTGCTTACTGGGATGGCCCACGCTACAGCAGCGGTTATGCATCGCTGTGGAATACATTTGCGTTTGTCCCAGAAACACATATGTTGAAACCTTATCAACAACGGGTGGAAGCAACCTATCAGTTAATGGTAACAATGATGGAGTTTGCAGCGGCCAACCAGGCAACTATTAAACAATTGCGTGCACAACAGCAAAAAGAACAACTAACACAGCAACAATTCCCTGTTGGTTTTACACTCGACCGTACAAAGTTTTCTGAAATACTTTATAAAGGATATGAAGCAGGAAGAAAGCCCAGCAATATTTCCGGACAGCCACGTTTGTACTATGATCGGAATAAACCATTTGAAAAGCAGATCAAATTTTATAACTTTTTCACTCCCAAAACCATGATTGAAAAACCAACTGCGTATATAATCCCGCAAGGTTGGTGGAAAGTAATTGACTTGCTGAAAATAAACAAGATCAGTATGAGACAGTTCAGCAGAGACACGACCATTGAAGTGGAAGTATATCGTATTGATGATTATAAAACTGCTCCACGACCTTACGAAGGTCATCACTTAAACTCAGAAGTAAAGACAAGCAAAACGGTACAGCAAATGAAATTCCGTAAAGGTGATTGGTATATACCGTTGAATCAAAAAGCCAATCATTTTTTAATGGAAGTACTGGAGCCAACCGGTGATGACAGTTATTTTGCCTGGAATTTTTTTGATGGCATTCTCGGACAGAAAGAAGGTTACAGCAGTTATGTGTTTGAAGAAACAGCAGAAGAATTTTTAAAACAGAACCCTGCTGTAAAACAAAAACTAGAAGAACGCCGTGCAACAGATACTGCATTTGCAAAAAGTGGAAGTGCACAGTTAAATTTTGTATTTCAAAACTCACCCTATTATGAACCTATGCATTTAAGATATCCTGTGTACAGAGTAAAATAAATTCATTCATCTTAAATCAAAAACAAATGCGGTTAATTCATTGTTTGCTTCTTATCAGTGCACTTATTCTTATTGCATCATCAACAACAAAACAAAAGAAGAAGATATTGGTATTTTCAAAAACAGTAAAGTTTCGTCATACATCTATTCCAAAAGGTAAAGAAGCCTTGCTGTTAATGGGAAAACAAAATAATTTTTTAGTAGACACAACAGAAGATGCCGGTTTCTTTACCGCAAAAAAGTTGAAGCAATATGATGCGGTTGTTTTTCTCAGTACTACAGGAGATGTTTTAAACAATGAGCAACAGGCAGCTTTTGAAGCATTCATCCGTTCGGGAAAAGGATTTGCAGGTATTCATGCAGCGGCAGATACCGAATACGAATGGCCCTGGTATGGCCGCATGGTGGGTGCATATTTTGAAAGCCATCCCAAACAACAAAAAGCAAAACTATTCGTCACCAGTGAGCAACATGCTTCTACCAAACACTTGCCCAAAACATGGGAACGCTTTGATGAATGGTACAATTACAAGAACAGGAATACCGATGTAAAAGTCTTACTGACGATTGATGAAAGCAGTTATGAAGGCGGAAAAGAAGGTGCTTATCATCCAATGGCATGGTATCATGTATTTGAAGGTGGCCGTGTTTTTTATACGGCTCTTGGTCATACTGATGAATCATATAAAGAAGAAAATTTCCTGAAGCATGTGTTGGGTGGTATTAACTATGTATTGAAGAATAAATAGATCAATTATTTTCAAAGAATTTTTTTTGTCAGGCGAACAACAATGGCTAAGTGTTGTGCAAGCACAACTACTCTTTCTTTTGTCCCCGACGCTATGGTCGGGATGTAAACACTTGACACAAAAGAAACCCCGACTGACTGTCGGGCAGGAAAAAGTGAAGCCGGAACATATTCCTGTATTGTTCCGGCATATGCCTTGATTAAACTTTATTACTACTGTTGTGAATAACTGTTGTGCTTGGACAATCATCCTATATGTTGCATATTGATTTAATGCTGATGATTGTTTTTCTGCTCCACAATGTTGTCATCCCCGCCTGTCCCGCAATCGGCGGTAGGATACGAGGGAACTGTTGGGATAGATTTTGCTGCTCTGCGGAGTCTCCGGACTTCGCAGTGATATGGCAAAAGTCTTTCAGCCTTTTAACTATTTAGTTCTGTCGGAGACAGAAAGCATAAAACTTCAAAGTCTGGAGACTTTGAAGAGCGGGCAAAGCAGTTTGCAAAAGACAATCAAAAAAAATTTCTACGTCTTGATACACTTGGTAACAATGTGAAATTGATTGAGCATTACACAAATGCAGGATTTACTTTTTTGGGTATCCATCAACTCACTAATACTGAAGGCCTGCCACTCCATTATCAAAAAGAACCCAATTGCTGTTTGTTTGAGATGCCTTTGTAATCATTTATTGAATGCTTTCTTATCGTATGATTTCAATTTTATCCTTCAAACAACTGGCTTTATCATTTCCTGATACAACGGAGGAACCGCATTTTAAAAATCATCTTACCGGATAAAGAAAAAGATCTTGGCCACTTTAGATGAACCAAAGAAGGTTGCTTGTGTAAAACTTTCAGCAACTGACCAGGATATTTTCTGTTTGATTGACAAAGAAATCATTTATCCTGTTGCCAACAAATGGGGAAAACAGGGCTGGACACTTATTAACCTTACTAATATAAAAAAGCCGTTGCTCACAGATCTGTTAACCACGGCTTATAATGAAGTTGTAAAGAAAGCTAAGACTTGAAATGTCTGTCTATGCTTTTAAAACAGGAATGCCATTCATTAAGCGAATGGCATTCCTGAATCTATTAAATTGAAAAATTCAGACAGCAAAAAAAAACACTTCACTTTCAGCATTTGCTTTTGGAATACGCAGCTTTTCCAACTTCATCCCGTCAAGATGAAATTGAATAGCATCAAATATATTTTTTTCAACTATTGCACGGGTTTTGCCGGTTGCAACCACACCATTCAAATCTGGTACATATGCAGAGTATCCTGTTTTTGTTTTTTCGTATACCACTAAATACTTTCTCATTATTTGCTTTCATTAGTTCAAATTTACAATAAAATATAGTTTACCAGCAATTCATCCGTCAGGCAAAATTACTGTACCACTCTTACTACTCCTGCTCCATGATACGAATGATACTCGCCATTGTACATCGCATCTGCACTTACAGGTCCCATACGATAAATGCCAGGTGATACAGCCCTTACCGCATAATAATAACTCTGTCTTACACTATTCAAATCTACAAACAAATGAATCCGGTCGTCACGCACATCCAATGCAGTTGGACTTAAGCCATCTTTGATCCAATCCATCCCGGGAATTTCTTTGGTGCGTGGATTTTCAATTTCAAAACCTGCCGGTAACAGATCGGTGATCACAATATTTTCAACTGTAGTTGCAAAACTTTTTTCAATGGTCACTTTTACAATCACCAGATCGTTTTGCTGGAAGCTGTTACCTGTTATGAGATTTCCAAAGCGATTGTAGAACTGCCGTCTTACTTTAATGTAGCTGTCTTCCTCTTTGTATGCACCAGTTGCACTTACGCCTTCAGCCACCCAATAATAATACAAACGTCCGCTACCCTTCGTTACTACTTCAATCGTACTTCCACCTAATTCTTTGGTACCAAGTTTAAGATCTGTTCCATTAAACTTAGCAACTGTTTTTCCCTGCCCGACTTTGTCATTCAGGCGGGCGTTCACTTTAATATCTGCTGTTACATTACTCTTTGCAGCAGCACGTGCCAGCTTACCCAATGCAAGAAAACCGAATGACCGTTCCTGTGTGTTCAACCATTGCCGCTGTTTTAAAAACGCCGCTACATGTTTTGCCATTAGTGGAATTTGTGCGTTGCCGGGATCAACATCAATCAACACATTCAATGCAATGGCTTCGTCACGAACATCACTGTAAAAACTTCCACCTGTTTGCGGCATACTTATTTCACCACTGAAAGATGATGGCAACATAGATGTAAAAGATTTTTTATCGCCACTTAATGCATAAGCAGCTGCCAATAAATACTTACTGTCGAGTGCAAGCATTTGTTGATTGGCTTTATAATAATTCATTACACTTGGCTGTGAACGATTCGCAAGCGACAGCACATATAAACTATATGCAACTTCTTTGGGTGCTATTTTTTTGTTGAATGTGCGGTTATAATAATAATCAATGGTTTCTTTTGTTTTTAAACGAGTGATGAGATAACCCACCATGGTTTCAACCAAACTGTTATCTACATCATACCCTGCTTTGCGGGCTTCAATTAAAAAATGCGCTGCATAGATGGTTGTCCACCAACTGGCTGTTCCTTCTCCATCCCATAATGTAACTGAGCCATTATACAACTGCCGCATTTTAATTTTACGGATGGCTTCATTGATATTGGCAACAGATGTTGCAGACGATGACCTGTTTTTCTTCATCGCATCTGCAAGATCACTGAAGTATAATTGAGGGAAGGCAGATGATACGGTTTGCTCTGTACAACCGTAAGGATATTGCACAAGGTAGTTCAACTGATCGCCCAATTCCAATGCAGGCGATTTACTAACGATGAGTTTGTAATCAGTGCTGCCTTGCATAAAACGGTTAACAGGGATTGTTATGGTTTGTGCTGATCCTGCAGCTATACTTCCACTACCGCTTTCTTTTTGTAAAGTAGAAGGCGGACGAACAGTAATCTGTGTTTCATCAAAAAATTGTTCTCCAAATGCACTTACTTCCACACGGATGGTTCCTGAATCAATACGTTGTTGTGCCACCACTTTAAACACAGCCCTGTTCTCTGCATTGGCAGTTAAGTTTGTTTGCTGATCGGCTGCGCCAACAACTTGTAATGGCCCGCTTACTTTCAGGTGTATTTTAGCAGTTGTTGCATTTTTCGTTGTGTTACTGAGCGTAACCGGCACCGTTATGGTATCACCGGGACTTAAAAATCTTGGCAAACCTGTACTGATCACAACCGGATCAGCAACCGTCATATTGGCTTCGCCTGCACCAAAGCATTCATCTTTATATGCAACCGCCATTAAACGTATTTCACCACTGAACTGTGGTATATCAAATTCAAAATTTACTTCACCACTGCCATTTGCTTTTTGTACACCGCTCCAGTAACTCACAATCTTGATCCGTTTGTTGGGAATTGGATTGTTGCGTTTGTCCATTTCACTTCCATCACCACCGGTGCTGCTGAGTCGTGCACGCAACTCAGGAAATAACAATGGATAGAGATCAAATGCATCTACACCCAATGCTTTGCGTTGATAAAAATAGGTATAGGGATCAGGTGTTTTCATATTGCTCACCTGTAATACCCCGTTATCAACTGCTGCCAAGGTAACATAACTGTTAGGCATGGCTTTGACTCTTACTTTTTGATGTGTGCGGCTTCTTGTTGTTTTAGCAGATGTGATCTGTACTTCAATCTTCCTGTTCTTTGCATCAACCTTCAACGATTGAAATCCATGCGCCACCGTTAATGGAACATCGCCCATTGTATGTGGTTTGATCAATGTAGCGGTTACATACACATTCGGCAAATGTGCATCGCTCAACGTTAACTCCATTGAAGCAGATCGTTTATCTACATTCATGTATTCATAAGAAATCACTTTATCTGTTTCCAATGTCACCAGCATTCGTCCGCTGAAAGGAGTTTTGAAGAGAATCTTTGCCTTTTCACCTGTTGCATATTCTTTTTTGTCCAGTTCAATATCAATCTGTCCTTCCGTATTCACTTCAAAAGAACTGTTATCGCCACCCCATGAACCATAGCTGTAAAAGCTGCGACTCACATAGGTTTCAGCACCAGGTGCATACATGCGAATCTCATAATCACCGGGTTTGCGTGGAATGAAATTGTATTTTGAACTTTCTCCATTCACTGTTACCACATCTTCCTTTACTACAATGTCTTCTTTTTGTGAATCATATCGGAAATAATCTCCGCTCTTGCTTAACACCGTTTTATATTCATGTTTGATCACCTGTACTTTTGCCTGCGCATTTACAAGCTTTTCATCTTTATTCAATGCAACAAGGGGGAATTGGATGCTTTGGTTGAGCGGATAATAATAATATCCATCATAACCCAATCCATAAAATACAGGTTGTGTAAATACATCAGCAGTGGTGAGTTTACTTACAGGTCTTCCCGTTTCATCAAACACGGTTGTATAAATATTGGCTGTGAGTACCCCCATATTTTTATACATCGCAGGTACACCTATTCCTTCTGTTGCATTTCCATCTGCATCTGTTTTACCATCTCTCAATACTTTATCAAAAAAGGTTTGCTGATTGGTCAATGAAAATGTATAACGATCATATTTAGCGGGAGAAAAATAAGTTTGCTTAAACTGGATCTCTGCTTCATAATTCCGATTGGCAGCAGGCGGGCCAAAAAAGTTAACTGCATTGATACGAAGTGTTGTTGAATCGCCTGTTGTTAAAAATGGTTTGCCTAACTGAGCATTTACTTTAATTCTATCCGGAACAAATTCTTCTACACTGAAAGTTTTTGTACTCATCAACACATCATTACCTGAATAGAGTTCCAGTTGATAACTACCGGTGATGGCACTTTGTGGCAGATCAACCGATACTTCAGCAGAGCCTTGTTCATTCAGCATTTTACGGAAACTCTTTAACTCTTTTCCATTAGGCATTACAAACTTGAATTTCACCGGCAACTCGCCGGGAGTTTTCCAATCGCTTGTACGCAATAAAACATTGGCATTGATCTTTTCACCGGGCCGGTAAATATCACGCTCAGCATAAATAAATGCATCCATGCCACTTGCGTTGTACGATTTGCCACCTACTTCAAACCGGCTTGTATTGACTCTTGTTGAATGAAAAGGCAGGTAATTAAAATCATCCGCAGTTTTTGCAATCACCATCGCAGGTTTAAAACCGCTGAATTCTTTTCTTGCATAGGCTACTTCGGCTACACCATCGCTGTTAGTAGTACCGATTCCTAATACCTGGTTGTTGGCGCCATACACTGTTACATTTATACCACTTAAAGAAGAGGCTGTTTTAATGGAGTTCGCAAACACCAGCATTTTTTCTTTACCTTCTTTTGCAATTAATCCAATATCGCTCAGGGAAATAAACCGACTGTCTTTGATCCAGTAATCTTCTGTTGAGCGGATCATAATATGATAAATGCCATTAAAATCTTTTACCTGGTCAGCAATATTGAAATTAAATAATCTGCTGCCACCCATCTTTGGCAAGGAACGGGTGTCAATTTCTTTTTCATAGATCACATCGCCCAAAGTTGCATCACCTCCTTCTTCATTATAATATTCATCATCACTGCCATCTTTGGGATAATACCCGTAACGATGTGCAGCAAGTAAATTGCTTTCGTAAATTTTAGAGATCACAATTTTTACTTTGGGCATATTGCTGATCTTCACTTCAATATTTCTTTGTCCGCCTGAGGAGAGATAAACAGATTTGCTGTTGGCAAAGCTGATAGCAGGTTCCAGTTCACCAAAAGCAATATTGC
>Ga0163144_10005093_pt1 | contig 29296 bp, 28 predicted proteins | sample OliLak19BULKMAT1_FD_123175 | JGI IMG/M metagenome (GOLD analysis project Ga0163144, IMG submission 123175) | Freshwater microbial mat bacterial communities from Lake Vanda, McMurdo Dry Valleys, Antarctica - Oligotrophic Lake LV.19.BULKMAT1 | ecosystem: Environmental > Aquatic > Freshwater >...
AAGCTGCGCTACCACCGCATTATTATTATGACCGATGCTTATATCGATGGCTCACATATTCGTACGCTGCTGCTCACGTTTTTCTATCGGCAAATGCCTGAGCTAGTTGAGCGTGGGCACATTTACATTGCGCAGCCGCCACTTTATAAAGTGACGCAGGGCAAGCAAATAACCTACATCAAAGATGATGCGCAGCTCGCAGCTTATCTCGTATCCTCAGCGGTAGATAACGCTGGCCTAGCGCCCGCAGAGGCAGCTCCACCGATTTCGGGTTTAGCGTTGGAAAGCTTGATGCTAAGATTCGATGCGGCCCAAAAGCACATTGAGCGACTTGCATCACGCTTTGATAAAAGCCTGCTTCAAGCCATGCTAGAAGTACCCATCGTTGATTCCACAATGCTTGCAAATGGCGCGCGCTTGAAAGAATGGAGCATCTTGCTAGCTGAGAAACTTAGCCGATCCGCGCTTGATGCGCCACGATACCAGTTCGGCGTCACTGAGCAGCCAGTCTCTACAGGTACGACGCTTCAATCTATGCCAGATACGATTGAAACAAGCTTTGCCATTCAACTAGAACGACGACATCATGGCTTAACCAGCATACAAACACTGGGAAGCACGTTCTTCCAGAGCGTTGATTATCGCCCAATAGGTGAGGTGGCCAAAGATGTAGCAGGACTAATCCAGCCTGGTGCGCAGGTCACACGGGGCGGTCGGTCAGAACGCGTACAAAACTTTCGCGAAGTATTTGATTGGCTTATCGAACAGGCACAACGGAATCGAGAAGTTGGACGCTTTAAGGGTTTGGGTGAAATGAATGCCGATCAGCTTTGGGATACGACGGTAAATCCTGAAACCCGCCGCCTGCTGCTGGTAACCGTTGATGATGCCATTGCTGCGGATGAGATGTTTAGTATGCTGATGGGAGAAGCGGTCGAGCCACGGCGTATTTTTATTGAAACTAATGCACTGCGCGTCTCTAATTTGGACGTATAGCAGCAACTCGTTCACAATACCAACCTTCGCCTCAGTAATATGGATAAACCTCGCGCGCGTGAATTACCCATAGCGATGTTGACTAATAACATTGAACTGTTGCTCAAAGTGTATGTCCGCCCATTGGCACTTAGCCCCGCGATATTAACCAGCAAGTAAAAAACCATGTCCGTTATCCTTGATGCCCTAAAAAAAGCAGAAGCCGACCGCCAACGAGATGGCGTTACGGAAATTCGCGGTGTCCAAAGTACTGCACGATTAGCGAACGATCGGCAACGTAGGCTTTGGTTTATTTTCCTACTCGGTACCTTAGTTTTTACCGGAGCCGCTTGGCTTACTTTTGTTAAAAATCCACCGACACCATCAGAAAATGCTATCTCTGCGCAAAAAGCGTCAGGATCGGCTAAAGAAACCGCGAGTATTGCGCTAATTACCGGCGAAACAGCGCAATCTGGTTCAAACTTAGGTGATTTACAGTCGGATGAGGACAAAAACATCGGTTCATATGCGCCAGTTCACAGCAACGCTGTGGGTGCCAGCTCAATGAGTTCTGACGCGTTTTTACCCGCTCTGGCACCAGAGCTTATACAAATGAGTACCGGAGCTGCGAAACGCGCAGATGATGCTCAAAACGTTGCCAAAACGCTACCCACTCTGGCTATACCCAGTACCGGAGCGGCGCAGCCAATCTTTGCTCAGCTGCAAGCGAGCCAGTCTTCCGCTTCGGCGTCGGCAACGGAAAATACCGCGCAAGCGGAGATCGCCAGCCGTCAAGCCGCCACAAACACACAGGCCTCAGCGACAGAATCAATTACCGTGGATGTGGCACCCAATAGCCAGATAGCAGCAGCCGCAACCGCCCCGGCACCAGAGTTGGTGCTGGAAGCGGCGAAGCAAACAGCTAACGCTGCGGCAATTATTCCCGAGCTTTACCAACTCGATTATCCCACCCGCCAAGCGCTACCGAAATTAGGGCTTACCGTGCATGTTTTTGACCCAAACCCGGCACGAAGTTTCGTAATTGTAAATAACAAGCGCTTTGGTGAAGGCGAACAAATCGAAGGCGGTGTCCTGATCGCTAAAATTCGCCGAGAAGGCGTCGAATGTGAGTTTAACGGCCAGCGCTTCATCCTACCGCGTCAGCTTTAAGCTAGCGATAGCGTATGTTTGTCAGAGTACAAGCGCGGCCAAAGCTGCATTTACTCTGGGCGACCCCGGTTTTACTGGCCATTATGGTAGCGGTCGGCGTTTGGGAGGCGCTGCTGCTTCCCGCTGAAAAATCCAAGTTTATGCGCCAGTTTGGCACGATTCCAAGCGAAGTTATTAACGATATAGGTGCGCCTAGCCTAAGGATTTTAGATTTGCTCACTTCGCAATTTATCCATGTCGATGTCGCGCATTTGCTGGGTAATGCGCTATTTCTTTCGCTGTTTGGAATCGCAGTCGAACGCGTATTTCGCTCTCGCATGGTTATTTTATTATTTATTCTATGCGGCGCTATCTCTAACGCTACCACCGCAATACTGATAAGCCAGCAAACAGCGCCGATCGTTGGCGCAAGCGGCGCTGTTTCGGGGTTGATCGGGGCCTATCTATTTCTTTTCCCGCGGGCCTCACTCGGCATTGTCATCCCGCTCGGACTTTATTTTCACACGGAGCGCGTACCAGCGCCCGTGCTTATCGGGCTTTGGTTTTTTTTACAGGTGCTATTTACCTTTGCTGGCAGCGAAGCCCTCACAATTGCATGGTTCTCTCATGTAATTGGCTTTATAAGTGGATTCTTGTTGGCGGGCATTTTCAGGCCGCTGCTTATGTCTGGCGCACGAACGCGGATCTTGCAGAGCCGATAATTCCAAATCAAAATATTTGCGATTCAGGTGCTTGTTTTAAATAAACACGATTCACGCTTGATAGCCAAGTAACGAACACACAGATTGACAAAGAAGTGCGCGACGAAGCGCTAAGCTTTTGGCGCAATTCAATACGCGCGCATTCCAAGCCTCGATTGCAATGCGTCGACAGCTTCAAATCGCTAGCGCGCCCGCCGGTGTGCGTACCACATGAGCCAGCTGCCAAAAGCGATCATTGGCAAGCACAGCAATTGACCCATGGTCATCCATTGCAGCGCCACAAATCCTAATTGCTGATCTGGCTCGCGGAAAAACTCAACAAAAAAACGCTGCAAACCGTAGCCCAAGACAAAAAAGCCGCTTACCGCACCCATCGGTCGTTGGCGTTTGGAATACCACCAAAGGAACCCAGCCAATAAGACACCTTCCAGAAACGCTTGGTAAAGCTGTGACGGATGCCTCGCAAATGCGTTAAGCGAACCCTCTGCGGCCCGCTGTTTAAGCTCGGCCATGGAAAAACCGGCGAGTTCTGGCGCGTTTGGAAACAGCCAGCCCCAGCTTGAATGCGTCAATCGACCCCAAAGCTCGCCGTTGACAAAATTACCCAACAGCCTTACTACGCCAAGCGCAAACGGTACCAGCGGCGCAATAAAATCTAAGGAATCTAACATCTTGTGGTTGTTTCTCGCGCTCCAAAGCCAAGCGGCCGCTATCACACCCAACAGGCCACCGTGAAAACTCATGCCGCCTTCCCAGACCCGGAAGATCGACAAAGGATCAACTAAAAAGGCATCAAAACCATAAAACAGCACATATCCCGCACGGCCGCCCAAAATGACCCCGAGCATGACGTAGAACAATAAATCTTCCAGTTGCAGAACAGTGAAGCCACGCCAAGACTCGCTAGCTCGGCGCTTGCCGATGAAATAACCCAGCCCACACCCTAAAATGTAGGAAATCCCGTACCAGTTCAGCGTTAGCGGCCCAAGCTTAACAATTGTGCCGCTTAGCGTGTGCAGCACAATCATGGTTTTGCCAACAGTGCCTGGCTCAAGGTGCGTAAACCAAAGCCCGTTGCCCCAGCGGCGAAAAGGCTGCCGTCGCTATCTGCGAACGCCGCAGCTAAGTCAAGGTGCAACCAGGCTTGACCTTCATTGACAAAGCGGCTTAAAAAGCCAGCCGCATTGCTAGCGCCGCCTGGGCCACCGCCTTTCACCGGCCTTGAGTTGGCGGTATCTGCGTACGCGCTTGGGCATTTGCCCCTGTGAAAGGGCGCTAGCGGCAGCTGCCAGTGTGGTTCTGACTGCGCAGCGCTAAGATCGATATACCAATCAGCCAGTGATTTCCGATGGGTGAACACCGCGTTGTAGTCCGTGCCCAGTGCCGTTATGGCAGCGCCGGTAAGCGTGGCCGCGTCAATAATCAAGCTTGGGTTGAACGCTTGTGCGTCAATAAGACCGTCTGCTAGCACAAGCCTACCCTCCGCATCGGTGTTTACAATTTCTACGCTTACACCGTTCCGGTAGCGAAGCACGTCGCCCAATTTATAGGCGTGGCCTGAAATTAGATTTTCCGCGCAGCATAAAATCAATCTGACTCGGCTTTTTAATCCCTGTTCAATCGCATAGCCCAGCGCTGCCGTAACCAGCGCCGCGCCGCCCATATCGCACTTCATACCCAGCATGCTGGTAGTTTCTTTGATCGAATAGCCGCCCGAGTCAAAGGTAATGCCTTTACCTACGAGCACCGTTTGCGTAGGAGCGTCCGGATCACAGCTGGGGTTAAAATCTAAGCTGAGCAAAACCGGATCACGCGTTGAACCGCGGCCTACTTGATAAACACCGACATAGCCAGCTTTGGCTAGGGCATCGCCCTGAATGAGCTCATAGGTAATTGCGCCGGGATTTAAGCCCTGTAAGTAACGCACGCTGCGTTCTACTAACGTGATAGGGGCAAGCTCCTCCGGGGATGCATTGATTTGCGTTTTCAACCATTCGGTATGCCGCGCCAAGCACACCAGTGACGATTGCTCAGCGCCACAAAACTCAACCTCATTAAGCCGCTTGGCACTCGCAAATCCCTGAGCAAAAGCCCACTGGGTGTCGAAACTTCCACATTGGGCCGCGTTGATAAACCAGTCACCTTGCAGCTGCACGCGTGCGATACCCAGCGCAGCAATACGGCGCGCCGCCTGCTGGATAGATCGCAGGGGATCGCCCTGCAGCGAAACGTGCAGCAGTGCCAGTTCGCCCTTGAAAGACAAAATATTGTTTTTACCGAATACATCAGCTGCCGGTGCATGGCAAAGTTCAACGCGAAGAGAGGTGTTGGTCATTAAATTCAAGTCCTTAAAAAATAAATATTTCAAGTCTAAGTCAAAACGCTAATTAGCCTAACGCGTTGCGCTTTTTTAGCAGCGCTTTTAGCACCGCGTCGTCGATTCTAAGCTTAAAGCCCGGTAATCCAGATGTAGATCGACTCGATTTAGAGACGGAATAAAAGCTAAATCCCAGCTCTGAAAAACCAGTGCCAGGGTTCATAGGCAATGCCATGTCGGTTATCGCGAGAAAAGCTCAGTGTAAAACCGAAACGAGCCGCGTTCTGAGCTAACCAAAGGTAGCTTTCGGTAAATTCAAATGCTTCCATTAAAAAAGTTCGACCTTCCAACTCCGTCAAATCAGCAAAATCTATCGCTCGCCCGGTGTGATGTTCAGAGAACCCGGGTGCTCCTGAAACTTGCAAAATTTGCGCCATCGTTTGCCCCCGGCGTAACTTGCCGCGAATTAAAGCTGCCTGATATTCAACACTGCGAAACCCAGAAATTTCAACCAGCGAGATTCGATCAGCTAACGCTGCTGCCTTGAGCGCTCGCCATGCCGACAATGCGGCTGGTGCAAGCCAAAACTCCCTCCCGAGGCCATCCAATCCGCACAAAGAGAGCACATTGGCTTCTATCTGTAGAGGAAGCCCATGCCGCTCGGAAAAGCGCGGATCAATTCCTAAAAGCTGATGCAGCGCTCGAACTTTGCTGCTTTCACTCGCTCGGGAACCAATGCGGGAATAAGCAGTCAAGCCCCGGACGCGCTGTTTAAGCCGCATCTTACTCACTGGAATCAGCTTAGGGCCGCGCAAAAAATGCGAGCCTACGTTGATCGCGTTAATTAAATTGGCAGTGCCTGCACGCGGGGGAGTAATGGGAAATTGCATACGCTGAAGTCTGCGTGAGTAAGCCTACTTCAGCAAGCGCTGTGCAGAGTCAAGCTGTTAAACTTCTCAGAATTGAAATTCATCATCCAAACCCAACCAGCTACCCATCTGTGCCACTAGCGACGTGCTAGACAAGTTAAAGGAAACCCTTATGATTAATTTAATGTCAGCGCTCGCGCGAGCGGCGATCTCCATCAGCTGCTTAACCGTTATCGGCTGTGCGAGCCCTAAACCAGTACAGGAATTATCGGTCGCGGCGGTTCCGGCTGCTAAAAATTCCCCCGCACTCGCATCGCTAAAACCGATTTACGCGATTGCAGCGCCTAGCGCTGCCACACTAAATAAATTTGCTTATTTTTACGATCAAGATCGTGGCGATTCGTTTTTTGTTACCGCGCCGACCGCAAAAACTCTGTTTCAAATTGGCGCCGACGAGGGTGCGCTGTTCCAAAGCATTACCAAGACGACAAAGACCTCGATGTCTGATAACGATTTTGTGCGAGTAACTGACGGCGCGATATTTTTACTCAATAGCGCGCACGAACTTCAGGTTATTAGCGTAGATATATCTCCGAGAAGCTTTGGAGTGCAAAAGCTATCTGGGCTAATAAATCCCAAAGGCATGGCAGTAAGCAAATTGAGCCCAGGTTATCGCATCGCCGTGATCGATGAGCTTCCCACAGGCAACGTACTGAAATTGTTTCGAGCCGATCTAAAATCGAAAACAATTTTTGATGTCGGAGATTTAGATTTATTGACCGTAAAAGCGACCGGAGAGCTGGATTTGGGTGAATTAAGCACCGTATCAATAAGTGCTAACCCGATTGAGGCTGGCTTTATCCTAACCCAGGACAAAATTCTTAGATTTGTTACCGCAGATGGGCAATTCACCGAACAAGCCGCGATAAAGCTCAACAGCGAAACAATAGGTGTTGATGTTATGGCCTGCAATCGCGGTACTGACTCTGGATACTGGATTGCTTTGCAAAAAATGAGTTCGGGCTATCAAATTGAACTGCTGCGTAGGCTAAATTTTGAGTCATTAGGGGTTGTTACCCTAGCTGAAGTGACGTCCGCTACCGATATTCGTTACCTGGGACGCACCACGAAATATTTACCCAACGGCGGCGTTTATTTAATCGCTAATGAAAAACTAGCCGCCTACAACTGGCAAGACATTGCTACCGCGCTTGGAGCCCGTAAGATGTGCTTTTAGCGCGCTACGATAAACCTCTCGGTTGTAAATTAGATGATCTTTCAGCGCGGGCTCTATGCGATAACGCCGGAATCGCTCTGCGATAAGGCGTTGCTTAGTGCGTGTGCGCAAGCGCTTAGGGGCGGCGCGGTATGTTTGCAGTATCGAGCCAAATTTAAGACTAATGCGCAGCGCACGCACGAAGCATCCGAGATACAGGCGCTGTGCCGCGCTGCTAATGCAAGATTTGTTGTTAACGATGATTTAGCGCTTGCAAAGGCGCTGGGTTGCGGCTTACACGTTGGTGAACATGATTGCGGGATTCACGAAGCGCGCGCAGTGCTTGGCACCGGCGCGTTTATCGGCGCATCCTGCTACGACAGTTTGACACTCGCCGAGCACGCCGCTTCCAGCGGGGCAAGCTATTTGGCCTTTGGCGCCTTTTATCCCAGTTTTACTAAAACCAACGCACGGCGGGCATCGCTAACTTTGCTGACACAGGCCCGCACTTTTGGATTGCCGCTCGTCGCCATTGGTGGTATCACATTGAACAACGCGGCAGACGTGATCGACGCCGGTGCTGATTTCATTGCAGTTGTGAATGCTCTTTTCGAGCATCCCCAAAGGGTACTTCAACAGGCTGAAGCTTTTAGCGCGTGCTTTACCCGGTAAAATAGTCTATATAAAGTCAGTATGTGAACTCACAGCGCATGCTTTGTAGGTTTAGAGCTGAATAGCTCGCCATTACCGACGCTGCATACTTGTAGCCTACACATATTTGCCTCAGAGTTTAGATCCTTTAAAGTTTAGATCCTTCCAAGGGAGCCTGAAATGAAAACACCCGCTCAGTTAGCCGTATTGCCGTTAGCCGTGTTGATTTTTGCTGTCGTCATTGCCGAATCTACACAGGCACAGCAAATCCATAAATGGACTGATGAAAACGGACAGGTCCACTTTGCTACGACGCCACCGCCTAAGCAAAAGACCGAAACGGTAAAGATTCGAAGTACTGAAGTGACGCCAGTTCCAGGTGCTGCGTCCACCACTACGCCTGTAAGTACAGAGAATGCCGACGGCAGCAAAAAAACCGCTGCCCAAATTCAAGCAGACCAGCAGCAGCAAGCGCAGTTAAAAAGCTATTGCAGCAATGTTCAGCAGCGGCTAACCGCGCTAACCGGCCGAGGCCGCGTCGTTGAGCAAAATCCTGACGGTTCACGCCAAGCGCTTGGGCAAGAGGCAGTAGCCGCCAAGCTAGCCGTAGCGCAGGCAGATGCAGCCCGTTATTGTGCAGATAGTCAGTAAGATGCCTGCTTTGAACCGCTGGTCCGCTGGAGACTGAAGGTTTCATGGCATGAGCGCGGCAAAGTTTTTTTTACTGGGGATCATTGTTTTCGCGGCGATTTTGACGGTCTGGTGGTTTATGCCGCCTGCCGTGCAAGCTGATTTAACCAAAAAATTTCAGCCGCAATCCGAGCAATCGGCAAAAACCCAAGCGGCGAGTACCGGCAATGCGCCGGTGCAAACCACCGTTTACAAATGGAAAGATGCGAACGGGCAGCAGCATTTCAGCAATACACCGCCGAAAGATCAAAAATACCAAGAGATTCAATATCGTAACGATGCCAACGTAGTGGGCCCAAATTGACGCACAAACGTTTTCCGATTATTGGGCTATCGCCGCGATTTGTTCCAGGTGATGGCCTTGGTGCTGGGTCTGGGTCGGTTGACCGGCTTGCCACCGTGGATGCCAACAATCAGCTTGTCACGCGACATGGCGGCTTGCCCATTGCACTGCCGCTACTGCAGGGCCTTGAAGGCATTGCGCGCATTTCGGCGATGGAAGCACTCGCTGGTCGAATTGATGGACTGCTCTTGCAGGGCGGCACCGACATTGAACCGTCGCGCTATCGGCAAAGCCTGCTTTCACCCGCTTGGCCTGGTGATGCGATTCGCGATCATTTTGAGTTTGATTTTTTGAAAGTGTGCTTGGCCCGAAAACTGCCGATTCTCGGTATTTGCCGGGGGTTTCAGATACTGCAAGTCGCATTTGGTGGTGCCCTGCTACAAGATATACCCACACAGAAACCCAGCCCCATTGCGCATGATTGCTCGACAGGCTACTGCCACGCGACGCATGCGGTAAATTTAGTGGAAGGCGGGCTGCTATTTGAGTGGCACCAGCAGGCGCGAGTGATCGTCAATAGCGCACATCACCAGGGCGTATCAGAACTTGCGCCCGGTTTGCAGCTTGAGGCTATTGCAGATGATGGCGTTATCGAAGCGTTTTCGGTTCCCGGTTTTCCGTTCGTTGTTGCTGTGCAATGGCACCCAGAATTTCACCCGGTAGACGGTGAATTAGCGGATGCAGCGACGGTCATGCGCGCATTTTTAGATGCTGCCAAACAGACGGTTTGATCGCTTTTGGCTTGCCCTAAGCTTTTGCTTAGTACTGCTGTGCAGCGCATGCGGTGTGCAACCGATTCAGCGCCAGCAAGTTCCGAATGTCAGCGTGCCACTCATAGAGAGTTTTCATGACGGTTTTGCACTCCACAATGCGCAAAACCTTGCGTTTAGGGCGCTGAGCCTAGTCGGTACGCCATATCGCTATGGCGGCGAATCACCATCGCACGGTTTTGACTGTTCGGGTTTGATGCGCTACATCTTTCAAGATGCCATTCAGCAGGCGATACCGCGAACTGCCGGGGCGCAATTTTCCGCTGGCTTAGCCGTGCAATTACGCAGCGGTTTGCGGTTAGGGGACTTGGTATTTTTTGGTGCGGGCGCGGCGGACCACGTCGGGTTATACGTGGGCGAAAATCGCTTCGTACACGCGCCGCGAACCGGAAAAAACGTGCAGCTCAGCCCAATAAGCGGCTATTGGCGCGCCCATTTTTTAGGCGGGCGCCGCTACCTAAATGCCAAGAACTAGCTTCACGGGGAATCTTTAAAACATGCTGTGATGTGCTTTAACTACTCGTCATCTTCTTCGTCGGATTCGCCCTTGTCACTCATATCGCCTTCATCGGCTCCAGAAGACTTTTCCTCATCAGACGATTCTTGCTCCGCAGCGTCTTCTTCGGAGCTTTCAAAACGCGCGGTGTCATCTTGTGCGAACGCGCCCGCTGCGGCGAGTAAAGCGAACGCGGCAAAGGTAGATTTGTTTAGTAGATTCATTTGTAGCTCCAAGTATTGCCAAGTGGCCGAGCAATAATGGTCTTCACCGCCTAAAACAGTGTGAAAATTTCATAAATATTGTATTTAAAGCGGATTTTTCACAGTCCCAAATGGCGCTACTTGAGCTGTTCGCTAGCTGCTGGTACAAACTTTCCTTCGCAGTGATAGCGGCATGCGCAGTGGCAATTAGCACTGCCGCGAACCAGAAATCCACAAAATCGACCCCAACTGCCGATTCCGCCGGCTTACATATTTGCAGTTCAGCCGCGCTGCGGCCGCCCAGTCAATGCATTCAAACAGCACCGATGTGCCAATTTTGAGCTGCGCTAGCTTAGGCAAATCGGCTTGAATGACACAGCCGGCGAGCGAATAGCCGCCAAGCGTTTGCGCATCAACCCCGAGCACCAAGGGTTCCCCATTCGGCAGCACCTGTATCGCGCCGTGCATGACGCCGGCGGAAAGCGCGCTGCTGAGCGCGGCGGCGATTGTTAGTGCCGGGCCTTTTAGGCGCAGCGCCGCTCTGCTGCATTGCGGGGTTAACTGATAGCGCTGCCCGTGCAGCTGCGCGGCTAGCTCGGTGCGGTAGGCTAGAAACCGCAGCGATTGAACGGCGTGCAAGTTGCTGCCTGACCAAATCGGTATAGGCTGCGCGTTTGAAGCAGGCCGCTGCGTCGATACTGCCGTGTTTGCTTTAACCGTCAGCACATCGCCATTGATAAGCATGCGCCCGTCCAACCCGCCAAATTGATTGGCCAAATCGGTGCTAAAACTGCCGAGCACTTGCGGTACGTCCAGCTGGCCATCAAATGCCAGATAAAGCGTCCGACCAGAAAACCAACGCTGCACGCGCAGGGTTTCGCCTGCGCCTAAGTAGAATGCGCTGCCCGCCGCGATTGAGCGCTGAATTTTCGCGTCACAATCGACTACGCACAATTCTACCCATGCGCCAAAGCAGGCTAATTTGACCGCTTGCTGGGCGCGCAGCTCAAAGCGGCTTTCGCAAATTTCGATACATGGCGAATTTTCTGAATTACCGGCCAGCAGATTCGCCAAGTGCGCGCTATCTGGGTCAGCAAAGCCGCCGTGGCCGATACCGAACGCGGTGTATCCGAAGCGTCCAGCATCTTGAATGCTGCTCAAACCCGCTTTAATAATGCAAAAGTTAAGTGATGCATTCGCGTTCAACATAAAAACTGCACGCGATCACCGGGCGCTAGCCAGCACGGAGCGCTGCCCCGTTCTGGAAATCCATTCGGATTGAAAAGCGGCCGCGCAATTTGCCCAATCACATGCCAGCCGCCCGGCCCTGCGGCGGGATAAATACCCGCCTGCGCGCCGCCAATCGCTACGCTCAACGCCGGAACCTGCGCGCGAACGCTGGCGCGGCGCGGAAAACTCAGCGCTGCCGGCAATCCGAGCAAATACGGAAATCCGGCGCGAAAACCGATCTGCGCTACTTGATAGTGCGCTGCGCAAAATTGCAAAAGCAGCTGTGGCACGCTGAGGCCAAACGCATCGGCCAGTAGCGCCGCATCCAGCCCGGGTTCTGGCAGCAGCTGCAATTGAATGAGCGGCGCAGCGCTTTCGTCCAGCAATGCAACTGCCTGGGCGGCGCTGAAAAACCTCAGCAGTTTGGCCGCTAAATCCGGCACGTCGGTGCCTGGCTGTAGCATCAGCATCAGGCTGGCGTAGGCGGGAACCTGGGCTTGAATGCCAAACCGAGTTTGCTTAGCCTGCAGCGCGGTGCTTAACTTCTGCACTGCGCCGCAGCTGGCTAGGCTCATTTCTTGAGCTTGCAGCTCAAGGCGAACGGCGCGATCGCCGAGCGCGCAAAGCCACCAGCCGCTTCCTGCAAACTCAAACGCAATCGGCGCGCCGCTAAACATCGGAAATACTGCCCGCTGGAAACTGGCTGCTAAGCGAAATCCGCCATGCCTTCGGGTATGCCGCCATGGCCCACCCGCAGCAGCTTCATGGTGTTGGTGCCACCGAGCTTGCCGGTGTGATCGCCGGTAGTGATGACCACGCGATCACCCATCGCTAACCGGCCCTGCGCAAATAGCGCTTCAACTGCTAATCGAACCGCCAAGCTTGGATCGCTGCCCTGCGGATCGAACGCCACCGGGTAAACGTCGCGAAACAGCAGCATGCGGCGGCGCGACGCTGGGTTTCGGCACATCGCATAAATCGGAATCGACGAACGAAACCGCGACAGCCACTGCGCAGTAGCGCCCGATTCGGTAAGCGCGACGATCGCACGCGCGTCAATCCGATTGGCTAGAAACATGGCCGCCATCGCGATGCCCTGATCGGAGCGCTCAATGCGCTGATGCTCCAGCGGCAAATCGTGCATATCGGTTTTATTGCGCTCTGACGCCACGCAAATGTCGTGCATAGCGCGCACGGCTTTTTCCGGATGTTTGCCCGCCGCAGATTCCTCACTCAGCATGACGGCGTCAGAGCCATCCAGCACCGCGTTTGCCACGTCAAGCACTTCGGCGCGGGTGGGAATGGGCGACTCGGTCATTGATTGCAGCATTTGCGTGGCGGTGATCACCACCCGATTACGCGCCAAGGATTCGCGAATGATGCGTTTTTGCAAACCGGGCAGTTCCGGGTAGGAGATCTCGACGCCCAAATCGCCGCGCGCAATCAGCACCGCTTCGGAGGCTTCGATAATTTCGCCTAAGTTTTCTATCGCTTCGGCGCGCTCAATCTTTGCAACCAGCGCAGCGGATGAGCCTGCGGCGCGCAGCAGCGCGCGCGCCTCGTTCATATCTGCTGCCGTTTTAGGAAAGCTGACGGCCAAAAAATCGGCATTCATACGTGCAGCTAGTTCGATATCGGCACGATCTTTATCCGACAGCGCCGCAACACTCAAGCCGCCGCCAAGGCGGTTAATGCCTTTACGGTCGCTCAGCGTGCCATCGGTGAGCAGCGTGCAGTCAATATCGGTGCCGTTAACTGCATCAACCCGCATGGCGACTAAGCCATCGTCTAACAGCAGCGTATCGCCTGGGTGTACATCTAGGCATAGCTCCAAATAGCTGACTGCCACGCGGGTAGCATCACCCGGCGTCCATTCTTTACTGCATTCGAGGCGGAATTTTTGCCCGATTTCCATTTTTACTGGGCCATTGGCAAAGGTACGAATGCGGATTTTCGGCCCCTGCAGATCGGCCAAAATAGCCACTTCAACGCGCAGCTGCGCGGCAATTTCCCGCACCGCTTCAGCGCGCGCCATGTGATCTTCCGCCGTGCCGTGGCTCAGGTTGAGCCGCGCGACGTTTACGCCAGCTTCAATAATTTTCTGTAAGACGCCGGGCTTGTCAGTCGCCGGGCCCAGCGTGGCGATAATTTTGGTGCGGCGCGGCGAAGGTTTCGCTTCGGGTTTGCTTGGATCGCTTTTCTTCCAATCACTCATGGTCATTCGCCTCACTTAATTTTGAGCTCGAACTGTAGCGCTCCTTGCCCACAAACAGGTGTGAATTCGTTTGTAGCAAGTGATTTTCTGCTTGCAGCTAAGCGCTATCTAGCGGACGCTTCGCCACAAAGCGCGCATCCAAGCGCAGCGCGCTGATCGCTGCACCCTGTACATCGACGGTCATGGCATCGGCGTGTAGCAGTGCGGCGGCTTTGCCTTTGGCGGCGAAATCGCTATTGAACTGTTCAAGTGCCTCAGCAGATAGAGTCGCTACCACTTCAAAATCGCGCCAGATCGGTGCGGTGTACAGCAGCTTTGAGGTGTGTACGTAAATATCGGCAGGCCAGTCTTGCTGCCAGGTGCGTACGCGCAGCAGGCTCCAGCAGGCAAGCGTTAGCAGGCTGGCTAAACTGCCGCCAAATGCGCAGCCTTTGTCATTGATATTCGGCGCTAGCGGCGCGCTGAAGACTACTCGTAAGGGCGTGGCTATTTTAACCTGCAACGCCAGTGCGTGTACCAGTGGGATGTCATCATAAAGTGATCGTTGCAAGCGCTCTGCGATATCGCTGTGGCGAGCCTGATTCATGGCGTGCCAATGAGCGTGCGAACTTCAAGCAGTTCAGGAAAAAAATACAGCTCCAGCGCTTGTTTTAAAAAACCAACGCCGGACGATCCGCCGGTGCCGCGCCTGTATCCAATAATGCGCTCGACCGTCTTCATATGGCGAAAGCGCCAAAGCTGAAAAGATTGCTCTAAATCCACCAGCTGTTCGCACCAGTGATAGGCATCCCAGTGTTTGCTAGGCTCGTCATAAATGCGTTTGAATACCGGCAGCAGCGCTGGCGTGTTGACGTGCGCTAGGGTGAAATCTCGTACCAGGCAGGACACTGGAACCTGATGCCCACAGCGCGCTAAATAAGCCAGAAATTCATCGTATAGGCTCGGCGCGTGCAGCAGCACTTCCAGCTCGGCCTGCTGCTGGGGCACGTGTTTGAATACTTTCAGCATGTCGGCATTTTTATTGCCGAGCAAAAATTCAATGCTGCGATATTGCAGCGATTGAAAACCGCTAGATGGGCCCAGTACGCCGCGAAACTGCGCGTATTCGCTTGGGGTTAGCGTTTCCAGCACCGCCCACTGTTCAAACAGCTGGCGCTGAATATGTTTGACGCGCGCCAGCACTTTCAAACCCAAATCACAGCGATCCGCGCGCAGTGCGCTAATCGCCAGCTTCAGCTCGTGAATCACCAGCTTCATCCACAGCTCGCTGGTTTGATGCTGGATGATAAATAGCATCTCGTCGTGGTTGTCAGGATTACTCAGTGGATTTTGCGCGGCAAGTAATAAATCCAAGCGCAAATAGCGCTCGTAAGTCATGCGCTCACTTAGATCAAGATGTAGGCCCTGATCCAGTGGGCGCTGGTTATTGTTTTGAATTGGGGTTTGCACGGGAGCTTGCATCGGCTACTCGTACAATTTGACTGAGTCTGCGCTCATCGTATACGCGGTGGATGCCACGTCATTATCGAATCTAGCCACCTTCAAAGTGCCTTCAATCCAATAGGCGTTGAACATATCAACCTCCGGGCCGGGCTTGCTTAGCTTAACGAAGATAATGTTGTTCGGCGGCGGCGGCGGCATGTGTAAGCATGCGCCGAAATACGGCACCAGGAAAAATTCCGTCACTAAACCGACGTCATTTTGCTCGATGGGCACGATGTAGCCAGCCATTTTTACCCGCTTGCCATTCATGCCGGGAACCGTATTGAAGCTACCCTGCTGCTCGCCTTTGGTGAGGTGATCCATCGGCTGACTTTGCGCATCCATGAGCGCCTCTACTTCTGCCTTAGGCATTAGCTCCAGCCAGTCAAGTTCTTCATAAGCCGCCTTAGCCGCGCCAAGGGCGCCAGCTGCTAGCAGGCCCAACGCAATCAAGCTTAGGCCAATTATCCGTTTTTTCATACAGTGCTCAAATGTAGTTTACAGCCCAAAACTCTAGCATGGGCTGCGTTAGCGCACGCCTATGCGGTGGTGGAAATGCTAGTTTGCCGCAGAAATCTCTGGCTGCCGCTTGGTTTCAGCTTCCAGTTCGCGCGCAATGGCATCGGGTGACGTGGTGCGCGACGCTGCTGCGGCGTACATGATGGGCACCACGTAGAGCGATAAGATCGTGGTGAACGCTACCCCAAATACAATCACGATGCCGATGGTGAATCGGCTTTGTGCACCTGCGCCGTGCGCAAACACCAGCGGGAGCGCGCCGACAATGGTCGCGACGCTGGTCATCAAGATAGGCCGCAGCCTTACCGCGGCGGCTTCAATGGCGGCTTGGCGCACGTTGCGGCCCGCATCGCGCAGCTGATTGGCGAACTCGACGATCAAAATTCCGTTTTTAGCCGCTAAGCCAACCAAAATAACAATGCCGATTTGGCTGTAAATATTCAACGTTGAGCCAAAAATCCAAAGCCCAAATAATGCGCCGAATATCGCCAGCGGCACGGTTAGCATAATGAGCATGGGATGCAAAAAACTCTCAAACTGCGCCGCTAACACGAGATAAACCACCAGCAGCGCCAGTAACAGCGTAATAAGTACAGACGTGCCCGCACGCTTAAATTCACGGCTATCGCCCTTGTAGTCAAAGCGCGCTTCGGCCGGCAGCACGCGTTTGGCGGTACTTTCCAGATCCTCCAGCGCCTGGGCCATCGTCGCACCTGGTGCCAATCGGGCAGAAATCGTTAACGCACGTAAGCGATTAAATCGATTGAAGCTACTGGCTTCGGCGCGCTCACGCACGCTGACCACGTTCGACAGCGCAATGAGCTCACCGCGATTGTTGCGCACGTAGAGATCCTTGAGTTCAGACACATCATCGCGCTCATCGCGATTGGCCTGCATCATCACGTCGTATTCTTCGCCGTTTTGACTAAAAGTGGTGATTCGGCGCGAGCTTAACAACGTGTCTAGCGTGCTGGCAATATCCTCTTGGCTGATACCTAAATCCGCCGCGCGCGCGCGGTCAATGTCCATCCGCAGCTGCGGTCTAGTTTCTTTGTAATCTTGATCCAAGCCCAGCAGGTAAGGGCTTTTGGCTAGCTCGGGCATGAGTAAATCTCGCCATCCTGCCAGCGTGTCGAAGCTTGGCCCGAGCAGCACGAACTGCACCGGCTGACCAAAGCCGCGCCCAAGGCCCTGGCGCATGAGCGGAAACCCTACCACGCCCGGAATTTCGCCTAAATCGCGCGCAACCTGCTCCATCGCACTTTGAGTGCTGATGGAACGCTGGTTCCAAGGCGGCATCACCACGATGGCTTGACCGGTGTGGAAATCTTCCGAAGTTGAGCCGCCGAAACCGCGCGGCGCCCGCGTGTTGACTCGGGCAAGTGTGCCTTCATCGACCAGCTTAAGCAGCTTGGATTCGGCCTGCGCCATTTGCCGCAGCGTGTAGTCAAAGCCGGCGCCCTCAGGGCCGTTTAATATTACAAAAAACAGACCGCGATCTTCAGCCGGCGCTAGCTCTTGCGGAACGATACGATACAGCAGCACCGAGCCAATCAGCGCTATCGCCATCGCGATGACCACCGCTGCGCGCCGGTCAATCCAGCGCGTCAAGGAGTTAGCGTAGCGCTGGCTCATTTTGGCACTGATATCTTCTATGCGCTTGGCGAAGCCGGTTTTGTGTTCGCTGTGCGGCTTCAAAAAAGTGGCGCACATGGCGGGCGACAGTGAAAGCGCAACAAACGAGCTGACCAGCACGGCTGAGGCAATCGCTACCGCTAGCTCGCGAAAAAGCCGGCCTAAATTGCCGTCCATAAACGCGATAGGAATAAAAACCGCCACCAAAACGGCAGTGGTTGCAATTATTGCAAAAAATACCTGACGCGCACCGCGCAGCGCCGCTAGGCGCGGGCTTTCTTTGTGCTCATCAATTCGGCGCTGGCAGTTTTCCAGCACCACAATAGCGTCATCCACTACCAGCCCTATCGACAAAATGAGCGCCAGCAGCGTCAGCAAATTGATCGAAAAACCAAAAGCCGACAAAAAAATAAAGCTGCCCATTATGCAAACTGGAACGGTTACCGCTGGAATCAGCGCCGCGCGCCAAGAGCCTAAGAAAAGAAAAATGACCAATACCACCGAAAAAATCGTTATCGCTAGCGTGAAATAGACTTCATCTATCGCCGCTTCGATAAACTCGGAGGTATCGACCGCCAAGATGAGTTCGGTGCCTTCGGGCAGGTCTTTTTGTAGACGGGTCATCTCAGCCTTCACCGCGCGCGAAACTTCCAGCGCGTTGGCAGTGCTCTGTTTGATGATCCCAAGACCAACCTGTGGCTGGCCGTTGCCGCGAAAATAGGTGCGCCGTTCGAACGCGCCAAGCTCGACTTTTGCAACTTCGCCCAAGCGCAGCAAATGTCCATCAGCGCCTTTTCTCAGCACCAGCTGGGCAAAATCTTCGGGCTTGCTAAATCCGCTTGGCATACGCACGGTAAAATCGCGCTCGGCAGACTCAATACGCCCGGCCGGTAACTCGATATTTTCACGTCGCAGCGCAGCGGCTACATCGGTAACCGTCAATCCCCGCGCCGCTAATGCGTCTGGATTAAGCCAAATTCGCATTGCGTAGCGCTGCGCACCGCTGAGCGTCACCCGCGCTACCCCGTCAATGGTGCTCATGCGATCTAGCAAAAATCGATCCGCATAGTCAGACAGCTCAAGTGGTGTGAGCTTCGTGCTCGCTAAGTTCAGCCACAGCATAATGTCAGCATCCCCGTCGACTTTCGCCACCTGCGGCGCGTCGGCATCCACGGGCAGCTGGGTCACGGTTCGGCTAACCGCATCGCGCACGTCGTTAGCAGCAGATTCAATCTCGCGATTGAGGGTGAACTCAATCGTGATGTTGGATCGGCCGCCGCTGGAGCTGGAGGAAATCAACTCAATACCCGGCAAGCCCGCTACCGAATCTTCTAAAATTTGGGTGATGCGCGATTCCACGACCTGCGCGGGAGCACCGCGATAGTTGGTTTCAATGCTCACCACTGGCGGATCGATATTTGGCACTTCGCGCAGCGGCAGGCGCTGAAACGCCATCACGCCAAGCGCTACTAGCAGCAGGCTCAAAACGGTAGCGAAGACCGGGCGTTTTACGGAAATATCTGACAGCATGGTTGTTCCGAATGGTTTGACAGCAGGGTTTGGACAGCAGTGGGCTTGAAAGGCTCGCTACTGCTTCGGCGCACGCGTCAATATGTAAAGCAGGAACACACCAGCCAGTGGAATCAGCAGCAGCAGCATCGACTTAGGTGACACCGCAGCGGATCGGATAAACAGATAAACACCAAACAGGGCTAGCGCCAGCGTTGAACCGATAATTCCAATCAAAAACGGTGCGCCGGGTTGACGGCCCATCGGTAGCACTGATTTTTTCTCAACGGGCAGATTCTGCTCAGACACTTGTTTTTACCTTTAACCTTGATAGTCAGAGCTTAGGCTTTGCGGCGTCTTCCAACTGTCAACATAGGTTTCTAACTCAACCGCCGCAGCGCTGGCGCCGACATCAAGCGCGTCTCGCGAGTCAAGCATGATGGCGTACTCATCGGTAGCCTGCTTGGTTTGGACTAGCATTTTGCCCAGCGCTTTCGGGTGCGGGCCGTGGGTAAAACCGCAGGGATGATAGGTAATCATGCCGGGGTGAATGTTGTCGCGACTGAAAAAATCACCTTTGTGATAGAAAATGACTTCGTCATAATCATCATTGTTATGAAAAAACGGCACTTTAATCGCGCCCGGATCAGTTTCAAACGGGCGCGGCACAAACGTACATACAACAAAACGATTCGCGACAAAAGTGGTGTGCGCCGACGGCGGCAAGTGATAGCGATGGCTCATCAAAGGCCGTAAATCTTTAACGTTGATTCGCACCGGGCACAAATCGCCGTGCCAGCCGACTGCGTCTAGCGGATTGTACGGGTAGGTGATCGTGCTGATTTGATCGCGGCGCTTGACATGAATTTTCCACTCGCCGGTGACCTGGCGCTTAAATGCGGCGTCGATTTTTGGCGCGTCGAGCATCGCAGGGTCAAAAATCGCCTGTGCGCCAACCAGGCCTTTTTCCGGCAGCGTATAGCTGCTATTGGTGGCTTCGATCAGCAGAATTTCAAGCGGCTTATACACTTCTAAGCGCCACATGGTTCCGCGCGGCAACACGAGATAATCGCCCGCCACCAAATCCAGATGTCCGTAATCACAGAAAAACGAAGCCTCGCCGCTGTGGATAAACAGCAGCTCATCGCCATCGCTGTTGCGCACCAAATAGCGCATTGACCCATCGCAGCGCCAGAGCCGCATTTTGCAGTGCGCGTTTGATAGCAGCAGCGGTGCCTGCCACGGGGTTTCTCCGCAGTCGCGCAGTTTATTGGTGTCAAACGCGCGCGGCCGCAGCGGCCCTTCCATTTTGCTCCAGCTCGTTGGCGGCGCGGCGTGATACATAAAGCTGGCCGGGCCAAAAAAACCTTCCTTGCCTAATTCCCTCTCGAACGTGCCGGCTGGTAGATCAGCGTGCGCTTGCCGCGAGCTTTGACCTTCAACTCGGGAATGAGTAATCCATCGACGCGATGACATGTGCGCTCCAATTGAAGAAAGGTGACAAGCATAAAGCTTTCGGAGTAAGAATTTGGAGTGCCAGCCTTAATCTTAAAGCGAGTCAAAAAAACGGCTGGTCATTGCTGAACAGCCGTTGGTTCGTATCACTAACACACTAAGGTTATGCAGCTTTGGCTAACTCTGCTCTTCCAGAAATACGCGGGCCGTTTAGCATGGCATATCTCAACGCGCCAATAACAAGATCAACTTCTGCTGAGCTAACCGCAAAATGCGGCGTGAATCGAAGGCTATTTGCGCCGCCATGAATAACGCCGATGCCCTGATGCCGCATAAATTCTTCGGTACTTCCTGCGCCATAGCATTTGAACTCAGGTGAAAGCTCGCAGGAGAACAATAAGCCGGTGCCTTGAACGTTAGTAATCAGGCCGCCGAGCTCAATCTGGAGCTGGCGGAGCTTGCTCAAAAACTCGTGCCCGCGCTCCACAATGTTTTGCCGCAGCGCAGGCGTGAGCGCTTTAAGCACGGTGCAGGCCACATCAAGCGCACGTGGATTGGTGGTCATGGTGTTGCCGTAAATGCCCTTGCGATACAGCCCGGCGGCTTTATCGCTCAACGCCAGCACTGAAAGCGGATATTGGCCGGCGTTAAGCGCTTTGGAATAAGTTTCAAAATCTGGCGCTGCCACGTTTTCAAAGCCTGGGTAGTCCAAAATCGACAAACAGCCGTGTGCGCGCAGCCCGGATTGAATCGAGTCAATTAAAAGCAAAGTGCCGTGCGCTTCGGTTAACCGGCGCGCGGCCGCGTAAAACTCAGGTGTTAGCGCTAAACCAGGGTTGCCTTCGCCCATCACGGGCTCCAAGAACATCGCTTCGACGTAAAAACCGTCGCTTACAATTTGCGCAAACGTGGCTTCCAGTTCGGCTACGTTGAAGGGTGAAACCGTAATCAGCTGCTGCGCATGATGCTTGTGGCTGGCCAAATGCTGTGCGTAAGCTTTACCGGAAGAATCCGAATACAGTGCAGGCAGTTCGGTGCGGCCATGGAATGCGCCTTTAACGGCTAAACGCTTGACCCGCTTGCCGGCGTGGCGGCCACCGGCGTCGGTCATCAGCTTGGTATTAACGTCGCATATTCGCCCGGCCACGGTGTTGGCTTCCGAGCCTGAATTCATGCAGAGCAGTTTGGCAAATGGAAATGCGCCGCGCTTAACGCCAATTTCGCTTCTCAGCAAACGATCTAATCGAAGCTGGCTGGCGGACGCGGTCATCACATTAGCCATCACTGCGGGCTGCGCCATGGTATCGAGCACCGCTTGCGGTGCATGGCCCAGGCCGAGCATGCCGTAGCCGCCGCTGTCATGTACTACGGCGCCTTTTAGCGTGATTACCCACGGCCCGCGCGCAGCGATTGCTACGTAGGGGTTGATGGTGTCATCCGCGTAAAAATTCACGTAGCCGGCTTGAAACGCGTGCAGCTGCTCGGTTTCCGAGCGATCCATCAGTTCTGGAAATTCAACCGCTATCTGCCGATAAGCCGCAACCGCTTCTTCGCAGGCGACCTTTAATTCCGAATGCTGCGTTGCAAAACGCAAGATGGTGCCATCGTCAAGGCCGTGGGTCAGTTTTTCGCCAGCGCGCTTGCGCAGTGGCTGTAAAAGCTCGATCACATTCATGGTGCTTTGTCGCGGTTGGGTTTGGTTCAATAGTTTAACCCGCGCAACGTCCTAAAGCCCACCCTGAGACCACTCAGTGTTTAGGCTTAATCTCGGCAAATGCTTTTAGCTGTTCAGGCTGCGCTTCACGCTGATGCAAACTTTTCCACGCCTCAAACGGCATGCCGTATACAAACTCACGCGCGTCTGCCTTGCTCAGCGTGCGGCCATTTTCAGCGACGGCCTCACTCAGCCAAGTGCTCAAGCAGTTTCTACAAAAGCCCGCCAAATTCATCATGTCAATGTTTTGCACAGACGGATTATCACGCAGATGTATAAGCAGTCGATCAAACGCTCTTGCGCGATCAGTGTCGGTGATGGCGGGTGAATCAGGTTCTGGAAGCGTCATTGGTGGCCTTGGGGTCGCTTAAAAATTGGTTAAAGAGATGCTTCAGATCGCAGCACTGATGTCATTTGACCATAGATTCAAGATCAAAAAAAACGCAGAACTCGTCTGCGTTTTTTCGTCTTCCAAACCTCAATGGAATTAGGTTGGAACTGGCACTGCGGGCTGCGGCGGTGGATTGACAATGCCTGAGTCTGTGCTGTTTGGGCCGTTCGGGCCGTTAAGATCGCTGTCCGTCCAATCGCTGGGCGGGCCTGGCTCTTGGCCGAGCATAATGGCGTCAATTTGCTTGACGTCAATCGTCTCGTACTTCATCAGCGCCGCAGCCATCAGGTGCAGCTTATCGGTGTTCTCGGTCAAAATTTGCTGCGTTCTTTTATAGCAGCGATCAACCAATCCGCGCACTTCGTCGTCCAGCATGCGTGCGGTTTCCGGCGACACGATGCGTGGATTTGACATTGAACGTCCCAGAAAAACTTCTTGCTCGTCTTCACCGTAGGTCATCGGGCCCAGCGTGTTGGAAAAGCCCCATTTACCGACCATGTTGCGTGCTAAGGCTGTGGCGCGCTCAATATCGTTGCTGGCACCGGTGGTTACGTTATCGGCACCAAAGATAATTTCTTCCGCGATTCGCCCGCCATAAAGCGTACACAGTCGGCTTTCCAACATGATGCGCGTCGAAGAGTAGCGATCACCTTCAGGTAGGAACATCGTTACGCCAAGCGCGCGGCCCCGCGGGATGATCGTCACTTTATAGACTGGATCGTGTTTTGGCACGATACGCCCAACAATCGCGTGCCCGGCCTCGTGATAGGCAGTGTTGCGCTTTTCTTCCTCGCTCATAACCATCGAGCGGCGTTCAGCGCCCATCATGATTTTGTCTTTGGCTTTTTCGAAGTGGATCATTTGCACGTCTTTGGAGTTTTCCCGCGCGGCAAACAACGCCGCTTCATTGACCAAGTTCGCCAAATCAGCGCCAGAAAATCCAGGCGTACCGCGCGCTAAGAACGAAGGCTTCACATCTTCATTCAGCGGCACTTTGCGCATGTGTACTTTCAAGACTTGTTCCCGACCGCGCACATCGGGCAATGAAACAATGACCTGGCGATCAAAACGGCCTGGGCGCAAGAGTGCCGGATCAAGCACGTCTGGGCGATTCGTGGCGGCAATAATAATAACGCCTTCAGTGCCCTCAAAGCCGTCCATTTCCACCAGCAGCTGGTTCAGGGTTTGCTCGCGCTCGTCGTTGCCTCCGCCTACGCCCGCACCGCGATGGCGGCCTACCGCATCGATTTCGTCAATAAAAATAATGCAGGGCGAATGCTTTTTCGCCTGCTCGAACATATCCCGCACCCGGGATGCGCCAACTCCGACGAACATTTCAACGAAATCGGAGCCGGAAATTGTAAAGAATGGCACCTTTGCCTCACCCGCGATGGCGCGTGCCAGCAGCGTTTTCCCCGTTCCTGGCGGGCCGACCATCAGCACGCCACGCGGAATTTTGCCGCCTAAGCGCTGGAATTTACCCGGATCGCGCAAAAACTCGACCAGCTCTTTAACGTCGTCTTTTGCTTCTTCAACGCCGGCAACATCTGCAAAGGTTACTTTGACCTGATCTTCGCCCTGCAAACGCGCCCGGCTTTTGCCAAAGCTCATCGCGCCCCGGCCGCCGCCGCCATTTTGCATCTGCCGCATGATAAATAGCCAAAAGCCAATGATGAGCAGCACGGGAAGCAAATTCATGAATAGTCCGACGAACGAAAAGCCGGTCGAAGGTTTCTCAACTTCGAACTTCACGCCTTTTTCGATCAAATGATCCGGAAGCGTCAGATGCAGCGGTGGCACGTTGACCGTTCTGCTGGCGCCGTCTTGCGTTTGATACGTGATGCGTCGGCCATCATCGACCATTCTTGCTTTCGCAACGCGTGCCTGATCGACATCTAGCATAAATTCAGAGTAAGTGACCTCACTGCTAGGCAGTGTGCCTGCGGTTTCCGGACCAAAGCTGCGTACGGCGACGAGCAGTACCAGCGCGATTACCGTCCAAAGCACGATATTTCTGACTAAATCATTCATTTCCGATCTCCTATGCCGACCGTTCCGATTTTCATCGAGCGCTACATCGGCGTGCAGCGACTTTACTGAGACTCTACTAGACCTTTTTGCCTGTCGCTACGACGTATACTTCGCGGCTACGTGCTCTTGATGCGGGCGGTTTGCGGATATTTACTTTTGCATAGCGCTTGCGCAGCGCAGCTAAAAACAGGTCAGTACCCGTACCTTGAAACAGTTTGAATACAAAATCGCCACCGGGCTTTAGCCAGATTTCAACAAAATCAGCGGCTAACTCTAATAAATACAGCGCTTTAGGTACATCTACGCCAGTCACGCCACTCATGTTGGGGGCCATATCGCAAAGTACAAGATCGGCTTTATCCCCCGCTAAAAGCGCTTCAAGCTGACTTAATACGCTAGCCTGCGTGAAATCGCCCTGTAAAAATTCCACACCTTCTAACGGTTCAATCGGCAAAATATCGGTTGCAACGACGCGGCCTTTGCCTTTTAGCCAGCGTGCGGCGAGCTGCGACCAGCTGCCGGGTGCTGCGCCTAAGTCAACGATTATCATGCCTGGGCGCAGCTTGATATCGCGCTCCAGCAGCGATTCAAGCTTAAACGCCGCGCGTGATCGCAGGCCCTGTGCGTGCGCTTGCTTGACGTAAGTATCGGCAAAATGTTCCTGTAACCAGCGGGTACTGCTCTTACTGCGGCTCAATGGTGATACTCTCCGACCAAACCGACATTATGTACTGACATGCCGCTAAATCTTAATCAGCGAAAATATCTACGCGGACTTTCGCACTCTTTGCACCCTCTCGTCATGATTGGTGAAAAGGGCGTGACGCCTGGAACTATAAAAGAGCTAAATATTGCGCTCGAATCTCATGAATTGGTTAAAATTCGGATCAGCGCGCCAGATAGAGACTCAAAATCGCTGTGGCTTGGCGAATTGATTGGTGCCAGCCGCTCAGAATTGGTTCAACAAATTGGCCATATTGCGACGGTTTATCGCAAGCATCCAAAAGAAGCGAAGCTGCCACTGCCTAAATAACGGCTTAGCTCTTTCAGATTTCCCTAAAAATCTAATTTTTACAAATTCTTACCGGCATCGTGCCAGCATTGGCCAACTAGTTCTTCAGACGAGCCCGAGCGATGCAGTTTATTCAACAAACCTCTCCGAACCGCGCCATCACGCAGCTTGATAAGCATGTCGTGAAAATTGGTGAGCAGGCATTTACCCGCAGTTTTTGGGCCGACGACGAAGGCGCTGGGGATTTTGAGGCAAGCAACGTGAGCGAGCTAACGCTGGCGCAGGTCGATGCAATCGTTGCCCGCGCGCCGGATGTGGTTTTGTTAGGCACGGGCAGCCGAATTGAATTTCCGAGTTCGCAATGGCGCGCGGCGTTTTTAAGCCAGCGCATTGGCATCGAAGTGATGGATCTGCCGGCCGCTGCACGTACTTTTAACGTGCTGTTAGGCGAACATCGGCGGGTTTTGCTGATCGCGCTGCTGCCACGCATTGCTTGAAACGGCGTAAAACTGCCGCAACTCAATTTGGAATCTTGATTTAAATTTTGGAAGCCACTTATGACCATTTCGCTTAGCTCAAACGCCATTACGCGCGTATTGACCGGTATCAAGCCAACCGGCAGCCCGCATTTGGGCAACTACGTCGGTGCGATCCGCCCGGCTATTCAAGCCAGCTTGCGCCCCGATGCTGCGGCATTTTTTTTCTTAGCCGACTACCACGCGCTGATCGGCAATGAAGACGCGCAAAGCGTGCAGCGTGCAACGTTGGAAATCACCGCAACCTGGCTGGCGCTTGGGCTTGATCCGGCGCGGGTCATTTTTTATCGCCAGTCTGATATTCCGGAAATACCCGAGCTGTGCTGGCTACTCAGCTGCGTGGCGGCAAAAGGATTGTTGAACCGCGCGCACGCATACAAAGCGGCGGTTGATGCCAACACCGAAGCCGGGCTGGATGTCGATAGCGGCATCAATGCCGGGCTCTACACTTATCCGGTGCTGATGGCGGCGGATATTTTGCTGTTCAACGCGCACTTCGTGCCGGTAGGCAAAGATCAAGTTCAGCATATTGAAATCGCCCGAGATTTAGCCGCCCGCTTCAATCACTTGTATGCGCCTGAGCAGCCAATTTTCACGCTGCCAGAAGCGGTGGTAGATGCCCACACCTCGGTGCTGCCAGGGCTCGATGGCCGAAAAATGAGCAAAAGCTATGGCAACACCATTCCGCTCTGGCTAAGCCATGCGCAGCTTAAGCAGGCGATTACCGGCGTAGTGACGAATTCAAAGCTGCCGGATGAGCCTAAACACGTCGATGAGTCGGCGCTGTTTGCTATTTATCAGGGTTTTTCTACGCCCGAGCAGGCCGCCGCACTGGCGTTGCGCTACAGCGAAGGCATCGGCTGGGGCGAGGTGAAAGCGCTGGTGACTGAGGCAATAGCGTGTGAACTAGCACCCGCGCGCGCAAGATACGCGGATTTCATGGCTGATCCGCAAGCGCTTGAGCAAACGCTGCTAGCTGGCGCTCAACGCGCGCGCCAAATTGCCACGCCGTTTATGGCAGCCGTTCGTGCGGCCTGCGGCCTGCGTTCTTTGGGCAATCTTGCCAGCAGTTCTGCGGCAGGCGGCACCGATAAGCATCCGCAAAAACATCCGCCAAAGCTCAGCACCTTTAAAGATAGTGAAGGCTTTCGCTTCAAACTAAGTCAGGCGGATAGCAAGCTTGTGCTTTTGGAAAGCATTGCCTTTGACGATGCAAAATCCTGCGGCGTAGCGATGGCCGCGCTGAAAACTGCGCCCGAGTCCTGCTTTCGCGCAATTGAATTGGGCGCTGAGTTCGAGTTCGAAGGCGTTGTGTTAGCAAACGGTGGCGCTGATCTAGCGCAGGTTTTAGCGCAGCTCAGCTTGCTGCGTGAGGCGATCTAAATCGTGGCTTTGCTGGGCTTTTTGCTACTGCTACCGTTTTTCGCGCTGCTGGTGTGGCTGGCGCTGATTGCGCGCGTGCCAAGCCGCCGGCAGGTTTTACAGCGAAGCGCGCTATGCTTGTCGTTTAGCGCGCTGACTTCTGTGCTGGCGTTTGAGCAAACCGCTGCGTCCACCCATCCTATGTGGCCGCACATTGTTGCCGCCATTGTCGCATTTTCGGTATTTCTATTACTGGGCAGTGTCGCTTATCTGAGCTTGCCAAAATCCACATTGAAAAAGTGACTCTGAGCGCTTACATCTCAAAATCCTGAACGACTTTACTAAAGGCAAATCTTATGAATCACACCGCTGACACAATCCACCAGAGCGCTGAGAACAGCCTATTGGCCGCATCTGGCATAACGCTAGCCGACGTTGAAGCGACGCTTAGTCAAGCCCTGGGCCCAGGCGTTGATGCGGCGGATGTCTATTTTCAGCGCTATCGCTCGGAATCTTGGGCGCTAGAGGATTCCATTGTCAAAGAGGGCAGCCATTCCATTGAGCAGGGCGTTGGCGTGCGCGCCATGAGCGGCGAAAAAGTCGGCTTTGCTTATTCCGATGCGCTCAGCCCCGCAACGCTGATGCAGGCCGCGAAAAGTGCGCGCGCCATCGTCAATGCGGGTCAAAATGCCCGCGTTCAGGCCTTTCATCGTGAAAGCTACAGCCCGCTTTATGCACCGATTGATCCTATTGCCAGCATGCCCGCCGAGCAAAAGGTGCAGTGGCTGCGTGAGCTAGACGGCTACGCGCGCGCGCTGGATCCGCGCATTGTGCAGGTGATGGCCAGCTTGTCAGCCAGCTTTGACACCGTGTTGATTGCAAGCAGTGATGGCACGCTAAATTCAGACGTGCGCCCGCTGATGAGCCTGCGTATCAGCGTGATCGCCGAACAGGATGGCAAACGCGAAACCGGCACCAGCGGCGGCGGTGGCCGTTTTGGCTACGATGAATTAGCGCGCGAAACGGCGCTTTGGCACGCTAAAGAAGCGGTGCGAATCGCCTGCTTGAATTTGGGCAGCATCGCAGCCCCAGCCGGCACGATGAGCGTGGTGCTAGGGCCTGGCTGGCCCGGCGTTTTGCTGCACGAAGCGGTCGGGCACGGGTTGGAAGGTGATTTCAATCGCAAAGGCACGTCGGCATTTTCCGGGCGCGTGGGTGAGCGCGTGGCGGCCAAAGGCGTCACGATTGTCGACGATGGCACGCTAAATCAGCGGCGCGGCTCGCTATCGGTTGACGATGAAGGCACGCCCAGCACCTGCACCACGCTGATTGAAGACGGTATTTTGTGCGGCTACCTGCAAGATAAGCTCAACGCTCGGCTAAGCCACGCAGCGGCCACCGGCAATGGTCGGCGCGAAAGCTTCGCGCATCTGCCCATGCCGCGCATGACCAACACTTACATGCGCGCTGGCGATCATGTGCCGGAAGAAATTATTCGCTCGGTCAAACGCGGCATTTATGCGGTCAATTTTGCTGGCGGGCAGGTCGATATCACCAGCGGGAAGTTTGTCTTTACCGCCAATGAAGCCTATTTAATTGAGGACGGCCAGATCAAAGCGCCGGTCAAAGGCGCCACGCTGATCGGCAACGGCCCGCAAGCGATGACGCAGGTAAAAATGATCGGTAATGACTTGAAACTCGATCTAGGCGTCGGCGTGTGCGGCAAAGAAGGCCAGAGCGTACCGGTAGGCGTAGGCCAGCCGACGCTGCGCATTGAGGGTTTAACGGTGGGCGGAACCGGCTA